>Ga0310786_10009544_pt1 | contig 12305 bp, 6 predicted proteins | sample AusTroGonzalo_MG_FD_203881 | JGI IMG/M metagenome (GOLD analysis project Ga0310786, IMG submission 203881) | Bovine rumen microbial communities from tropical cattle in Woodstock, Queensland, Australia - Gonzalo_03 (v2) (version 2) | ecosystem: Host-associated > Mammals > Digestive system >...
GATGGCGCCGCCACCGGGGAGGTCGTGGAGGAGGGTGTCGCGGCACATGCTGTCGACGGGGGCGGGGTAGTCGAGGGTGTAGTGGAGTCCGCGGGACTCGCGGCGGAGCATGGCGGAGCGGATGACGAGTTCGCCGACGGCGGCGATGTTGCGCAGTTCGAGGAGGTCGTCGGTGACGAGGTAGTCGCGGTAGTAGGCGCGGATTTCGCGGCGGAGGTTGGCGATGCGGCGGAGGGCGCGGGCGAGGCGGCGGTTGGTGCGGACGATGCCGACGTAGTCCCACATGGCGGTGCGGACTTCGTTCCAGTTGTGGGCGACGACGACGGCTTCGTCGGAGGGGACGGCGTTTCCGGTCTTCCAGGCGGGGATGCGGATTTTGCGGACGGAGGGGAGGGGGTGGGCGAGGATGTCGCGGGCGGCGGCGTGGCCGCAGACGAGGGCTTCGAGGGTGGAGTTGCTGGCGAGGCGGTTGGCGCCGTGGAGTCCGGTGCAGGCGACTTCGCCGACGGCGTGGAGGCCTTCCATGGGGGTGCGGCCGGCGGTGTCGGCGGCGACGCCGCCGCAGAAGTAGTGGGCGGCGGGGACGACGGGGATGGGGGTTTTGGCCATGTCGAAGCCGAACTTGAGGCAGGTGGCGTAGATGTTGGGGAAGCGGCGGCGGATGAAGGGGCGGCCCTTTGCGGTGATGTCGAGATAGACGCAGTCGTCGCCGCGGGACTTCATTTCGTGGTCGATGGCGCGGGCGACGATGTCGCGGGGGGCGAGTTCGCCGCGGGGGTCGTAGCGGTGCATGAAGGGCTTGCCGGCGGCGTTGAGGAGGCGGGCGCCTTCGCCGCGGACGGCTTCGGAGACGAGGAAGGACTTGGCCTGGGGGTGGTAGAGGCAGGTGGGGTGGAACTGGACGAACTCCATGTTGCGGACGGGGAGTCCGGCGCGCCAGGCCATGGCGACGCCGTCGCCGGTGGCGGAGTCGGGGTTGGAGGTGTAGAGGTAGACCTTTCCGGCGCCGCCGGTGGCGAGGATGGTATGGGGGGCGCGGACGGCGAGGATTTCGCCGGTCTTGCGGTCGAGGAAGTAGGCGCCGAGGCAGGCGTCGCGGCCGCCGATGCGGAGCCAGCCGGTGGTGAGCAGGTCGATGGCCATGAGATGCTCGCGGATGTCGATGTCGGGGCGGGCGCGGGCGGCGGCGGACATGGCGCGGATGACTTCGGCGCCGGTGATGTCGCCGCTGTGGAGGATGCGGCGGACGGAGTGGCCGCCTTCGCGGCCGAGGTCGTAGGCGGCGTCGGCTTCGCGGGAGGATGAGGCGGCGCGTTCGAAGCGGACACCCCAGCGTTCGAGGTCGGCGATGCGGGCGGGGCCGCCGGCGATGATCTCGCGGGCGACGGCGGCGTCGGTGAGGCCGGCGCCGGCGACGAGGGTGTCGCGGAGGTGGGCGTCGATGCTGTCGGATCCGTCGATGGGGACGGCGATGCCGCCCTGGGCGTGGGAGGAGTTGCTTTCGGAAAGGTCGGTCTTGGCGCAGAGGACGGTGCGCCCGTGGCCGGAGAGTTCGAGGGCGGCGGAAAGGCCGGCGAGGCCGGCGCCGATGACGAGGTGGTCGCAATCGAGAATCTTCATGGGGGGGAAGCATACTCCGTCGGGGGCGCGGGGGGCAAGCGCGGGGCGAATTGGATTGCGGGGGGGCGGAGAAGAGGATAGGGTGGCGCGTGGATGGAGGCCCGCGCCGGATGGCTGCCGCGGGCCGGGTCCCATGCGACGGCTGCCGCCAAAACCCCGCCAGGGCCGGAAGGCAGCAACGGTATGGCCGGTGCGCCGGGCGCGTGGGGTGCCTGGCCGGCGGCATCCATCCGGCGGCGGCTTCCGCGGTTTCCAAACGGGAGCAGTTTCCATGGCATACGAGGTTTTGGCGCGAAAATGGCGGCCGCGGCGTTTCGACGAGGTGGTCGGGCAGGGGCATGTGATCCAGACGCTGCTCCGGGCGATCCGGACGGGGCGGGTGGCGCACGCCTACCTGCTGGTGGGGCCGCGGGGGACGGGCAAGACGACGACGGCGCGCCTGCTGGCGAAGGCCCTGAACTGCCAGAACCGCGGGGAGGACGGCGAGCCGTGCGGGAAATGCGATTCGTGCCGGGAAATCGCCGCGGGGACGAGCCTCGACGTGATCGAAATCGACGCGGCGAGCAACACGGGCGTGGACCACGTGCGGGAACTGCGGGAAAACGTGCTCTACGCGCCGGCGCGGGGACCGTACAAAATCTACATCGTCGACGAAGTGCACATGCTTTCGACGGGGGCGTTCAACGCGCTCCTGAAGACCATCGAGGAACCGCCTGCGCACGCGAAATTCATCTTCGCGACGACCGACGTGCACAAGGTGCCGACGACCATCCTTTCGCGGTGCCAGCGGTTCGACTTGCGGCGGATCGGGCTGAAGGAAATCATCGGGCGCCTCCGGGAAATCGCGGAGGCGGAAGGGTGGAAGGTGGGGGACGACGCCTTGCTGGCCATCGCGCGCGGGGCGGAGGGGGGGCTGCGGGACGCGGAGTCGGCACTGGACCAGCTGGTGTCGTTCCGCGGGGAGACGCTGACGGAAGCGGACGTGCTGGACGTGTTCGGGCTGGTGTCGTGGTCGGTCATCGCGGACCTGGCGAAGGCCGTGATTTCGGGGGACGCGGGGACGGCTCTGGAGACGATCGGGCGGATGGACGGGGAGGGGCGCGACCTGCAGCGGGTGTTGCAGGAATTGCTGGGGCATTTCCGGACGCTGTTGCTGTTCCGGCACGCGCCGGGTCTTGCGGCGGGCTTCGACCTGACGGAGACGCAACTGGCGGCGGTGAAGGAGCTGGCGGGACAGACGGACGGGGAAAAGCTGTTGCGGGTGGTGGAGCTGTTGACGGAAGCGGCGAACCAGGCGCGTTTCTCGTTGTCGGTGCGGACGGTGGTGGAAGTGGCGCTGATCCGGGCGAGCCGGGCGGCGCAAGTGGTGGGCATCGACGAGTTGATCCAAGACGTGAAGGAAATGCGGGCGGGGTTGGCGGCGGGGGGCGGAGTTGCGCCTGCGGCGGTGCCCGCGGCGCCGGTCGCGCCGGTTGCGGCTTATGCGCCTCCCGCCGTGCCGCCGGTTCCGGCGGCGATGGAAGTGCGGGAAGACCCGCCCGCGCCCGCCCCGGCGGCACCCCGCGAGAATCCGCTCAAGGATCCGGCGGTGCTGAACGTGCAGCGGTTTTTCGGCGGGGACGCCTACGTGCAGTGACGGAGGGGGGAGGGATTTAAGGGACCACAGGGGCAAAAGAGACCACAGGGACCGCAGGGACGGGCGGGGGCAAGCCTCGGGGAGGGAGAAAAAGGGGACGCGGGATGCGGGCACCGGGGACGGTGCCCCTTCCGGGGGGCAAGCAGGGGGGATTGGCGAAAAGCGGGCCGCCCGGCGGTCGGCCCCTACCAAAGGGGGAGAGGGCGGGGTTGGAAGAACGCGGCCCGGACGGAGGCGGGGCCTCCCCTGCAAAAGCAAAACGTTCCGCTGTTTCCGGGCACCGGGGACGGTGCCCCTCCCGGGGGGGGGCAAGCGTTCCGCCATTTGCGGGCACCGGGGACGGTGCCCCTCCCGGGGGGGGCAAGCGTTCCGCCATTTGCGGGCACCGGGGATGGTGTTCCCGGGGAGGGCGGGCGGAGGTGGGGAGGGGTCAGGATTTTTTTGGTTTGCGGGGCTTTTTGGCGGGGGCGGGGGAAGGGGGGGGCGGGGGGGCGAGGAGGGGGGCGAGGTAGCGGCCGGTGTGGGAGGCGGGGACGGCGGCGACGGCTTCGGGGGTGCCCTGGGCGACGATGGTGCCGCCGGCGTCGCCGCCTTCGGGGCCGAGGTCGATGATCCAGTCGGCGGTTTTGACGACGTCGAGGTTGTGTTCGATGACGACGAGGGTGTTGCCGGCGTCGCGGAGGCGGAGGAGGACGCGGAGGAGGCGGTCGACGTCGGCGAAATGGAGGCCGGTGGTGGGTTCGTCGAGGATGTAGAGGGTGCGGCCGGTGTCGGTGCGGGCGAGTTCGGCGGAGAGTTTCATGCGCTGGGCTTCGCCGCCGGAGAGGGTGGTGGCGGACTGGCCGAGGCGGAGGTAGCCGAGGCCGACTTCCTCCATGGTCCTGAACTTGCGGGCGATGCGGGGGATGGGCTTGAAGAATTCGAGGGCTTCGGAGACGGTGAGGTTGAGGACTTCGGCGATGTTCTTGCCGTTCCAGCGGATTTCGAGGGTTTCGCGGTTGTAGCGGGTGCCGCGGCACTGTTCGCAGGTGACGTGGACGTCGGGGAGGAAGGCCATCTGGATTTCCTTGAGGCCGTCGCCCTTGCAGCTTTCGCAGCGGCCGCCCTTGACGTTGAAGGAGAAGCGTCCGGGGGCGTAGCCGCGGAGCTTGGCGGCGGGGAGGGAGGCGAAGAGGCGGCGGATGTCGTCGAAGGCGCCGGTGTAGGTGGCGGGGTTGGAGCGGGGGGTACGGCCGATGGGGGACTGGTCGATGACGATGGCCTTGTCGATGCGGTCGAGGCCGGTGATGCGGGCGCAGGCGCCGGGGGTTTCCTTGGCGCGGTAGAAGTGGCGGAAGAGGGCGCGGCGGAGGATGTCGTCGACGAGGGTGGACTTGCCGGAGCCGGAGACGCCGGTGACGCAGGTAAAGAGGCCGAGGGGGAAGCGGGCGGTGAGGTGCTTGAGGTTGTTTTCGGTGGCGTCCTCGACGGCAATCCAGTCCTTGGGGCCGGGGGCGGGTCGGCGGGAGGGGGGGACGGGGATTTGGCGGCGGCCGGAGAGGTAGGCGGCGGTGGGGGAGGAAGGGGAGGAGAGGAGGCCGGCGGGGGTGCCGGAGTAAAGGAGTTGCCCGCCGTGGACGCCGGCGCCGGGGCCGAGGTCGACGACCCAGTCGGCTTCGCGGATGGTCTGTTCGTCGTGTTCGACGACGACGACGGTGTTGCCGAGGTCGCGGAGTCCCTTGAGGGTGTCGAGGAGGCGCTGGTTGTCGCGCTGGTGGAGGCCGATGGAGGGTTCGTCGAGGACGTAGAGGACGCCGACGAGGCCGGCGCCGACCTGGGTGGCGAGGCGGATGCGCTGGGCTTCGCCGCCGGAGAGGGTGGAGGAGGGGCGGTCGAGGGCGATGTAGTCGAGGCCGACGTCGCAGAGGAATTTCAGGCGGCGGCGGATTTCGCGGACGACTTCGCGGGAGATGGCGGTTTCTTCGGCGGAGAGGGAGAGGGCGGAGAAGAAGTCGAGGCAGCGGCGGGCGTCGAGGTGCATGGTTTCCATGATGTTCTTCCCGCCGACGCGGCAGGCGAGGGACTCGGGCTTGAGGCGGAGTCCGCCGCAGGCGGTGCAGGGGAGGGAGGTCATGAAGGAGGCGAGCCAGGCGCGCATGTAGTCGTTTTCGGTTTCGCGCATGCGGCGGGCGAGGGAGGGGATGACGCCTTCGAAGGGTTTTTCGTAGGCTTTCCAGCGGGCGCCGCGCCAGCCGCCGAACTGGACGGGTTCGTCGCCGGAGCCGTGGAGGATGGCGTGGCGGACGGGGGCGGGGAGGTCCTGCCAGGGGGTGTCGAGGTCGAAGCCGTAGTGGCGGGCGAGGGAGCGGAGGACCATGCGGCGGTAGATGGCTTCGTGGCGGCCGCTGGGGCGCCAGGCGAGGATGGCGCCGGCGCCGACGGGCTTGGAGGGGTCGGGGACGATGCGGGTTTCGTCGAAGACGGGCATGAGGCCGAGTCCGTTGCAGACGGGGCAGGCGCCGTAGGGGGAGTTGAAGGAGAAGTGGCGGGCCTGGAGGGTTTCGAAGCTGATGCCGCAGAAGGGGCAGGCGTTTTTTTCGGAGTGGAGTTCCTCGGTCCAGCCGGAAAGGGACGTGCCGACCTTGCCGGAGAGGGTTTTCATGACGCCGTCGCCCTGCTTGAGGGCGAGTTCGACGGAGTCCGCGAGGCGGGAGCGGATGGAGGGGGAGAGGACGAGGCGGTCGACGACGGCTTCGATGACGTGCTTGCGCTGCTTGTCGAGCTTGGGGGGGGAGTCGAGGTCGGCGAGGGCGCCATCGACGCGGACGCGGACGAAGCCGTCGCGGCGGGCGCGTTCGAAGACGTCGAGGTGGGCGCCCTTGCGGCCTTCGACGAGGGGGGCGAGGAGAACGATGGCGGTGCCTTCGGGCCGGGCGAGGAGGCGGTTGACGATCTGCTCGGCGGACTGGCGCTGGATGGGGCGGCCGCATTTGTGGCAGTGCTGGTGGCCGACGGCGGCGTAGAGGAGGCGGAGGTAGTCGTGGATTTCGGTGGTGGTGGCGACGATGGAGCGGGGGTTGGCGCCGGCGGTGCGCTGTTCGATGGCGATGGCGGGGGAGAGGCCTTCGATGAGGTCGACGTCGGGCTTCTGGAGCTGGTCGAGGAACTGGCGGGCGTAGGCGGAGAGGGATTCGACGTACTTGCGCTGGCCTTCGGCATAGAGGGTGTCGAAGGCGAGGGAGGACTTGCCGGAGCCGGAGAGGCCGGTGACGACGGTGAAGGCGTTGTGGGGGATGCGGACGGTGATGTTCTTGAGGTTGTGTTCGCGGGCGCCTTCGACGAGGATGGAATCGGTGGACATGGGGATTCGCTTTCTGTCCGGGGGGACGGGCGGGGAGGATAGCACGGGGGGGAATTGCGTTGCAAGGGGGGCGGGGAAGCGGTAAAGTGGCGTTTTTCATGCAGAAAGGGATTTTCGCCATGGACGCCATCATCAAACTCGGTTTGCCGAAGGGGAGCCTGCAGGAAAGCACGTTCGCGCTGTTCGGGAAGGCGGGCTGGAACATCAAGTGTTCGAGCCGGTCCTACATCCCGTCGGTGGACGACCCGGAAATCGCGGCGCGGCTGCTGCGGCCGCAGGAGATCCCGCGCTACGTGGAGCTGGGGCTGCTGGACGCGGGGCTGTCGGGCTACGACTGGATCTACGAGAACGGGGCCGACCTGGTGGAGGTGGCGGAGCTGTGCTATTCGAAGGCAACGACGAACCCGGTGCGCTGGGTCATCGCGGTGCCGAACGATTCGCCGATCCGGAGCGTGAAGGACCTGCAGGGGAAGCGGATTTCGAGCGAAGCGGTGGGGCTGACGCGGCGGTATCTCGCCGAGCAGGGCGTGGAGGCCGAGGTCGAGTTTTCGTGGGGCGCCACGGAAGTGAAGGCGCCGGAACTGGTGGACGCCATCGTGGACCTGACGGAAACGGGATCCTCGCTGCGGGCGAACAACCTGCGGATCCTGGCGACGATCCTGACTTCGACGACCCGGCTGGTGGCGAACAAGGCGGCGTGGGCCGACCCGGCGAAGCGGACGAAGATCGAGCAGATCGCGATGCTGCTGCAGGGGGCGTTGCGGGCGGGCGAGAAGGTGCTGGTCAAGATGAACGCGCGCACGGCGGACGTGCCGAAGGTGACGGCGGAGCTGCCGGCGCTGCACGCGCCGACGGTGAACACGCTGAGCGACCCGGCCTGGGCGGCGATCGAGGCGGTGGTGGACAAGCGGGTGGTCCGGGAAATCCTGCCGAAGCTGAAAGCGGCGGGGGCGTCGGGGATAATTGAGCTTGCATTGAACCAAGTCGTGCCGTAGAACAACGCGACTTTTGCATCCGAACAGGAGAATCGAACATGGGTTCCGTAAAAAAGAAACGCCGCACGAAGATGTCCAAGCACAAACGCCGCAAACGTTTGCGCGCGGATCGCCACAAAAAGAAATAGGCCCGCGAATGCGCGGATTTGCCGCCATTTGGGCCGTGTCGGCCCTGTGCATCTGCGGCGGCATGGCGGCCGGGTGCCGCTCGCTCACAAGCCCTCCCCCCGACGGGGCCGGAGGGCTTGTCCGCGAAGAAACCGGGTTCGACTGGGTGCGCGCCGGGCTGGCCGCGCCGGAGGGGGAGGGGACGGAAGCGGCGCTGTCCGAGGAAGCGCGGCGGGCGGCGGAGGCGTACGCCTCCTACGCGCTGGGCGTCCTCCACGAGCTGAACGGGGAGAAGGCCGAAGCGGAGGCGTGCTACGACCGGGCGGCGGAGGCGGAGCCGGATGCGCAGGAAATCCTGGAGCGCCGGGCGTCCATCCGGTTCGCGCAGGGGAAAAACGAAGAGGCGGTGCGGCTGGTGGAGGACTTCCACGCGGCGCACCCGGGGGAGGAATGGGCGCTGGCGTGGCTCATCCGCTTCTATCTGGAGACGGACGAGCCGGAACGGGTCGCCCAACTGACGCGCCTCGCGGCGGAGGCGCACCCGGAAGCGGTGGAAAACTGGCTGCGGCTGGCCATCGTGCAGGAGCAGCTGCTGCACGACAGCGCCGGGCTGGAGGAAAGCGTGCGGCGGGGCATCGCGCGCGCCTCGAAGCCCCAGCCGCTCCGCGTCATCCTGGCGAAGCTGCTGGAAGAAAAGGGCGCGACGGCCCTGGACGCGCCGAAGAAGCTCCGTTCGGAGGCGTTCCGGAACGTCCAGAACATTTTGAAGGAAGAGCCGGACAACACCGAAATGCGCCGGATGCTCGGCCGCCTCCAGCTGGCGGGCGGCGACCTGCGCGAAGCGCTGGAAACGTTCACGGCCATCGACCGGGAACAGGCCGGCGACGTGAAGCTGAAGGCGCAGATCGCCTCCGACCTGCGCGGCGGGGAAACGCCGGACAAGGCGGTGGAGCGGCTGGAGGCGAAGGCCGGCGCGCGGGGGATGGACAAGACGTTCCTGCATTCCTACATGGGCATGCTGCTGGTGGCGCTGGACCGGAGGGATGAGGCGCTCGCGGCTTTCGGAAAGGCCGTGGAACTGCATCCCGACGATGCCGGCGCGTGGATCCTGCTGGCGCTGGCGCAGCGGCAGGACGGCACCGGGACGGAAGCCGCCCGGGAAACGCTGGCGCGCGCGGAGGCGGCGAACCCGGAGAATCCGCGCCTGCTGTCCATCGCCGGGCAGATGGCCGCGGAAGAGGGGGACTGGGACGCTGCGGCGGATTCGTTCGCCCGCGCGGCGGAGCTGGCGGACGACGGCTTGGAGGGGATGGAATCGCTGGCGGGGAATTTCTCGCTGGCGCTCACGCACCTGGGGCGCAGCGACGAGGCGGCGGAATGGCTGGACCGCGCGGCGGAGCAGGACGAGAACGGTCCCAGGGCGTGGCTGGGGGAAATCCTGGCGGCAGCGGAGGGGGACGAAGGGCTGGCCTCGCGGGCGCTGGACGTATTGGACACGTGGGAAGCGGCGGGCGGCGGGCCTCCCGACGAGCTGTCGTTCATGCGGGCGATGCTGCTGATGCGGGAAGGGCGGAAGGACGAAGCACTGGAAGCCTTCGCGGCGGCGGAGACGGCGGCGAAAGACAACCCGGCGTCGGTGGCGTCCTACGACCATTTCCACTTCATGTACGCGGTGGCGCTGGACGAAACCGGGCACCGGGACGAAGCGATGGCGCGACTGGAGCGCTGCCTGCGGATCAATCCCGACCACGCGGGGGCGCTGAACTACCAGGCCTACACCTGGGCCTGCGAGGGCATCCGGCTCTACGACGCCCTGCGCGCGGTGCAGCGGGCGCTCAAGCGCGATCCGCGGAATCCAGCCTATCTCGACACGCTCGGGTGGGTCTATTTCCAGCTGGGCTACGTGGACACCGCCCTGAAGGCGCTGGAAGCGGCCCTCGCGCTGGACCCGGACGACGAGACGATCGCCGACCACGTCCGCCAGGCGAAGGAAAAGCAATCCGCGGAATCCGGCAAGAAAAAGCCGGAAATCCTCCCGCCCGACGTCCTCTCGTTGCCGTAGCGGCCCGGACGGAGCCGGGTCCTCCCGATGGGGGCATGTTTTGAAAAATCCCGTCAAACGGGGCCGTTTCCCGGTTTTGCCAATGCTTGGCAAAAACGGGCCTTTTTTGCCAAGCATTGGCAAATCGGTTCGTCGGGCAAAAACCGCTGGGGGGGGCTCGTTTTTCGTTTGTCAGGCGGGACGGGGGTTTTTAAGTTGGCGGCATGGCGTCTTTCCTCGACTACCAGGAGCAGGCACGCAAGCGGTCGCGCGTTTTCACGGCGTTGTGGCTGGGGAGCATCGCGGTACTGGCGGCCGTGTTCTGCGGCATCGCGGCAGAGGTGGCGGCGGTGGTGCAGGGGTGCGGAATCGACGCGGCGTTCCTGGGGCGGAACGCGTGGCTGCTGGGGGGTGTGGCGGCGGTTGTTTTGGGGACCGTCCTGGTGGCGACGTTCGTCAAGTCGCGTTCGATGGGGTCGACGGGCGGTGCGGTGGCGGTGCAGCTCGGGGGGAGGCGGGTCAATCCCGACACGCGCGTGCTGGCAGAGCGGCGGCTGCTCAACATCGTGGAGGAGATGTCCATCGCGTCGCGGGTGCCGATTCCGGAGGTGTACGTGCTGGACCGGGAGGGGGGAATCAACGCGTTTGCGGCGGGGTATGCGCCGGAGAGCGCGGCGGTGGCCGTGACGCGGGGAGCGCTGGAGCTGCTGACGCGCGACGAGCTGCAGGCGGTGGTGGGGCACGAGTTTTCGCACATCCTCAACGGCGACATGCGGCTGAACGTCCGCATGATCGGATCGATTTTCGGGCTCGTGTGCATCGCGTTCGTGGGGAAGGCCGTCTTCCGGGCGGTGTTGGAGGGGTGCCGCGGGGGGGGAAGGCCGCGGAGCAAGGACTCCTCGGGTGGAGGCGCGCTGGTGCTGGTGGCGATGTTCGCGGGGCTGGCGGTGTGGCTGGTGGGGTCGATCGGCGTGTTGTGCGGGCGGATTTTGCAGGCGGCGATCGGGCGGCAGAGGGAGTACCTGGCCGATGCGTCGTCCGTCGAGTTCACGCGGAATCCGCTCGCGATGGCGGGGGCGCTCGAAACCATCGGGGCGTTTTCGCGGCACGGGTTCCTGCGTTCGCCCCATGCGGACGAAACGGCGCATTTCTTTTTCGCAGAGGGGGTGGCGTCGCTGCTGTTCGCGACGCATCCGCCGCTGGAAAAGCGGATTGCGCGGTTCAATCCGTCGTTCCGGGGGGATTTCCGGGTGGCGGCGCGGGCGCTGGCCGAGCGGCGCGCCAAGGCGGTGGGGGGAGCGGGGGTTGAGACGGCGGCGGGAGGGGCGGCGGCCGCCGCGGCGGCGGTTGCAGGATTGGCGCGGGCGGCCGCGCCGGAGGGGGTGCCGGAAGCGCTGCGTACGCCAGCCGATGCGGCGGTGGTGCTGTGCGCCGCGCTGCTGGAGCCGAAGGAGGGGGCGGTGCGGGCGAAGCAACTGGCGGCGGTGGCGGCGTACGACGCGGGATTCCCGGCGCGCGCGTTGCATTGGGAGAAGCGGTTGCTGGCCCTGCCGCCGGGGAAATGCCGGCGCGCGTGGTGCGAAATCGCGCTGACGGCGTTGCGGCCGCGTCCGGAGGAGGAGCGGCGGGAGCTGGCGGAGCTGCTGCGGGGGCTGATCGAGGCGGACGGGGTGCTGACGGCCTTCGAGTGCGCGCTTTCGCGGTTGTTCCGGAACCGCCTGCTGCCGCCGCCGGAGGAGGAAGAGCGGTCCGCGGGCGCGCTGGGGGAGGAGGCGCGGCGCGTGCTGTTCGCGTTGGCGCATTTCGGCGGGGGCGGCGGGGCGGCGCGGGCGGCGGCGTACCGGAAGGGGGTGGCCGCGTTGCCGGCGTCGTTTGCGCCAAAGGGGGCGGATGCGCCGGGAGAGCCGGATGCGGAGGCGTTCGGGGAAGCGCTGGACCGGCTCCGGGCGTTGCGGCCCGCCGACAAGAAGGGGTTGCTGGAGGCCTGCCGCGCGGTGGCGCTGGCCGACGGGAAAACGACAGTGGACGAGGACCATTTGCTCTACGCGATTGCCGACACGATCGGAGCGCCGGGGGCGGTGTCGATGCGGTGAAGGGGGGAGGAGTGGGGAATGGAATTCCGGGGCGACCGGGTCCCGACGGGGCTGGGATTTATCGCGGCCGCGGGGGTGGATTTTTGTGCTTCATGGGGTAGAAGATTTTTGTGGCAGATGGCGAAAAACGATAGGATTTCAGTGTATTTTCCTTAATCTTGAGGCAAATAGGGCGTAGAAATCCGTGGGTCGGGAAAAGGTCGCCGTGGGAGGGGGATTTTGCCGCCCCTGCGGGGCTGGCTCGGGGCGGCTGGCGGAGAAGGTGGCAGGGACCACAGGGACACCAAAGACCACAGGGACGAGGGGAGGGAAACGCAAAGACCATCCCGGAATCGGGGGAGGTGGGGGACGGGGCTGAAACGGGTGGACGGAGGAGCGGCCGCGGCCGGACGCTGGGGAGGGGGGATTGGCGGATGATGTGGGGAAATGCGGGATGGTAAGGCAAATGGGGGGGGCGATTTCGGGCTTGCGC
>Ga0310786_10009545_pt1 | contig 12305 bp, 11 predicted proteins | sample AusTroGonzalo_MG_FD_203881 | JGI IMG/M metagenome (GOLD analysis project Ga0310786, IMG submission 203881) | Bovine rumen microbial communities from tropical cattle in Woodstock, Queensland, Australia - Gonzalo_03 (v2) (version 2) | ecosystem: Host-associated > Mammals > Digestive system >...
CACCAACGGAAGGCGTGTATTCCGTCCGCGGGTCTTCCCACATCACATAGGACGCGGCCTTCAGGTTCACCGCGCTGAGCGCGGACTCGATTTCCTCCGCCTGGATCACCAGCGTCGCCGCGAATTCCGTCACATCTTCGCTTAGCAGGTCCACCTCTTCCTTTGTGGCCCGCAGCGTGATCGCCGTGCTCAGCTGCTCGATCTCCGTCTGCAGCGTTGTCGGAAGCAGCGCGTCGTACATCTCCTGGAACCGCTGCCCGTCCCACACCCACATCTTCGGGATCGCGCCCAGCACCTGCCAGCTGCTGACCGCCGGCACCGGCGGCGTCGCCTGGCTGTCGCCGTTCAGGATCGTTCCCCAGCTGCTGTACGAATTATAAATGTCCTGCCAGCTTCCGGTACTCAGCGTCTGGATCCAGATATCGCCGCTCACCAGGTGGCTGTGGTCCGGTTCGTCCGGCTGCATATACACCGTGCCGTATCCCAGGGAGGAGATCCGGCTGTCCAGGCTGTCGATCGTCTGGGTGATCGTGCTGCCGCTCTGCCATGTGCCGATGGTGGACTGAATGTACGTATTGCTGCTCAGGTCCTGCAGCATCAGCTTGCCGATGAACGCCTCACGCGCCCACAGGTAATCTACGTCGATTCTCCGCGCCGTGATCCGGTCGATGATACTGTTGATCGCGTAAAAGTCTTCCGTGCTCAGTTCCGCGAACGTGCCGATGTTCCCGATGATCGTCTGCCCGCCGGTCGTGTGCCCGGCTGCGATCTCTGCCGCGCTGGGCGTTTCCACCTGTGTCGGCACCAGCGTCGGCACCCCGTCTTCGTCCCATTCGACGTCGATGTGGTAGTAGTTCCCGTCCGAAGCGCCGATCACCAGGTCGCCGATCGTGGCCTCCACCATCTGGCCGTATGTGATCAGCAGCCGGTTGATGAACAGCCGGTCCGCGATGCCCTGTTCTGTGATTGTCGTGTCAAAGATCGCCGTGCCGGCGACCAGGTCTTTGACCTTTGCGTAGCTGATGTCCGCGCTGGCGATCTGCGCGTTCGCGATGTTCGCGATCTGCAGTTTCGCCTGGACTGCTGCCAGCTGGTCGGTCGTGATCTGGTCCGCTGTGACGCTTCCCGCCGCCAGTTTATCGGTCGTGACGGCGTTCGCCGCCAGCTTGTCGGTCGTGATGGCCAGCGCCGCGATCTTTGAGGCTTCCACACTGCCGGCGGCCAGTTTGTCGGTCGTGACCGCGCCGCTCATGATGTGCTCCGCCTGGATCGTATTCGCGCCGATCGCCGCCGCCGTGATCGCGCCCGCGGCGATTTTCTCCGCCGTGATCGCCTGCGCGGCCAGTTTCACTGTCGTGATCGATCCCGCCGCGATCTCGTCCGCGGTCACCGCCCCGGCCTGCAGCAGCTCCGTGTTGATCACCTTGCTGGCGATCTGCTCCGCCGTGATGCTGTTGGCCTCGATCTCCCGCGCCGTGATGCTCCCGGCCTGGATGTTCTGGCTGCCGACCGCGCCGGCTGCCAGCGCCCGGCTGTTTACCGCGCCGCTCTGGATCGCGTACCCGGGCACGGAGGAGGAAACCTTCTTTTTCCCGAACGTGCCCTTCTTGTACCTCAGCAAGATCGCGTCAAACGTGTACCCCGTCAGCTGGATGTTCTCATTGATGCCCAGCGGTCCCGCCAGGACCTGTGCCCAGTCTCCCGGCGCGGCGTTCTGCAGCGCCGCGTACTGCGCGTACTCCGCCGTGTCCGGCAGGTGCTCCCAGTCCACCTCCAGCGTGATCTCGACTTTGTCGCACTCGTCGATATTGAACCGGTTGTTCGCCTTCTCCCGCATCCTGGCGTACACCGTGTCGATGTCCAGTACGATCTCGCTGCCGTCTTCCTGCTTTTCTTTCGTGCCGACCTTCAGCCCCGTGTTCAGGACCTCCGGACGGATGAACGGCACCGTCCGCGCACTGTCGATGTACTGTTCCGGCAGCAGCAGCGTGCTTCCGTCCTCATTCTGCGCGATGGGATAGATCCGCGTCACCAGGTCCCCCGCGTCTCCCGTCCACTTCACGGCCTTCATGTTTACGCCGTAGCTGATCCGGTAGCGCGGGTTTGCCTCTTCCTCCGCCAGCAGGTACACGTCCAGGTCGTTCCGGAACAGGTGCCCCGGCGTCGCCTGCAGGAAACCGCCCTTCGGGTCCAGGATCGCGTTCTGCGCGTTCTTCCAGCTGAAGTCCGCGGTGATCAGTGCGTCCTCGCCGGTCATGTTCGTGTAAATATTCCCCGGGTATTCCGACTGCATCGCGCCCTGCAGGAACAGCAGCGCCGTCGCCGGCGTCGCCCGGCTGATGCTGCAGTCGCCGATGATGACCTTCCCCAGTTCGTAGCTGATATGCTCCGCGTGGATGCTAAGGGTCTTCCCGTCCGTGCTCTTCCGGATCTCCGTGATCGTGAAGCTCTGGGTCACGATATCCTGCGCTGGGATGACCTTCGTCTCGCTCTCGCTCAGGTCCGTGCACTTGCTGATCTGGATGAAGCCTTCATGCCCCGCCGTGTCGGCGGCTTTCATGTAGGTGCTGTTGTAATCCCCGGTCTTAACTACCTGGTCGCCGGCGTCCAGCTGCGCCAGTACCTCGCCACCGGTGGTCTTTGTCCTGGCGATCTCCGTCCAGTTGTTCGGCAGCACCGGCGGAGGGCTCATCGTCAGCGGCCCGGAGATGGCCGTATCCGCACGGTAGTTCTTTTTGTCATATGTGACCTTGTCGCCCTGTTCGTATTCGATGCCGAATTCCCAGTTCTTGTACCCGACCGTGGTCGTGACCGGCACCGTCTTGTACAGCGGGACGTCCGTCAGCCCGTCAGAGATCTCCCAGTATTCCACCGTGCCCAGCGTGATCGCGCCGACGTGCTGCTTCGGAACCGGGCAGCGCAGGATCATTCCGTAATCGATCGCGATGGCCGCGTTGTACGGCATCACCACGTCCAGGTCGTACTGCCCGTTGTCCTGGAAACTGACGTCCGCGCTCTGTGCCGCCAGGGCGATGCCGTGGTTCGTGAAGTCTGTCGTTCCCCGGCCGTACAGTTCGATCATGTTCTCACCTCATTCTTACAGATACCGGAACCTCGGTGTGATCTCCAGCTTTGTGATGCTCCCGGTAAAGGCCAGCGTGTTCACTCCGGGCACGAAGACCGGGAATGCCCCGCTGCATACTCCGCCCAGCGGCGTGCCGCCGTCCAGGATCCATTCGTTTTCGCAGTCCACCGTCCATCCGCTGACGCACTCCGGGATCGTCAGCACGTTCCCGCCGCAGCTGAGTGTGATCTGTCCGCTGCCTGTGATCTTGATCAGCGGGTAGGCGTTCAGGTCGCCCGGGTTCGTAATCGTTGCCCCGCTCTCCGTTACTTCGATGTCTTCCTCGTCCGGGTCGCTCTTCACCGGCTCGCAGTAGAACTGGACGCTGGCGGAATACCGGTCCATGTTCTTACTGTGCTTGTCCAGCGTCACCGCCCCGATGATCCTGGCCTTCTGCTGCCTGTTCGGTTCCGTGTCGAACGTGATCAGGCCCTCGCCCTTCAGCCAGTTCTCCGCCTCGTGGACGTTTGCTTTCCCGTCCACCGCGACCTCCGCGGTCTGAATGTAGCTGTTGTAGATCTGGTCGCCTTCCGTGACCGTCAGCTCCCCGACCCTCCCGGGGATCGTCACGTGCTGCACCCTTTCCTCCGGGCGCACGACCGGCACCCGGTTGGCGACCTGGATGTGTTTGTCCTGGGTGTTCGTGCCGTTCCAGATGAAATAATGCAGCGGCATCGCCTTATCCTCCTTACGTTCCGTATCCGCGGTTGTGCCTGCGGTTCTGCCGGTCGATGGATTCTGTCAGCGCGTCGACCTCCATCCCGTTGTGCAGATTCACGTTCCCGAAGTATGTGTTGTTGTTGTAGGTATAGTTCCTGTTCGCACTGGCCGTCATCACGCGCTCGCCGGCGTGCAGGTGATAGTATCCTCCGTCATACGGCACAAACGGCAGGCCGTTGGCGTGGCCGTACTCACGTCCCTCAACGTCCTGCATATAGTTTGCCAGCGGAGACCCGCCGCCCACCGGCCTCCGGCCCCACCAGTATGTCGCCGGCACGATATTCGCAGGTATCTGCAATGTTCCGATCTCTTCCTGCAGATTCCTTCTGGCAGCTTCCGGATTCTCCACAACGGGCTCCGTAGCGATATTTACTTCGCCATCTTCAAAAAAATCTTTCAGTGTTTCAGATGCTCCGCCTGGTCTGTTCTTCTGCGCTTCGTACAGCTTTTCAAAACCGGACCAGTCGCCGAAAAGTGCCTTTATATAGTCACCCGGGCTGAAGTCCCACGGGTAGAATGTTTCTCCCTTTTCGTGCCGTTCATTCATTTCGTTCTGGGCTTCAATGGCGTCCGTGATATCGGACGTCGCTCCGCCCACAAGCGCCTGGATGCTGAATGATCCGCCGTATTCCGGGTTGATGTTCCGCCCGGCCTGTGTATAGTGCGTGAAATAATCCCATGCGAACGATGCGTTCCATAGCCCGCCGTTCGCTCCAAGATTGGCAATTTTATTTGCAGCATTCGATGCAGCTACATAAGTTCCTGTTCCTGTGCCGGTACCCGTTCCCGTTCCAGTTCCGGTTCCTGTTCCGCCGTAGCCCATCAGCTGCCGCATCGCGTCCACAGCCTTCCAGGCTTCCGTCACAAAACTGGTGATCTTCGTCACGGCCCATACGCCGCAGATCGCTTCAATTCCTGTTACAACCGTCTGCCAGTTGTTGCTGATCCACTTCATCGCTTCAACGATTCCATTCAGGATATCCTTCGCCGTGTCGATCACGTCGCCGGGCTTGATATCCTTCAGGCCGCTGAACATATTTACAACCGCGTCAGACAGTTCCTGGATCTTTTCTTTGCCTTCATCGCTCTGCAGGTATTTATTGAACTCCGCCAATACGCCGGAAATAATATCCGCCACCTGTGTCAGCGGCTGCGCAAGCGATCCCAGCAGCTCCGTCTTCACGACCTGGAAGTTGTGTTCCAGTTCTCCGATCTTGTCGTTCAGCTCCGTCAGGTTCTGGATCGTGTCCTCGCTGTTGATCTCCGTCTCTTCCAGTGCCTTATTAAAGGATTCCTGGTCGCTGTACGCATTGAACAGCGACTTCAGTTCCTTCCATCCGCGCCCGAAGATCGCCTGGGCGGCCGCTTCCTGCTCGATGGCGTCCGCCATCGCCATGATGCCCTTCCCGGCTTTCCAGAACAGCTCGTCCGGGTCCCTTGTCAGCAGCTCGTCATAGGTTTCGCCGGTCTTCCCGCCGGCCATCGTCGCCACCAGGCCGAACTGCTTCAGGTATCCCATCGCCTCCGCGGACTCTTTGCCGACGCCGCGCTTCATCCGCGTCATGGCGTTCAGCATGGCGTCCACGCTGGTGTCCAGCCCGGCGTCCACCAGCGCCTGCATCTGCAGCAGCCTGGTCAGCGGGATGTCGTACATTTCCGCCAGCGTGGCGGTATCGTCCGCGTAACTCGCGGCTTCCTTTACACTGTCCACCAGGTTCCGGCCGATCTGCAGGGCGTAGTTCGCTGCGCTCTTCAGCGTGGAGTCGATGCTTTTCAGTCCGTTGGTCAGGTTCTGAAGGTTTACTCCCTTCGAGATCCCGCTGATATTCTTGCTAAGGTCTTCTGCACTCTTGGACGCCTGCACCTGGGCCCCGTTCAGGCTGTTCAGCGCGGCCTGTGTGTTGTACATTCCCGTCTGGGCCGCTGACAGCTGCCGGGCCATATTCTGGTATTCCGCGCTGGTCTTTTCGACACCCTGCCGCCGCATGGCCTCCAGGGCGTCCTCCGCGTTCTTGGCGGCCTTCTTCTGTTCGTCCAGCTTCTGCTTCAGCAGCTTGGACTGGTCCGCCATATATTTTTCTTTGTCGCCGGTCGCCTTGTACTGGGCCTCGCTCTTCTTCAGTTCCGCGTCCAGGGTTTTTACGGAGTTCTGGCTCTCCTTCATGCTCCGCTTGAACTCGCTGACCCCGCTGACTCCCAGCTTTACATTGACGCCCGCCATCTCTTTTACCCCCTCGTGATGCTGTGCTGCTGGTCATCGTAATCCCTGCGGTATACGAACAGATCCAGCACCGCCCCAGGCCGCATCCGGTGGATCTCCTCCACCCGCAGCCCCGCGATCAGGCCGTAGCTGACCACCGACAGATAGGTCAGCCGTCCTTCTCTTTTTTTTTGTTCATATTTTCAAGGGTCACGTCAATCGGACCCTCTTTTCTCTCTTCCTTAATCTCGCTGGCCATGCCCTCGTTCAGCGCCATGATGCAGGCGTTGATCACCTCTGTCATCTGTGTCGGACGCAGCGACCGCATGACCCATTTATCGGTCAGATCCGGAGCCTCGCCGGCTTCTTCCAGCCCGCCGTTGCCCATGATCCGGATCATCTTTGTGATCGTGTCGATGTGCTCGACGCCGCCGAAGCGGCTCATATCCTTTGGATCGTCCCTGTCCTGCCCCATGATCCTGTACGGCAGCTCCGCGAGGGGGCAGATTTCCTCCTGGGCCGCCTTCATCTCATAAACTGTGTAGATCAGCGGGATCTCCCGCCCCTTTAATGTGATACTAGCCATTTTTTCAGCACTCCTTTACATACACAAAAAGCCGGAGGCAGGGAAAACCCCTGCCCCCGTATTGCCGTCAATCAGGAAATCCCGGCCTTGCCCTTCACATAGGACACAGCGGCCGTCAGGCTCTCGAAAGTCTTGTGGGTCGCGTAGCTGATCGCGTCTCCGCTCGACAGCTTCACGCCGCTGCCCCTGCCGTTCAGCGTGGGCGTCCGCCATTCGATGCTCGTTTCCTTCGTCCTGGCTTCCTCGCTGCCGACACCGAACTTCAGCTTGTAGAACCACCAGCCCTCGTAGCTGTCCACGACCTTGCCGCTGGTGTTCGTCAGCCGCATCACCCGCACGTAGCCGAAGCCGACGTCCGGGCTCGCCGCGTCGGTCACGGTGTACTCGCCGGTCGCCACCGTCTCGCCCAGCAGGTAGGCCCGGGCCTCGTCGGTCAGTCCGCTGGGCTCGAAGTCCAGCGTGTAGCCGGTCACGCCGTTGTCGCTGTCGAGCAGCACGTCGTCCCCGTAGAACTCGCCGTCGGAGCGGTTCCAGTTCAGGCTCGCGCTCACCGCTTCGGCGATCACCTTGCCGGTGTTGTAGCTGATGCTCGTCCCGGCGGTATAGGTAGCGACCGTCGCCGCCACCGGGCAAACCATACCAACATTCGCATTCATGTGATTTATCCTCCGTTTTCTTTGATCAGGGCCTCGACCTTGTCCTCGATGCCCCTGCCGATGGCCTCCACGGCCTTCCTTTGTCCACTGTGTACGGCCTTACGAAAAAACGGCTGCGCCTTCATGAAAGACGTGCCGCTGTTAATGGCGTTCGCGATCTGCGGGATCGGTTTCCGCTTTCCGTTCACCTCCGCGTATCCGGCGTTACTGAACCCGACAGAGGTATCCACCTCGCCGCCGTTCTTGTCGAACTTCGCGATGCCGGCGCCTACGCTCTGCAGCGCCGCCTTCTCTTCCGGAGAAGGAGACCGCTGCCCGAACACGGTATACCGGAACTCTTCCGTCCGGATCGCGTTCACCTGCCGCTGGATCTCGTCCGCCATCACACCCGCGCCTTCATAAAGGCCGGCGGAGGCGACCGCCCCGGCTTTGTCGCCCAGGGTTGTCAGCAGTTTTTCGACATCTTCAAGGCCGTCCGTTTTCATGGTGTACGGCATCAGCCCTCACCGTCCTGTGCTTCCGCAGCGGGCGGGTCCGGCTCAGGCGCCGTGATCGTTCCCGTTACCTGGCCGATCCACTCAAAATGGAACAGCCTGGTCTCCGTTTCGTACTGGATGCTGTTCAGCTCCCAGCAGGCGCCCAGGCAGCTGCTCAGCGCAGCCTCGACCGCGCCGGCAATCTCCGCCATGTCCGCCAGCTTCCGGAAGAACACGTCCACCTTCACGTCAAAGGCCCGGTCCTGCTTTCCTTCGCTGCCGGCAAGGCTTCCGGCTTCCATGTCCAGCCCAACCACGCCGTAGGTGTTCTCCGGCCGCGTCTTCCATCCGTACTCAGAAAAGGGAATGTTCGTATTCTGGAGCGCTTCCACCAGCGCGGTGTATTCATCAGGCACCGGTGATCACTCCTCTCGCGTTTCCGTCCACCCGCTGAAGCGTCAGTTCAATCCCGTCCGCCTCCGTCACATAGGTCCTGAGAATCCGGAAGCGCACGCCGCCCAGGCTGCAGATCTGCTCGCCCTGGTACTCGAAGTCGTGCGCGAGGATCACCTTCAGCTCCGGGTTGAGCCCCAGCCCCATCGCCTGATAGGCTTCCTGCATTCCGATGCTCTTCACCGTGCAGTAGACCGTCCGCTCCGTTTCCGTGGGGTCTGTTCCGACGCCGTGAGCCTGCGGGTTCTCGCTGATCAGCGTCACCACGTTACTCTTCAGCATCCTCTTCGTCCTCCCCGTAGTCCGTGTAGCCGTCCGCGTGCATCAGCTGGACCTTCTGCGTCTCGTAGGCGTCCAGCAGTCTGTCGTAGTTCGGCGGGTTTCCGAACCGCATCGCCGCATAGGTGATGATCGCCCGCTGAACCAGCGGATCCGTCAGCGTGCTCGTGTCCGTCACCGCGCCGCTCGTGCTCTCGGTGAACGCCACCGTGCCGGATACCACCACCCCCGCGATCTGCAGATCCATCAGGCCGGCTTCGCACAGCCGCATGATCTCATCGTCAAAGTTGGTCACCGTCACCCGCAGCGCCTTTTTCGCTTCCTTCAGCATCGTCTCTTCACCTCAATCTTCTTTACCGGGGCAGGCGAGTGCTGCCTTTCCCGCCCCGTCCCTTATGGCCCGAAGGCCGTCCGGGCTCCGCGCCTGACCCTTTGAGAACCTGATCCCGGAACATTTCATCCACGTGGATCCGCATGATGTGCCCGATCTTCAGCCGGCTGTCGCAGTGGAACTTGATGTCCAGCTTCCGCGCCCGCCAGCAGAACGTCAGGTCTTCACCCAGGCCGCCGACCGGGAAAAACGGCACGCCGTAGATCCCCATCGCTTCCAGCACGTCCACGCGCATCAGCACGCAGGCAAAGCCGCAGGCGGCCACCTCGAAGATCTGGTCCCGCGGGTAGTCGTACCATGGCTCGCTTTCCGGCATAATCAGCTGCCCGTTCATGTGCACTTCCAGTTTTTTATAGATGCACGGCCTGAACGGCGGCCTCCTGCCGAAGCAGAGCCCGCTCACCGCCTGGCGTCCTTCGATGTCTTCCAGCAGCCGTTCCAGCAGGTCAGGCTCGAAGGTCATGTCACTGTCCAGCCAGAGCACGTAATCGTACCCGCCCTTCGTTGTGACGTATGTCGCCAGTTGGTTCCTTGCGTCGTACACCAGCGAAGCCTTCAGGAACTTCACTTCCACTTCGTCTTCACTGTACCGCATCGTGAGCGCGTTCAGGCACTCCACAAAATCGGATTCCTGGTAATCCATGCATGGCACCGCTATCAAGGTTTTCATCAGGTCAGCACTCCTTTTGAAAGCCCTTCGGGCCGCAGCTTTCACACTGCGGCCCGTTGGGGTTGTTTGTTATTTGATTCTGAATTAAGTCGTGGCAACGTAGCGCACAATCGCGTTCAGGTCGCCCAGCTTGCCGTCCGCCAGGGTCATGGCGCGGTAAACCTTGGAGCCCTTGCGGAACTCGGCTTCCTCGCTCTTGCGGACTTCAACGGCCTTGGCAAAGTTGAACTTGTAGGCCTTCAGGTCGCCGAAGAGGACCTCCTCGCTGGACAGGTTTCCGTCCAGGATGGCCGGGTAGCCCATGACGTTGTACTTCACCGCGCCCTGCGGATCCAGCACGACGACGCGCTGCTTGGAGCTGTCGACCATGCCGATCACCTTGCCGAAGAAGAACTCGGGGTTCATGACGAACTTCGCGCCGTTGTGATATTCGCCCTTCAGCTTGCCCATGATCGCGCACAGCTGCGCCCAGGTCAGGCCGCCGCGCGTGAAGGTCAGATCCTCTTCGCTCTTCGCGGTCAGGATGCCGGTGCACTGGGTGGTGCCGGAGCCGTTGATGATGCCGGCGTCAACCGCCTTCTCAATCTTGTTGACCAGGCGGGATACCAGGTACGCCTCGAAGGCGTCAATGCTCATGGCGTCCACGTCGGCGTCGATCTCGACGGTCTTGATGAGCTTGTAGGCGCCCAGGGTGAAGTAGCCGATCGCGTCGGTGCTGTCGGTGGAGGCAACGCCCATGTCGAGCCAGCTGGCCTCGTTGCAGACGCTCTCATAGGGGAACTTCACATAGCCGGGGATCTGGGAAACGTCGACCGCAGCGATCAGCGGATTCTGCTCCAGCTTGTGGATGATCTCGTTCATGGTCTGGGTCGGGATCACAGCGCCGGCAGCGTTTATGGCGGTGCGCTCTTCGGGGGTCAGTTCCTTGCCCTGCAGGTTTTTCAGGAACGCTTCACGATATTCGGGGCTGTTCACTTCGTAATTCATTTTCTTTTCCTCCATTTTAAATTCTCTGATCACGGCGTCGTTGCCCTGGGCAACCTTCTGCCGCTCTTCCTCGGCCTTGCGGGCCGCTTCCTCGCGCCGGAACAGTTCGAGCTTGATGTCGTCAATCTCGTTCGCCCGCGCTTCCAGTTCCTCCGTGGTGCCTTCGGTGTCCATGCCCAGGAGCTCGTCCCGGCGGGCCTCCAGCTGCTCCACGTTCATTTCGGTAAAGTCATTCATCATGCTTTACCTCCTTCTTCAGATTTTCCAACCGCTCGATGACCGCCCTCCGGCGTTCATCCTCGGCTTCCCTGGCACGTTCCTCTTCCAGCTGCTGCCTTGCGCTCTCCAGCGAGGCTTTGACGCTCTCCAGCGCATCGCCTTCGGAAGCCGCCTGGATGGATGTGCCCTCATACGCCGGGAAGGCCACAGCGGACACCTCGAACACCCGGTTGATACTGCGGATGTGCCGCAGCGGGCTCTCTGTGTCCAGTCCGTCCCAGCTATCTTTATCCACCGTGAACGCGAACGACATTCCGGAAATGTCCCCGCGCCGGATGGCGGAATAAAGTTCTGCCGCCCGGGGATTGTTCTCCGTGTCCAGGTTGACCCGGATCCCCATCCCTGTTTCGTTGACCGTCAGCTGCATGGTGCTGTTCTCGTTGTTGTTCCGGCTCCTCGCCAGCGGGACCATGCTGAAATCATGCCCCACCAGGAACCGGACGTCCCGCAGATCCGTGCTGTCCAGTGCGCCCGCGTCGATCGTCTCCCGGCACAGGCCGAGGTCTGTCTCCTGGTTGAATACGATCGGCTGCCCGGTGATCACGCTGCCGCGCTCTTCCGTCTTTTCCGCCCGGATCTCGAACTCCATATATCTGGTCTCTTTATTCATTGCTGTCTCCCTCCTGGGCTTCGTCACCCGACCCTACGCCCGTTTCGTCGTCCTTGTCCTTCACGTTCTTGTACTCGCCCCGGATCGGCGTGTACTGCCCTGCGCCGTCAGGCAGCGGCGCGTAGTTGAACAGCTCGCGGATCTCGTCGATCGTCAGCACGCCCCGGTCCCCCAGCTGCTGGGCCATCTGGATTTTCGTGCCGGATGACATGTACTGCAGCCGGTTGCTTGTGAAGAAGATCCTGTTCCCGTTGTTGAGCTCGCGCTCCGTGTAAACCATCCGGCTCAGCGAGTCGCTCAGTTTGATCACAAACGGCTCAATTTTTCCGTTAAAGAAGGCGTCAAGCTCGTCGCCTGTCGCCTCGTTCCTGATCACCTTTTCCGATACGCCGAAGTAGTTTTCAACCGACGTGGCGATCAGCCGCATCTGGTCCGCGTCAACCCGGTACCCTTCCTGCTTCAGCTGCTGGATGTTCTGCATCTGGTTGCCGAACAGCAGGAGGCCGCCGCCTCCGCTCTGGAAGTTGTTCTTGTCGAACCGCTCCCGCTCTTTCCGCAGATCCTCATCGAAGGCCTTGCCCGTCAGCTGCGCCATGAAGCGGTAGGTCGCGCCGTTCTTCACGCCCTCCGTGATGCCCTGGTTGTACATCGCGGCCAGCTGCATCGTCGCGTCCAGTGCCGTGTTCTTCTCGCCGAAGAAATCGTCCTTCAGCTGGTGCTTCGTGACGATCGCGCAGCGCTCCAGCTCCATCGACCGTTTCTGCCCGTTCATGAACTGGTACTTCAGGTAGGGCTTTCCGCCCCGGCTGACCACTTCACAGCTGGAGGGGAGCACCGGGAAGAAGCCCGTCACCTCGCCCAGCTTGTCCAGGAT
>Ga0310786_10009546_pt1 | contig 12304 bp, 7 predicted proteins | sample AusTroGonzalo_MG_FD_203881 | JGI IMG/M metagenome (GOLD analysis project Ga0310786, IMG submission 203881) | Bovine rumen microbial communities from tropical cattle in Woodstock, Queensland, Australia - Gonzalo_03 (v2) (version 2) | ecosystem: Host-associated > Mammals > Digestive system >...
TCGCGGGACAACGCCACCGGCACGGTGACCATCGTCACGTCGCAGCCGGAGGGCCTCAAGGACCAGGACAATCGGCCGCTCAACTTCCACTGGACCACCACCGTGGCCTTGGACGGCACCGTCACCTCCACGCCGATCGTCATCGAGCCGCCGCCGCAACCGCAACCGGCCGCCAACCCGTAACCTTTCGCCGCGTTGCGTGTAGACAGGGCGAAAAAGAAATTTAAAAACAGACATCCAAAAAAGGAGTAAAACAATGATAAACGCAGTCAGCTACCAGTTCAACAAGTTCGTTGAATTTGCAGAGGAGCGGGTCAAGGCCGGCAAGGACTCGGCGATAGCCAGGACGGGCGAAGTGCGCATCGGGGCGGGCACACCTCTCGAGGAGCGCGCCATCTATGCCTCCGACAAGGTCGACTTTGTCGGCATGACGATTCTGCGCACAAAGGACGCGAAGGCAGCAAACGACGAGGTTCGCGAGCTCTTCAGGAAGTCAATCGCCGAAATGTTCGGCGGCGAGGGGAACATCCCTGACAGCGTCAAGGACGCGATGCTCCTCAAGGACTACGGGAGCGGCAAGCCGCTCACAGCGCGACGCATCCTCGAAGTCAGCAAAGCGATAGATGCCCTCGGACGGGAAAACATCTTCCACCCATACCAAGACGGCAAGATCATATCCAGACTTGAGAATCTGGCTTTTGAAAACGGCTACAAGCGAACCGACTTCGGCAAGCTCAACATGGCGGCCAACTTCCTCATGAAGAGTCTGGGCATGGATTCGGTGACTGCGCTCGGGGCGGTTGTCGCGAAGGGGTCCCCGGCCAACCGCGCGATGAACGCCGGCGCGCCGTACATGAAGGACGAAAGGTCGTTCATGCTGGGCTACGACATTTTCAACAGGATCGAAGACCTTAACAGGGATAACATCAAGGCCGCCGCCGAAAACGGGTCCGCGATCGCGGCGAAGCGTCCAGAGACGTCCCGTCGCATCTCGACCGAGATCGCCAAAAACCTAAAGGAAAAGTATGAGCTGCTGAACAAATACGTGGTGAACTACGTCGAGGGGGCCAAACTGCCCAAGGACATCTTCTCCGACGCGATGCGGCACTTCAACATGTCTGCCGAGGATATGCGGGATCTTGACTACCGCATCAACACCCTCAAGGACGTCTCCGACAAGAAGATATTCGAGAAGCTGTTCGACAAGGACCCATCTGAGTACTTCAGGAGCTGCCTGCTCCCTATCGAAATGAAGATCAAGGGGGCCAAGGAGTACACGCCGGACGTAGAAACGTTCTTCAAGCATTTCTACGGCCTCTGCAAAGAGCTGCACGAGGAGCACGTCGCGATGCGCAACGCCTGCGCAAACGCCTTTGCGCAGAACATGCTCGAGTCCGCGAAGGGCAAGCTCATCGCCGCAGCGAACGAGGGCGGCATGGCGACCGGCACTTCGAGCGAGCTTCCGGCGGTAATGCTGGACAAGCTTGGGGATTTCCTCGCCGAAGACCCGTACGGCAACATGGAAAAGGTGGACAAGTTCTGCACCTACCTCGAGAAGAACGGCCCGGCGGCTCTCCACGTCGCCGACGGCAAGGATGTCGACCTCAACTGGGTTTACAGGGAGGTCATCGGGTGAGGCATCGGACGTTCCCAATGCCAACATGAGCGAAACCGCCGCGCTTGATTTCAGCGCGGCGGTTTAGGTATTATATACGCATGAGTGCATGGTCATTATGCTCCCCAAGTCCGTGATGTGGTGGTATAATATAAAGTAAAGATGCAAGATGTGGCGGAGTAGCTATTTTTGTCGCGTTTTTCGTTCATTTTCTTTAATTTCGCCAAAGCACCCCATTGACTTTTCGCGGCAGAAATGTTATACTTGCACCGCTTTTCATTAGGGATACTATGCCCTGAAACGGAAAGTGAGGTGAAAAATGGCAGTGGACATGACAGAGATAAAGAGGAATTCTGATTGGTATTACGCCAATCAGGACTCGCTTGTACCTAAATACGACGGCAAATTCATCGCGATAACTGATTGTGCCGTGGTAGGTGAATACGATACATTCGCCAATGGCGTACACGCGATGCTTGATGCGGGACATCGCCCCGGAACGTTCATCGTCCACCATTGCCTTACGCCCGAAGAGGAAAAGCGCACGTACTTCTTCCACACCCCTCGGATGAATTTTGTGGGCGCAAAGAGATGAGCGCATTTCTAACAGCATTTCCCGGAATTGTCCGTGCCGTTGTCACAGATGTCGGCTTGGTTCTCGGCACAACCGAAGATTCAACGCGGGTTGTCAAAACCAGGGCTTTATGGGATACTGGGGCGGTTACGTCTGTCATCGACAAATCTCTGGTCAAGAAACTTGGGCTTGTCCCGTTTGATACAGGCCGTGCTTACACCGCACAAGGTTTCTATGATTCATCAATGTACCTCTTGGATGTGATGCTGCCCAACAACATCATCGTCAAGGGGCTTCGTGTCGGCGATGGCGAGTTTCAGGGGTTTGATATGCTGCTTGGCATGGATGTGATTTCGCTTGGCGACTTCCATCTGACGAACGACGGCAACACGGTTTTCAAGTTTGTCATTCCGCCCGAAGAATGTCCAAATAACCATACTGCCATTTCTCAATGACTGATTTTGACTTCCATAATTTACTCCCGTGTTCATTGCGAGGTGCCAGCCGAACCGGCAATCCAGCCGGTTGCGTGTTGGGGTTCCGAGCGGGAGGCGGTATTGGGCAAAAAACATTAGCCCACCCTGCAATAGGAAGGCGGGGCTGTGCGGCTAGCAGCACACCCGTCATCGGACCCTCGCTCCAATCTTAAATCTCAAATCGTGGAAACTGACAATGAAAGGTAAAACACCAATGCAGTAAAACGATGTCGCGTCTTTCGGGTGAAAGAACGCGGCGAAATCAATTTGCAATGCAAATCTGCATGCGAGTCGCTACTATGAATGTGAGAAGTTCTAAACCGACGGCACTGTGCAGAGGAAGCGCAAACGCGCTTGCCTCTCCTTGTGCTTCGGTAAAGGCCATTCTCACAGCCTATAGTAGGACACAAGGAGAGGTTTTCTATGCCCCTGATGGTTTCGGACCTCTAGCGGAGTCAGGTTCAGGTGCGCCACGATACATTGCCGCCTTGCATGGTGCGCCTTAGCAAGAAAAGGATAATCAAATGGAGACAAACAAGGAAGACAGGGAGATTTGTGTCAAAGTGAATAGCTTTGATTTCGAGATGCCGTATTGTAAGCTCAAAAGATGGTTTGATCAGGAAGGCGGATGGATATTTCGAGGTGAGAATTTGAAGTCATATAAGGAGACAAATGATTCCACGGAGAGACATGCTACAGATAAGCGTGATTTGATTCTAGATTTAGCGAAAGAATTTACAGCCTCAATAGATGAGGCTCTGCGGGATGCATATTATTCAGATAGTAGATCACTGCCGATTGGTAATGAGAACATGACGGAAGGTGAGGATAATCAGCACGTTGTATGGGCTATTAAATATACAGCATTGATTAATAAAGTTAGAAATCAATTCAAGGCAAGGGTAACTGATGATAATGATGAATTCTGTGAGCGGCATAAAGAGGATAGTATAGTACAAGGCAATATCCATAACGCTTTGTTGCCAAAGGGAGTTCTCCCTGTTCCATTGTATGGATATGATTGCATTGGTATTGGCGCAAAGAAACGATGGCTCTTGATTCCATATACAACATATTCGTTTATGGATAACTTGGCGGCGGCATTGAATATAAATCGATATAGACTGGAAGACTGTACGGATAATTCGCTGACAGGGCGGACAGCTTTGCGATTGGATGAGTTTGTGTGTTCCTCAAAGGCAACTTATGTTGCGGTAAAGATTGTATTCTTCGAGGAGATGAGACCTGTTGTGGATGAGTACTTAAACAAGAACAATCTTTAGGGGTGTGTCATGTTTTCAACACGAAGAGCCTTTCTGTTGGGTTTGTTGTCATTGGCAATGCCATGTATTGCCGCGACAGAGACAATCGACGGTGTTACGTGGACATATACTGTCTACAACAAAGTAATTGGCAGCAATCCAAGTGACGGTGAGGCGTCTCTTGGTGGAGGTTCTGCGTCTTCTCCTGCGGTATCTAAAACTATATCTGGTGAATTGGTGTTGCCAACTGTCCTTGGCGGCAAACCCGTGACGAGGATTGGAGATTATGCGTTCAATGAATGTAGTGGTCTCACGCATGTAATTGTTCCTGATGCAGTAAGATCGATAGGGAACCGTGCATTTTCCGGCTGCAAAGAACTGGTCGAAATAACGATAACAGACACTCTTGGTTCTATAGGGGCAGGTGCATTTTACGGTTGTAAAAAACTAGCGAACGAATTTGGATTTGTAATTATAAATGGAGTCCTGTGCTATTCGTCCAGTACTGATGGCAACGTTATGATACCTGACGAAGTGACAAGCATAGGAGGGTATGCGTTTGAAAATTGTAGTACTCTCGCAAGTGTAAGGATTCCCAGTAGTGTTACTAGCATAGGAGCGGGAGCTTTCTCTGGATGTAGCAATCTTGTGAGTGTGTTGATGGCTGACGGAGTAACGAAAATCGAAAGCGGCGCATTTCGGAATTGTAGTTCGCTTGCGTCTATAAGGTTGCCGAACAGCGTGACGTCTATTTCGCCTGGCGTCTTTTCGGGTTGTAGTGTACTAACAGATATAGCATTGCCTTTTGTCGGGGGAGGTAGAAATTGGACCAATGGAGAAGCGGTACTCTTTGGGTGGATATTTGGCCAATCAACATATCCAGGAGGAATATACACAAGTCAGTGTTATACAGGAACAAGTGTGGGACTGTCGTATGCTAGCGAGCGGTGGGTGACGTTTTATATACCTGCGTCTTTAAGTTCCGTTACCATTACAGGAGAGACATATTTGCATCCGGGTGCGTTCTATAATTGTAATATGGTGACTAACGTGCTTATTCAAAACAGTGCTACAAAAGTTGATAAGTATGCGTTCAAAGGATGTGATGGAATTAGAAATGTTGTAATACCACAATGTGTCTGTTCTTCTAAGTTATCCACGTATTTCCCATCTGCGTATCAGGCGATAACAAATGTTATCGTATCTGAGGGTGTTTCTAGTGTCGGGGAAGGTGCTTTCTCTGGTTGCGTGGGATTGGAGAGCATTACATTGCCCTTTGTTGGCTCGTGTAGGGGGAATTGTGGGACAAAAGACGCTGTGTTCGGTTATATCTTTGGAAGTTCTTCATATACTGGTGGAACAAAAATCACACAATGCTATGATGGACCAGAAAATAGTCCGAAGGTTGATTACTATGTGCCTACAACTCTGAAATCTGTAACAATAACCGATGAGACAAAGTTAGGGTACGGAGCATTCTATGGATTAAACAGTTTGACGAATATATCGCTGAATATCGGAGTGACTAACATTAGCGGCTATGCATTTCGAAATTGCACCGGTTTGACGGAGTTATCCTTGCCTATTAGTGTCTCCGAGATTGAAGTTGGAGCGTTTAGGGGATGCTCTGGGCTGAGAAATATAAAGATACCAGATTCCGTGGGCAGTATAGGGCCTCTTGCCTTTGCCGATTGCGTCAACCTTACTAGCCTGTCAGTTCCTGACGGAGTGTCAATTATCGGAGAACATGCGTTTTCTAATTGCAGTGGCTTAAGCAGTCTGTCGATTCCTTTCCTATATTCTTTGGGAGATAATGATTTGCGGAATGTTGGTAGATTGTCCGAGGGTGAGTCTGGGTTGTGGATTCAGGATGGATGGCTCATGGGCTATATCGGTGAAGCACCAGCGGAGGCCGTTGTTCCAGAGGGGGTTGATGGAATCGCATCTTATGCCTTCGAAGGACAGACTGGATTGGAGCGAGTCGTTTTGCCGTCAACGCTGAAATACATAGGCGTCAATGCATTTCGCGGATGTACTGCGTTGGAAGAAATTGACATCCCCGATTCTGTAGTGAAGATTGACGACGGCGCGTTCAAGAATTGCACTTGGCTTCAAGACTTGCGTCTGCCAAAGAATCTTGAGATAATCGGGAATGAGGCGTTTGCCAATTGTGCGATGTTGCCAAACCTCGTTTGTGCGGATGGTCTTGCTACGATTGGTGATCAGGCGTTCTCAAATTGTTGGCGTATGCTGTCCGTCAATCTGCCGGTAAGCGTGACGAACGTCGGCAAGACGGCGTTCGCCGATTGCAAGCGACTGACAGGCGTTCACGCGCCAACGCACGTTTTGCCGTTTTGCGATTTGTTCCCTGCCGCGTACACTAACATAACAACAGTTGTTGTGCCAGAAGGCGAAACTAGATTGATAGACAATGCTTTTAATGGGTGCAAAGCGCTTGTTGATGTTTCGTTGCCGCAGTCGATTACACAGATGGGGAGCGGAACTTTTTATGACTGTGCTGCATTGGCGGATGTCTCATTGCCTGATGGGATAATCAAGATTGGCACAGAGTCCTTCCGCAATTGCGTCGCCCTTAGCGATGTTAGACTCCCCAGAAAGTTACAGGACATAAGTGATTCGGCATTTCAGTATTGCCCAGCGTTAGAGCGACTTGTCTTGCCAGACACACTGAAGAAGATTGGTAGCAGTGCATTCAGCGGCGATGCACGGTTGGAAACAATCAATCTGCCGAGTTCGCTGACGCATATAGGTTCGTATGCGTTCTATAATTGTGCAAAGATATCAGCGGCAAGTTTTGCCAATGGGCTTCTCAGTGTTGGAGAAAAGGCGTATTCTGGATGTGCGGCCGTGCGAGATGTCTATATTCCGGCAAGTGTGACAACGCTAGGAGGTTCCATATTTTACAACTGTTCTGCCATAACAAACATAACCACGGCGACTGCGCACAGGACAATGGCTGACATGTTTCCGAGTGTGTACAATAAACTTTCCAGGATTACTATAGCGCCTGGGGAAACGAAGGTTTGCGATAGTTGCTTTGCGAATTGTGTCAAACTGACCGAAATCGGATTGCCGGACACGGTTACAACAATGGGGAACAATGCTTTCAGCGGTTGCACGGCGTTGTCGAAGGTGGCGCTTTCACAGCATCTTGAAGGATTGCCCGACTATGCGTTTAAGAACTGCACTTCCTTGGCGACGCTCACTGTGCCCGAAAGTGTGTCTTCTCTTGGGAGGAACGTGTTTGACGGATGCTCAAATCTGGAGTCGATTTATTTTGTCGGAAATGCACCCCAGTATGATACGGCGGTGTTCAGCGGCATTGCAAATGGGGCGACGGTCTTTGTTGTAAATGGCTCAATGGGATGGGATGGTGTTGCTACGTCAAGGGCATTGCCCGACAGTTGGCCGACAAGCAACTCGCGTGAGATAACGTATTGGGTACCAAACAGATATGATGTGGTCTTTGACGCAAACGGAGGAACGCCCGCGACAAACATTCTGGAGGAGATAACAGGAATGACGTATGCGCTTCCTGTGTCAGAACCAACAATGCCAGGTGCTACGTTCCTTGGTTGGTGGACTGAGAAGATCAACGGTGCAAGGGTCACAGCTGGAACGCAGGTGACCTTGACACGGACGCACACCTTTTATGCGCATTGGGCGGGTAATCTATATCACGTCGCGTTTGACGCTAACGGTGGGTTTGGTGAAATGGCCGAACAGACTTATGTTGTTGGGGAGCAGTCAGAACTTCCGGTGAACGCTTTTGCGCGACCGGGGTTTGCGTTTGCGGGATGGGCGTTGGAGACGGACGGAGAGGTTGTTTATGTCGATGGCTCGCCAGTAGTTGATTTGACACTTGAGTCCGACGCAACGGTTACGCTTTATGCGGTATGGAATGAGCAGGCGTGGGCGACTGGCGATTACATGAACTCTCCAGGCAGAATGTTTGTGATGGGAGGGGACGAAGATTGGACAAACGATGTTTGGGTCTGCCATGATGGCATTGGCTCCATGCGAAGCGGAGAAATCGGACTTGATAGTGAGTCGGTCATGTCAACTACCGTAGTCGGTGAAGGCGATGTTTCGTTTTGGTGGAAGGTCTCGTGTGAAGAGACATACAAGGGCGACAGATACGATTATGTGTATTTTGCCATTGATGGAATTGAGCAGTGTTGGTTGGCGGGCGAACTAGACTGGACAAATGCTACCTTTCATGTGACTGGATCGGGACAGCATACTCTAACTTGGTGCTACCACAAAGACGACTGGGACGAGGAAGGTTATGGGGGAGATGACTGCGCATGGGTAGATGAGTTTGAGTGGATTCCGGCGGCTGTAACGGCGACATTTGACGGTAATGGTAATACGGCTGGCTCTGCACCTAGAGACGTTGTCAAATATGAGGGTTATTCATTGACGATGCCTGGAGCTGGGACTTTGGAGCGTTTTTCGTACGTGTTTTCGGGCTGGAGCGATGGCACCAAGACATATGCTCCCGGATCGATATATGTGTTTACTGGTCATGATGTAGTGTTTTCTGCGGTGTGGATAGAAAAGGTGTGGACGTATGCGGATTTCTTGAATTCCACCAACTTGCTGTTCACTACGGCGGTTGGGGCGGAATGGCACGGAGATTTTATTACGAACCATGATTGGGTGGTGTCCGCAAAAAGTGCCGCGATAGGTGATGGTCAATCTTCTTGGATTCAAGGAATGATTTCTGAGGCAGGCACCTTGTCGTTTTGGGCAAAGGTTTCAGGTGAGACAAAACGCGGCAGACTGTACGACTATCTTGACGTTACCGTGGATGGAGTTTCGGTGTTCGCTTCCGCAGATACGGATTGGACAAATGTTGTAGTTGAGGTTTCTGGTCGTGGAGAGCATGCAATCCGTTGGACATATACAAAAGATGGGTCAAATTCCGTAGGGGATGACTGCGCATGGTTGGACGAGGTGATGTGGGTTCCAAAATCTGACTTGCCGACAGTAGATGGCGATGATGGTGCAGTGGTGTCTGGGGATGCTGAAATAGGATACACCATCAAGCCGAGCGATGGGAACACGAATGTGTCTGTCGTTATCCCCGCAGGGGTTGACGCGAACATGGTGACGATAGAAGTTTCACCGATTGTGGAGAGTGTGAGACCTAACGGCGCGGCAGTTCGCGTGGTAAATGGCGGAAACGACATAACGCAGTATCTCAACATTCCCGCCGCTGACGGGTCGGGCGTGGTTGCATTGCGACAGGCAACGGTCAAGGAGGAATTCGTCAAGGAGGCGATGGATGCGGAGAAAGGTGCGGTAATAGACATTGTGCCAGATTCGCCATCGCTTACAACGCCCGAGACGAGGCCGGGACTAACATATACGCTACGCGAAGGTGCTACACTTCAAAGCATGGCGGACGGAGACAGCAAACTTGGCGACGGCACAAAGTGGACGCCAAATATAACGGTCAAAGGTGGCACGAGCGCGTTCTACACAATCAAGGTTACGAAGTAGAGCGCACCTTCCGATTATGATGTCACACATCAGAGTAGAATGTGTTTGTTAAGACGGCTCGAACCGTGACAAGTCGAGAGAGGGTCAAAAATGATGATGAAAGGTTGTATCGTGGCTGCGGCTGCTGCTCTGCTGGCGGGATGCGTCAGCACGGAGAAAAGCGAGGCGACAGGTCGCGATGATATTCGGCTGATTGGAAGCGAGCCAGATCCTGATTACAGCAGATATCTACCGGATTATGAAGGCTTGAAGCGAAAGAAAGAACTCGAAAAGCAGGGACTTTATATAGGCCCACATGAGTCGTATCTTGTCTGCTCTCCTCAAAAAAAACAACAGGGTGATTTTGCCATGGAGTTGTATCGTCAGATGGCGTACAACAAGGACAATTTTGCATTCTCTCCGTATGGCGTGGCTAGCGTGTGTGCGCTCGTGGGAGCTGGCGCGAAGGGAGAGACAGCTGCGGCGTTCAAGAATATACTAGGGCTTTCAACAGACAATCCTGATGAGATTGCGCGAATCTTCGGAGGATTGAAACAACGCCTTGCCGGATCAGTTAAAGTCTCTGATTCAATTTGGCTCTTCAGAGGGGTAAAGCCGCGTGATGAATTTTGCCGTAAAACGGCTGCCGCCTTTCATGCAGAGTCGCGGAGTACTACGGGTGGAGAGGCGGCGATGCGAGAAATCAACGCCTACATAGAGAGGAACACGAGCGGAAAGATTCCGCAGCTTCTTCGGTGCCCACCATCACCGGACACGCGAATGATGGCCGTCAACACACTCTATCTCAAAGCCAAGTGGGAACAGCCGTTTCAGGCTGCATGGACTAAAAGGCGCGATTTCAAGACGCGGACGGGTAAAACGGTGGAAGTGCCGTTCATGGATGGGCAGATTTTCTGCGCGGGATACTACAAGACTAAGGGGCTGTCCGTGCTTACGCTTCCATATCGCGACTGCGGCCTTGAAATGGTCTTTCTCTTGCCTGATGAAGACATCTCCATTTCGCGGATAGAGGCGTTGCTCTCGGAATCGTTTTTGAGGGAGATTGACCGCAGTATTCTCCATAAGGGCGATCCATACGACAGTTCCGTTTTTGAGGGTGTTTATGTCACGATCCCAAAGTTTGAGATGGCGATGAGGCATGACATCACCCAGTCTCTTTGTTGGATGGATATAGGCATTGCGTTTAACCCAAATCGCGCCGACTTTTCTGGCATAGCATCAGAACCGATTCATCTTTCGGAAGTGGTGCAATCAGTTAGGATTCGGGTGGACGAGGAAGGCACTGAAGCGGCTGCGGCGACGGAGGCATGTGGCGTGGGTAGCAAAATGCCGAGTTTCGTCGCTGATCATCCGTTCATCTTTTTGCTCAGAGACAGGACATCAAGGACGATTCTCTTCATGGGTCGAGTTACTAATCCAGCGGAGAAATCTTGAGGTTTAAGCGAATCGAATAATCTAGAATCTGACGAAATAGTGTAATCACCCTTGCCGCCGATTTCGCCCAGCACGCCACACCCGAAAGGAGACCACATGCGACTAATCGCATTTCCGCAGTGGGACAAGTTGACGTCCCTCTTGCGCGGCATGGCGCGGCGGATGTGCCGCGCTGCTGTTGAGTGCAGACGGATACCGACGGGCGAGAGGGAAATTTGGTAAAATATTGCAGACTGAAAACATGGTGCGTGGCGGTGATCCTGTAACCTTTCGCCGCGCGGCGTGTAAATATGGTGAAAACGAAATTTTCAAAACCAGAGGAAGGGAGGTGATAAAATGGCTCTCGACATAAACGGATACAGCGGCGTTTTTAAGTCGTTCGTCGATTTCGCGCAGCGGAAATTCGCCGAGCGCGAAACGAAGGCGATTGCCGACGCGACGCTCGAGAGCGCCGCGCTATCAGGGCGGAAAGTCGTCGCCGTCAAGGACGCGGAGGGCGACTTCGTCCACAAATGGTCGCGCGGCCTTAATGTAACAATCGCCAACGACCGCACCCGCACGCTTTTCAGGAATGCCGTCGCCGACATTTTCGGCGGGGAGGCGAAAATCCCGGAGCCAGTGAAAAAGGCGATGGTGCTGTCCGACTACGGCGTAGGCAAGCCGCTCACTGCGCGCCGCATCATGGCCGTCAAGGCTGCGATCGACGATGTATCCAAAAAGGCGCTCCTCGCCAATCTGCCCGAGACCATGTCAATCAGGGCCGGCGGCGAGGTGTTCAGGTTTGACAAGTGGCACTACGAGCGCATGGTCGAGGCCACGCCGCCCGCCGAATGCCCGAGAACGCTCGCGGCGCTGAAGAAGCACATCGCCGCGCGCATCGAACACGGCCAGGCGATAATCCGCGACGTGCGCGCCGGACGCGGCGACCTCCATGCCGCTACCCCCGAGAATGTCGCCGACCTCACGCTGGCGCTGCACGCGGCGGGGCTCCGGCACGGCGACAAACTGCCGGATGGTTCGTTTTCCGTCGCCGACCCGGACGGCAGGCTCTCGAAGTGGCTGGACACCTCGGCCGACGTGTACCTTCGCACGTCTTCGCATCTCAGGGCATATCAGGATATGCGTGTGGACGGACACCGCAACAGGCCGCGCGGCATAGACGTCCCGGAAGGTAAGAACGGGCTCATGGCGGGGATGAGGACCGTCCACTACGGCACCATCCCCGATCTCGCCAGCCTTGATGCCGGCGGAGACGGCTGCGGCCCCTCCCGCCGGCTGTTCCTCAAGCCCGAGACCTGGGGCGTGAGGCGCAACCCGATTTTGTCGAGTACCGTCGCCGATTCACTTTCCGAGGGAATGAGCGAGCGCAGGACGCGTTTCTCCGACTGGTACGAATCGACGCGTCACATGCTTT
>Ga0310786_10009548_pt1 | contig 12303 bp, 4 predicted proteins | sample AusTroGonzalo_MG_FD_203881 | JGI IMG/M metagenome (GOLD analysis project Ga0310786, IMG submission 203881) | Bovine rumen microbial communities from tropical cattle in Woodstock, Queensland, Australia - Gonzalo_03 (v2) (version 2) | ecosystem: Host-associated > Mammals > Digestive system >...
CGGAAATCCATGTGCTGGACGGCGGCACCGCCGAGGGGACCCTGATCCAGGGCAAGCTCCTGGAGAAGGCATCCGGCGGCAAGGCCACGAAAACCGCCCCCGGGATCGCCGACGTCTCCGCGGGCGGCGTGGCGCGGTACGCGAACGTCTATGAATACGGAAAGCTTCAGGTGTCGGGCAGGGCGGAATATGTTTCCGTTCTGGAGGGCGGCGAAGCGACGGTTTTCGCGGGAGCGGCAGTTTCCGATATCACCGTGAGCCAGGACGGCACTCTCAAAGTGAAAGCCGGCGGCAAACTGACCGGACGGATCCGGCTAGAGGAAGGCTCCGACGTCAGTTTCGAGGACGGAGCCGTCCTGAATTTCGATCTGACGCAGACCTCGCCCGACGCGGTTGCGCTAGTGAACGACCTTTCCGTGATCAGAGGGAAACCGGGTTACACCCTCACGGTCGACGGGACTGAGGAGGAGGGCAAATACAAACTCGCCGGAGGCGCGGAGAAATTCGATAAGACCATCACGGTCGTGAACACCTCCGGCACGGAACTCGGCACGCTCACGGTCGACGAAACGACGGAAATCGGCGGCGTGAAATACACGCTGAAGCTGAAAGACGAGGAACTCTTCGTCCGTGTCGGCGAACCTCTCAACGGCCCGGACGACAGCTGGAACGACTATCTGTACGACAAGAGCAACACGGATAATCCATGGTGCCCGGCGTTCCTGAGCGATACCTATGTCCCGAACGTCCTGATTCCTAAGGATAAGGAGCTGTCGGAGTTGTTCCTGGATGAAATCGGGACCATCGACTACGACGACGAAACGAAGCACCACTACGACAACTTCGTCGGCAGAATCGACAGCGATCCCAAGTTCGACGGACGCAAGGATAAAGCCGACTACGCGAAAATCGAACTGAAAAGCGCGGCCGGACTGAAGTTCATGATCGATTCCGCGATCAACGGCAAGTTCAACGTCTACCAGGTGATCTACGAAGACGACGGTAAGACGCCGAAGAAGGTGAAATCTCTCATCTCCAACGACGGAAAGGCAGTCAAGAAGAACAACATCGCCAAGTCGCTGACGGGCGCACTCCGTCTCGAAGCCGGCACATACTACGTCTCAATGGCCGGCACGATCGCAGCCAAGGGCGATACCGAAGGCTTCTACAACGTGTTCCTTGCGCCTGACAGCCGGTTCTACACCGATGCCGACGACAATGCGAACGACTATGCCTATGCCAGGACTGCCGCGGGCAAGGATGACAAGTATACCCTGAATCCCGTGCTCGTCGACAATGCGGTCAAGCTGACCCGGGAAGATATCGGCGAGAGTATCCTGATCGACCTGAACAAGGCCGAGGGAGCCATGACCAACTGGGTCGGCTTCAGCGATGCCGTGGACTACAGGATGATCACGCTCGACTCCGCCGCGCTCCTGAGCTTCAACCTGAGTGCCACCGACAAGGCGAAACTCGTCATCTACGAGGCCAGGCAGGGCAAAAGCAACAAGTGGACTCTGACGAGCAAGGGCTCCGTCACCGTGAACGGCACGAAGGTCAAGTCGAAGTCGACTTCGCAGAAGGTCCTCGAAGCCGGTACATACTTCATTATGGTCAAGTCCACCAACGCCACGACCGGGCTCGGTGGCAACGCTTATTATGATGTTACGCTCAACACTGACAGCGTATTCTACGACAGCGCAGACTACAGCCAGGATCCCACCAGCAAGAATCCGGCTCCGGAAGGCAACGGCTGGGCGTACAACAGGAAGGCCAATCCGCAGATCAACCAGGCTCTTACGATGACGACTCTCGTTGCCGGTGACAACAATCCCATTGTTCTCGACACCAATACGATGACGGCTGAAGGTTTCAGCAACTTCGTCGGACATAACGACAAGGCCGACTATGCGCGCGTCAAAGTGGACTCCGGTACGGCCGAAGTTCAATTCAAGGTCGTCGAAACGACCGGCAACGCCACTCTCGTGGTCTACCAGCTCGTCGGAACCAAGCTCAAAAAACTCGATACCGTGAAGATCACCGTCGGCGGCGCCAATACCACCAGGCAGCTCAGCCTTGCGGAAGGCAGCGAGTATTTCCTCTCGATGACCGCGAAGGACACCAAAAAAGGCAATGTGTACTACAATGTCACCGCGGACGTCAAGCTTCTTGATGACGCGTCCGGCACCGCGCTCGCCATGCCGGAAACTGCTTCCGTTGCTTCCGCCCTGACCATGCCGGAGACCGACAACCTTGGCATTTCGGATGCGCTGATCTTCGGCCAGTACGATACGGACACCCTCGCCGACGCCTCCGCATCCTCTCTCGCCGAACTGGACGACAAGACCGGGTGGATGAATATCGCCAGCCTGGCATAGGAGCCGACCAGAAACGAACTACTACATGGTTACTAATAAGCAAAACTGCTCCAAATAAAATGGAACAGGGCCCAAGCCGTGAACCAGAATCGCCCCTCAGAATTTTTGGTATACTCCCTATAGCGGCGTTTTTTGGAAAGCAGCTAACGTCCATTCGTTTTATCATTTTTGCAAGCAGATACATAGCCGCCCTTTTATTCGTTTTTGAGGCGGGAAGCACTCTCATTATTTAATCAGAACATTATTCTGCCTATTCCCTTGTGGACATTAGCGGTTGTCTGTTTTCTAATGGTATACTCCACGGATTCTGGGAAACGAATTGATGGAAGAAGCACATTCGTCCCGGAGTAGTTTTAAAAACTAGATTTAAACTAGATTTAAACTAGATTTTGAAAAAAGTACGGTCCATCATCCTCATAATGTTTTTCACGCTGAAACAATACGATTTCGAGCTTCTGGTCTTCGAGCTCCAGCAGAATGGTCTGGATGGTTTCGCATGCTTGATTTTGAGCGTGAACGAGGCAAAACGGCATCTTCTCCCGCAGGGAATGCCATTGAACGAGGATGGTGTGCTTGCCTGGCTGAAATCCCGCATCATTCCGCGTAATCGTGAGCATGTGGACAGAATCCTGTCGGGTCATGCAGGATTATTTCGAAAGGGAAGCGAAAAAACGCTTGACTTTCCCTCAAACAGAATTATATTTCTGCCATAAACGTAAATTCTCCTATCCAACCGTTGTTTTTTACCTGAAAAAGCTACCATGCAAGACGAGCAGACAGATCATTTCGAAAAGCCTTTTATCTTTCGTCGATTGAGCATGGACGCTCTGGCGGACGTGCTGATCGATGAAATCTATGACGAAGCCAGGGAAAGCTATTTTTTCAGCAAGACACGGATCATCGTCCCGAACCGGAGCATCCAGAGATATCTTTCCCTCCGTTTCGCACATCAATACGGCATTGCGGCCCAGCTTGAGTTTCCATCGCTGATGTCGGTTTTTCAGCGTTTTCTGCCGCAGACGCACGAGCGTCCGAGCATCGACGGAAAAACGATCGGCTGGCGCATTTACCGGATTCTGCGGGAACCGGGATCCGAAACGGCGTTTCCCGTGTTGACGCAATGGATCAAAGGCGACTCCAAACGCCTGTACGACCTGTCCCGCCAGCTCGGAGACCTGTACGACAAATATATGCTGTACCGTCCGTGGTGGATCAATGCATGGGAAGCGGGACTGACGCCGCAGGGATTGAACTACGAACCGAACGCGGCCTGGCAAGGCGAGCTCTGGCGCCGTATTGCGAGACAGGACTGGAAGGGAAACCATTTCGCCGGGGTGTTCGACAGGATCGTATACAAAAATGAATTGAACAGTACATCCCGCGAGGAGAGAAACAAGGACGGGGAAACGGTCCGGATATTCGGTTTTTCCCAGTTGCCGCCGACCGTGCTTCAATGCCTGGAGAAGATCCATCAATTCGGCACGAACGTCAAACTGTATCACCTCGTTCCGAGCGGCGAGTATTATGCGGACTGCAAAAAGAACAAGGATGAACTCCGCGAGTTTCTGGACCAGTATTTCCGTGAAGGCCAGGACCCGGTCCGGCTTCTGAACAGACTGAATTCCGTTTATTTCCAGCACAATCCGCTACTGGCTTCCTTTGCGATGCAGAGCTGCGTCATGCTGAACAGAACGGTCGAATGGAACGACGACGCCATATTGGATGATCCCGCAGAGAATATGCCGGACGAGGGGACGATCCTGCATCGTCTCCAGACACGGATCCGGGGAGACATGAAATCCTCCGGCAGTCAGCCCCCGAAGCAGGAAAAAGGACGCGAATGCCGTTCGGTCCAGATCAGAAACTGCTACTCGGCATTCCGTGAAGTGGAAGCGGCGCATAACTTCATCCTGCACTGCATGGACGAAGATCACGACCTGCCGCTGAAAGACATTTTCATCATGACTCCGACTCCGGCGGATTATGCTCCGCTGGTGGATGCGGTCTTCAACCATTCCGCGACGGTCCCGCAGCGGAAAACGGCGGGCACCTCGCCGGGGAACCGGGAAAACGGAACGCGGCGGCTCGAAGTGTCCATCGCGGACCAGCCGCAGACGGAACGCCTGTCCTCGTACAGCACGCTGATGAAAATCCTGTCTCTGTTCAAGGGCGATTTCGCCGCATCGGAAATCTTCGCCATCCTTCAGGACCGGTCGCTTCAGGAGCATTGGGGATTCACTTCGGAAGACTGCCGGTATTGCCTGACCCGGGCGATGCAGGCGGGCATCCGCTGGGGCTGGGACGCGGAAGAACACGGACTTTCAGGCGGCAAAGCGTTTCCTGAGAACAGCTGGCAGGCGGGATTCGACCGCATGCTGCTGGATTATGCCATGGACGCGGACCCCATGAGCCCGTATCAGATCAATGACGAAGACGCGGTCTTCCCCGTGCCAGGATTCGACGGCAGCCGGGCGGAACTGCTTGGCAAATTCATCGCTCTGACCACGAAACTGCATGAGACGGCACAGGTCATGCGCAATCGGAAGCAGACGGGCGTACCGTTCCTTGAATGGCAAACCTCGCTTGCCGACCTGGCGGCCTGTCTCTTCGGCAGGGATTCCCAGCTGAAGACCCTTCTGCTGAGCGTACTGAACACCTGGCATCAGGAGTTGGCGGAAGCGGGTGCGGAAGATGTCCCGCTGACCAGCGGGATCGTCCTGGCGTATCTTCATGACAAGCACGTGAAGCCGGAGGACAACACTATGGGGTTCATGCGCGGGAAGATTACGTTCTGCGGTCTGCGCCCCATGCGGAGTATTCCCGCCGATGTGATCCTGCTGCTCGGCATGAACCATAAAACGTTCCCCGGGGAAGACGACGACCGCGAATTCGACATCATGCAGCAGTACAGGACGGATAAGAATTCCATGGCCGGACGCGCGCCGGGCGACCCGATCAAACGCGATGAATCGCGCCAGCTCTTTCTGGATACGATCATGGCCGCACGGAAATATCTTTACATCAGCTATGTGGGAAGAGACATCCATGACCGCAAGGACAAGCCGTCCTCCGTCTGCGTGGATGAACTCAAAAGCTATCTGACGCATGAATTCGGCAAAAACAGTTTCATCGAACTGAAAGAGCCGATCCACGCCTTCTCGCCGGAACTGTTTGAGAACGGCGCCGCGAACCAGTCCTTTTCGACAAACATGAAGATGGCGGCGCAACAGATCGTCGATCAATCGACCTCCGTTTCATCCGGGGAAAAACCGTTGTTCGAGATTCGTGGGGGAATTCATCCCGATGAAAATGCGGAGACGTTCTGCCGGAGTATCGAATTGGACGATTTGAGATGGTTCTTTGTCAATCCGGCAGGGAAATACGTCCGTGAAACTCTTGATGCCCAGTTGTCCGTACAGGAATCGTCGTCTCCCAAGGACTCGGAATCTTTCGAAAACAAACTGGATTATGATTTGAAGGATAGCCTGCTTCAGTCCTGCCTCAAAGCCGCTGACCGGGAGACGCTGAAAGGCGTTTCTCTGCGGCGTTTGAAAGCCAACGGAAGCATTCCCCTGATGCAGAACGAGGACGACTGGGGGGACTGGTCGGACATACTCCTGCTCGCACAGGGGATGGAGGCATGTACGGACGGACTGACGGAACAGCTGATCCCAGCCAGAGAAATGAACTTCGAATATGCCGCGGCGGACGCAGGAAAGCTTGCCGGTCTGATCTATGACCCCCTTCCGGGCGGCATGTTTGATACGGCATTGATCCTGCCGGACATGAATGTGTATCAGTCGCAAAATCCCGATGAACCGTCTGTGCGGCTGGAAATGAGTTTTTCGAAGGAACTCTCCGGTTCGCAGCTGATCCGTCCGATCCTGAACCACATCCGTGCCAACCTCGATAGGAAGACCGTGACGAGGATCGTATGTCTTGACAAAACGAAATACATCATTTCGAAAGCGGATGCGATGGAACAGGCCGATGCGGAAACGATCATGAAGCGGTTCCTGTGCCTTTATCATGCCGGGATGCGGAAACCGCTGCCGTTCTTCCCGAAAGCATCGTATGCCTATTACGCGGAACCGGATGAACAGAAAAAAAGGGCAAAGGCGGAATCCCGCTGGAACGGTTACAGGGACAACAAAGGCGAGGTCGAAAAGTTCGGCGATTTCTTCGGATTTGAACTTCCGGTCGGCGACGCGTTCAAGATGCTTGCCGAAGCATTCTTCGGGGCCGTCGTTTTCCGCCCGGAGAATTCGGGAAAGAAGCAAGGGAAAAGAAAATGAAAGTCTGTGATGTCAACGATTATCCGCTGAACCTGCCTCCGGCATTCCTGGCCGCATCCGGGTTGGAATCTGTTTCCGACGCTCACGGTCAGCATGGCGACAAAGCCCCCGGCGAAAGATATCTGATCGAAGCCAGTGCCGGGACCGGCAAGACCTATACGATCACGCATCTCATCCTGCGTCTGATTCTGATGGGCGTTCCGGTCCGAAAGATCCTCGTGACGACTTTTTCCAAAGCCGCCGCGGACGAACTGAAGACCCGCATCCTGAAGCTTCTGAACAAGGAGTTCCGCAAACGGAAGTCGAACACCAAACAGAAAACGGGAAGCAATGCTGCAGCCTCCGGGAAACGCAAGCGTGAAAACGATGCTGTTCTGGATCAGGAAAACCTTTTCAATTTCGCAAATAGACAAAAAGAGAGGTTCTTTTTGCAGCTTGCTGTCAGTTCCATCGATGAAATGACGGTCAGCACGATCCACGGGTTCTGCCAGAAGATGCTTCGGGAGTATGCGCTGAAATCCGGCAACGGATTCGAAACGGAGCTGGTCCCGGATGAATCCGAATACCGGGACCGCCTGATACGGAGGTACTGCCGGAATCGTTTCTACGGCAGCGATGCGCGGAACAAAGAAAGTTTTGAAACGCTTCAGGCCGCGGCGAAGTTTTCCTCGAACCCGGTCAATCGGGACTGTACCGAAGGGGAGGCACTGAATGAAAAGCAGACGCTTTGCCGGGATGTCTACCGTTATGTCGGAAAGGAGCTTCAGGCCGAAAAAGACAAGGATGGCGTGATCTCTTACGACGACATCATCCGGGATTTCGATGCGGCGTTGCAGAAAGACGACAGTCTGGCGGAATCGATCCGGTCGAAGTACATGGCGGTGTTCGTGGACGAATTTCAGGACACAGACCGGCTTCAGTACCGCATTTTCGACAAATGTTTCCCGAAGGGATGCCAGAACATTTTCTACATGATCGGCGATCCGAAGCAGGCCATCTATGGATTCCGCGGAGCCGATATCTACACGTATCTTCAAGCGAAGAATACCGCGAACGACCAGTTCACTCTGATCGGGAATTTCAGAAGTTCGCCCCGTATGATCGAAGCTGTCAACCGTATGTTCAGCGACGGCGATTTGAACGCGCCGCATGAAACAAACGGCGTTTTCCTCCAGAAAGACATTCCGTTTATTTCAGTGCAGTCGGGAGCCCCCGGAGACTTCCCGGACAATCCCGGCGGTTCACTCCGCCTCAGGCATTTTTTCGGTACAAAAGGCGATTGTGCTCCCGAGATCATGAACGACGTCGTGCGCGAGATCCGGTATCTGCTGTCGGAAGACTGTACCATACAGGTGTTCGAGGAGCAGGATGACGATGATGAGGACGACGATGACGGGGAAAAGAAGGAGGAAAAGCCGAAGATCCCGAGGCGTCTTCGCGCATCCGACATCGCCATCCTGGTGCAGACGCACGATCAGGCCGCTGAGCTTGTGAAACGGCTCAACATGGCAGGCATTGCCGCGTCCGCATGCAAGTCCGGCAAGATCTACGACACGGACGAAGCGAAGCTCATGCTCCTGCTGCTCCGGTGTTTCCTGCATCCCGACATGCCGTCCGTACGCGGACTGATGCTTTCCCCGTTCTTCCGTTTCTCCTGCGACGAAGTCATCTCCGATTCCGTACGCAGCGAGTCTCTCCTGAAGCAAATGGCGGAATACGGTAAGATCTGGGCGCAATCCGGACTGCCGGCAGCATTCCTGCAATTTCTGGATACTTCCATCTCCGGGGACGACACTTCCCCGCGCATGCGGATCCTTTCCGAATTCAACGGCGAACGCGTGATCACGAATCTCATTCAGCTGATGGAGCTGCTTTATCAGAAGGAAGCCAGAGAACATCTTCTGCCGGAAGACGTTCTCAACAGTCTGAATCTGATCGTCGACGACAAGGAGAAAAGCAACAGCACGGACGAGTCCGAGGACAATCCCGACCAACTCCGTCTCGACCGGGACTCCGCATCGGTGCAGATTCTGACCATGTTCGCCGCGAAAGGCCTGGGTTTTTCGGTCGTATTTGTCCCGTATCCGGCGAAAACCGACTGGAAGAACATGCAGCAGAAAGAAGTTGCCTACAGGATCAATACCGCGGCGCAAAACGCGGAAACGCCGGAAACCGTGCTTGATTTCGGACGGAGCACGGAGAATCAGACAGTCGCCCGGCAGGAGGAGATCAGGAACAGCCTGCGACTGCTTTACGTGTCGCTCACCCGTGCGTCCCTGGTCACCTACCTGTATACGCAGCAGCTCGCCGAACCGAACGGTAAGGCAATCAACTATGTCAATTCTGCTCAGGGCGTTATCCTGGCCTCGCACAGGCAGTCGGAGACGTGCCCCGGAAAGACCATCGTGGAACAGCTCTGGGATTCCGGTTATTTCGAGGGGACAGGCGACATCCTTCCGCAACAACTTGCCGACTGGTGGAATGATCTGAACGAAAAGGACGAAGGCGGCGATACTTTTCGCATCAAACAAAACGGTGTCTTCGAACGCCACTTCGGAAAGCGAGTCGACATCGGACCGCTCCGGAAAGAAGACATCCCGGAGGACCTGCGGGAAGCGGATTTCTCGGGAACGATTCAGAATAAATGGAGCATCATGAGCTTCTCCTCGTTCCAGAACATCCTGAACAAACGCGCCGATGTGGAACAGGAAACCCCGGCGGACCTGGATGACCAGGACAACATGCTCGAAGATGAAAGCGGGATCGAAATATCTGCTGATACCTTTGCAGATGCTCCCCCTGCGCTTTCTTCTGACAATAATCTTTTCCGCGACTTCCCGCACGGCGCGACCGTCGGAAGCATGACGCACAAACTGCTGGAAAATTGCGCGGGACATTTCGATCTCTTTGCCCCGGACAAACAGGACAATACGGCGAACGCGGAAACCATTGAAAACAGGATCGTCGCCGCCATGCGCGAATACGGCTTCGATCCCGAAGACAGGACCAGAAAACAACAGCTCCTCGACGGTGTGACCCGTACGCTTCAGATCCCCCTGCCGAAGTCGGTGGATGGCAAAGGCTCCGGGATCCCGCTTTCCGGGATCCGCCAGGACAGGACGGTCGCGGAAATGGAGTTTTTCCTGGATGCCCTGGATAGCCTTGATCTTGGACAAATCCTTTCCACCTTGGCGAATGCCGCTTCCGAACAAGTCCGACCGCTTATCAACCGGAAAGACGTTTCCCATGACGGAAACGGCATCCTGAACGGCATCATCGACCTGATCTTCGAGCATGATGAAAAGTATTACATCGTGGACTGGAAGACGAACTGGCTGGGTGCTTCCGATGCGGATTACACCCCCGACCGCATCCGTCCTGTGATGTGGAAAGAGGGCTATATCCTGCAATCCTACCTCTACGCGACCGCGCTTCTCCAGTTCCTGCGCCAGCGCGGCAAGGATTACGATGCGTTCGGCGGCGTCTATTATATCTTCCTGCGCGGACTGAGCCGCGGGACGCAGAACGGCATCTGGTTCGACGTGCCGCCGCAGAAATGCCTCGAAGATCTTCTGGCGCTCTTCAGAAAGAAAGGAGTTTGAGCATGCCTGATTTCCTGAATGTGCTCCGCGGACGCGGGCTTCTTTCCGATATCGACGTCGCTTTCGCACGGTTCATCGGCAGAAACGCGGACGGCGATCCCGCTCTGACGCTTCTTGCCGCACTGGTCTCCAACGCCGCATCCGCGCATGGGGAAATCGCACTGCCGGCGGAAAAGATCGGCACACGCGAATCGCTCAAAAGGTATTTGAAAAACCTTTTACCATCGGAAGACGACAAGCTGTCCATGGCAAAAGAGTCCGACACTCCGATGGATTTGAATTTTATTGACAGGCTTGAAACCTGGCCGCCGGAACCGGACGCCTTCCCCTGTCTTTTCCGCGAATATCACCCCGAAATGGAAGAAGCATTCCAGCCCGCGCCGCTGATTCTGGCAAACGGGCTGTATTACCTCGGAAGGGCATTTCAGAACGAACTTTTCCTGCGGGACTATCTGCTGTCCCGCGCCTCGGATGCCGCACATCCGGCGGAGGCCATTCCCTTTGAAACAATCACCAAACTTCAGCTGGGCGACGAACAGAAAGCCGCCGTCGCTGTTGCGGTCAACTCGAAATTCCTGGTCATCAGCGGCGGCCCCGGGACCGGCAAGACGACCATCGTCTCCGTAATCCTCGCGCGCCGCAACGAGAAGCCGTCCGACGTCATCCTGTGCGCTCCGACCGGGAAAGCGCAGATGCGTATGAAACAGGCGCTGGACCAACAACTGGATAATCTTTGCAACGAAGAACGTCGCGAAGAGATCAGGCAGATCCAGTCCTCCACCATCCACCGTCTGCTTTCATGGGATCAGAAGGCGGGGACGTTCCGGCACGATCAAAAGAATCCGCTGCGCTACAAGCTCTTCATCGTCGACGAATGTTCCATGATCGCGCAGTCTCTCATGGTCCGCTTTCTGAAAGCCGTTCCCGACGATGCGACGGTCATTCTGCTCGGCGACCGTCATCAGCTGTCCTCCGTGGAGCCCGGCTCCGTCTTCGGTGATTTCTGCAGTATCCTGCGTGCAATGGCTCCGGACTGCCTCGCGGAACTCACCGTAAGCCGCCGTTTCCCGCAGGGCGGCGAGATCTGCACCATGAAGGATGCGATCAACGACGGACAGGCGGAAACGGCATGGGAGTATATGAACCAGCCCGGACGGGAGTCGGTCGTCTCCTGTGGACTCCCGGCGAAAAACGCACTCCGGCAGTTCCTGTCGGCCAGCGTCAGCGGCACCTGGATTTCGGAACAGATACCCGCCAGGCATTATTACGACGAGGACTCCATCGATGGCGCATGGGAGCGTTTCGAGCAGTTCCGCATCCTGACGCCGTTCAACGTCGGGCCCTACGGTGCGACCGCGCTCAACAAGCTTCTGCGGTCGATCCTTGATTTCCCGGACACGGATGTCCCCGTTGGCGAAACCTTCCTGATCCTCAAAAACGACTACAGCACAAACGTGTTCAACGGAGACACGGGGATCCTCTGGTTCGCCGGCGACGACGGACGGCCAATCAGGCGTTCGGAAGCGGACGCCTCGCACACAAAACGCCATCTCGTCTTCTTCCCCGACCCGGCGTCCGAAAGCAAATGGCGCGGGATCCCATTGGAGTCCCTGCCGCAGCATGCCCCCGCCTATGCCTTCACCATCCACAAGTCCCAGGGCAGCGACTACGACAAGGTTCTGATGCTGCTCCCGCCGTCCCGCGCCGACCGCGGCGTCCTGACCCGCGAGTCCGTCTACACCGGGCTGACCCGAGCGAAGACGAAGGCAGTGATCGCCGCCGACCGGGATTCGTTCTACAATGCCGTCAATCACCACATTGACCGTATTTCAGGTCTGCCGAAGCTCTGCGGAGAGTCCCGTATGCAGCTTTCATGTCCCAGGATCAATATCCCGCAAATGAAAGGCAGTGCCCTTACTTGAAGATCAGGGGCACAAACTCGCGGAGGCTTCTGCGCCAGGTCAGCCATTCATGCGCCGTACCCTGGGGTTCATAGAAGACCGCATTGAGTCCGTGACTTTTCATGAG
>Ga0310786_10009551_pt1 | contig 12301 bp, 10 predicted proteins | sample AusTroGonzalo_MG_FD_203881 | JGI IMG/M metagenome (GOLD analysis project Ga0310786, IMG submission 203881) | Bovine rumen microbial communities from tropical cattle in Woodstock, Queensland, Australia - Gonzalo_03 (v2) (version 2) | ecosystem: Host-associated > Mammals > Digestive system >...
GAGCAGGCCTTAGTCAATGCAGTTTTTCGTCAACTTAAGAGGAGGCAATACAGACTCATCGGTGATGCCACTAGCAATAGCGTTTATGATGAAGATGATCGGATAAGGCGAATAATGAATACCTGTGGGGCATATGTGGGAATACTTCCCTACAGAGGTGAATCCAATACGTCTAGGTATATCTTGGATGAAATCAGGAAAGCCCAAGAATGCAAATTGCCTGGTGTCTTGTTTGCTGACACTCGCGTCGAGAACTTGGAAGATTTCATTTATCCACTTTTGAAGATTGAGAATATCGACACTATAGACGATACTCGGTTATTGAATCACATTGATACGTTGACGGTGAAACGCCCTAGAACCCCACACGTCTTCTTTGCGACAAATCTGGACAGGGAAAGGCAATCCATCAATGAATTGATTAGAAACCTGGCTGGCGTTGTCACAGCAACACGGTGTATATTGGGTGAAGATATCAATAAAGGCTGCCTTCAACAACAGATTATCGACAGGATTCGCAGTGCATACGTAATGATTGCTGACATTACAGGTGATGAGCAATGTGTGAATTGTGAAGTCGAGGGAAAGGTCAGTAAAGACAAGATATTCAGGTTTAACACTTGCATAGAGGCTGGAATAGCTCGTGGTGCGAATACAGACCTGTTCGTCATTGCAAAAGAACCTCGACAAGCTCCGCCTTTCATGTTTAGAGACATCGAGGTCCGCCATTATGCTGACGATTGCTCGCTGTTAGCGATAGTGCATAAGATATTGAGAGGTTATAGAAGAAGTGTGTTGTAAATAACTAATCTTTATTATGGGAAACAAATATGACATGTTTATAAGCTATCGTCGTGGTAATGGCGAAGATAAGGCTCGAATCCTGAATCGGTTTTTGAACACAGTTGGTTATAATACTATTTGGGCATGGGTGGTGGGTAGCGAATGACGACCCGATCGTGTACGGTTGTATGTGTGACCACAAGATTGAACTTGTAGTGCCGAAGATAGAGGAGGTGAATGTATGAACGTAGTTGACAAGATGGCGCGGCTGGCGATGATTGGGCACAATGGCACGAATCGGAAAGGACCAGGAAACGTGCCGTATGGCGGCCACAATCGTGCCATTGTGGCACTGCTCAAGAAATGGGGATACACGGAGCCGGACGATGCATTGACACTCGCTGTCGCATGGGGCACAATTTCCGATATTCAAACCCGAACTTTAATTTGGTATAATCTCCATCATGAAACAAGAGCATTCAGACCTCAAGACTCCCTATGACGTGTTCATCTCATACCGTCGCGCGACTGGCGTGGATGACGCGCGTTTGCTGCAGCAGGCCCTGCAGTCACGCGGCTTTGCCGTGTTTTTCGACTACAACTCGCTTCGCGACGGCAAATTCGACGACCGGATTCTCCGCGCGATTGAAAAGGCCAAGGTGTTCGTTCTCGTCCTGACCGATGGCTCGCTAGACAAGTGCTCTGAGGAGGGTGACTGGGTCCGAATCGAGATCGAATATGCAATCAAGTGCGGAAAGAAAATCGTACCCGTCAAGCCGTCCGACCGTGAGTTTGAATTCCCTTCACGCCTCCCCGAGTCGATCGCCAGCTTGAAGAATGTGCAGATATCGGAACTCAACAAGGCCGCGTTGTTCGAGATGTCGGTGGACAAGATTGTGCGCGACCGATTCACATCCGACCTTACGGCCAAGAAGTCAAGGCGCCTTTTTCTGACGTTAGCGCTCTGCGTGCTTGCACTAATGTTCTGCGTCGGGGGCGTCAGCGCTTGGGTGTGGGCGGACAAACTCCTCCCATACCCCATAACCGCGCAGCAGAAGGGATTGGTTGATACGCTTGTGGGGCACATGGCGCTTCTCTGTACGGCGTACAATGATTACCTTTCGGCGGAGACGGGGTTGCTTGACGCTGCGGAGACCGCTGCAGTCACTGGTAAGTTGGAGGGTTTCCAAGACAAGTCGCTGGACTATTCCAGAAACGTGGTCAGGTCGAAAAAGCAGGTCGAGAGGGCGTCCAAGTCCATATCGGGCTTTATTACGCAATTTAGGAACATGCCGATAGACTATGCCGGAATCCCTGTGTTCCTTGAAAGTACCCATGTCGAGCTTGAGTGTGCCAATGAGACGGTGTCCGCGTTGGAACATGTTTGCAGTACCAACTACCCCTGGCGACAGGCGGACAGGATTAGTGCCGTGAAATCGTACAAAGAGGAAGCTGCAATAAGGAGCGAGCTTTTCGCGTGCTCGGTAATGGGTGTGTTTTGCGACATTTCCGATTCGGCGTTGCGGGATTTTCGGAAAATGTGCGAGGAATGGACTTCGTTAGGTGCGCTGTCTGGCGCGTGGATACGCGGCGAGAAGGAGATCGAGTCAAAGGGGAATGCGCTCTGCAACCGTTTGGAGAAAGTCCTTATGGAGAGAGCAACTGTGGTTGGGAAGACGAACATGGAACTTGCCTACGATGCCGAAACATTTCGCAAGCAGATGCTGGATGTGGGAATGTCCGAAGATGATGTCCAGAAAATGCTTGGGGCGAATGCCGCGTTTTCGAGCATCATGACCGAGTTTGGCATGTCCGGTGAATTGCAGGAACATCTGGTCGAACAGTATCGCAAGCAGTTGATCGCGGCGGGGGCTACGGAAAAGCAGGTTGAAGCGCAGGTCGCCAAATTGCGAGAAATGGCGGAGATGAAACAGAAGCTGTCGAAAACGCAGGACGAGCTTGCCGAAGTGCAGGACAAGCTACGCGAGAAGTTCGCCCCGAGTGACGAGGACGATGTGGGGATGCTCTGGAGCAAGGCGTTGCAGTTCATGAAGGTCGGTATGTCTAAAGAGGCTAAGCTGTGCATCAATGCACTGCGCAGACGCAATGCGGCAGAGTTTCCGCCGGAGGCGCTTGATGCGGCGGAGGCGTTCTTCGCGTCCGATGTCATGCCGCAGACAGGGGGCGGATTGCTCGTATGTTCGTTCGAACAGCCTGCGACGGGCCATGCGATATTCCGCATTGGCGACGTCGTGACGTCGATGGACGGCAATCCGTGCCGCAGGCTTGAAGACTACTGCACCAAGCCTGGGAGCGAATATGAGTTCTACCGTCGTGATGCACAAGGCCAGTTTGTGAGGATGGCGGCAAAGATGCCGGAAGACCAGCCGCGAGTGGCGTTGGCTAATCTTACCGAAGAATCAGATTGATGATATGCAAGGAACTTGCCTATAAGCCGGTAGTTGGTAGATGGCAGTTTACGCTTCCGTGTGAGGCGTGGACGGCAATGAAGGGGAAATATGGTAACAGTTCAATCGTTTTCGTTTAGGGCGCCGCCGGCAGAGGTGGCCGATGGGTTTGTGTTCGACTGCCGGATGCTTTCCAATCCTGGCCGCGAAGAGCGTTTCCGCAATCTTACGGGGCTGGATGCATCCGTACGCAAGTTCTTCGAACAGCATTCTGATGAGATAGATGCCTTTCTGGATCCCATAAAGTCCCTTGTGGGATTCGCGTTGACAGCATACGGTCGGAAGGGGCATACGAACCTGACGGTGTCCTTTGGATGCATGGGAGGACAGCACAGAAGCGTCTATTGCGCAGAACGGCTGGCCGAATGGCTGCGTATGTCGATGCATGTGCGCGTGGCAACAAGGCATTTGAAATCTGGTGGACAATGATGAAGGGCTGAACGACATGGCTTTGGAGGGCGTTTTATGAACTACTATATCAGCGACTTGCATTTCGGGCACGCGAACGCCATCAGGTTTGACGCTCGACCATTCTCCGATGCCGCGGAGATGGACCGCGTAATGATCGAGAGATGGAATGAGACGGTCTGCGACGACGATGACGTGTACGTTGTCGGCGATTTCTGCTACCGGTCCGGACGCTCTGCCGCATGGTATCTTTCGCAGTTGAAAGGCAAAAAGCATTTGGTTGTTGGAAACCACGACTGGCTTACGCTCAAAGACGAAAAAGCTATGTCGATGTTTGCGTCGGTCGATGATCTGCTCGAGGTGGACGATGGCGAAAGACACGCCGTACTTTGCCACTATCCAATGGCCGAATGGCGAAATTCGCGGCGGACGGCCTGGCATATTTACGGGCATATCCACACCAGCCGCAACGGCACATACGAGTTCATGCGGACTCTTGGTCGCGCGTTAAACGCCGGTGCGCCGGTCAATGGCTACCGCCCCGCCACGTTTGACGAACTGGTGGAGAATAACCGTCGATTCAATGCTGCGGGAATGGGAGTTGTGTCATGTACTCAGTAAAGGGAAGATACGCGTCGGCGCTGCTGACGATAGACAATCTGGACGGCGAGGCTTTGTCGCAGCTCTACGGACTGCTGAATGCCGTCTCGTCCGAGGGGTCTCATGTAGCGATCATGCCCGACGGACATCCGGGCGGATCGTGCCTTGTAGGTTTCACGCAGAGATTCGTCGACGAGGCCGAGACGCGCATTGTGCCGAACTTTGTCGGTGGCGACATAGCGTGCGGCATATTTGCGTGGCCCATTGGATGCGATGTCCCGGATTTGGATGCGCTTGACGGATTCCTTCGAGCCAAGTATCTAAGCCGCGCGACGAGAGAAGATGCGGCCAGCAGGTTTGTCACGGATTCCGACAGGGAGCTGTTCAACGATGCCGATGAAAGGCTTGCAAGGATCGGACGCCATGTGCTTGGTGAATTTGCATGCCGTGCTCCCGCCGTGATGCAGCTCGGCACATTGGGCGGCGGCAACCACTTCATCAGTCTTGAGCGTTCCGAGAAGAGCGGCATGCTATATCTGATTGTCCATACCGGTTCAAGGCATTTCGGCAAGGCTGTTTGCAAGGTGTTCCAGCAGATGGCGGCAAATGCGCACGCAAACGGATGTCCGCATGGACTAGAATATCTTTCGCCAGCTGATGCCGGATACGAGGGGTATCTGGACTTCATGGACATGGGCATAGAGTTTGCCCGTCGGAACAAGGAGATAATTGCGTCGGAGATAGCCGATTTTCTGAAGATCGACATCCTCCCGGGCGCGGTGAAGACGAATCACAACTACTACGACAGAGTTACGCGCACGGTGCGCAAGGGTGCCGTGTCGGCACAGGCTGGCGAGACGTTCCTCTGCCCGATCAATATGCGCGACGGTACCTTTGTGTGCGTAGGAAAGGGGAATGCGGAATGGAACTGTTCCGCTCCACATGGTGCAGGGAGATTGATGTCGCGGGGCGATGCCAAGTCAGTTCTTGAACTTTCGGAAATCAAGCAGAATCTTGGAGGCCTGTACACCACGACTATCGACACATCGATAGACGAGGCGCCGGAGGCGTACAAAAGCCTTGATTTCATCCGCGGACACATCTCTGCGACGGGTGAAATAGTCGACCGCCTCATTCCAATTTACAATTTCAAGGGATAGGAATGTGGTTCGGCAAGTGGAGTTTGCTTCGTGCTCAAAGTCGGAACAGCTGAAAGGAGCTGAAATGCAGAAGGACGAAATAAAGATAGTGTCCGGCGGACAGACTGGAGTGGACCGCGGAGGATTGCAGGCGGCCATAGACCTGGAACTCGCCTGGGGCGGATGGGCACCGAAGGGCTGGCGGTCGGAGGACGGGACGATTCCGCCTCTGTATCGCGCGAACATGCAGGAACACGCGAGCGCGAACTACCTTGGGCGGACGCGCCGCAACGTGGTAGATTCCCATGCGACGCTAATTATAACGAACGCCTATCCGCTTTCGGGCGGCACGCTCAAGACGCGATTCTTTTGCGAGGAGGCGATGCGGTCGCACTTCGTCGTGTCGCTGGACGAAGCCGATGCCGTCGGCAAGGTGCAGAGATGGCTTGCCCAGTTCTTCGCCACAGAGCACCCCGTGCCGTTCGCATTGAACGTGGCCGGTCCGCGCGAGAGCAAGGCAACAGGCATCCAGCAGCGTACGCGCCTTTTCCTGACGGAGGTGTTGCAGGGGATGCTGGATGGCGGAGGAAGTGATATAATACAGAAAGACGGAATGGCAAAGGGAGCGCAAAAATGACAACGGCCGAAAAGCTCGTTAAGACTCTGATCGACACAAAACTGACGTGTGCGACCGCGGAGTCGTGTACGGGCGGCGGCGTGGGGTACGCCATCACTGGTGTTGCCGGATCGAGCGCCGTCTTCTGGGGCGGCATCATCAGCTACGACAACTCGGTGAAACGCGATGTCCTGGGCGTGTCGGAGGAAGTGCTTGCGACGAAGGGCGCGGTTTCGGCCGAGTGTGCGGCGGCGATGGCCGAAGGTGCACGGCGACGGCTGAACACGGATCTCGCGGTGTCGATCACGGGCATCGCCGGGCCCGGCGGCGGAAGCGCGGAGAAACCGGTTGGGCTCGTCTGGTTCGGGCTTGCGTCAAAGGCGGGCACAACCACAGATAAAAAGATATTCCCCGGTGATCGCGAGGCCGTCCGCACGGCGGCCATAGAACACGCACTTGGGCTCTTGCTAGCAGAAGCTCTGAAGCCGTGAGAGCATGAGGTAGACGGTGTCGCTAGAAAGACAGGGCCATTCATAATGCATGGGCAGGGGGACTGGGGAATTTGTGGCTATCCAGCGGCCGAGGGTTTGTGGTATAATCACAACCCATGAAAAGCGAAGCAACCATTTCAAGACGTGGGTTCGTCGGCGGAGCGCTGGCGATGGGGGCGTCTTTCGGTTTCCCCGCAATAATGATGGCGGAGGCGCCGGGCGGGAAGGTGCGCATGGCGTTCGTCGGGGTAGGCAACCAGGGTTTCACCGACTTCAGGCAGTTCGTGCAGTACGGCGACCTCGTTGAGGTGGTTGCGCTTTGCGACACCGAGATGGGCGGGGAGCGCACGAGGGGCGCAATCGCAGCCGCTCCGGACGCCATGAGGTTCAAGGACTACCGCGAGATGTTCGACAAGTGCGGCGGGAAGATCGACGCCGTTTGCGTTGCCACGCCCGACTTCTCGCACACGCCGATAGTAGTCGAGGCGCTTGCGCGCAACATCTCCGTTTACTGCGAAAAGCCGCTCGGCGCGTCGTTCGACGAGATACAGCTCATGATGGACGTCGCCGCGAAGTCGAAGGCCGTGACGCAGATGGGCAACCAGGGACACTCGCTCGCGAACTACTGGCAGTTCAAGGCCCTGGCGGAAAGCGGCTACGTAAAGGACGTCACGCGCATCAATGCGCACATGAACGGGACGCGCCGCTGGCACAAGTGGAACGGGGAGCTCAAGGGGCTGGAGGAGGAGAAGGTGCCGGAGTGGCTCGACTGGAAGCTCTGGAACGCCCAGCGCCCCATGCGCCCGTTCAACCACGAGTACATCAACGGCGGATGGCGCTGCTTCTGGACGCTTGGCAACGGCGCCCTCGGCGACTGGGGGCCACACATCTTCGACGCCGCACACGAGTTCCTGAAGCTTGGCCTGCCCGAGCGGATAACATTCAAGGGCGAGGGCTGCAACAAGTTCGTGTTCCCGATGTCGTCCACGATCTGCTTCCATTTCCCCGCACGGGGCGAAATGCCGCCGTGCGTGCTAGAGTGGCGCGACGGCGTTAACAACAGGCACAAGGTTGACGTCCCGCTCACCGCCAAGAAGTGGACGATGCCGGCGAGCGGCGCGGAGCTGTACCTTGCGGACGGACGGGTCTTCGCCCGCGGTTCGCACGACGCGCCCGTGTTCCTGATTGCCGGAGGCGATCCGGACGACCCGGCCGTCAAGAAGACACTGCGCACATACCGGCGCGGGACGCCGTCGCACCAGAGGAGCTTCCTGCTTGCGGTCAAGGGCGAGGACAAGACGACGTCGCCATTTTCGGTTGGCGGACCGCTTTCGCAGGTGCTGTCGCTCGGCGTCATTGCGCAGCAGCTCGCCGCACCGGAGCTGAGGTTCGACGTCAAGGCTAAGAAGTTTATCGGAAACGACGCGGCCAACGCGCTTCTCGGGGCACCGAAGCCATGAGCGGCCGGCCGGACCTTCTGGGCGAGGCCGCGGAAATCGCGAAGCTCGCGAAAGGCGCCGGAGGACGTGCGTTCGTGGTTGGCGGAGCGGTCCGCGACATGATGGGCGGCGTGCCGCCTAAGGACGTTGACGTCGAGGTCTTTGGCATCGAACCCGACAGGCTTCAGAAGATCCTTGAGACGCGCTATTCGCTCGACCTCGTGGGCAAGTCGTTCGGCGTCCTCAAGATCCACCATCTCGACATCGACGTTGCCATTCCGCGCCGCGAATCCAAGAGCGGGCTCGGACATCGCGCTTTCGCGATCGAGGGCGATCCGGGGCTTTCCGTGAAGGACGCCGCAAGCAGGCGCGACTTCACTGTCAACGCCGTCTACTTCGATCCGCTCACAGGGGAGTACGAAGACCCGTGGGGAGGACGCTCGGACTTCAGGAACAGGACGCTCCGCCACGTCTCGGAGAAGTTCTGCGAGGATCCGCTGCGCGTGCTGCGCGGAATGCAGTTCGTCGCGCGATTCGACCTTGATCCCGCCGTCGAGACGGTTGAGGTGTGCAGGAGGATGACGCCGGAGGGACTTGCGTCCGAGCGTCTTTTCGAGGAATGGTCGAAGCTTCTCGTGAAGGGCGTGAAGATCGGCAAGGGGCTCAATTTCCTGCGCGACACGGGTTGGGTGAAGTACTATCCGGAGCTTGAGCGGCTAATTGGATGCAAGCAGGCGCCTGAATGGCATCCGGAGGGCGACGTGTGGAACCACACGTGCTGCTGCCTCGATGCGTTCGCGCGGCGTCGCGACCTTCTGCGCGCCGAGGGGAAGACCGATCCGCACGAGGACCTGATAGTGGGACTTGCAGTCCTATGCCACGACTTCGGGAAGCCGGCAACGAGCAAGTGGGATCCCGTGAAGAAGCGCATACGCTCGCTGGGGCACGACGAAGAGGGCGTTGCGCCGACTCTTGCGTTCCTCCGGCGGCTTACGAACGACGAAAGCATCCTCAGGGAAGTCCCGCCGCTCGTGCAGTACCACATGAAGCCGTTCGCGCTGTGGTCGGCGCACGCGGGCGATTCGGCGATACGCCGCCTCGCCGCGAAGGTGAAGCGACTTGACCGCCTCGTGCGGGTAGCGCGCGCGGACGACGAAGGGCGTCCGCCATACCCCTCCGAGCCTGAGTCGCTGGACTGGCTTTCCGCGCAGGCTGAGAAACTGCGAGTGGCGGACTCGGCGCCGAAGCCGATCGTCCGCGGACGCGACCTCATCGCGCGCGGCATGAAGCCCGGGCCGGCGTTCGGCGAGATACTAGACCGCTGCTACGAGGCGCAGCTCGACGGCCGCTTCTTCGACCTTGAGGGCGGTCTTGCGTTCCTCGCCAAATGCGTCGCAACGCCTAATTAGGGGAAATGCTCTTTTGCTTTTGTGCTTGATTTGCAGCGGCGAAAAGAGTATATAATACACGGCAAACGCACAGACAAGGACAACTGCCATGGCAAACAACCGCTATGTGGACGCTTTCATGAAGACCTTCCCGTTCGAGGGCCTCACCTACGACGACGTCACTCTCGTCACGCAGTACGCCGATTTCCTGCCGGACGAGGCATCTCTCGTTACCCAGCTCACCAGCCGCCAGAAGATGAACATACCGTTCGTCTCGGCCGCCATGGATACGGTCACGGAGGCTCCCATGGCGATCGCGATGGCACTGGCGGGCGGCATCGGAGTGATCCACAAGAACCTCGAGGAGGACGACCAGGCGAAGGAGGTCGCGAAGGTGAAGAACTACCTCAACGGCCTCATCGCCTCGCCCGTGTGCTTCCATGCGAACGACGACATCTCGTTCCTCCGCTCCGAGAAGAAGCGCCTTGGCCTCAAGTTCAACGGGTTTCCGGTCCTGGACGACCAGGAGAGGCTCGTGGGCATGATCACCTCGGGCGACATGCGCTATGCGCCGCTCAACGCCGCCAAGCTTTCGGACGTGATGCAGAAGGACCCGATCACGGCGAAGCCCGGGACATCGCTCAAGAAGGCCTACGACATCATGCGCGCCAACAAGATCGGCAAGCTCCCGCTCGTCGACAAGTCGGGCCGCGTCACCGGGCTCTACTCGTTCACGGACGTCCAGCGTCTCGTAGAGAACAAGAACCCGACCTACAACTGCGACGACAAGTTCCGCCTCCGCGTGTCCGCGTCGGTGTCGGGCGGAAAGGGCGATCTTTCGCGCATGGAGAAGCTTGCTGACGCCGGAGTGGACGTAGTGGTGGTCGATTCCGCGCACGGCCACTCCAAGGGCATTATGGAGATGACGAAGTACATAGTGAAACACTTCCCGAAGGTGGACGTGATCGCGGGCAACATCGCGACGGGCGAAGCCGCGATTGCGCTCGCCAAGTGCGGCGCGCACGCCGTGAAGGTCGGCATAGGCCCTGGCTCCATCTGCACGACGCGCGTTGTGTGCGGCGTGGGAATCCCGCAGCTCACGGCCGTCTACTCCGCGGCCAAGGCGCTTCGCGGAACGGGCGTGCCCGTTATCGCGGACGGCGGAATCAAGCTTTCCGGCGACGTGCCGAAGGCGATTGCCGCTGGCGCGTCTTCCGTGATGCTCGGCAGCATACTCGCCGGAACCGACGAAAGCCCGGGCGAGAAGATCTACGCGAACGGGCGCAAGTACGTTGTCTACCGCGGGATGGGCTCCATGGCCGCGCTCAAGAACGGCAAGGGCTCGCGCGCACGCTATTTCCAGGACGACGAGTCGGAGGACAACCTCGTGCCGCAGGGCATCGAGGGAATGGTCCCGTACTCGGGGCGCGTGTCCGCCATCATGACGCAGTTCTGCGGCGGGCTCAGGGCTTCGCTCGGATACTGCGGGACTAAGACGATCGCCGACCTGCAGGCGCGCGGCAAGTTCTACCGCGTTACCGCCGCGGGCCAGCGCGAGGCTCGTCCGCACGACATCACCATCACAAAGGAAGCGCCCAACTACAGGGCCTAACAGAAAGGGAGAATGCAATGAAGACCGTCATAGTGAACGCCCACGTTGTGTCGCCGGGAGTCGACATCCTGAACGCGACGATCGAGATTTCCGGAGGATGCATCTCGAAGGTCTCGAAGAAGCCCGCGCCAAAGAAGGGCTGGGACACTCTCGTGGACGTGAAGGGCGCGCTCGTGGTGCCAGGGTTCATCGACGTGCACACGCACGGAGCGCTTGACCGCGACGTCTGCGACGAAGACCATCCCGACTCCATAGAGACGCTCGCGAAGGCGAAGCTCGCCGAAGGCTGCACCTCGTTCCTCCCGACCACTCTCACGATGGGACACGATACGCTCGTGAAGGCCGCGGAGCACTGTGCCCTCTACGCGGAGAACCCGCGCTACTCCAAGGCGCTTGGACTCCACCTGGAAGGCCCGTACATCAACCCGAAGTGCCTTGGCGCGCAGAACCCCGCGTTCGTGCGCAAGCCCGACATACGCGAAGTCGCGGAGATCGCGAAGATATTCCCCGTTCTCCAGGTCTCCTACGCTCCGGAGATGGAGGGCGGCGCGAAGTTCGCCGCGGATTGCGTGAAGCGCGGAATCGTCCCGAGCTGCGGACATACCGGCGCGAAGCTTGCGGAGTTCATGCCGGCCTACGAGAAGGGCCTCAGGCACATGACTCACTTCTGCAACCAGATGACGCCCCTCCACCACCGCGAGATAGGAATGGTGGGCGCCGGGTTCCTCATCCCAGACCTCGACACCGAGGTGATCTGCGACAAGATCCACCTCTGCCCGGACATGCTCCGCCTCGTCTTCGCGCGCCGTCCGCTCGAGCACATCCAGATGATCACTGACTCGCTCCGCTGCAGCCACCTGCCCGACGGGTTCGAGTTCGAGCTTGGCGGAATCCCGGTGAAGCTGCAGGGCGGCGAGGCGCGTCTCGTGAACGGCGGAAACCTCGCCGGCTCCACGCTCTGGATGAACCAGGGACTCAAGAACATCCGCGACGTCACGGGGCTTCCGCTCAAGGACATCGTGCGCGTCACCGCCTGGAACCAGGCGATCGGCATGGGGCTTGGCGACAGGCTCGGCAAGGTCGAGAAGGGCTTTGTCGCAGACCTCGCAGTGCTCGACCCGAAGTCCTTCAAGGTCCGCGCTGTGTTCGTGAACGGCGAACAGCGCGACATCTAGGATTCCAGTGGACAGGGGAAAGGCTTCCGTAGCGGCGTATTTCGCCGTACTTGGCATGGTGTGCGCCGGAAGCGCGTCCGCCATACCGGAGATCAAGGAAACCCTTGCGCTCAACAACTTCCAGCTCGGGCTGCTGATGCTTTCCGGGCCGGTCGGCACGGGCATCAGCTATATCTTTGGGG
>Ga0310786_10009553_pt1 | contig 12298 bp, 6 predicted proteins | sample AusTroGonzalo_MG_FD_203881 | JGI IMG/M metagenome (GOLD analysis project Ga0310786, IMG submission 203881) | Bovine rumen microbial communities from tropical cattle in Woodstock, Queensland, Australia - Gonzalo_03 (v2) (version 2) | ecosystem: Host-associated > Mammals > Digestive system >...
CTTGCCGATGAAGCGGGGATCCTTGGAGATGTCCACGATCTGCTTGATCAGGTCCTGACCGGCCTTGTCGGCGGGATGGGCCTTGCCGGCGAAGAGGAACTGTACGGGCTGGGCGGGATTGTTCACAATCTTGTCCAGACGGTCCAGGTCGCGGAACAGCAGCGTAGCGCGCTTGTAAGTGGCGAAACGACGGGCAAAGCCGATGGTGAGCACATCGTCACGCAGATTGTCCAGGATAGAGACAATCTCGGAGGGGCTGTAGTGGTTGCTGATGGTCTTGTCCTGCAGACGTTCGCGCACGAAGTACATGAGCTTGGCCTTCAGGTCCCGCTTGATGTTCCACACCTCTCCGTCGGAAATTTTGTAAATGCCTTCGAAGCAGGACTTGTCGTAGTGGTGCGTGGAGAACTCGGGGCCGAACACGCTCTCGTGCACGGGCTTCCATTCCTTGGCGCACCAGGTGGGATAGTGCACACCGTTGGTGACATAGCTTACGAAGAGTTCCTCGGGCAGATAACCCGGATACATGTGGGCGAAGATGTCCTGGGACACCTTTCCGTGCAGCATGGACACACCGTTCACGTTCTGGGAGATATTGGCGGCCAGGTTGGACATGGAGAACTTCTCGTGCTCGTCCAGCGGATTGTCCTTACCCAGGGACATGAGGGTTTCCCAGTCTACCTTGAGACGGGCGGGATAATGGCCGATATACTGGCGCAGCAGACCTTCCTCGAAGGCATCGTGGCCGGCAGGAACCGGCGTATGGGTGGTGAACAGGGAGCTGGCACGCACCACTTCCAGGGCCTCGGTGAAATCCAGGTTGTCCTTCTCGATGTATTCGCGCAGACGCTCCAGACCGGTAAAGGCGGCGTGGCCTTCGTTGCAGTGGTACACCTGCGGATCCAGGCCCAGCTTGCGCAGCAGGCGGATACCACCCACACCCAGCAGGAGTTCCTGCTTCAAGCGGTTCTCCCAGCTGCCACCGTAAAGATGGTAGGTAACCTCACGGTCTTCGAGGCTGTTGGCCTCGTAGTCGGTATCCATCAGGTACAGGTCCGTGCGGCCCACCTCTACCTTCCACACGCGGGCGGTGAGGTTACGGCCGGGGAAGGCCACCGAAACGGTGAGCCAGCTGCCGTCTTCCTGCAGCACGGGCGTGGCGGGAATCTTGGTGAAATCCTGGGCGTCATAACCGGCTACCTGGTATCCCTGGGCCGACATGATCTGGTTGAAGTAACCGTAACGGTACAGCAGACCCACGGCCACCAGGTTGGTGTTCATGTCGGAGGTTTCCTTGAGGTAGTCGCCGGCCAGGATGCCCAGACCGCCGGAATAGATCTTCAGGGAAGTATCCAGTCCGTACTCCATGCAGAAATAGGCGATGGAAGGATCGGTACGTCTGGCCTTGGCGGCCATGTAGGTGTCAAACTCGTCCAGGACCGCTTTCATACGGCCCAGGAAGTCCTCGTCTTCGGACAGCTGCTGGAAACGCTTGATGCTCACCGTATCCAGCACCACCAGCGGGTTGTGTCCGCTTGCGTGCCACACTTCGGGGTCGATGGACTTGAACAGCGACTTGGCGCTCTGGTTCCAGCACCACCAGAGGTTCTTGGACATTTTCTCCAGGCGGGAGAGCTTCTCGGGCAGATGACGGGTGACCAGGATGCTTCTCCAGCTGGGGGTATTCACGTCGGCTTTAAAGTATTGCATAGTCTTCTTTTGGGTTTTGGTGGAGTCCTGCAGGTCCCGGATCTTGGCCAGGGCAAGGGTATAGGCCTCCTGATAATATTTGATCTGATTCTCCCACAGGGCGATCTGTGCCACCTCGCGGGCGTTCTCCCGGTAGACCTTGCGCTTCTCCTTGTCGACGGACGCCAGTTCGCGGATACGTGCAACCGTGCCTTCCACTACCTGCTGGTAGTTGGAATCGTCCCTCTTGAGAACGGTAATGCCGGGATGTCTCTTCTTGTAATGGGTCTCCACCCACAGGCCGAAGCCGGCGAGGGTGGTGGTGAGGGTGGGCACACGGAAGGCAAGGGCCTCCAGCGGGGTGTAGCCCCAGGGCTCATAATAGGACGGGAACAGGGCCAGGTCCATGCCGCAGAGCAGGTCGTAGTAGGGCATGTTGAACACGCCGTCGTCCCCGTTCAGGTAGGACGGGATGAAGTACAGCTTCACCTTGTCGCCCAGGGCGTTGGTAAGGCCCAGCTCCCGCAGGCGGTTCATGATGGTGTCGTACTCGGCGTTCATCAGCACATGGGAGACCTGGCACTGGTAGCTGGAGTCTCCCTCCCCTGCCAGCTTGGCCACCAGCTCCTTGTCGGGACCGTGATGGCCCGAAGGGATCATGATGAAAGCCTGGATGCTGCGGCCTTCGTAGTTGGAGCGGTTCAGCTGGTCCAGGGCGTCGATAAAGACATCGATACCCTTGTTGCGGTATTCATAACGGCCGCCGATGCCGATGAACAGGGCGTCGGCGGGGACTTCTTCGGCACTCATGGCCGTAGCTACCGCAATCAGACGTTCACGCGCGGCATCGTGCAGGCGTGCATAGTCTTCGTCCGAAGCGGGCGTAAAGCTGTTCTCGAAGCCGTTGGGCGTAACCACGTCCACGGGGCGCTCCAGGAACTGGGCGCATTCGCGGGCGGTAATCTCGCTCACGGTCGTGAATACATCGGCATTCTGGGCCGATTTCTTCTCCAGCGAATAGATAGCCGTCACGTTGAAGCGCTGGGCCATTTCGTCGCCGTTGTAACGGGCAATGTCGTTATACAGGGGAAGGTTGTTGCCCGCCAGGCAGCGTCCCATCATGGTAGCATGGGTGGTAAAGGCTGTCGCCACGGGGATGGCACGCTTCTTCAGGTATAGGACACCGGCGCCCGTCTGCCATTCGTGGAACTGGGCCACCACCTTCTCGCCTCCGTTCAGGTTGTAATTCCAGAAACTCTCGATGACGCGGCCGGCCAGCACGCCGAAGACTGCGCTTTCCTTGTAATCCCAGTTGCCGGTAAGGGAATCCACCCCGAAATCCCTCCAGAGGGCGCTCAGGATGTCATCGGCCTGGGGCAGGAACTGCTTGTAATCGACCAGGATGGCCACGGGCTTTCCGGGAATGTTCCAGCGGCCCACGCGGATGCGGAGACCCTCGGCGAGGGCCTGCGCTTTCCACGAACGGTACAGCATCGGATCTTCCAGGAAATCCGGGTTGTCAATGCGGTGCATCCACACGTCGGGGCCGACAAAGATATGGCGGCGTCCCAACTGGGACTGTAAATGAAGGGCTTTGGTGGCAATCACGGTATAGATACCGCCCACCTTGTTGCACACTTCCCAACTAACTTCGAACAGATAGTCCGGTTGCAGATTCTTCTCTTTCTTAACCATTTAATTATTTCTTCTTCGCCACTTTCCCGCGCACAGTCCTGGCCGGAATCTTCAACTCCTGTACAGCTGTCTCCTTCACATCCAGCGCCGCGCGTTTTTCGTCCAGGCGGATCTGGAAGTCGGAAATCACATTCATATAGTTGATAAATGCCTCGTACGGGGTATCGTACGGGTTGAAATACTTGTGCACTTCTCCATCGGAGAAGAACTTGGTACACATGTAGTAGAAGTGGTCGCTTTCCTGCAGATGACCGAAGTCATTATACAGTTCGGGATCGTTCACGATGGCCAGCTTCTCGGTCATGGCGTATACTTTCTTGTATGCCTCGCTTTGCAGTTCATTCCCCAGCCAGGCGGTGAGGTCACGCTCTTCGTCGGCCCAGGAGATGGGATCTTCCACATCGATGCCGGCGACGGGCTTGTATTTCTTGGTCGCTTCGGAGGGCGTGACGAAACTGAAGGTTCCGTCCTTGATCACGGCGTCCGGAAGCGCACGCATAAAGTCAAAGATGCCGCTGTCGGCGCTCTGGTGTTCGCCGAAGGTCTCGTAATCCATGAACAGGTTTACGATATCCCCTTCCTTGGCGCTGTCCTTCATCCAGTTCACATACTTCTCGGCGGTAAGGGGCCACATGTCCCAGCCTTTGTTGGAGAAGCGGAAGGCGATGTCGTCGGAAAGGCTGTAGTTGCGCAGCAGGAGCTTCAGCTGCGGCTGGGTTTCCCCGGTGTAGACGAAGTTGGGACTCTGCCAGCCCATGATGTGGCGGGCGCCCTCGGTGAGCATGGTCTTGTAGCCCAGGTCGTACACCATTTCGCCGATGCCATTGGAGTAGATGAGCTCCGTATTGCGGAAGGCGGTGGGCTTTACACCGAACAGTTCTTCAATCCGCGCGGCGTGCTTCTGCACCTGGTGGCGGAATTCGGACTCGCTGGCCAGGGATGCCAGGGAGTGGTAGTAGGTCTCGGCCAGGAATTCCACGCGGCCGGTGGCGGCGAGGGCCTTGAAACTGTCGATGACCTCCGGGCAGAAGCGCTGGAACTGGTCCAGGGCGCTGCCGGAGATGGAATAGGCAATCTTGAATTTGCCCTTGTTCTTGTTAATCAGTTCCAGCATGAGCTGGTTCATGGGCAGATAGCACTTCTGTGCTACCCGGCGCAGGATGGTACGGTTGGCAAAGTCGTCATAGTAATGGGAATCCTTGCCGATATCGAAAAATCTGTACAGGCGGAGCCGGGTAGGCTGATGAACCTGGAAATACAGGCAGATGCTCTTGGTTGCCATAATATCTTATTTTACTACTGATTCATAAACTTTCTTGAGCTTGGCGCAGGCGCCGTTCCATTTGAGGGCGTTCACCTCGTCGTATCCCATGCGGGCGCTGAAATCGGCCAGGGCGGGATAGCTGAGGAGGGCGTAGATATCGTCGGCCATGGCGTCCACATCCCAGAAGTCCACCTTGAAGGCGTACTTGAGCACCTCGGCGGCGCCGGACTGCTTGGAAATGATGGACGGCACGCCCGTGCGCATGGCTTCCAGCGGGGAAATGCCGAAGGGCTCCGAGATGGAAGGCATGATGTACACGTCGGAAAGGGCGAACATCTTCTGCACGTCGGCACCGCGGAGGAAGCCGGTGAAGTGGAAGCGGTCGCTGATGCCCAGACGGGCTGCGTGGTGGATGGCGCGGTTCATCATGTCTCCGCTGCCGGCCATCACGAAGCGGACGTTCTTGGTGCGCTTGAGCACCTTGGCGGCTGCCTCAATGAAGTATTCGGGACCCTTCTGATAGGTGATACGGCCCAGGAAGGTAACAACCGGTTCCTTGACGCCACGCTCCACATGCATGTTCTCCCGGCCGCTGAAGTCCACGGCGTTGTGGACGGTGACCACCTTGGCGGGGTCTATTCCGTAGCGGGTGATGACGATGTTGCGGGTGAGGTCGCTCACCGTAACCACGCGGTCTGCCATTTCCATTCCTTTCTTTTCGATGGCGAACACGCGGGTGTCGATGTTGTCTACGCTGCCGCGGTCGAAGGAAGTGGCATGCACGTGGATCACCAGCGGTTTGCCGGTGAGCTCCTTGGCGGCGATGCCGGCATAGTAGCAAAGCCAGTCGTGGGCGTGGATGACGTCGAATTCATCCTTTCGCTGCATGGCGATGGTGCCGCCCACCATGGCATAGCGGGCCACCTCCTCCATGAGGTTGGCGCCGTACTTGCCGGAAAACTTGTACTTCTGGCCATAGCTGATGGAGAAGTCTTTCACCTGGCGGCGTTTTTCTTCTTCGATGAGCTTGCCAAACTCCTCCGGATTGGCGTAGGGAATCATGTTGGAGCCGATGTGGATGAACTTGACCTTGTCCAGGTATTCTTCCACCGTCTCCGACACGGTGTCTACGGGAACATCCGAAGCGTTGATGATCGTAGTGGCGCTCTGGTCTTCGTCACCAGAGGCCGACGGCATCACGAAAAGGGTTTCCACGCCGTTGTAGGCGAGGCCCTTTACGATACCTTCGCAGGCCGTACCCAGACCGCCCGCGATGTGGGGAGGAAACTCCCAGCCGAACATAAGTACTCTCATAGTTTAGTCCTCCCTGTATTTGGCGATGAGCCAGTTGACGTTGAGTAGGGCGGCGGTGGTCATGGCCGACGAGATGGCTCCGTGCGGCTCGTGGGGCGGATCTCCGTCGTAGAGCTCCGAGAAGGCGCCCACACCGTGCTTGGAAAGGTCTTCGTAGAAGCCTTCGGTGAGCCATTCGGCCCTGCGGATGAAGGCGCTGCCCATCATCCTGAAGCTGATATAGCAGAACTGTGCCAGCAGGAAAGGCCAGGCGCAGCCGTTCATGTAGGCTTCGTCGCGCTCCAGCTGGTTGCCCTCGTACACGCCCTTGTAGCGGACGTCGCGGGGACTGAGGGTGCGGATGCCGCGGCGGGTGACCAGTTCGGCGTTCACCACGCGCATCACTTCGTTTACCACCTCGTCGTCGACGCAGAGATAGTCGGCCGATACGGCCCAGATCTGGTTGGGGCGCAGCTCCATGTGCTGGCCGGCGTTGTCTACGTAATCGGCCAGGAAGCCCAACTCCGGATTCCAGAAGGTGCGCTGGAAGTTGTCCTCGACGAGTTCCTTGATGGTGGTCCACTTGCGGGAGAAGGCGCTGCCCTTCTTTTCATGGGCCAGGGCGAAGCAGATGGCATTGTACCAGAAAGCGTTGGTCTCTACCTGGTAACCGGCACGCTCGGTGACCGCGCGGCCGTTGATGTAGGCGTTCATCCAGGTAAGGGCCACGCCGTCCATCTGGGCCCACAGCAGGCCGTTGGGCTGCATGGCCACCTCCTGGCGCACGCCGGGCAGGTAGCTTTCCAGGATTTGCTTGAGCACCGGGCCGTACTTGGCCCAGACGGCTTTGTCCGAGGCGCCCCATGCAATGTACTGCTGCAGGGTAACGGCCAGGAAAAGCGGCGATTCCACCTGCGTGGTGCGGCGGAAGAAGCGCTCCTGGTTGCACGCTATGAGGTTGTCAAGTATTTCTTCGAACTCCTTGGCGTCGTTCTTGGCATAAAGGGTGAGGCCGGCCACGGAACCCAGCGTCTCGCGCAGGAGGCCGGTATACAGCCAGCTGTAACCCGCCACGATGCGCTTGCGGCCGCCGTCTTCCCGGATGAGGGAATTGGCCTGGCGCACCAGCTGGTCGTGGAAGGAAGTGATGGGGCCGATCTTCTCTACCGTAGCGGCGAAGCGGCGTTTGAGGGTCGTGGCGTTGACCGGCTCACCGGCGGCCGCCGAGAAGACGATGCTGTCTCCGCTGCCCATTTCCACCTCGAAGGTGCCGGGCACCCAGAGGTCTTCCCTGCAGTCGAAGCCGCGGCGCATCTCGTCCGAATAGGTGATGCCCTTGTACCAGACGGGGTTGTACTTGAAGGTGGAAGAGGAGGCGCTCAGTTGTAAGTTCAGGTCCGGGAAGCCTTCGTACATGTTGAAGGCGGCTCCGTTCTGGACAGGCTTGAAATCCGTGCGGGCGGCGTCGTTCTCGCAGGTGAGGGCGTGGAAGTTACGGAAGGCCAGGAAGGGCTTCAGTTCCAGCTTCACCTTGGCGGGAGCGTTCACCAGCTCGTAGTGGATAAGGACCTGGTTCTGGTCCGGAGTGAGGGCGATGTGTTTGCGGAACACAATCTCGCCGATCTTGTAGGTAACACAGGGGACCGGGTCTGCGTCGAAATCCACGATGTACTTGTGACCGCGGGGTTCGTACACGTCTCCGTAGCAGTGAATGCCCAGGTTGAACCGCTTGCCACGCAGGGTGAGGCTTTCGTCCAGGGAGCTCAGCAGCACGTGACGGAAACCGTCGAAGGCTTCTACCGGAACGGCCAGCAAGCCGTGGTAACGCCGGGTGTTGCAGGTCACGATGGACGTGTCGCAGTAGGCGCCGGTCTTGTTCGCCAACACAATCTCCCTGCTGAGGGAATACGAAAGGTTGACGAGTTCAGACTTGTTGAATTTCAAAAAAGCCATAACTATGTGTTTATACTTTCTTTAAAACCAATGCTGTCCGGGCCGGAAGATACAGCTTGAGCGTATGATCGAAGGCCTGGTTCCCGTTGGGGCATCTTTCCGCTACGGCTATGTGGTGTTCAACGCCTTTAAGGCGGCCAAAACCGTTAAATTCCGGCTGGTCGCTGTCCAAAACATTCACATAGTCTCCCGCCGGGGCCGCGAAGCCGTAGTCGGCGAAGGAACCCGAGGGGGAGAAATTCAGCGCAAAGATACAGTTTTTCCGTAGGAAAATCAATATTTTCTTTTCTTCGTCGGCCACCAGGAGCTCCGGGCGGGAGGCCAGCACATGCCCGTCACGGAGCAGGTGCACCATGGCCTCGTCGAAGTTGCGGAGGTCTCCGTAGCGCAGGAGGCCGTTGTCCTCCAGCGACCACTGGCGGCGGGCATATTTGAACGACCAGCCGTTCCCCTCGCGGGGGAAGTCGATCCATTCCGGATGGCCGAATTCGTTGCCCATGAAATTGAGGTAGCCGTCTCCGGCGGTGGCGGCCGTCACCAGGCGGATCATCTTGTGCAGGGCCACGCCGCGGTCTACGATACTGTTTTCGGAGGCCTTGTTCATGGCAAAGTACATCTCCTTGTCCATGAGGCGGAAGATGATGGTCTTGTCCCCTACCAGCGCCTGGTCGTGGCACTCGGCATAGGAGATGGTCTTTTCGTCGGCCCGCTTGTTGGTGAGTTCCCACCAGATCTCTCCCATGGACCACTGCTCGTCGCTGCGCTCCTTGATCCACTTGATCCAGTGGTCGGCCACGCCCATCGACATGCGGAAGTCGAAGCCCACGCCGCAGGCCTCAAAGGGGGCGGCCAGGCCGGCCATGCCGGAAACATCCTCGGCGATGGTGAAGCCGGCGGGATTCATCTCCTTCACCAGGCGGGTGGCCAGGGACAGGTAGATCACGGCGTCTTCATCCACTCCGTTGTCAAAATACAGGGCGTAATTGCCGAAGTCCTTGCCCAGGCCGTGGTCCCAGTAAAGCATGGAGGTGACACCGTCGAAGCGGAAGCCGTCGATGTGGTATTCCTCCATCCAGTATTTCACGTTGGAGAGGAGGAAGTAGCGGGTTTCGTCCTTGCCGTAGTCGAAGCAGCGGGAGCCCCAGGCGGGATGCCGTCCCTGAGGGCCGCTGTAGAAGTACAGGTTGTCGCGGCCGTCGAACTCGCTCAGGCCCTCGGCTACATTGTCCACGCTGTGGCTGTGCACGATGTCCATGATGACGGCGATGCCCTTTCCGTGGGCGTCGTCCACCAGGGCCTTGAACTCTTCGGGCGTGCCGAAACGGGAGGAGAGGGCGAAGAAATTGGACACCTGATAGCCGAAGGAGCCGTAGTAGGGATGCTCCTGCAGGGCCATGATCTGGATGGTGTCGTAGCCCAGTTTCTTGACGCGGGGAAGGACGTCCCTGCGGAACTCCTCGAAACTGCCCACCTTCTCCTTTTCGGTAGCCATGCCGATATGGCACTCGTAGATCATGGGATGGGGGCGCTTCCCGGCGTGGCCGTGCTTCCAGACATATTTCTGCGCAGGGTCCCAGACCTGGGCGCAGAACACCTTGGTAACAGGATCCTGCACGACGCGGGTGACATAGGAAGGCAGGCGCTCTCCCCCGCCGCCGGGCCATTCGATGTACAGCTTGTACAGCTGACCGTGGTGCAGGAACATTTCCGGGAGCCTGAGCTCCCAGTTGCCGCCGCCCAGGGGCTGCAGGGCGTAGCCTTCGGTGCGTTTCCAGTTATTGCATTCTCCGATGAGGTAAATCTTGTTGGCGTTGGGGGCGAATTCCCGGAACACCCAGCCGCCGTCTTCGCAGCGGTGCAGGCCGTAGAACAGGTGATTGTTCACGGCATCCTTCAGCAGGCCCTCCCCGGCGATGTGCCGGAGGGTTTCCTGTATGCGCCGGTGACGGGCATCGATGGCAGCCTTGAAAGGCTTTAGCCAAGGGTCTGTCTGATAGATCTTTTTCATATGCAGATACTGTTCATTATCAAGCTGTCAGCACACACCCACTCTTCCACAATACGACAAATATAATAAATTTCCACTACAAATCCACGTACCCGCGCCATAGTTTTCATATAGAAACGCCCTCCGTCCCTGAAAACGGGACAAAGGGCGTATAACAGTCTGGATTTAAGTCTAGATTTCGGGATCGAAGTGCGGGATGGGTTTGAGTTTGAACTCATTCATTACGTGCTTGCGGTCGATGAGCGCCTTGGTGGCGGGATCTTCGCAGACGCCGGTACGGATGTACTTGTCCAGAACTGCGTAGGTGAAGCCCAGGTTGTCTTCGTCCGTTTTGCCGCACAGGCCGTCCGAGGGGGCTTTGTCCACCAGATCGATGGGCAGTCCCAGCACCTTGCCGATGGCCTTGACTTCCTGCACGGTGAGGCCGCCCAGGGGAGAGAAGTCGCCGGCGGCGTCTCCGTAGCGGGTGCTGTAGCCCACCCAGTCCTCGGAGAGGTTGCAGGTGTTCACTACGCGGCCGTTGTTGCTCTGGGATATGGCGTAGAGCGTTGTCATGCGCAGGCGCGGGGCCATGTTGATGCGGGTCTGGGCCGATGCCTCGTGGCCCAGCTTGTCTTCCACCTCGCCCATGAGGGCCTGGAAGGCAGGGCCGATATTGACGTTGTAACGCTTGATGCCCAGGTGGTTGATGAGCTTGACGGAATCGTCAATATCCGGTTGTACGCCATTGGGCATGGTGACGCCGATCACGCGCTCTTTTCCCAGTGCTTCTACGCACAGCGCAGCGCATACGCTGCTGTCCTTGCCGCCGGAAATGCCCAGCACGGCATTACAGCCTTTACCATTTTCCTCGAACCAGTCGCGGATCCACTGGACGCAAGCGTCCTTTACTTTGATTGCATCGAACATATTTACTCCTTGTCTAAAGAATCTATTTTTTCTTTCACCGTCCTGAGATATTCCCTGCACTGTTTCAGGAGCTCCTTGGCACGCCCCACCAGGGCGTCGATGTCGTCCAGTTTGGTCTCCGGATTCTCCACCTTGGCGGCTATCTCGTCCAGTTCGGCGATGGCCTTTGCATAATCGAATTTGTCACTCATGCTATGTCTGCTTTTTGATTGTCTAAATGATCGCTGTACACCTCGTCCACCTTGGCGGTAAGGGAGCCGTCCGAGAATCGTACGCCGATACGGTCCCCGATGCCCACTTTGTCTACGGATTTGAGGACCTTGTTGTCCTTGCCGGTTACCAGCACGTATCCCAGGGACAGGATCTTGCGGGGGTCGCTGGCGCCGATGAGGGCCTCTTTCAGCGCTACGCGGGAAAGCTCTGCACTTACGCGGGACTGGGCGGCGAACTGTACGCGGTGGACGGCCATATCCGAGAGGCGGGCGACATCGGCATACTTGTGCAGCAGGCCTTTGGAAATACGGCCGATGCTTCGCTGCAGCAGCATCTCCAGCGCTCCGATACGGCGCTGGATGGCCCGGCCGACGGCAGCCTCCGCGTTGCTCAGTCTGAGCTCTTCCCGGTTTACCAGGCGTTCCGCGGCTGTGGCGACGCGCTGGCCCAGGCGGTCCAGCAGGTCATCCTGGGCCTGATAGGCTCCCAGGAAAAGGTCTGCCAGGGCGGTGGGCGTTTTTACGGCCTGGTGCGCTACCATGTCGGCGATGTGGACGTCTTTGTCGTGGCCGATGGCGGTGACGACGGGAACGGGGCAGGTGGCGATGGCCACCGCAAGGGAATAGTCGTCAAAGCAGGCCAGGTCCAGCTCGCTTCCTCCTCCCCGGAGGATGAGGATGGCGTCGTATTCCTTCTGCACAGCCGTTTTAAGGGCTTCGATGATAGAGGCCGGCGCCTGTTCTCCCTGCATGAGCGCCTCATAGAGATCCAGCGTGAAGGCGTAACCTTCCTCGTTGAGGAGGAGGTGGTTGCGGAAGTCCTGATAGCCGGCGGCTGTCCTAGAGGTGATGATGGCAAGCTTTCCGGGAAGGTCTGGCAGGGCCAGTTCCTTCTGCATGTCCATGTAGCCGTCTTTCTGGAGGCGTTCGATGTTGCGCTTGCGCTCCAGGGCCTGTTCCCCCAGGGTGAAGGCGGCGTCGATGTCGTCTATGTACAGGGACATGCCGTACAGTTCGCTGAAAGCCACCTGCACCCGCACCAGGACGGTGATGCCCGCCTGCAGGCGCTGCCCGGTGGTTTCCTCGAAGTAGCGGACCAGCTGGGGATAGTTCCATTTCCAGATCATGGCGCGGGATTCCGCGACGGACTTGCCGCCGGCGGTCTGCACCAGGGAAAGGTAGCAGTGGCCGTTGGAACGGGGACTCCAGGAGGCGATTTCCGCCTTGACCCAGTACCGTCCCGGGAAGGCACCGGCGATGCTTTCCTTGATGAGC
>Ga0310786_10009554_pt1 | contig 12298 bp, 27 predicted proteins | sample AusTroGonzalo_MG_FD_203881 | JGI IMG/M metagenome (GOLD analysis project Ga0310786, IMG submission 203881) | Bovine rumen microbial communities from tropical cattle in Woodstock, Queensland, Australia - Gonzalo_03 (v2) (version 2) | ecosystem: Host-associated > Mammals > Digestive system >...
CATTCTTATTTCCTCCTTCTCGCGCGTTATACGCTGCTCTTTGCCGCCGCCGTCTCCATCAAGCAGAGGATTCCGGCGGTCACGGTGTCGTCGGACGATTCGATCAGTTCTTCCATTCGGTTCATGAACGGGTCTCCGCTGCCGTGATCCTTCGCGGGATTGCATTTGACCGCTTCCGGCATGACAACGCGGATATAGTTGTGCATTCCGATTCGGTCAACGTCCTCCGTGTCGCCGCGTCTTGACGCAACGGCTTTCCCGTAGGCGATTGCCTCGTCGCGCTGCAAGGCGTTGAAATAGTTTCTCGCCGGGATGTTATCGTTGTAGTAGTCTTCGATGAAAAGCCCTGTCCCGCCGTGATTATGTCCCAGCCCGAAGGTACAGACAACATAGCGCGGCTCCGCGCATCTTTGCCAGAATTTGCCATCGAAGAAAATATAGTTCTTCGCAAGCTCTCGGATTTCCCTTTCGGTTTCATCCTTCCGGTCGTTTACGACAATGGATTTATCCGTGAACTCCGCGCCCGGTTTCGGAGCCGGAATCCATTCCTTCCTGTACAGGTATTCAAGATTCTTTTTCATGTAGCCGCTGCCCTCGAAAAGGGTGCTGACCGCCACGCCGTGCGTGATCCTTGCGGGTTTATACAGTTTCCCGTCAAAGGTTCTGATTTCCTCGTGAAACGGGATATAGCCCGCGTATTTGTCTTCGTTGAAGTCATCGTAGCTTTCCGCGCCCTCGTAAACGCTCGTCAGATCGGAGACGATAAAGGCAACGGGAAATTCCGATGCGGTCGGCTCGGTCGGTTCGACGGAGACGGTTCCGGGAAGTTCTCTTTCCCATGTCTTCCTGTGCCGCTTCGTGGGAAGATATTCCTGCCGATACCAGAACAGAATGTCGATCATCATTTTCTTGCCCTCTTTTCCTTGCGGTAAAGATTCTTGATGAATTTTTCGCGGGCGTTTTCGTCCAGCGTGTTCAGGATGCTGCTTGAAGTTGTTCCGACGTAGTATTTGAGCGCGGATTGCGAATAGTCATTTCGGATTTCGTCGCAGATAAACGGGATCAAGAGGGATTCCGCCTGTTCCTCCGAACACGCGCAGACGATCCGATCCATCAGGTCGTCCATGTTGTGAGGAACATTGAATAGCTCTTCGTAGAGGGTGATGTAGAATTTCGTGTTCATGCCGTTTCCTCCATGTTGTACCAGTATGCCGCGCAGTTGCGCACGATGTAAAGATGTTCGCCATAGTCTTCGATCCGGTCGCCGGAATAGGTCAGCCCGTGATTCATGCACGTCAAGCGGATATGCTGAATCATCGCGTTTCTCCGCGTGTAGTAGTCGTCCGCTGTCACGGGAATGCTGTACTTCGGAATGAGGATTACTTGATAGATTCCGTCGCCGAATCCGCGAATGTCGAATTCGATTCCGTCCGCGCGTTCGTCATACGCCACGCCGGGGATGGAAAGAAGGTCTTTTTCAAGAGCCTCCATCCGGTGGAGAATGGCGAATCTCTCTGCGATTTCTCTTGTCTGCTTATCCATGCCGTTTCCTCCGCTATATTCTCTGTTCGCCGCATTCTTTTGTTTTGTCTTTTCGGGATTGAGGTTCGGACGGTCTTCCCCGCCCTTGCATCATCATTATACCACAAGTCCGGCAAAAAGTCAATAGTTTTTCCAAAAATTCCTTTGGATTATTTTTAGTGTGCCGTGCGGACTTCTCCCACGTCTGCGCCGCGATCTTTCACCCAGCAGAGACAGGAGAATAAATCCGCGTATTCATCGACATACGTCATTGCGATCTCGCCGTCGCCGGTCGGCCTCGCCTCGCAGATTTTATACGGGTTCGGTTCGTTCTTGCCGGAGAAATAGACGTGAACGGTAAAGCTGCCGAACGATACAAGCATCACGGTTTCCATGCCGCCTCCTTATATGAACGCTTCCTCGGCCCGCAGAACGCCGATCATAGGGGTTTTCTCGCCCCGGAAATGCTTCTCGCAGAAACTCACAATCATGCGCTGATAGCTGTCCAGGCGCGTGAGAGGAATGGGTTTCAGATCGTCGTCCCGCATCATGTTCTCCCCGTTCTCGCGGATGTAGAGCGTCCCGCAGAAGACGGGCATTCCTTCCAGAAGATCATGAACGGCATCGGGCTTGATCCTGTCCTTCTGCCAGTTCATGCGCTTGTAATACTCCTTGTCGTTGATTCTGTATTGAACTTCTCTCATGTTCTTTCCTTTCGTTTATTCGCCGTAGTCGGAATATCCGGCGTAATGGACGGAAACGATTATATCATCCGTCGCGTCGTTCTTTGTTCCGCCGTTCCAGACGATTGCGGAAACGTAATCGCCCACGACGTAATCCTCGCATCCGCAGAACGCATAGCGGTGTCCGTTTGCCATCTGTACGGTCACAATATCCTGCGTCCGGTCAAGGTCGGTGATCTTCGCGGTGATGGGGCAAAGGCCAAGAGCCGCGATAATGGCGATAACAGTATAAATGAACTTCATTTTTTCTTTCCCTCCTGTACTCCGTAAAGATATGCCCGTTCAAGCATTTCCTGTAGACGGACGATATTGATTTCGGGATTGTCCTCGGTGTCGTTTCCGATAACGTGAATGCCCTCTCGCCGGAGAAGGTAATAATCGCACGACATGGCGATTTCTTCCAGACGTTTCCGCGCGTTCATAGAGACAAACCGATCAGACGGAATGAGTACGGAAGCGATGCAGTCAAGATCGGAATTCCTTTTCGCTCCATAAAAATTATTCAGTCTGTCCGTTATATCCGCCGCGATTTCGTCTTCCGTATGATTCCCCATGTATTCCCCAAGCGTGTCTTCATCCGCAGAAAACAAGAAACTGTGTTTTTCTCCGATCCTGCAAATGATGTACCCGTGATCATCGCAAAGTTTGACCGTGCCATCCGCCAGCTTTTCCCGCACTTCTTCGACGCGGAAAACATACGTCCACGGTTTCGGGTCGATGTAGCTGCTCATGCGCATTCCTCCTGTTCATTCTTCGTTCATGTAGACGCGATACCGAAGAATCGCATCGCCCTTGATGGAGTTATCCAGAATGTAGGGGATTCCGTTTACTCCGTACATTCTCTTTTTCCCTCGGCATACTTCTTCCCCCCCGCCATCCACGGGCATGGGGATTTCCGCGCGTATTCCTGCGCTTGCCAGAATCCGCCGCTGTAGCTGTCCCGGTACTTCTCGCATATCCGCGTCATTTCCTGCCAGACGGCTTTTTCCTCGTCGTTCATCGGTCTCGCTGCCGCGTTGTAGATGGTGAGGAATCCGTCGTCATACTCGCAGAGTTTCGCGGAATCTATGCGGAGTTCGCTGATTTGTCCGTCCGCGTTCTGAATCTTGATCCCCTTCGTCATGGCTCCCACGACGCGCCTTGTGCCGCGCAGACGTTCGGGAATCTCGTCGCCGGTCTTTCCGTACCTCTCCACGATTTCAAGGCTGATTTTCCCGTCTCTCGCGTCTCTCTGTAACTGCGCATAGGTCAGCATGATTTTCTCCTTTCAGACGATTGCCGTGATTTCAAAGTCACGGTTGAATTCTTCCGGTCGGACGGTTTTGTCGTCGCTGCCGTCGTCCGCTCCGTAGAACACCATGACGGAATCGCCGTATGTATTCGCAACGCCGGTCTTGCCGGTCGATTTCTCGCGGATTTCGATGGTCGCGTGTCCTTCTTCCTCCGCGTGTTTCAGGGTATCATAGGGTGTCATGCGAAATCGTCCTCCGTGAAGGTCATGCCCTCGTAGTATTCAAAGATGAAATCGTCCGGGATCAGTTCGTCCGCGTTCGCCAGGTCGTCATAGGACGGTTCATCATGGTCGGCGTTCATGACTTCGGCATAGTCGCCGCTGTCGGCCAGCGCGTAAAGGTAATCCCGTTTCAGTTCCGTTAGCTGCTCCCTCGTGAGGTCTTCGGCGATCATGGCGTTTCCTTTCTGCCCGGTAGGACGTTAGCGCATCCGTTTATTTTCGTCGGGCGGAGCGGTTATGCGATCCGCTCCGTCATCATCATGGTCTTGTTGTACTGCGCCGCCAGCCGGACGATTTCATCGGTATGCCGCTCGACGTAATTTTCGATGAAATCTTCCTTTTCCTCGGCGGTGGGTTCTTCTCTCTCGGTCAGGGGTTTGAGGTATTCCGCTTTAATCCAGACTTTGTTATGGTCTTTGTCGTAGCACCCGGCGATCTTCTCGTACTCGGTTCCCATATAGTTCAGCCGGTCGCCGATCCAGAAGATTTCAAGCTGCGTTCCCTTCTTGACTTTCCTCCCTCTCACCACCTCGGCGCGGTCGCCCTTGCGGACGGTGTTCCGATCAAGCTCCACTTTTTCGGCGAACGCTCTTTCCGCCGCTTCGGTCTTCGTGCGGAGAATGTCGCGGGCGATTTCCGGTGAGACTTCAACCTCGCAGAAGGTGTCCCCGCAGAGGTTGTTGCAGTCGCTTCCGTAGTAACCGACGGTGTGCCGCTCTTCGCTGTGCGTCTCCGGGTTCCAGATGACCGCCCATTCCTCGTACATGCCGTCGCTCCACATATGATCCTCGATCCGGATTACCCGTCCTTCGTAGGATTTGATTCCCTTCGTCGTGATTGCCATTTCCGTTCCTCCTTGTTTTGTCCGTCTGTTCTGTTGTTGTGACTATTATACCACACGTCCGACGTATTGTCAAGGGGTTTCGGAAAATTCGTGGCAAGAAATTTTCTATTGCCTTTAATAGTCGTAGCTGCCAAGAATCGAATGGTACAGGCGTTTCCCGGTATGGTCGGAGACGATGAAGAAATCATATCTTCCGTCCCTGTGCCGGAGATATTCGCGTCCGTGACGGTAAACCTTCCAGCGGTCATCCTCGCGGATTTCCTCGGAATGGTAGGGCTGCTCTCCGGGCTTGTGATAGTAGTCGATGGTGAAAGTCTCCATGTCAGTTTTCCCCTTCCTCGTCTTTGTCGTCTTCGGATTCATCGAACATTTCATCGATTCCGAAAGCTCTCATTTCTTCCTCGGTCATGATGGAACGGCAAAGCTCGGCGGCGGAATCCTCGTCCCATTCGATCAATTCTTCCACAAGCGCGGCGATGATTTCGCTCACACGGGATTTCTTTACCTCGTCGAAATTCATGTTTTACTGCTCCTTTCAGCTATCCGGGAGAGATTTTATCCCTCCCGGTTTTCTGTTCGTCCTTATGCTCTCGCCGCTGCCGTAAGCTCCGCGCGGGGAGATACGATTGAATAATGCGCTTCGCCGTTTGAGAATCGCGCCGTGCATATCACTTCCACGAATCCGCGCCCGGTCAGACCGTGCAGCCATTTTGAAATCTTCCGGAGTTCTGCGGCGGAATCGCGCTGTACTCTGCTCCGGCATTTGCCGAAATAATATTGCGCGTCGTCGTTGTCGATCTCGTCGTAGTCGAAATCCTCGACGGATTCCACGTTGAACATGAATCCCTCGTAATATCCGGCCTCTACCGTGACTTTGAAGTAGTTCAGGGATTCGCTGAACGCCTCGGCGATCTCCTGCGCCCGGTCGTATTCATCCTGCGCCAGCCAGCTATAATCGTCCGCGTCGATCTCGTCAAAGTCTTCGACGTTCTCGCCCGTTTCTTCCAGATACTCGCGGATAAGGCATCCATAAGGCTTGCCGCAAATCATCGGGATTCCCTCGTAGTTCATCCCGCCAAAGTTCGGTGCAGACATTTCAGTTCCTCCTTTGTGTCCTGCGCTGATTGCTTTGTTTTGCTTGTGACTGTATTATACCACGATTCTTTTGTTTTGTCAATGCCCTGGACGAAAGTTTTTTAAGAAATTCTCTCGTAGATTTTAATAGCCGTAGGATTCTCCGCCGATGACAGAGTTCCGGTCATAGATCGGGAAGTCCCACCGGGCGATTATGTCGTCCTCGTAGACGGTATCGGGATTATAGACGCAGTAAGTCACGATGACGGTATTCTCCGGCGCGTCGCAGCCGATATGACGGTAGGATATGTAATTGTATTCTCCTTCGATGTTGAGCACTCGCCCGTCCCCTTCCTTGTTGAGGACGATTCCGATGCTTCTCTCGATTATGAGCGTTTCGTTTTCCACGCGGTTGATTAACGTGCCGTAGTCCAGATCGTCCGGTGAGAGGTAAAGTTCGATGCTCCCCACGGTGTCCCCGTAGTACGATTCCATGAGTTCGCAGAAAGAACGATCCAGCTTTTCCAGCCGGGACGGTTCCGGCGCGGGGAGTTCGGCGGGAAGGATCGGCGCGGATTCCTTCGGGGTATTCCCAATGGTCGCAGCGCAAGAGGCAAGGGCGATGACGGCGATAGCAGCCGTGATGATGATGGCGATGGTGGATTTCTTCATGATTTTTTCTCCTTATCTGTTGTTGATGTAGATTTTGAGACTTTCCAGAATGTCCCTGCGCGGGGTTGACGTGCGCTGTAAGCTCGTGTAGTATTTTCCGTTCATTTTCTGATGGAATGCGTGAATGTTGTCCGTCTCCGCCTCGCTCACGAAGAATCCGCCGTCCGTCCAGCGCATGGGCGGGAGCACGTTCAGGGCGTATTCGTACTGCTCCGCCGTTTCTTCCTTCCAGTCGCCGCACATGGCATCGTCGTGTTCGCGGATGATCTTCTCGAATTCTTCCTCCGTCAGGATTGCATATCCTTCCGCCCTGTACTCGTCAACGGATTTTCCGGTGTAGGGGTTTATGCCGTTCTTCGTTGCGATGGAATAGCTCGCGGACAGGCCGCGCGATTTGAGATCGTCAAGGTCTTTGACGATGAAAGTCCAGCCGAACATGTTTCCTCCTGTAGGGCGGATTATTCGTCCGCCCCGGTATCGTTTCCGAAAAGTTCCTTGATTTTGCGCTTGATCTTCGGGATCGACATTTTCCTCCGGTCTTCCTTGTCCTCTTCCTCGTCGATGACCGTAACCGTGAGGATTCCGTTTTCGCGCTCTTCCTCGCTGTCCGCGAAGATGTTGTAGGGGCCGACGGAAGCGGATGTGCCGTTCCCGTTATCGCAGACGTATTTGAACGCTTTGAGCGCGTCCTTTACGTCCGCCGTTTCCGTTTCCGCTTTCATGAAGATCGTGCTTCCGAAGAAATCGCGCCCTCTGTGAATGATCGAAACTTTGATTTTTTCCATTGTGTTTTCCTCCTGTTTTGTTGTTTTGTTTATCGGGAGATTTTTTTCAGGGCAAGCGCGTTGTGCTCGTCCGTGAATGCGTGGTTTTCCGCGTCCGTCTTGACGGATTCATGCAGCTTTGCGATGAACTTTCCGAAGGACTGCGCCAGCTTTTCCGGCGTTCCCGAAGACTTGCGGAACGGAATGTCCCTGCGCTCGTAGGCAAGCCATTTCTGTTCGACGGGCTTGATGTGGTAGTAGTGAGCGCGGGATTCAAGGGTGAGATTTTCCGGCAGCTCGTCGGCGTTCTCGTCAAATCCGCGCGGGAGTTCGACGGTAAACTTGACGTGCATGGGATCGTTGTCGTAGTACCCATAGGCGCATTCCTTGTCGAACTTCGCCAGATAGCAGTCGATTCCGATGTTCGCCCAGCCGGAGAACTTGCAGATTCTCACGTTGCAGAAGGATTCCGGGAATTTTCCGGCATAGGTCTTTTCGATCAGGGACTTGAATTCGCTGTACTTCATGGGATTTTCCTCCGTTCGTTTTGTCGTCGTCGGTAATGGTTCGGGATCGCACCGCCGCAATCTGTTGCGCTGTCGTGTTTTCCTTCGCCCGGAAACGCGGTAGAGGCTGGTTACTCCACGGCTGAAAACCTTTTGCGTATCTGCGCTATCTGATTTCCTCCGTTGCCCTTCGACGCTCTTATTATACCACACGTCGGACGTGTTGTCAAGGGGGTTTCTGAAATTTTCCAAAAGTTTTTTTGGAACGCGGGATCGGTAAATCCCGCCGCACTATGCCTAATCCCTCGCCCGTATCGGGCCGCGCATAGTCGCGTATGGTTTATTCCGCGTATGCAAGTTCCTGCCGCGCAAGAATCCTCCCCTCGTAGTATTCGCCCTTCTCCGTGAGGCGGACGCGCTCGTATTTTCCGCATATCCGGGTGACGAATTCTCCGTTGATGTAGAGAACGCCGTCGTCTACCTTCGCCGTCATGGGCGCGTCGATCTTCTTTCCGATTCTCCACCGGGAGACGGCCTTGATTGTTTCCACCATGCCGGAAACGCCGATTTCAACCGTGATCGGGATTTGTGAGAAGATTTCCCGATTGCAGAACGTGACGATTTCTTGACGGTTCATATTTTCCTCCAATCGTAAAACTGATGATGCAGCTTTTGATTTGCCCGCTTGCAAATCATGATCGTCGCGGACTTTCCGCGCAGCCGGACGGTTTTCCGAATCAGATCGTCCCGGATTTCATCGCGGTTTGTCGTGTGCCTGTACTCTTCGCCGATGTGGGCGAAATGTTCCACCTCTTCGCGGAACCATCTTGTCTGCTCTACAGTCATGGAATTTTCCTCCGTCAGTAAAGAAGGATGCGGAGCGTTCCGTCCGGTTTTTGAACGACCATATAAACCTCTCGGTTCATGTTTTTCTCCCGGATTTTCCGTTCAGCCGGGGAAGTCGGTGGCGGGATGATGATCGTTTCGCACGTTCGCCGGTCGGCAAATTCCCGCTTGATTTTGAGATTCAGCACGTTCAGCAGTTCACGGCAAGTCATATTTTCCTCCCTTCCCCGTCGCGCCGTTAGGACAGCGATTCAGATTTTCCGTTAAACGGATTCCGTCGTTCAGATTTTGGAAAGGCATCCGCCGTTACAGTCAAGGCAAGCGGAGAGATACGTGCCGAATTTTCCGTCGTATTCATCTTGCGCATAATCCGGGAGATCGTTCCAGATTTTCAGGATTTCCGCGCCGGACAGGATTTCGTTCGTCTCGTGATCGTAGTACAGGGCTTGATTGTGATCGAATACCGATTCAAACTTTCCGCACCATGCAAGCGCGTCCTTGACCGATGAAAACCGCCCGTATTCGTGGCCGTCCATGTAGACAAGATAGCCGTCGCCCTTCGCCGGGTTTTCCCGCTTGATTGAGTATTTCCGCATGATGTTTCCTCCGTTCAGATGTGCCGCCTGTATTCGCGGACAAGGTGATTCAGACCGTACAGCGTTCCCTCCGCTTGACAGCGGTAGGCGATGATTTCCGCGCGGGACTTTTTGTAACCGAAGTACCGCAGCGCGGCGATGTATTCGTCGATTGTGTAGGTATTCATTTTTTCCTCCTGTAGCCCGTCCAGCCGTTAGCACAGCTATTCAAATTTTCCGCGAATCTGTTATACTCTCATGCAATCCCGCATAGGAATGTGGACGTTACGGATTCTGAAATATTCTTCACCGCTGATGGTGTATTCAATCTTGACACGATGATGAGATTTTCCGTTGCAGAATGCGCCAGATACAGCATAGACCACGGAATCGCCGCATTCGTCTTCAATGCCCTTGATCTCAATTCCGCCCATGCCGGAATAATAGCCGATGGTTTTGTGGGTGCGGATGTATTCGTGTTTCGACATGGTAAACCTCCTATGCCCGTCAAGCCGATAGCGCAGCTTTGATGTGTTCAGGTGTGATCGTATATGCGCCAATCGTCCAGCGCGTTCATGATGGGAAGGTAGAAGGACAGATAGGTATTGATGTGCGCCTCTTCGTCGATCTCCCGTTCAGGGAGTTTGATCCCTGTGAGTGTCGTGACAAGGATGTATTCAGCGGTATTCACGATTCCGTATTCTTCGTTTTTGTTTTTGCGGACGGATTCGCCGGAGTTCAGCCCCAGGAGCGTTCCCCATGCAAGCCGGAAAATCAGATCGCGTTCAGCCTTGCGCGGTTTGCGCTTTATGTCGTCACTGTTGCCGTTGTCGTAAACACGGATGAAAATGTCACGTTCGGAGATAGACCGCGCGATTTCGCGGAGTTCGGATTCGGGCTTGTATTTGCGTTCGACGTTCATGGTAAACCTCCCTTATGCTATCACGGTTTTACCGTAGTTCTTAACAAGGAACGAAATCATATCGTTCACGGAATCGAAGGAATCACGATCCACAATCACGGATTCGACGTATGCCGGATAATCGTCGCTGTAGCTGTATGCGTCAATCAGACGCTCGATCAGAATCCGCATTTCGATGACTGTCAATCTCATGTTTATCCCTTCTTCCCGTATGGCCGATAGAGCAGCCTTGTCTGTTATGCCTGTTCTCTTGTTTTGCCTGTTAGCCGATGAAATCGAACCGGGACAGTCCGCACTTCTTAACCATGACACTCTCCTGGTTCAGGTACATGGCAAGGGTATGAGCGATCCCGTCGATCATGTCGTCGATGTTGGTATTATAGGCGATTTCTACCCGGATAGAGGGTTCAGATACTACGCGGCCGGTGGAGTTCATCCTGTAGCAGCCTTCGCATGCAAAGAGCGTGCACATAAGATTATTGTTATCCACAATGATCTCCTTGATAATGTTCTTCGCGTCCTGTGTGCCGATTTCCTGTTTTTCGGTATCTTTATCAAAAAGACCGATAGTAAGCTGATATTCGTACATTGTAGTACCTCCTGTTTTGTGCCGGTGTTCTGTTGTTGTGCCTATTATAGCACACATCGGATGTGTTGTCAAGTGGTTTTCGGAAATTCGTGAAAATTTTTTTGTCACCATTCGGATTTCATAGTATCGGAAATCTCTTGATTCTCTGTCATACTATTTAATCAGCAAGCGCGGAATGGACTGTTTACCATTCAGCTATCAGCCTTTTTCGCATATCGTATGCCGTTCTGACTGACTGCCTGTTCCCTGTTGACGGCATCATTATACCACACGTCGGACGTGTTGTCAAGGCAGTTTTTGAAATTTGTTTCAGTTTGTGAGAATTGCACAGAAGATGGCGTCGGCCATTGTTCAAGATTGACAGTCGCCGGTGGACTGGAACGGCATGAAGGGAGAGAACGAAATGGATCTTTATATAATATAGAGAAGGGATCAATTCGCCGCGAAAAATCGCTTCATTATATGCGCGGAAAAGCGGAAAACCGGATGCCTGGACGGAAAACCGATAGCATAGGGAAAAGGATCGGCAGCAGCGCGAACGGTGGAGAATGGACTATTTCGTTAAACCCGGATGACAGTACAGGAATGATGGTGACAGGTTGATTAGAATAGACTGTTTTCAGTGACGATCAGAACGCTTTATTATTATAGACTGATTAAGGATTGTTCGGTGTTGTTGTGATAAAACAAAGATATGATAAATAAGCGTGAATAGCGTTATTGTGATGAATAGCGCGAAAGGACGAAATGTGATAATAAATTATTGCGTTGTGCAGCGTTTATGTGAGTTTGAAAATGATTCTGTTGCGTGAAAGTATATGTTTTCGTTGCGTGAATGTTTTTGAAATGGTATAATGAGTTTTTATAGTATCATTTTGATATTATATTGATTTCTATTAGTTAAAAGATTTTAACTATTTACCTTATTACGTAATTACGGAATCCCGAAACTATCGCATTTTTCATTTTTAGAATAAAATACCTATTTTATCGCTATTTCTTGAATTTTCAAATCTGTTTTTTGCACAAATACAGAATTACACATGTAAAGCGGGGTGGTTTTACATTCCGAAAGTGTCGAACGAAGCTCCGGCTCCATTCATGTGTTCCCCTCTACTCCCATTCTCCACATTTCCTTTCTCACATTTCTTTCATACCCGAAACTATCGCCCCATACCGAATCTGAAATTTTATCCGATACTCTCGCATTTCCCGAAGATCACAAATCCACACTATATCACCGGCTCACAACCCATCTTTTTCTCGAAACTCTCGCATTATTTTTCTCTTTCCGAAGCCGCATTCACCGAATTGCCAAATTCATTCCTTTAAGCGATTCAAACAATTTTATCTCGCCGCAGACATTCAATTTTCAAAACGCTGATACTTTCGCAAATTTTATTCACAGTTTTATTTGAAAATGAATTTCTTACGCGAAAATTCAAGTTAATTATTTGTATCAACAGGCAAACACATAAGTCGTTCGCATGAACTTATTCATTGTGTATCTCAAAATTCGGTTTTGAAATCACTCGATCATTTGACACATCCTTGTGGCAAATGAGCAGAGTGACAAGTTTACGTAAATATATAGAATAACTATAATATTTAGAATGTTAGTAAACTTGTTATTTCTTATTACGTAAATGAGTAACTATTCTTATTACGTAAATGAGTAACTATTCTTATTACGTAAATGAGTATAATTTTCTTTTATCTTACATTATTC
>Ga0310786_10009556_pt1 | contig 12294 bp, 9 predicted proteins | sample AusTroGonzalo_MG_FD_203881 | JGI IMG/M metagenome (GOLD analysis project Ga0310786, IMG submission 203881) | Bovine rumen microbial communities from tropical cattle in Woodstock, Queensland, Australia - Gonzalo_03 (v2) (version 2) | ecosystem: Host-associated > Mammals > Digestive system >...
CCTGTAAGGGCATTGAAAAGAGCCGTCTTACCGCAGTTCGGGTTACCGGCAATAGCAATCGTCAAAAGTTTTCTAGCGGCCATTATACCCTCCTCAGCTTGAGCACGTTCGCTTCTTCTTTACGGAGCGAGAGTCTATAAGAAAGCACAGCCACTTCGATCGGGTCGCCGAGCGGAGCTGCCTGCAAGACTTCAATCTGAACGCCACGTACAAGCCCCATCGAAAGAAGCTTGGACTTGTAGCGGGAATCGCCTTCGTTATAGCCGACGATTTCCACCTTGTCGCCCCTTTTGAGTTCCGAGAACTTGGGCTCGGTGCTCCACTTTTTCGTTTGCGACTTGCCGCCGCAACCACAATTACAGCTCATATTATCCTCATCGTGTTTTGACAACCTTTGCTTTTTTCACCGAAGAAACTTTCGCAGACGCAATCGCATTCGACGGCTTCACAAAATCTTCAATCTTTCCTAGCGTTTCTGCTGAAAGAATATGCTCCATACTGCAGGCGTCCTTATCGGCAATCGCTTCGGACACGCCAAGCTTAATTAGGAACCCCTTCAAAAGAATATGTCGGTTCAAAATCATGGCTGCAACGCGCTCGCCTTCTTCGGTGAGTTCCACGCCGCTATAGGGTTCTTGCCTAACAAGGCCCATTTTCTTAAGTTCAACCATGGCCTTCGCGACCGACGGCATTTTCACGGCGAGAGCCGCCGCAATGTCTTTGACGCGGGCAAGTCCGTTCGCCAAGCGCAACATGTGCACCATTTCCAAGTAGTCTTCTAAACTTTGTGTCAGTTTCGTATGGTCCATTTTAACCAGCCTTATTTAGACGCGGCTAATATAGTTTAATAAAACTAATTAGGCAAGGCTAAAATTATTACCGAAAGCGTATTTATTTAGATTTGACTAATTGTGAAAACAAAAATTTACACTAATTTAGACAGAATAACCCTTGTTTTTGTAGTTAGTTTTATCTAACTTTTAGTTAGACAAGTCTAATTCTGAATGTCGCCATAGCTTTTGGATTCAGGCTTGTTAGGTTGAATCAAAAAAATCCAATTCCCTCTTTTGTGTCTCTTTGGGAATAAAGGTGCCCCCGCTCAAGTAGCTCTGAGCAGGGGCATTTTTTTGACAATTTAGGCGATTTTAGCCGAATTTAGCCGTTTTTTTGCGGTTCTACGCGCGTTTCAGCGGGGTCATGCTCTTGGCGCAGATTCCCATGGTCGAGAGGTTGTGCAGCAAGGCTGAAGTCGAGGGAGCCAAGAATCCGAAGAATCCCGCTGCAAGTAGCGACGTATTGAAGGCCACGATAAAACGGTAATTCGCCTGAATACGTTCCATAAGCTGCGTACTCAACGTACGGAGTTCAGCGAGGTCGCGCAAGTCTTCGCTACGGAGCGTTACATCGGCGGTTTCGCGGGCAATATCGCTCGCATCGCTCATGGCAACTGACACATTCGCCGCGGCAAGGGCAGGCGCGTCGTTGATACCATCGCCCACCATAATCACGCGGCGGCCTTCGGCCTTCATCTGTTCCACATAGCGGTGCTTGTCTTCGGGCAATACCTGCGCAAAGAAGGTATCAATGCCCAAAAGTTGAGCCGTACGTTCAGCAGCCTTCTGGCTATCACCCGTAATCATCGCCACATGCTTGATTCCGCGTTCGCGGAGCATGCGAACCGCTTCGGCGGCTTCATCTCGCGGAGGATCGCTAATGCAAAGCACGCCTGCGAGGCTTCCGCCAATGGCAAGGTAAATCACGGAAGCTGCACCGGCGAGTTCGTCAATCTTTTTCTGCTCCGCCTCGCCCACTGCAATTTTTTCGTCTTCGACCACGAAATGCTTGCTACCGATAACGGCACGTTCCCCGTCGAGAGTCGTCGCGATTCCATGCGCCACGATGTACTTGACATCGGCGTGCTCTTCTTCGTGATCGATTCCCCTTTCGGCGGCCCCGCGCACAATGGCGCGAGCCATGCTATGCGGGAAATGTTCCTCGATGCAGGCGGCAATGCGAAGGATTTCTTCTTCGCTACGGTTTCCGAACGGAATAACGCGTTCGAGTTTCGGTTCCGCCTTGGTGAGCGTTCCCGTCTTATCGAAAACGATGGTGTCTGCAAGCGCAAATTCTTCCAGGTACTTGCCGCCCTTCACGGTCATATTGCGGTCGGCCGCTTCGCGCAGCGCCGAAATCACCGAAATCGGGGTGGAAAGCTTGATGGCGCAAGAATAGTCCACCATCAGAATCGAAACCGCCTTAGTGATGTTGCGGGTAAACAGGAGCGTGAGCCCGAAACCGAGGAAACTGAACGGAACAATACCATCGGCAAGGCGTTCAGCGCGGCTTTGGATAGAGGCCTTCAAGTCTTCAGAGCGATCGATAAGTTCAATGATTTTCTGAATCTTGGTATTGCCACTCACGGCTCGCACCGACACGACAATCGAGCCTTCGTCAACAACGGTGCCAGCAAAAACAGACTTCCCAACAGTCTTATGAACCGCCTGGGATTCGCCCGTCATAGTCGCTTCGTTCACGAATGCATCGCCTTCGGTAACGGTTCCATCCACCGGAATCATGCTGCCGGAACGCACGCGCACGAGGTCGCCCACTTGAACGTCCTGCATACGCACCTGGACATCAACGCCGTCACGAACGACCCACACCTTGTCCACCTTCACGGCAAGACTTGCGGTAAGGGCAGTACGGGTGCGCGCCTTGGTGTAATCTTCCAAGAGGCTACTTACATTCAGCAAGAACATAATCGTTCCTGCCGATTCGTAATTACGCTGCAAGATGCTCGCGCCGATGGCGGCTCCATCTAACACCTCGACAGAAAGCTTTCCTTCGCCAAGGCAATTCAAGCCCTTCGCCACAAACTTGAGACCCCTGTAAATCAGGTGTACCGTGCGGATAGGAGCCGGAATAAACAACTTGGCCAAGTAACGCCGCGCGATCATGAACGCGAGCTTATTCTTGAAATCAGAATCAAGAGCCTGCAGCTGATATTCGGTATCGGGTTCGATTTCCGGAAGATTTGCGATGTTCAGATTTCGGATGAAATCAATCACCTGTTCACGATAGCCGTCTTCGTATTCCAGCAGAATGCCGCCGTTTTCCGAATGGACTACCGCTTTCTGGACATAAGGTTCACTCACGCATGCCATGTGGATGCGCGGTTCATGCATTTTTTCAAACGCGTAGGCCCCCGCCCGAAAGCGGATTCGCCCCGGCTGATCGTAAACGATTCGGAAGTTCATATTATTACAAATAATGGATTAAACTTTTTGTCATTCTGAGCGAAGTGCGTAGCACGAAGTCGAAGAATCTATGCTAGAGATCCTTCGATGCGCTTCGCTTACTCAAGATGACACTGGTTCATTTCTGTTATTATACACCCGCTTCTTTCTTTGCGTCGTTGCAAATGTCGGCAGCTTCGTCCTTCATATCCTGGAAGGCAGCCTTAGCGTCGGCAGTGAACTTCATGCCCTGAGCGAGTCCCTTGACAGCACATTCGCGAGTCTTCGGAGCTTTGAGGATCTTCTTTGCAATAGCGGAGCCCACAGCGCCAGCCATCACCAACCAGAACTTTTCATTTTTCCATACGGACATAGTTTACTCCTTTGTTGATTGTTTGTCACTATAAATCTATCTCTTTTTCACACAAAAAGCAACTTACATACAAACTAACAAACAGACTTAGAGCCTTAGTCCCATAAGCTTTCCGAGCGACTAACAATGTTGTGAGTTTGCAAATTAGTTTACGCTACACAACTTAGTTAGCAGTCAAATAACTTAGTTAGAATGAACTATCTGAAACTGTAGCGAATCTTTGTCGCGAATGTTCGTCCCGGTTTAGATTCTCCATACTTATCGAAAACGGTTTCATCCATAAAGTTATCGACTTCAAAGCTCCAAGCGAGTTTATTTTCCCACACGGAATATTCAATACCTAAATCCTGCGTGAACGACGCATCAATTTTTCTACTCTGGCGAGAACTGAGTTTCCAACCATAATAATATTCATCGGTGTAATTTGCAGCCCACCAGAACTTGACAAAATCGTTCTTGTTGATTATATCGCCCATGTGGAATTCTGCCATGTAATTCATGAAGAAACGAGGAATGTTCGGAATAATGGCATCCTCAAGAATTCCCTGCTTGGCGTCATAATCGATATTGCGCAAATCCTGGAAAGTCCAGTTCGTTCCGAGCAACACCCATTCATTCACATCGAGTTTTACGTCACCTTCGTAGCCCCATCCGCGAATCGGATCCATGTTAAAGTACGGCACCGACATTTGCGACGTGCCCATATAATGAATGCGGTTCTTGTAATAGGAATAAAAGACGTCTCCGTCAAATCGGAATCGAGCAAACAACGGGATTTCTTGCAAATCAAGGGACAAACCCACATTAAAATTGTCCGCCTCTTCGGGCTTGAGGTTTGTTGCGGCACTCACGCGCACGCCATCGCCAAAGAGTTCATCGGGCGTGGGCAGGCGCACCGCATGCTGGTAAGAACCCTTGATCGCAAGCGGTTTCACAATGCGGAACATCAAGCTTTCATCGTAGCTAAAATCCGTGTAATCGTTCGATTCTACCGTCGCTTGCTGAATCATACTTGTGGAAGTATTGGAAATTTCGGCCGTCAAGTAGTGGAACTTGAAACCAAGAAGGTTCTGCAACCTAGAATCAAAGAAATTATCTTCAAGAGAAAGGCCCGTTGTCACAGAAAACGTCTTTCCCGGATAACCCGCCGTATTGAAGCCCACCATTTCGGAGCCCACATCATCTTCAGGGTCCTCCTTATGATATCTGAAAAGCGTATTCCAGTAAATAGTCTGATTTTTGAGGAACTGATAATCCAAATTCAGCAAATTATTAAAGTCATACGCCTGAACAGTCCTCAATTTCGGGAGTCCCATCGACGAAAGTTCACCCACGTTCTTCTTGGCGGTATCGCAGCTATACCAATTGCGGCAATGCACACGGCTCGTGTCAATGACTTTATTTTCAGCATACCCGAACGAAAAATGGTTTCCAAAATTCAAGTCTTTGACAAAGATATTTTTCTTACCGAGTCCAAAAGTCGCTCCGAAACCATATCCCTCGGACGTTGCGTCTACAATGCGGTTTGCATCGCCTTGAATTTCCTTGCCAAACGCACCGTAGCTTGCACCCAGAGAAACCTGGTCAAACCACGCATTCATCAAGTTCGCAAAAGCCTGTACATTGTAAGAGGTGTAATGATCGTGATCGCGAACGATACTTGTATCTTTGCCCGTAGAACTTTTCATATAGGGCGAAGTAAATTTGTAATCATTGTCGGAATGGTTAAAATACCCCGACACGCCCACTTCTAAGCCCGCGCCACCCACAATGCTATCAATCACATGGCTCGCCGTTACAGAAGCCTTGTGCGTATTAAAGTTCGAAAGGCTGTAAGAAGCGTCTACCGAATTGGCAGGGCGTTTTTTGGTAATGATATTGATAGCACCACCCGCGCCGTCTGTTGCGAAACGCGCCGGAACATATCCCTTATAGACTTCGATATCGGCAATCTGATCAATAGGAATATCGTCGAGGCCCAAGTTGCCCTGCGTTTCGACCGGAACGCCATTCACAAGCACCTTGATATTCTTGCCTTCCATGCCGCGAATATTGACTTTGCCTTCGCTGCCCATACCGCCCGACTTGCGAACCTTTACGCCCGAGGCAGAATTAACCGCCTTCGAGACCGTCTTGCTGGTATTCTGCATTTCGGCAACATCAATCGTCGCGACCGATTCCGCCTTTTTGGCCTGTTTTGCCTGTTCCGCTTCAATTTCGGATTCCACAGAAAGCTCATCCAGCTGCGTAACGCCCGACGCATTTGTTTGCGCAGGTGCAGCATCTGAATTTGACACATCGGCTGACCCAGAATTTTCTGGAGCAGATTCATCCAAAAAATCATCTATCGAGGTAATTTCATCATCTTGAGCGCGGACAGAAACCGCACCAACCGTAGCAAATATAAGGGCAAGCGTCGCTGCCTTGCAAATAAACATCTTTTTCATCGCAGCGCAATTGAGCAATTTTTAGCCCAAAATTCTACTCCAAATAGTCTGCAAAAATCCCGAATAGTTTTAACCCCTATAGAAAAAATCCGCTCTCGCCTAAGCAAGAACGGAAGTTTGTGTTTATGAGGATATTGAGGTTTTATGGAGATTTTTCAGCTTACTTGAGCGGAACAAGCCACATCGGGATCGGTTCCACCGTTGCAATCTTTTTAGCCTTTCCGGTCTTCGGGTCATAGCGGAAGTAGGCATTGCCGTCTTCTTCAGTAGAGACTGCAAAAATCACGGTGCCATCTTCATCGATGTACTTGCCGTAGCTAGCCCAGCTAGAAGAGTAGTCAATCGGGAGAGCCTTCATGGTCTTCTTGGCAAGATCAATTTCCACCGGCTTGCAGGTATTGTTGTGGTAGCTATCCATATCGGTCCAAACCTGCTGCAGGTCCACCATCACGTTCAAAAATGCATAAACGGTGGTTCCATTGGGGTACGTAGCAGGGCTCAGGTACTTGAAATTACCCTTCTTGGTAACGCCATCGATAGCAACATCCTTAGTCACGAGCCAAGCATAGTCCTTATCGAACTTGGTTTCGCCCACCTTGATGCGCAGGAAACCGTCAACCTGGCCAGGAGCGTAGCCCCAAGAGGCGTTACTGTAGCAGTAAATGTAACCATCAGCGACAATGAACGCCTGGTTCTGAGAGTCGTCCAGCGAACCCACGGCAGCAACGCGGTCATCTTCAGCCACGGCAATCACGGAATCCTTTTCGACGTCAATGATAGCGACTTGAGCCGTATTACCGGTAGCATAGTCGCTCACGTTCTGCAAGAGGCCAACGTAGAGACGACCATCCACAATCACGCCAGTACCCGGGCTCACCACGAGAGCGTCATCACCCTTGTACTTAGAAAGGTCAATTGCACCAGTGGTTTTCATGGTCTTCGGATTGATGATAAGGAGCGAATCAAGCATACCGCCAAGGTAAGCCTTTTCTTCGTTCACGAAGTAGATGTGGTTCACCCAAACGCCCGGGAGCGTAAGTTCAGCAGACTTTTTACCAATCTTGTTATTGGCATCGAGGCTGTAGCGGGCAATGGAACCGATGTCAAGGTCTGCAATGAACAGAGATCCATCGTAATAAACGACGCCTGCGCGGGTGCCGACTTCAATATAGTCCTTGCCCAAATCACCAGTGTGATCCAGAGACATGGTACCGATGAACATGGTTTCGCCCGAAGCGATTGATGTTGCGAATTCGCGCTTGTATTCACCCTTTTCTTCTTTTTTAGAACTGCTTGAGGCGTCCTTGCTATCGCCGGACTTTTCGGTCGAAGAGGAAGAGAGGTCCTTACCGTTGTCAGAGCTTGCCGAAGAGGAATCGTCGCAAGCAACCAGCATACCGAGCGACACGATGAGCGCCGCCAAGAATCTTTTTTTCATATTAGCTCCTGAAATGGTGCGGAAAAACCGCGGTTGTTAATTTTGCGGAGCATTTTAGAAATGTCTTTAGGGGTGTTCTACTCCAAACGGTATCGAAAAAATCCAAATGGATTTTTAAAGAAGCATCGGCTTACTTTTTCCATTTTAACCCCATTCAGTCATTTTTCACTCCATTCAGACAGAAACGTAGCCAAAAAGTTATATCCATAAAATAAAATTAGCCTTGACGAACTTTAGTTTACTAATTAGATTTGGCTTACTTTTTAAGACTAGACTAACAAAGCCAGTTTAAAGAGATTTATGAGGGAAACATGCTGAACATCAACGGAATTGAATGGCTGCACAAAGTCGGATGCTACCATACAACGCTCGAAAGGGACCCGATTCTGGTTCTTGAATTTTGCCGAAAAGGGCAAATCAGTTGGGCCGGCGGAGCCCTCCCCTGCAATCAGTTAAAGGTTGGAGAAATGCTGGTTTATGACGCATGGACTTCGGGAGCGCTAACGCGTTCTGCCGATTACTGCGGCGACCGCATCTTGTTCTATGAGGAATCCACAAAATACATTCGCGATCATTTTGCAGGGTTCCTGATCGACATCAAGATGCTTGCTCAGAAAATGTGCCGCCCGGGCCGACCGTTTATCGTCCACACAAAAGAAGAAGTGGCGAACGCCTTCGAAAAAATTGACAACAAGTCGAAAAACACTCAGGCCGAATACGGCAAGCTCTCCATTTTGGAGCTTTTGCTTACCCTGAAGAACCTCGACACGCAGCGCGAATCCATTTGCCGTGAATGCAACCTGTCGTCGTTACAGATTGAAAAGATTTACTGCATCCGTTCGTTCATCTGCGAAAACATGGATAGCCATTTCACTATTGAAGAGCTTTCCAACAAGTTTGACATGCCGCCTACCGCCATGAAGCTTTGCTTCAAGAACGTATTCGGATTGCCGGTGTTCACCTACGCACGCCGCGAACGCATGAAGCTCGCCGCCAAGCAGCTTCGCGAATGCGACCGAGGAATTCTCGAAATCGCAGGCGAAGTCGGCTACAATAACGGGAGCAAATTCGCGCACGCCTTCCAAGACGTGATGGGAATGACCCCGAAGGAATACAGGAAAAAGTACAGAATGACAAACGTCGCATAACCATTATGAAAAAAACATTCTCTAAACTCTACGCATACATGGGATCGCGAAAGCCGCTGTTCCCGCTAGCATTGATTCTTTCGGCATTGAGCGCCATCGCGGGGCTCGTGCCGTTTTTGCTGATGTGGCTGATTGTCCGCGAGATCCTTACGGGCGGCGACATGACGAACATCAAGATTTTCGACTACTCCATCGGAGCAGTCCTCGCCTCCGTCGCAAGCGTTCTGCTATACTTTGCAGCCCTCGCCTGCTCGCACCTAGTGGCATTCAGGCTTGAAGGCGACTTGCGCCGATTCGCCATGAAAAAGTTGATGAGCGCTCCGCTTGGATTCTTCGACAAGAACCCGACCGGTAAACTCCGCAAGATTATCGACGACAACGCCGCCATCACGCATACCTTCATCGCACACCAAATGCCCGACATTTCAAGCACCATCTTGATTCCGATTGTGGCACTCGTGATGATGTTTGTCTTTGATTGGCGACTCGGCCTTGCATCGCTCATTCCTATTGTCTACGCCATTTTTATTCTCGGAACTTTGGGTAAAAAGGGAACCAAGTTCATGGAGCGCTACATGCAGTCGCTCGAAGAAATGAACTCCGAAGCGGTTGAATACGTGCGCGGAATCCCCGTGGTCAAAGTCTTCCAGCAGACCATTTTCTCGTTCAAGAACTTCTACAAGACCATTGAAACCTACCACAAGATGGTAACCGCCTATTCCAACAACTGGAAAGTTCCGTACTGCATTTACACCACGCTCGTGAATGGATTCGTCCTGTTCCTAGTCCCGACAGCCGTTCTGATTATCGGATATGGTGGCGACGTAAAACTTACCATCGTGAACATGATGATTTACGTGCTGGTGACTCCGCTCTTTTCGCAGTGCGTGATGCGCAGCATGTACCTGAGCAACGCCACGAACCAGGCAGGAATTGCCGTTGATCGCATCAACGATATCGCCCGTACCAAGGATCTGGAAGTTTGCGACAACCCCGTTCCCATGGAAAAGTATGATGTGGAATTCCAAAATGTGAATTTCACCTACCCCGATACCGACAAACAAGTACTGAGCGATATTTCGCTCTCGGTACCGGCGGGCCACACGGTTGCACTTGTCGGGCCTTCGGGCGGCGGCAAGAGCACCATTGCCAAGCTTCTGCCGAGATTCTTCGATGTTGATAGTGGCGACATTACGATTGGCGGTGTTTCTGTAAAGAAGATTGATCCGAAGGAACTGATGAAGAACGTTTCGTTCGTGTTCCAAAACACACGCCTTTTCAAGATGAGCATTTTGGATAACGTGCGCTACGGCATGCCGAACGCAACCTTGGAACAGGTAAACGAAGCACTTGACCTTGCTCAATGTCGCGAAATCATCGACAAGTTGCCGGACGGAATTCACACCGTTATCGGAAGCAAGGGAACCTATCTTTCGGGCGGAGAACAGCAGCGCGTCGTGCTCGCACGCGCCATCTTGAAGAACGCTCCGATCGTGGTTCTCGACGAAGCGACCGCTTTTGCCGACCCTGAAAACGAACGTTTGATTCAGGAAGCCCTGCACAAACTTGCCGCAGGCAAGACTGTGCTCATGATCGCCCATAGGCTTACCAGCGTGGTAAACGCCGACCAGATTATCGTCGTCGAAGAAGGCGAAATCGCCGAACGCGGCACACATGCGGAATTGCTCGAAAAGAACGGCGTTTACGCCAAGATGTGGGCCGAATACCAGCAGTCCGTCACATGGACCCTTGACAACGCCAAAAATGAAGGAGTCGAAAATGTATAAGTGGGTTCAGAAACAATTCGCACTCTCCGAAGAAGGTTCGCGCACATTTGTTCGCGGTGTCTTTTGGACTTTTTTGCACTTTGTATCTCTCATGTTCCCGATGATGCTGATGTTCTATTTTTTGATGGAACATTTGGGCATCGGCGAATTTGCAGGCAAAACGCCGCACGAAATCTGGTTCTATCTCGGAATTTCCGTCGCATTACTCCTTGTGATTCTTGCAATTTACGGATTCTCGTACAGCGCCACCTATGATAGCGTTTACGATGAAAGCATGCGCCGTCGCGTCTCAATTGCAGAAAGACTGCGCAAGCTGCCACTTTCCTTCTTCGGCAAGAAAAACCTTTCGGACTTGACGTCAACCATCATGGACGACTGCAACGCTCTCGAAATGATTTTCTCGCACGCCGTACCGGAACTTTTCGCCGCCATCGGAAGCGTCACCGTTATCGGAATTATGCTGTTTTGCTACAACTGGAAAATGTCTATCGCACTTTTCTGGGTCGTACCCGCAGCAGCGCTTTTGATTGCGCTCTCCAAGAAAATTCAGGATCACTGGTTCCAGGGTTCTTACAATGCGCGTCGTGAAATCATGGAAGACATCCAAGAAGGCCTCGAAAACGTGCAGGAAATCCGTTCCTACTCGGGCGAAGCCGCCTACCTCGACCATTTTGACAAGGACTGCATCATGTACGAAAAAACGCAGATAGATTCCGATGTCAAGGTCGGCATGTTCCTGAATTCAGCGCAGGGCATTCTCAAGATGGGTCTTGCCACGGTGCTGATTACGGGCGCAAGGCTATGGACCAAGGGTGAAATCGACGTATTCACCTACTTGGTATTCATCGTGTGCGCTGCAACCATCTACAACCCGGTTTTCCTCGTATTCAACAACCTCGCCGAACTGTTCTTCGTGAACGTGCGCCTGCGTCGTTTCCGCGAAATGGACCAGATGCCCATACAGCATGGCGACACGGAATTCACGCCAGCCAATTACGACATTGAATTCAAGGACGTTGACTTTAACTACAATGAAAACAAGCAAGTTCTGAAAAAGGTTTCGTTCACGGCAAAACAGGGCGAAATCACCGCTCTTGTAGGCCCGAGCGGCAGCGGAAAAACAACCGCCGCCAAAATCGCCGCACGATTCTGGGACATTCAGGGCGGAACGGTAACGCTCGGCGGCCAGGATATCAGCAAGGTTGACCCCGAAACGCTCCTCAAGAACTTCTCTATCGTCTTCCAGGACGTGGTGCTGTTCAACACGAGCATCAAGGACAACATCCGCATCGGCAAACGCGGAGCAACCGACGAAGAAATTCTGAAGGTGGCAAAACTCGCTGGCTGCGACGAATTCGTGCAAAAGATGCCGCAGGGTTATGACACCGTTATCGGCGAAAACGGCGACACGCTCTCGGGCGGTGAACGCCAGCGAATCTCCATTGCACGCGCCTTGTTGAAAGATGCGCCCATCATCTTGCTCGACGAAGCAACCGCAAGCCTCGACGTAGAAAACGAATCCAAGATCCAGCGCGGCATTTCGCAGTTGGTGAAGGGCAAGACCGTCATCATCATCGCACACCGCATGCGAACCATCGCAAACGCCGATAAGGTCGTGGTGCTGCAAGACGGCCACATCGCCGAAACAGGCTCCCCCGCCGAGCTCAAGGCGAAAGGCGGCTTGTTCAGCAAGATGCTTGAATTGCAAATGAACAAAAATTAATACAAAATTAGCCTTGACAAACTTCAAGGCTTTTTTATATATTTGTTAGAGAAATCTAACTTTACAATTTATTTGTAGTTTGCAATAAAATGAACCGTCTTTTAGATCACCGTCTCGTTCGCCAATGCGCACCAACACTCGC
>Ga0310786_10009557_pt1 | contig 12293 bp, 6 predicted proteins | sample AusTroGonzalo_MG_FD_203881 | JGI IMG/M metagenome (GOLD analysis project Ga0310786, IMG submission 203881) | Bovine rumen microbial communities from tropical cattle in Woodstock, Queensland, Australia - Gonzalo_03 (v2) (version 2) | ecosystem: Host-associated > Mammals > Digestive system >...
CGACGGGTGAAACCCGTATGATAGCTACCACCATAAGCTGCATCTATCTTTCCACGCACCAAATCGATGATGGCAGACTTTTTGTCAAGGTTAACCTCATCAGCATCAGATGCAACTACATCACCCTTCATACCCATTCCACCCCAGGCTCCAGCACCAAAGACTTGCATAGTCTTGTAGTTGTCCATATCCTCTGGGATGTCGATGAGCACATAGCTGCGATCCTGCATCCTGTTACTGTCGAAGTCGCCCGGATAACCCTGACTACCTCCATACACAAAATCTATGGTGTTCTTTTTGTCTGGATTCTTGAGGACATCACTACTGGTAGGACGGAAATTGACAAAGGCGTTGTCAAGATATGGTTTCGTTGCAAGCTCCCTTTTATATTCACTATCATCACTTTTATAATCATAAGTACCGAAGTGACCACCAAAGATAGCGATGGCACGGCCTTGGTTATACTCCACATAAGCAGAGGCTTTCAGCACGTTGGGGTTAACGTCAGTGGCTACAGTCTTTTTATAAACCTTACTGCTAACGTCAAAATTATTAGGATCGGCAGTAACAATAGCGTCATAAGTGCGTAAACGATCAGAGAAATCCTTAGGCTCCGAATTCTTAATCGCTCCGCCAAGATCATTGCCACCATACACCATATCACGGATATAGGGGAAGCCATCTACCTGTCCTGTCACAACACCCTTCTCGTCTTCTACGTCATGTCGGTAACCAATATAGGTCTCGGTATGTCCATAGATATCGGCATCGCAAGAGCCGGCAAAGGAATTGAAGATACGTCCATTACCTAAGCTGACAACAGTATTACCTGCAATCGGTCCCTCAAAGCCGCCACCATAGATAAATTCGCACTCTGGCATGTTCATATTATAAGCATTGGCTTTGGAAACACCTGGTGAAGAGCCTTTCAGATTGACATAACAGCTGTAGGCACCATCGTATTCCAATTGGTTGTTAACCCGCTTGCCTATCACACCCTCTTCACTACCACCGAATACCTGGAATACGTAGCCTTTGTTCAGATTAATCGTAGTACTGCCCCATATCTCAGTGCCGGGACCCTTACCACCACCAAATATGTTAAGTGCCATACCGAGTACATCCATACCCTGCAGACCAAGGATGACACCCGTATGGCGCTCAAGGATATGATAATGCTGTTTACCATATCCCAGTACATTGTTCTGGTAGAGACTTTCTTCACCATCATCGGCATTTGTTTTCACTTCATCAAAGAGGTCGTTACGATTGATGATAGAGGCATTGACATTAATAACCACATTACCATTGACGATACCACTCTCGTCACAGCCACCATAGATGTTTCCACCAACCAGACGACGATTCATATCATTTTCGTCAGCATGTATCGGGTTATCCGATGTGCCTGATCCAGAAGTGATTGGATCACATTTCTCGGTACCTATATAAGTGTTCCACTCCAAGGCTGTACCATCATTATTCCAGCGTTTGGGCTCAATCTTCAGACCAGAGAGGTTAAGCACGAGTTTGTCGCCGATGGCTCCTTCTGGCGAACCATCTGGTACTGGGTCCGGATTACCCAACAAACCACCTGTGTATTCAGCATTATAAAGTGTGGTTGCGGGTACCTTGGCGTTGTTACAACCACCCACCAGTTTTTCATAGATGACGACCTCATGCGTAAAGTCGACAGAAATCTTTCCCGGTACAAGGATACTACCCACATTACCGCCACAGTAGAACGAGCCAATATAGGTAGTGTAGGGAATGTAGTCATACGGATCCTTTCTGCTTTTGGACTCAAACAATACATTTGGTTTCACCTTCATGGCACAACCCTCCATGTATTTTTTAAAGACATCTTCATTCTTCAAATTCATAGAGTTGAATTTTGAACTAGGACTTGTCAAATCGATTCTAGCAAATGTTTTCAACACACCTTCACCTCTTAAGGAAACAGATTCTTCAGCATCATTGTACTTAATCATGTTCTCGCCGTTGTTACCGAGGAACACTTTGTCGATGGTCACATAAGAACCAATTTTAAGGTGAGTAGCGCTTTCGGTACTATTTGTTGAGCTACCACCAGAGCCCTGCTCACGCAGTGAGGCACTGTTACCTCCCACATAGAGGGCTCCTTTGATGACAACAGGCTTTGTTTCCGTACCCCTGACGAGGATAGATACCTTCTCGGCATTGGGACGGAAAATGTTAAGGGCCTCAGCAGACTTCAATTCGTCATCAGTCACAGTAACCCGTGCCTTCTCCAGTACTTGATCTGGGTTGTAGTAAAGGTCATGCCATCTGGGGGTATCCATCAGATTCTCGTTGTCGGTATAGGCATACGAGCCGTTGCCACCGCCATAGACGCTACCTCGAATACTGGTAAAGATACCTACCGTGTTACCACCATAGACATTACCCGAAATATCATTGCCACCATAGACATTGTTGACATCGCCATCCAATATTCTCACACGAGATGCATAACCACCAGGAATATTATCGGGGTTGTCGGCGAGCTGGATATCAGCATACGCTACGGGGCGATTATCATCATTATCATACAGCGGACGCACATCGGCCTTACGACAACCACCGTAAACATTGTCAACCTCCATTCCTGCGCCTTCTACTTGCAAGAGCAAACCTTCAGGGCTAGTCATACGTCCCTCGTTACCACCACCATACAGGTCGCGTACTTTACCCCTCAGCAAATTCCATCTGGGACGGATGGCCATATCGGCCATGTTATTGCCACCAAACAGACGGCCTATCTGGAAGGCATCGCTCTCAGGATAAGATAATGTCGTATTGATGCCCATCTTATTCTCGAAACGGTCATTGGTGAGTAACTCGCCAGTATTATCTGCATTAGGATTATTCACGTCTGTGATAGTGTTAACCACTTTACTCGGGTTGTCCAGGCATATCACCGTCTTATCCGTTATCGTGGCATTATTACCTCCACCGTAGGCATAGACAATTGAACCACCCAGGATCTCCAAATAGGTTTTCTTCAATTTGGGTTCTATAAAACCTGTGGTATTGGAGGCTATAAGTTTCGTGTGGTCATTGTAATCATAAATCTTATGAATGCCACTCTCTTCCTGATAAAAATATTCACCGTTGCTTCCTCCAAAGAGCTGGCCGATATAAATCTTTTGGGCATCATTGGCTTCTTCCACGGTTGTGTTGGGAGCTTCGCCTGTAGTAGTCGTCTTGGTAGAAATGCGCACGAAGGCATTCCACGAACCGTCAATATGATTCTCCGCCGTACGTTTCAATGCATCAGGTAGTTCAAACGTCATAAGGTTGGTGCCAATGGTTCCTGCAATATCATTACCACCATAGACATAATTGATCAGGATATAGTTGGAGGCATGTTCGCCATCGATATGGACAAAGGCGTTTTTAGCGATATTAGCCATACGGGCACCACCATAGACCTTATTGATGTCGCCGGCCCTCACCGTGACAGAGGTACTACCGCCAACGTTGCCCTCGTTGCCGCCACCATAGACACTGCCGCCAATGACGATCTGAGCCTCAGCCACCGTCATTGTCAGCAGCAGAAGCATCAACAAGAGTAGCATCCGGATGCCACCTCTCATGCGTGTACCTATTATAATATTATATATCTTCAATGTTCAATTTACTTTTATTGTCGGGTTGTTCAGATCGTCGTCAGACAACATATATATATAGGTGGGGGCAACAGTCAAAGTAAGCGTATATTCCACGCCATAATTAACGTTCGCCGTCTTCAGTTTGTTTTCTACTGTACATTCGCGCATCTTATGTCCATCCTTGTCATAGACATCGTAGGTACACGTAATATTCATATAGGTTCCCGCAGCATCAAGAACAACAGGAGGGCAATTGACTGAGCCTAATGAAAGTGGAGTTTCATTCGCATCCGAAGGAATGAGGGTTCCTTCTGCATCGGTGGAAGTCCATAATGTATGCACCTGACTACTGCCACTTGAATTGGGAGTAAAAGCATTCGCATTTCCTTGCAAGCCATAGCCCGCTCTGAGTTTAACCTTCACATCGACTGATTGACCATAGATACAAGTCATCGTTACCGACTTCAGCTTAATATTGCGCAACAAACTATAGTTGGCATCTACATTCATTTGTAAAATCAGCTTGCTATAGAGGTGATCCATCAGAAGATTGACATAGTTATCGTTGTTAAGTCCTGAAAGATAACCATAGTTGCCCTCCATAGCTATCGTTTCATCACCTGAAGAAGTTACACGACCTACCCCCACTATCGCACAGATATCCCTATCGGTAAATATTGGTAGACCATTTATCGTCAGATCGGCACCCTTGGAATAATCGCCACTGAGGTCTGAAGCCGTTGCCGATATGCTGCTACCATAGGAGCCAGGCATAAAGCCATACAGATAGTACTGCTCATGCTCCTTGACTTTAACATTCGAGTTCGTCCAAGTTGCTCCAGAGAAATTACCTTCTGAGTACTGGGCATCCTTGGCCATCACATACATCTTGATGTTGCTGCCTTCAACGGGAGTAAAAATGCTGGCACGGGTGACCGATGACAGTTGCAAGGTGCTGCCCTGCGGCTCATCAGTCTCCTCACTACAAGCCACCACCATCAGCATACTGACCATCAGGAGCAGCACCAGCATGCTACCCGTCCATCGTTCAATATGTATAATCAATTTCTTCACTTTGCAGTTATCACTTTTCACTTCTTGACCTACCAGTTATATACTTTCGGGTTCTCATCGTCCGTGGACCAGTCCTTGACATCGACCACATTCAACTTCAGTTCACCACTACCTAAGAAGTAACCATAGACGATCCAGGTATGGTTTCGAGTAAAGTCGCCCGCACCCGCCATCTCAAATTTGACAGTCTTAACTTTCGTATTTGGCGACTCGCCTACTGTGTAGCTAATGGTTCCCTTAAGCTTTCTGTGCGACTCACGGAAATAGAAGAGTCCAAGTTGGGAGAGGTCTGGGCTGGTCTGACCCTCTTGGGTGGATAGACCGTTGTTGATCTTCGTCTCATACGCCTGTCCCGTCTCTGAGGTATAGGCATAACCTGCGGGATTGTCGCACGAGTTAATTTCTTCACTGCTCTTGCCAGAGACCAGCGTTTTTTCTGGCTCATAATCACCGTCGCCTGTTGATTTGACGTGGCTCCTATAGGTCGGATAGATACCCTCGAGGAAGAGGTATTCCTCCTTGGGCAGCACGTTGGCATCGAGCGAGATGCTGAGATTGGTGATGGTGGGCGCTCCAGCACTCGACTTACTGAAGACGAATCGTACCTTCGACACCGCACGCACCAGTTTCACGTTATTAGCCATCGCCGTATAGACGGGCGGAATACCAGAGACGATCTGGTTCTCCAAAAGACCTGACATGGGCAGACCAGTGGCAGGAACTACCGACTGTGGCGTATTGACACCAAAATACGCACTACCGATATAAGCTTCCTTCAGTTGGGCCAGCGTTGTATTCTTTTTAAGTGTCTCTCCCAATCCACAACTTTCCTTATTGACTGCCACGTAGATATCCACATTCGGCTTTTTGGGCTTCTCGGCAAAATCTTTGGTGACATCCATCGCGATCTCCTTTTGTCCGGTAAACGTGACATCGTTCAGATGGATATAGCTCACCATATCACATGGTTCCTCGTGTTCGAACACCCAGACATCGATGGTATGGATTGCCTTCTCGTCTTCCGATGCATCAACACTCCCAGTGTTGGCTCGCGTGATGATAGGACTCTCAGGTGCGAAGAGGTAGATCTTGAGCACCGGCTTCTCCTTCGGCTTCTGTGGCTCTTCCTCCGTAGACGAAGAGCTACAAGCCGTCAGCAGCAGGAGCAGCATCAGCATGCCACCCATGAGCCATCGGTCTATATGTCTCTTTTCACTCTTCATCATTCCATACGTATGACGGTTGGTGTCGCACCTTCCCACTGGGGCGTCGTCTCCACACCAATTTCCAAGTTGGGCGACAACAGGTTAGGGGGCACATTATAGGCCCTGGCCAGCGAATTAACTGTCATATTCACTGTGGTGATATAGTCCTTGGTAAATACCTGGCCTTTATTCTCATCATGCACATTCGGGTCTGGCGAGTTATACAATGAAGCTTCCACCCTACCTATCATATAAAAGCGAGTATCCGGATATACGATACCATCGATACACGTAAATGGCGAACCACTATTGTTCTCAAACTCAAGGATGATATTCACATCCTCGCCTTTAAGGCTCTGGAGCACCAAGGTGTTGCATCCTTCCGCCCAAACACCTTCATTCTGAGGATTCAGATAACAACCCGTTTTCACCTGATTGTCGTAGATAAACAGCACCTCAGCATCAGAAATAGTACCCTGTTCCACCTCTTCTGGCACAAATCTATAGTCTACGGGACGCTGGTCGCAAACAATAATGCCTTTAAGGGGGAATTGATTGTCATTCACTGATACATTCTGGTTTTCCGCATCTTTCAACGTTGATGCATATGCCTTGATTTTCACCTTCAATTGAGCGACGGCATATTGAACGGGCTGTACCAAAGCCACAGCCTTGGTATTAGCAGACACAGAAGTTCTGTTAAACTTCTCGTTTGTCAGGACCTGACTCCAAGCCGTTGTCCCCGCATCATTATAAATGGTTTCGAAATCGACCTTTTCTTCCGAAGTCTTAATAGCACTGGCTATATAATAATAAAGCGGTGCAGGATAGGCAAAGCGGGCTATTGAGTTGATGTTGTCAATCGTCGTCGTGTTAATCTGAGGCACAAACTTTTTCACGGATACATTATTTTCAGTGACATCTACCCAACGTAACACAGCTGCTCCATCAGGGAGGTTAATGTCTCGAGGATAAGTTAAAGATGCAATATCGGATAATCTATTATTTGCCTCTTCTTTGACAGCATTAAGTAAATCACCGGGGTCTTCTGGAATTGATGTTATAAAGGTCTCTATCCATTTCCTAATACTGGCAGCAGACCCAGGAAGGTGGTTGCCATTGTTGGTGAATTTATCAAAGAAGCCCTTGATAGTTGGATCCGTTGACACATAAAAATCTTCCGTTTTTGCAATATCTGTCAAACAGTCTGCCAAAGCCTGTGCTCCAGCAGGTATCCCATTGGTTGCACTATAGTCTGTGCTCTTGTAGATAGGATCAAGTTTAAACGAGATGCCTTCTTGAACATCGTCTTTATCATCGATGACTGAAGGGAATGTTTCCATAAGACTCCCATTATACATTTTTGTATCGACACCTGCTGGTGGAGTCAGAACCTCTACATTACCGTAAATCAAGAAACCATTCGTGTTTATAGGCAAATCACAATAGCGATAACGATAGAACCGTGATTTTGGGTTATCCTTACTGACCGTTTCCTCCCATCTCATGACTGCCTTTCCTGGATCATCATTGACCAAAGGAATGAAACGCAAAGATTCGGGGCGACGGGGATTAGTGGCATCACTCGTCACTACCTCAGCAGCCTGACGCGTCACATTGCCAGAACCTAATGAAGAGAAAGCATAGGCCAATTCGACGCTGACAGGTTCGAAGCTACCGACGATCTCGTCATGGTCCGTACAGTCTGTCAGCATCATTACCGCAGAAACTGCCATAAGCCCTATCTTCTTTCCGTTACTCACCACACCTTATTTAATTATTATATTTCCGGATCATATGTTCCACCCGATTTCCAGTTAAGTGTAACTGAGACATCCACCTCAACAGGATCTGGACCAGGATCAGGATCATCAGGACCAACGTTAATATCACCGTCATCACCTATCCAACACTTAATGATCTTAAACTGTCCCGCACGCAAAGGCGTCTTGACGCTGAGCACAGTCCTCGTGATACTGCCGTCGGACTGGGGTACGTAGACCTGGAACTCCCATAGTGGCTCGCCGGGCTGACAGACAAACGGTTCCTCTGTCTCAATGATGGCTCTGGTGGGAGAAGGCTCACGCGAGGGGAAGTTCACTGAGCAGAAAGCCACTTCCTGAGAATCTTCCGACTTGGCAATCTTTGTGGTGCGCACGATGGGTGACCTGCGGGGATAAACGAAGGTGCTGTCACAGATGAGGAATCTTGTGGCAAAGCCCGTGGTATAGACCTTCATGCCACTAATATCATGGCCCTGGGTGTCGATGACAAGTGCCGCAGCGCAGTTCGCCATATACAGATGCACCTTGAAATTCTGGTCGATGCCCTCCAACACCTCCATCTTCTGACGGGCGGTGAAAAGTCCTGTAGTATGCGAGGGAACGGTGTCGGGTTGGTCCTGGAACAGGACGGAATGGTGACAGCGCTCGTCGTTCACCAAGTCCACCAAATCGTTATTCACGATGTTGGCAGCAGCCAGATGCATGTATTCACGCATCGGTAGGTTCAGTGTATAACTGGCCTGATTGGCATCCATGATGTGCTCGTCGTGATACAAGCGCAGCGAATCTCCCTTTGTGTCATAGAACGACAGATTCACGTCGTGGGCGAAGTCGGTAAAGATGTTACTCAGAAAATCTTTTAACAGGACGCCGAGCTCCATCTCGAGCTGCGTGTTCAGCTGTGTCTCCAGCTGTGTCTCAATCTCCGTCGTGATATTCGTGACAAGCGTCAGGTCATAATCAATCTGCGTGTAGTCGCAGTCACTCTGATCCTCATCGATCATAGAGCATCCTGCGAGAACAGCCACGAAGGCCGTCCCCGCTATCAGATGATATATGATTCTGCCGCGTTTCAACTTTTCACTCCAATAATATTTTTTACTGAAATAAAACGTTAGAAACTGATATTAAATACCAAACCTGGAGTCCATTCGAGATTTACAGAAAATGCAACCTCCAACTGAGATACAGTCAAATCAGGCACCACATTGAATGCTGCACCAAGACCTTCCGTGTTTTTATCTTTGGCGGGAACACCTGATGCATCAGTACCTTGTTTGATAGTAAACACTGCCTTAGTAATATAATCCTGTTCAAAGATCTTTGTACGACTACCACTATATTCAGTTGTCTTATCCAAATCCAGAGTACCAACCAGATAGAACTTTCCATTTACAGGCACTGTTCCATCTTTTCCTCTAAAGGCTGCACCCGTATTATTGGTCAACTCTACAGCTACATTAACTTGTCTAGCTGTTGTTGCTGTCTCCAGAACCAAGGTATGATTTACACCTTCTGCAGTCCCTGCCTTCGCAGCAACAGTACCGTTCATCACATTGTCGTAAATTGTATAAGTAACATTACCTGTTGGCGTAAAGTCATATTTGACAGGCTTTTGTCCACCAATAATCACTGCAGAAACAGGGAATCCAGCTGAGTTAACTGTTACCGAATTACCATAGTTATCATAAAGTGTGCCATCTTGAGCCATAATGCTCAAATCGAAACGACCGACAGCATATTGTATCTGGTCATGGAGCGCAATAGAGCGAGTATCTGCACCAACGGTACCAGACCATGTATATTTGTCTGAACCTGCAATAGTTCCCCAAGAATCAGTTCCATAGTTTTTGGACACTTCAGCAGTTGAAGATACACCTATCGTTGAATTGGCGCGATAATACAAAGCAGCTGGATAAACATATCTGGTAAGATCTGTAACGCTCAGTCCTGTTGAGGGACCATTTATAGTTGGATTTGAAGTATCTGACCAGTCAATTGCCACAGCACCATCAGGAATATTCAAGTTTGCAGGATAACCAAGAAGGTTTGCTGCATTTAATGTCACTTTATTATTTCCATCGATTGTAGCTTTATCATTCGAAGTTCCTTCTATACTTGCCTTAACAAGATCACGACCATCATCTACGGAATATTCTTTTACCTGATCCCATAAAGCTTGGACTGCAGCCTGAACACTTGCAGAAGAGGCAGCAACAGGCTTGAAATTATTCAGCAAGCTCAGTAAAGCACTACTTTGAATTCCACTCGTTTCACGAATTCCTTTCAAATACTGGCAAATTGCATAGCCCTTCGCGTCAGTTGTTTCGCCATACGTATATGATGTCAGAATAGGCTGTAGAGTAAAATTGTATGTTGAAGCAGCACCAGCAAAAGATGTAGGAGCATTCAATTTACCGTTATTAAATTCATTACCAGAGACCTTAGCTTGAGCATAAAACATAAATACCTTGGTGCCAATAGGAACATCCAACGTTTTATATACTTTTGCTTGCTGAGTATTAATATCCCAGCTATCAAAATCAGGCAAAGTAAATACTTTACTGTTAAGAGGAGTAGATGCATCCTCAACTGTTGCACCATAAGGAATAAGACACAAATTCTGCATGCCACGGAATTCTGGGGTTGGTTGTGCCTGAGCGACAGCTACTAACTGACGAGTTTCTGAACCAAAATAATTTGGAAGAGAGATGGCAAACTCAGTTTTCACCGAGTTTGTCTCCGGGTTATAATCCGGATTGTCCACAACTTCTTCGTTTGACGAGCAAGCGGAGAATGAAACTGCGCCAACGAATGCTATCGCACTCAAAAAGGCAAAATTCAAAGATTTCTTCATAATTCGATTGTTTTTATTTGTTATTATTCATTTCAATTGATGATATACACAACGTTAATGCCCAACTGGGGCAAGAGGAAGATGCGGTCACCATTGCCGAGGAAGGTGCCGCAGTGAGGACAGTCATACTCCTTGAACCAGGCATAGCCGACGGCAACACCGGCCTCAGCCTCGATGCGCCAGTTGCGGGCCATGATCCAGGAATAACCGTATTTGCCACCGAGGGCGACAAGGTCACCTTGCAAACGACGGTCTTGAACACCCTTGTAGAGTCCGAAGGGGATCTTGGTGTTACCCACATTAAAGTGGCTATAGATGGCATCGAACTCCATATAGTTCTTGTGGAAAACGGTATGAAAATAATTACGCGCGCGTAAAGAAAAAAGCATATGGCGCCACTTCTTATTCTTAGCCTTGTCGATATCCCACGCATTGACACCAGCCAACAGGCCAACTGTCCAGGCAGAATCCACCCGGACATCCACGCCAAGGTTTGGCGACAGCGTCGCATCGTAAAGCAAATTGGTGCGCAATGCTATTCGTAGCTGTTTCGCCTCTTCACCTAAAGGTGACTGGGCTTTCGCAATCTGTTGCGTTGTCAAAAGGAATAGCATAGCTATTACCCTAACATGCCAAAAAGCCATATGTCGTATTTTTTGTTTCATAACCATAACGCAAAGTTAAGGAATTTATATCAAACCACAAAGGGTTTCACCGATATATTGCCTATATTTAACACAAATTAAACAAATATGTGTAAAAACGAAGCGAAATACACAAATATAAGGTAAAAAACTTCTTAAAAAGTGGGGCGAAGCCATTTACCCCCCCCTTAAATTTTATTAATATTAACAGTAGGTGTTTGAGGCCGATCAGACCACCCCTAACCCCTCCTACTCAGGAGGGGAAACAAATACCTTGTTAAACCATATTACTAAGAAAGGGAAATATTTTACTTTTTTAGTTTGAAGGAGTTCTCGATGCTGGAGATTTCAGCCTGGAAAGCCATATCCACCTTCAGGCGCTGCTCAATGGCATTACAGCTGTGGATGACCGTCGAATGGTCGCGGTTGCCGATGAGTTGTCCGATGCGACCGGCAGGCATCTTCGTGTACTTCTGGGCCAGATACATCGACACCTGACGCACCTGCACATAGTCGCGCTTGCGGCTCTTGCTGAACACCTGACGCTGCTCGACATTGTAGTGGCGGCAGACCTTCTCGAGGATCTCGTCAACCGTGAGCGGATGGTTGTCGACCTTCACTGCACGCTTGATGATACGCTCGGCCAGACGCATGTCCACATTCGTATTATAGACGATAGAATAGGCCATCAGCGAGTTCACCACACCCTCCAGGTCGCGCACGCTGCCATTGGCCGTCTCAGCAATATACTGGATGACGTCGGCAGGGATCTTCAGACCGTCGCGACGGCACTTGGCATTGAGGATGTCAACACACAGCTGCACGTTGGGTTTCTCCAGTTCGGCAATCAGTCCACAGGCAAAGCGGGTGAGCAGACGGTCCTTCATGCCCTGGAGGTCCACAGGGGGTCTGTCGGATGCCAAAATTATTTGACGTCCCATGCGGAACAGATGGTTGAAGATGTGGAAGAACGTGTCGAGCGTCTTCGGGGAGTTCATCCACTCCTGAATATCATCGACAATCAGCACGTCGATGCTCTGGTAGAAGTTGATGAAATCGTTGGTAGTGTTATGACGCACGGAGTCCGTGAACTGCAC
>Ga0310786_10009558_pt1 | contig 12293 bp, 9 predicted proteins | sample AusTroGonzalo_MG_FD_203881 | JGI IMG/M metagenome (GOLD analysis project Ga0310786, IMG submission 203881) | Bovine rumen microbial communities from tropical cattle in Woodstock, Queensland, Australia - Gonzalo_03 (v2) (version 2) | ecosystem: Host-associated > Mammals > Digestive system >...
GCAACAAAGTGCGTTTGCAGGCAAACGTGGTGGATTCCATCCAGATTATTGGTGATGTGAAAGGTAAGGACGTTGTGATTGTTGATGACATGGTGGACACCGCTGGTACAATTACACGTGCTGCTGACGAGATGATGAAAGCTGGTGCCAAGAGTGTCCGTGCTGTGGCGAGCCACTGCGTGATGAGTGACCCTGCCAGCGACCGTGTACAGCAGTCCGCATTAGAAGAAATCGTGTTCACTGACTCCATTCCATACGCACAGAAGTGTCCGAAGGTGGTGCAGCTCTCCATTGCTGAGATGTTTGCCCGCGCCATCCGTGCCGTATCGGAGCAGAAGAGCGTCAGCGAAGAGTTCAATTTCTGATGAAGTTCGCGATTCTTGCTGCAGGAGAAGGGTCACGATTGGCGCAGGAGGGCGTAGAACTGCCCAAGCCGATGGTTAAGGTGAACGGTGAGGCAATGATTGACCGACTTATTCGCGTCTTTAACGATTGCGATGCGGAGGATATCTACATCATCACCAACAACCTGACAGAACTCACACAAGACCATCTCCGTCAACTGCAGGGGAACGATGAAAAGATACATTTGATTGTCAAGACTACACCTTCGTCCATGCATAGTTTTTACGAACTCCGGAAGGTGATGGGGAACGGAAAGTTCTGCCTTACAACGGTGGACACCATCTTCCGAGAGGACGAATTCAAGCAATACATCCAAGCGTGGGAGAATGCTGATGAAGATGGCTTGATGGCGGTGACGGATTACATTGATGACGAGAAGCCTTTGTACATCGCGACGGATGTGCAGCTCAACATCACAGCCTTTCTGGACGATGAGCCTCAACCCTATATCTCTGGAGGCATCTATGGATTGAGCGATACAAGCTTCCCCGTCATTGACAAGTGCATCAGCGAAGGGCAATCAAGGATGCGAAACTTCCAGAGGCAACTGGTAAAGGACGGACTTCATTTGAAAGCCTATCCTTTCAGTAAGATCCTTGACGTTGACCATGCCTGCGACATCGAAAAGGCTGAAGCCTTCCTCAATGAATAAGAACAAAAACTAATTACTAATAATACAAATATAATACAAACAACCTTATGCGAAACAACTTTTTATTAACCACTGCTTTATGCACCCTGTTTGCAATGCCTCTCTTTGCAAGCAATAACAGCATGCAGGCTCCATCAGAGAATCCTGACAAGATGGTGGCTTACCTGTTCACCTATTTCAACAGCAATGCACCTGAGGACGAACAGATTTGCTATGCGATTAGTGACGATGGTTACAACTTCACCCCATTGAATAACGGTGAACCAGTCATTTCATCCGACACTATCGCTTTTACTCAATGTGTACGTGACCCTCACATCCTGCGTGGAGAAGACGGAAAGACGTTCTACATGGTGGTAACGGACATGAAGTCAAATCTCGGATGGTCAAGCAACCGCGGTATGGTGCTTCTGAAATCAACCGACCTCATTCATTGGCAACACTCTGTCATCAATTTCCCCACTCGTTACACGAAAGAATGGAAAAACGTCATTCGCGTATGGGCTCCAGAAACCATATATGACAGAAAGGCTGGTAAATATATGGTGTTCTATTCATTGCGCACCAGCGACGAGGGTTCGTTCGACAAGATTTATTACCAGTATGCTAACGAAGACTTCACCGACCTTGAGGGTGAGCCCAAATGGCTCTTCGATGCAGGTAATGCCACTATTGATGGCGACATCGTTTACAACGAAGCAGACCAGCTCTATCATCTCTTCTATAAGCAGGAATCAGGACGAGGCATCTATCAGGCAGTAGCAAAGAACCTGACAGACAGATGGCAGAAACTGGATGGTCATGTGGAACAAACGAAGGAAGCCGTAGAAGGCGTGGGCGTGTGCAAGAGCCTTGACGGAAAGTCATGGATCATCATGTACGACTGCTATGCCAATGGGCACTACCAGTTCTGCAAATCCGAAGACCTCAAGACGTTCGAATTTGTGCAGAATACAGAAACAAAGGGCAAGTTCACGCCACGTCATGGCACTATCATTCCCATCACACAGGCAGAAAAGGACCGCCTTTTGAAGGCATTCGAAAATTTTAATCAGCCCATCCTGACAGGTTTCCATGCTGACCCAGAGGTGATGTACTCCAACAAGACCCAGAAATACTACATCTACAGCACAACTGACGGAACACCAGGATGGGGAGGTCATGACTTCAGCGTATTCTCATCTGACGACCTCGTCAATTGGAAAGACGAAGGCAAGATGCTCGATGTGAAGGGTGATCAAGTGAAATGGGCAACAGGTAATGCATGGGCTCCATGTATTATTGAACGCAAGCAAAAGAATGGTTCCTTCAAGTATTACTTCTATTTCTCTGCCCACAATCCTAAGAGCAATCGTAAGGAGATTGGTGTAGCCGTGAGTGATAGCCCAACAGGACCATTTGTGGCAACCGACACACCTATTGTGACAGATGATGATCGTCCCAAGGAAGCTCGTGGCGGACAAGCCATTGACGTGGATGTGTTCCAAGACCCGAAATCTGGTAAGTATTACCTCTATTGGGGAAATGGTTTCATGGCAGGTGCTGAACTGAATGATGATATGCTCTCTATCAAGAAGGAAACCATTAAACACATGACACCACAAGGAGGCAGCCTTCAGACTTGGGCTTATCGTGAGGCACCATACGTGTTCTATCGTAAAGGCACGTACTATTTCCTTTGGTCAGTGGATGATACAGGTTCTCCTAACTATCACGTGTGCTACGGTACCAGCAAATCGCCATTGGGTGACATCCTGATTGACGAACAGAACTACCGAGTAATTGAGCAAGTGCCTGAAGATAAAATATACGGAACAGCCCACAACTCTATTCTCCAGATTCCAGGCAAGGACGAGTGGTACATTGTCTATCACCGTATTAACAAGAACTTTGTGAGAAGAGAGCCAGGCATACATCGTGAGGTGTGTATCGACAAGATGACCTTTGACAAAAAGGGTAAGATCATTCCTGTCAAACCCACCCAAAACGGTCCTGAGCCACTTAAACCGGCAAAGAAGGGATCTCAGACATTAGACATAGATTTTTGATATTCTATCATCATGTTTTTTCCTGCAGAATGGCATCAGCAAGCATTTGTGCAACTCACGTGGCCTCATAAGGACACGGATTGGGCACCAGTGTTGGCTGATGCCATTGATTGTTTCTGCGAGATTACCAAGCAGGTGGTGAAGTTTGAGCCTGTGCTCATCGTCGCTCAATATCCAGAAGAAGCAAAGGCGGATTTGCAACGACGTGGCATTAGCCTCGACCGCATCACATTCATTCCCTGTCCCACCAACGACACTTGGGCACGCGACCATGCTTTCATCAGTTGCATCGACGGGCAAAACAGAAAGGTTGTCCTCAACGACTTTCAATTCAATGGTTGGGGATTGAAGTTCGCGGCAAATGATGATAATCAAATCAATAAGACTACATACCCCATCATCTCCGACATCTATCAGATGTACAACATCAAAGCCGAATATGCCTCTCAACTTGACTTTGTGTTCGAAGGGGGAAGCATCGAAAGTGATGGAGAAGGCACATTGATGGTCACGACCAGTTGTCTATTGGCCAACAACAGGAACAACACGCTTTCTCAACAAGATATAGAGGAACGAATCAAGCATTATTTCCATGCAGAGCAAGTTCTTTGGATTCATCATTCTTGGTTGGCGGGAGATGATACCGACGGGCATATTGATACCATTGTCCGCTTCTGTTCTCCCACCTCCATTGCTTACGTGAAATGTGCCAATCCCGCAGATGAGCACTACGATGAGTTGCAAGCGATGGAACAGGAACTTCTCGCCCTTCGCACCAAAGAGAATCAACCATACACGCTCTTCCCGCTTCCTCTGCCTGATCCATGTTACGATGACAAAGGCAATCGTCTGCCTGCCACCTATGCTAACTTCCTCATCATCAATGGTGCTGTACTTGTCCCAACCTATCATCAAAAGTACAAAGATTCAGAGGCTTTGGAACAGATGCAGAAAGCCTTTCCGGATCGTGAAATTATCGGCATTGATTGCCGTACTCTTATCCTTCAACACGGCTCTTTGCATTGCTCCACCATGCAATATCCACTCTTTTAATTTCCATATACAAAATCCCTTCACTCGAGTCGATTTGACATTTGACTCGAGTCATTCGATGATTTGACTCGAGTGAAGGTTTTTGAGGGTAGTCTTTCAGTTGCCATTTTCTCGATTTCATGGAAACGAAAGTTTTCAAAAGAATTAACAAATGTTAAATTATAGGTGCCTAACAAAAAGTTTATGGATTAAACTTTGTTAGGTTTAATAAATAAACATTATCTTTGCAGTATGAAATCACATAAATAGAATCAAATAAATCTTTATATCATATTATGAATGCCGCAAGACAAGAACTAGACATCATCACTCGTATAAGGGGGGAAGTAAATAATAGAAAAGAGTTAACAGGTGAGAACTTATTTCTTGCATGGGGATACCCTACAGTTTTTTTCCTGTTGGTGGAGTTTCTGGCATTGATATTATGGAATGAGAATTGGTGTGATTGGCTTTGGATGGGCATCCCATTGGTAGGTACACCATTAATGTTATATTTCCTGAACAAAGACTATGAACGAACTCATCAGAGGACACTCGACCAGAATTGTATTCTGATAATGTGGATATTCATAGGCTTTGTGTCTTGTATTGGTGGTGCAGCGATGGGGTTCGCCGGTGTATTTGAAAGGAGTTTCTTCTCTCTATTAGGTTTGCTGTGTGGCATGGGGTGTTTTATGACGGGCATCATCTTGCACTTTCATCCCAAAACTGTTTGTGGCATCATCGCCTCAGCCTTGTCTGCTATACCTCTCTTTTTTCAGGATGAGCTATGGCATTGGCAATTGTTCATCACTGCTGTCATTGTGACAATCGCTCTAATTATTCCAGGACACATGTTCCGAAAATATGTCAAAAGTCAATCACAGGATCTTTGAAATCGCAGAATGATTATATAGAATAAAGTAATCGATACCATAATTAACTAATTGTTTAACATAAAAATCTGTAAGTATGAGAAAGACTTTTTTACGTTTTGTGATGACGTGCATAGTTGCCGTCCTTGCCGTGAATGTCAGCATGGCAGCTGTGGGCATTCCCACTTCGGGTTTCTGCGGTGATAGTGATGACCCTGAAGCGGTCCAATGGTCGTTTAACATGTCGTCTGGTACCCTTACCATCAGTGGCGAAGGTGCGATGGCAGACTTTGCAAGTGGCGATGCCGCTCCTTGGTATGATTGGCAAAATGACATTACGAACTTTACTGTGGAAGAAGGTGTCACTCGTATAGGAAACTATGCTTGTTTTCAGTATCCACAGTTGACCAGTGTGTCAATGGCCAGCTCTGTATTAAGTATTGGCGACTACGCTTTTTGTAACACACCTTTGGCGAGTATTCAACCATTAACTGATACGACTATGCGTGTAAGGGAAGTGGCTGCTCCTGAAGTCACGGTGAGTGCATTGCCTGAGGGTGTAATGTCCATCGGTGCTTACGCTTTGAGCACCACAGCACTCACTAACCTAACATTGCCTTCTATGGTCAATTACATAGGCGAGAGCGCCCTATCTTACAACCCATCTCTTGCCACACTCACTTGTCTGGGAACCATGACGATACCTTGGTTCGACTCAGACATCCTTGAAGGCTGCAATGCGCTTACAGCCATTTATGTGCCAGAAGCTGCATTGGACTCATACCAGAATGCCGACTGCTGGTCACCATACACGTCCCTTCTCCAAGTCAAACAGGAAGGAGGAGAAGAAGAGGAGGACGACCCGACAATTGGAGGAAGCGTGACAGTGGAAATTGGCAAAGCTAGCTACTCTCACGACCTGCCCATCACGGCAAGTCACTGTTACTCACTGAGTCAGCAGGTGTTTACTGCCGACGAAATAAATCAAAAAGCTGGCAACATCTGGAGCCTTGCCTTCAACACAGAGTCGGGCGATTTGACACGTAATTTGACCGTCTATGTAACTAAGACCAATCAATCGTGGCTCAGCAGCGGCGATTGGCAGACCGTGACAGAAGACGATTGTGTGTTCAGTGGAGATGTCAAGTTTACGTCTGGACAGTGGAACAGCATCGACTTCGACAAGCCATTCAAGTATGACGGAAAGTCGAACCTCGTGGTGACTGTCAATGACAACACGGGCAAAAAGGATGGAAGTTTTGCTGTGCTGGCAAACTATGTATTCTATGGCAGCGGTCAGCAGTGCATTACCGCTTACGATGAAAAGAATAGCATCAGCCCGATGGATCAGAGTACGATAGAGAATGCTAGAAGCAATAGTGCATACTCATACAAGAGCCAGCTTCGTTTTACCTTCGAGGATTATCCTCAACCTGCTGCATTCGCTGTCAACGACATCGCCGATACAGAAGCCTTGGTGCAGTGCTCATTGCGCGGTGATGCAACAGCTTGGAACCTGCGCTATCGCAAGGTGGCTGCTGAGGGCGAAGAAGAACAAAGATGGGTGCAGGAAAACGATTTGACGGGCCGTTCATTCACCCTCGAGGGTTTGACACCTGCCACTCAGTATGAAGTACAGGTACAGGCTATCTTCGACGAGGACAACCAGAGTGAATGGAAGAATCCTGTAATCTTCACCACCAGTTGCTGCCCTCTTGAAGAGCAGGCAGATCTGATTTATGCCCTCAATAGTAATTACAGCGATTGGTTTAATTTTGCAGTGCAAATAATGGACATTACAAATGAGAAAAAGCCTGTTGAGGTTGCTTATCTGCATGCACCAACCTATGAGCTGTTTGGAGGTTCCATTCCACTTTGTTGTGGGCATAAATATCAGGTTAATTGGATATATGATGCTGACCATGCGAATGTCAACAATGCATTTTCATTTGCTCTATACCTCGAGCCAGGTGATTTGCTTTACAGCATGGCAAGGGGGGAGGCTCCTGAAGAAACAGCTGAGCTCACCACCTTCGTGATGGACTGCACACCTTATTGTGCACCAAAGCCCCAAAACTTGACGGTTACAGGCACCACCTTCGAGTCTGCTTCCATCTCGTTCATATCTGAGACAAGGGCAGGTGAAGTGGTTTATTCCACTGAAGCAGACTTTGATCCAGACGAAGTTACTCCAACAAGTGTAGAATTTACTGCATTAAGTGTCAGTGAAGACCTGTGGGGAGGCACTCCTGACAACGCCTCGCTGACGTTGACAGGTCTGGAGCCATTAACAGAATATTATGTTCGTGTGCGTAGTGTATGTGTAGGAGAATCAAATGGTCGTAGCCGTTGGAGTGACCCAATCATGGTGACGACAGGTTCAAGATATGATGCTCCGACACAAGTGATTGCAAAAGCTGCTAATAGTCGTACTGAGAATCTTTCATGGGGAGGTCGAGGCAATGAAAAAGCTTACAACCTCTACTATAGAAAGCAGGCTCAAGGTACACCTGTTGATATCGGTGATGTCCAGACTTTCGGTGGCGGCACAGGCAAGGGTTTCGATAGCGGCAGCTGGGGTGAAGGAATATGGAGCTCTTATGGCGATCGCCCCTTCAGCAATACTCTCTTCGTGGGTAATATTCCAGCAGGCAGTAGCTTCGGTTTCAATGCCGGAAACGGCAAGACTGGCGGTGGTGCAGTGAACTTCTTCTATGGCATGAAGAAGAAGGAAAGCGGACTCACTCCAATTCAAATGATGAAGAAGCTCGACAGGAAGTGTCTGAACGATGCCGACCGTGCTGCCAGAATAAAAGAGTTGGAAAAGAATATCTGGGTGAATGAACAATCCATTGAGGGCCTAAAGCAAATGTTGGCAGATGGTACCTTCTCGCAAGAAGAGTATGATGAGCAGTTAAAACCATTGAACGAACAACTCACGGCAGATAAAGCAGAACTTGAAGAACTGAAGTCTTTGCCCACCGATGACGAGAAGTTGGCACGCATGAAAGAGTTGGAGACTACAATCACCAATTACGACAACGGATTAAATATTGATATCACTAAGGAGGAACGGGACAATATGCAGCGTGAACTGAACGAACTTCGTGTGATGACTGCTATGGCTGAGAATCCACATAAGAACGGTTTTACCATCACCAACGAAAACCCGTCTCCTGCGGCTCAAGTCAAAGTGCGTCGCGCTCCGGAGATTGATGCTGCCACCTACGTGTTTTTTATCCGTCACTCCGACCCCAACGGTGTGTTGCTGGTGAAAGATTTGACCATCACGCCGCCTGATCAAATGAACGATTGGATTCTGATTCCTAATGTCAAGGGTACGAACTATACACTCACAGGCTTAGAGCCTAACACTGCGTATGAGGTGATGGTGGAACCCATCTATGAAGATGGCAACACTGGTACACAAAGTCCTATCACCGTGTTCACCACCATTGGCGAGGAAACAGATCCTGTGCTTGCAGACTTCTCCGTAAGCGAGGAAAAGAAGGTGAACTTCTCGCATGGTAATCTGCGCTATCAGGGCGACATCTACGAAGGAACATGGTCGATGGCTAAGCAGCAGTATGAGATATTGGGTGATAAGAATGTGGAGGAGAGCCACGGTAGCACCTACCCCGCTTCTCCACTCGATTTGTTCTGCTGGAGCACCACTAACAATTACTTTGGTGTCACCTCCTTCTATTATTATGACGATGAGGATGCGCTGCCAAAATTCCAAGGTGATTTTGCCGACTGGGGGGAAAACCCTGCACTCATAGCTGATCTTGGCACAGGTTGGAGTACTTTGACCAAAGAAGAGTGGAACTATCTGCTCAACGAACGCGAGAATGCTGCTCAGCTGAGATCATTTGCCATTGTGGCTGGAGTGAAGGGTCTTGTGCTTCTGCCAGATGAGTGGAATGCTCCTGATGGCATGATGCTGAACGATGAAACGACAGCAGAGCAATGGGCAGCCATTGAGCAGACAGGCGCTGTATTCTTGCCAGCCGCTGGTCAACTGACAACATCCTATGAGGACTATAATGCCACCACAACATTTGCTGAGGCTGGTAACTACTGGATGGGAACCCCATCTGGAGATGAATCAGGAACGAAAGCTCTTGTGTTGTCATTCACCGATACAGACATTAATATCGATGCAGATCTCTCTCGTCGCACCCACACTGCAGTGCGATTGGTGAAGGAAGTTATAAACCAACCTCAGGTTGACAAAACTGCCTTAAATGAGGAGATTACCACCGCTTCTGAATACTACAACAGCATTAAGGATAACAATGCAGATGTTGCCGCCAAGCTGAAGAGTGCCATCGATGAGGCTCAGGTAGTGACTGACAAAGTTGATGCCACACAGGAAGAAGTGGATGCTGCTAAGGAAACTCTCAACACTGCCCTTCAAAATGCTCAAGATGCCATGGAAATTGCGACCGGTATCCGCACTCCTGGCACATTGATGGAAAGTAAGTGGCATACGCTTGATGGTCGTCCACTCAATGGTAAACCGATACAAAAGGGCATTTATATCTACAATGACATAAAAGTTGTCGTACAATAAGTATGAAAGGAAAGTATTATGAGTTTTAAGTTTGCAATCATCAATCCATTGCTGCACAATGAACTTCGATTGAAAATTATGGTAGCACTTGACAGCTTGGATAGCGCCGACTTCATGTATTTGTGCCAGATTACGGACTCCACACGAGGTAATCTTAGTGTACAAATCAAGACCTTGCAGGAAGCAGGGTGTTTGGAAGTCACAAAGACAGGCTTTGGTCGTCTCTCGCATACGGTGTGTCGCATCACTAACAAGGGAAAAGAAGTTCTTCATGCCTACGAAAAAGGACTACAAAGACTCTTTTCTCAGGAGGTGCCTGCTCAAGAGGACTCCAAGGTGACGGCTGGATGAAATGATTTTTGAAGAGCTAAGGCTCTCAACAAAATCTCAAAAGGAGGATGTGTCAAATTAGGCACATTCTCCTTTTTATCGCAAGGCTTGTGGTCACTGATGTCAATGCTCATCTCGTACATGACGAGACACCGTTTCAAGGGCAACGAAATGGCGTAGCTACCCCATCACCACGTCAAGTACCATCATCAGAACAAAACCGATGGCAAAACCGATGGTGCTGAGGTTACTATGCTGACCGCTGGAAGCTTCAGGAATCAGTTCCTCGACAACCACATAGAACATGGCTCCAGCGGCAAAGGCTAGCATATAAGGCAAGACAGGCATCAACAGCGAAGCCAACAACAATACAGCAAGGGCTCCGACTGGTTCGACGGCTCCGCTTAATGAACCGATGACGAATGACTTCCACTTGGAATTGCCTGCCGCCCGCATAGGCATGGAAATGATGGCACCCTCAGGCACGTTCTGGATGGCGATACCCAATGCAACAGCAACGGCACTTGCCAGCGAAATGTTCGAGAAACCGCTCTCCGCTCCAGCAAAGACCACACCCACTGCCATACCTTCAGGCAGGTTGTGGATGGTGACAGCCAGAGCCAGCATCGCGGTCTTGGATAAATGCGACTTCATGCCCTCTGGCTTGTTCGTACCAATATGCAAGTGAGGTGTCAGTTCGTCAATCATCAGCAGGAAGCCGACACCTAACAGGAAGCCGACAGCAGCGGGCACCACCGACCCCCCCCCTTCCCCACTCTCCATCTCCATCGCTGGAATCAGCAGCGACCACACCGATGCCGCCACCATCACACCCGATGCAAATCCGAGCAATGTCTTCTGCAATCGCACAGACATCTCATCCTTCATAAAAAACACGAAGGCAGAGCCGAGCATCGTGCCCAGCAACGGAATCAACAATCCTATAATTAGTATCGTCATATCATATTAGTTTTGGAGTGCAAAGATAGGGAAAAAATTCCGACGGCACAATACTCAAAACAAAGTGTTTTGCCGTCGGAATATGTAAGGTTTCTACTGAAACGCGATTAACGAAAAGTAGATATCTTGAATATCACACCCCCGCTACTTGTGAACGAATGAATTGACGGAAATCGTCGAGATCCTTTTGATTGGGATGCCCCATGTGAACAGGTCCCATTGAGCCTCTACATGTAAACTCCTTCTCAGAGACCGTGATGCCTCGTGCCTGAAGCAGCTCGCGCATCTGTGGCACTGGCGACTTGATGATGGCGCTCGATCCGAAGCAGACAACACACTTCACCATGTCGGGAGTAAGCGTTTTGATGAATTCGACGATGCTATTATCCACTTTTCCCAAGAACACACCCGCACCTAAATAAAGCGTATCAACTGGTTCGTCCAGACGAACTGTTGCCAATTCTGGACGTGTGTTGGTGAGTTCACCGACAATGTTTGCCATCTTTGTGGTATGACCAAACTTACTGTAATAACGGATTGCTGTTTTCATTTATTCTATTTTTACATTAAACAATCATTTTCTCAATTTCTTCCCGATGCTCGAAGAGTGTACATCCGCCCGTGTGTTCCCAACCGAGCGCTTTGGCTGCACGAATCTTGCGGAACAGGGGCGACTGTAGTGCCTTCCGAAGACCCATCGCAGCAACATTGCTGTCACTGAAAGGTGAGAACGGACAGGGTTCGGCAGAGCCGTCAGGACCAATGTGGAAGAAACCACGACCTGAGGCAAGACAACCACCGAGCGCTTTTTCGTCCCCAGGGAATGAAAGGAAGATAATGTCTGCATAGGTGTTACGACGCTCCTCCAACAGGGTTTCCATCTCTGCCACATGTTCGTCACCAAAGGCCAGATGTTCTGTCCCCTCCTCAGTGGGTACATATTCAATGTAGAAGACGATTTTGCAGCCATATCCTCGCAAGGTGTTTATGAATTGGGGCGAAGTGACAAGGCGGTAGTTCTCGGTGGTCACCGTGATGCTGGTGCCAAAGAAGAGGTCTTCTTCCTTCAGCATCTCCATTGACTGCATGGCACGTTTGAACACCCCCTTACCTCGACGTTCATCAGTCCCCATAGCTGTACCTTCAATACTAATAATGGGCACCATGTTGAGGTGTGACTTCAAAAACTTGATGTACGACGGACCGATGAGTGTGCCATTGGTGAAGATGGGGAAAATCATATCCTTCACCTCAGCAATTTTTTCCAAAATGTCTTTCCTCATGAATGGCTCACCACCTGCAATCAGCGAGAAGTTGATGCCCATGTCGGCAGCTTCGGTGAAGATAGCTTGCCACTGTTCTGGAGCCAGTGTCGCCTTCTGGTTGACAGCCTCATCCTCAGCAATGCCGTTGCT
>Ga0310786_10009559_pt1 | contig 12293 bp, 4 predicted proteins | sample AusTroGonzalo_MG_FD_203881 | JGI IMG/M metagenome (GOLD analysis project Ga0310786, IMG submission 203881) | Bovine rumen microbial communities from tropical cattle in Woodstock, Queensland, Australia - Gonzalo_03 (v2) (version 2) | ecosystem: Host-associated > Mammals > Digestive system >...
AAGTACGCTCACGAACGGCGCCAGCGTCTCGTCCGTGGTCAGCACGTTCCGGTACGTGTAGAACAATCCGTCCTCCACGGCCGCCGACGTTTCGTTTCCGGCGGCGTCTTGCACGAGCTTCCTGATGCTGCCGGTGAAGCCGTATTCGCCAAACGCCTTGGCGCCTTCCGTGGCGTCGATGTGCATGTGATAGACGACGGACTGCCCGTTCTCCTTCGAGGGGGCCGTGTAGAGGTCGTAGGACCATTCGCCGCCCTCGCCCACCTGCCAGCCGTGGCCGAGGTTCCGGGAGAAGGCCTGCTTGCCGACCTTCGCCGAGAGCGTGCCGTCCTTCTTGGTCGTGATCGTCACTTCGCGCGACTCCGGACGGACGTCGGCGTACGGGTCCGTGCCGTTGGGCGCGAAGCACGTCAGGCCGTTGAACAGGCCCTTCATCTCCGCCGGCATCTCGCGGACGTTGACGGAGACGGTGAACGTCTCCGTCTCCTGGTCTTGTCCCGTGCCGCGCGTCAGCGTGACCGCGAGCGTGTACAGTCCGGCCGCCGTGGGCGCGCCCTTGAGATAGACCATCTCGCTGCCCGAATCGTCCGTCAGCATTCCGGCATGGGCGATCCCCGGCGGCATGCCGGACACGCTCGACTTCCAGCCGGTGCCGAAGGTGGCGTTGTCCAGCCAGAGCGTGAGGTCGCTGTTCTCGACGTCCTGGCCCACCATCAGGTTGTAGCCGTCCTCGCCGATGCCGTAGTTGCCGTTCGGGAAGATGGCGGACTGCCGGTTCGCGATGCGGATCGTCAGGTTCACGGTCTGCGTCTTGCCGGTCAGGTTCTTGGCCGTAAGCGCCACGTTAGTGTAAACCATGCCCGGCTTCACCTTGGACCTATCGGCTACGATGCAGCCGTTCTTCGTATCGAGCGTCACGCCGGGCGGCAGATTCTGGGCCGTCACGGTCGGCAAGGTTCCGCTGTACACGTCGTAGGAGAACAAATCCTCTTCGGAATCGACGTCCGGATCTGCGAAGAAAGTGTATTCGCCGGTCAGTTCAGGATATTCCGTCACATCGGTATGGAACTCCAGATAGTCGTCTTTGGCCATGATGAACTTGGCATAGACCGTCGGCGCCTTCTTCTGCTCCGCGATGTCCCAGTAGAACATCAACTTTTCGCTCTCCTTGCGATATTCGCCGCTGGCGGTAAAGCTGTCGCCAAGCGACGTGGCGCAGTTGATGCTGTGGTCGATGTAAGCCGTATCCGAGATTGGCGTAGGTTTCTCCTCGAAGTACCAGCCGCTGAAATAGATGCCTCTCTGCTTCGGCTTGGCCGTCAACGCGATATTCTTTCCGATCGGATATACGCGGGATTTCGTGGCAGTGCCCATATTCTCATGTCCCGCCGCCGGTGCGACCGACACGTAGCGATATCCGGAATCCTTGATGATGACGGTTTTCTGCGCCATCTTGACCCTCCCACCGGCATAAGTGGCCTTGAACACGAAGGTGATGTTACCGTACTTCTTCGGATAGCCCTTGATCGACCAGTTCGGGTCATCCATGCCCTGGAACTTCAGGCCGTAGGCATTTTTTGGGGTCACCTCCAGCTTCACGACCCCCTTCGGCGCCAACTCCAACTTCGGACGTACGTGGCACGCCTTGCCGGTCTGCAGCTCGGTAAGGGGACGCATCCAGTCGGAAGTCCAGTCGATTCCGATCTCGTCGAAATCCATGCCCTTGCCGTTGGGATCCACCTCGCCCACAACCCACTTCTGGGTGAAGTAGTGCCCGTAGCCGTTCCTGTTCGTGGCTCTAAACTTGACATAGTACACACCGGCCTGCTTCGCAGTGCCTGTGAACGTTCCGAAAATGCTTTCCGGGCCGGGCGCCACGTAGGAGATGCCCTTCGGCAGACTGCCGACGGCGATTGTCGGCACCGAGTACTCGCCCACCTTGCCTTCAAGCCCCAGCATGACATTAGGCGTAACGTCCTGCGCGAATTCGTATGGCGCGTCCTGGGTCAGACTGATGATCTGCAACCAGTCGTCTTTCGCCGAAACGAACTTCGCGACGAACGTCTGGTCGTCTCGGTTTTCCACCCTGTACTTCCAGCTTGCTGCATAGGATACGGGTACGCCGCCCGTGCCTGACCCCAAGGCGCTGTCCGATTCCCTGAACCAGCCGGCGAAGGCATAGCCCGTCGCAGGCTTCGCCTTGAGCGTAATGTAAGCCCCGACTTTGGCGATCTTGCTGCCAGAGACCGTGCCGCATTCTTCCTGGCCGTCAGCAACCTTGACCGTAACGGTCGCGAACTCGGGCATTACCGGTTCCGCTCGCGCCGTCACCGTCGCCAACATCGCGCCGAAAGCGGCCATCGCCAGGGCAAAGCCCCGAATGGCCCATCCGAATCTTCTTGTCTTCATCATGTTCTCCTTTGTTGTTTGTTGTTGTGTTTTGAAATCGTAGCAAATCATGCCGCCGTCAGCCGCACCCGCCATAAGGCTTCAGTTCAAGACGCGGAACGCCGCTCTTGTAGATGAGGCGGAAGAGATAGTATCCACTACAGCCGGTGGGTCCCTTGAAATATATCGGCACCCACCCCTTCAGCGAGCCGTCGGTCTCAGGGAGAAGCGTGGCCGAGCCGCTGAACGAAATGCCTTGGTCCTTACCCGATAGCTTCATGACGCCCTTCTTGTCAACAGTCACCTTGAACGGAGCCTTCGTGTCGGTCGTGCGGGGTAGGGTAATCCAATCCTCGGACCACCCGCCCATCTCGAAGTACATCGTCTTCATCGCGGCCAGCTCAGCTGCAAGGTCGTCTATCCAGTATTTCTTGCCGTAGCAGTTCTGCTTCGCGAAGAACTTGTTTCCATCGTATAGTTCCGGGCTAAAGTAGCCTTCATCCTTGTACGAGAGTACGCCGGTCATATCCAGTTCGCCAAGGCTCTTCAGTTGCGAGGAAGCATCAATGCGTATAATGTAAGACCTTTTCTTGCCGTCCGCCTCCTTCACCATTCCGGACTCTGCGCTGAACACCCAATCGTCGCCCCCATTATGAACCCACCCGTTTCCGGAGAACGACACGTTACCGACCTTCACCGTCACCTTGCCACCCTTCGCGGATGTGATCGTAACGGGCAGCGATTGCGGGCGGATGTCCGTGTATGTCGAATCGTCCCAACACGTCACGCCGTTGAACGTGCCGATCAGCGCGGGGCTTTGGTCATAGACGGTGATCGTGAACGAGAACAGCTCGGTCTGCTTGCTCGCGCCCGAACCGCGCGTGAAGGTGAATACAGCCGTATAGACGCCAGGCTTGGAAGGAACGCCGTACAGCCAGAAGTCACGCAAGATTTTCTCGGGGACGTAGCCGAACTTGACGCCGGGCGGAAGGCCAGATGCCGACACCTTCCAGTCTTCGTAAGTGTGATCGACTATCTTCAGGTCTTCGTACCATTCAGCCTCGTATATATCCTCGCCGACCATGACCTCGTAGGCGTCGGTATTGGTCTTGAGATCCGGCACAAGTGACGACTTGTAGTTGCCGATGTAAACCGCGAAGGTCTTGACATCGGTAAGACCGGTCAGGTTCTTCGCGATAAGCTGCACGTTCTCATAAACGGCACCGGGCTTGACCCTCGAGTAGTCAACTTCGATCCGAGCCTTTTTCGTGTCAAGCTTGAAGCCGGGCGGGAGCCCCTTCGCTGTCACCGTCGGCAGGGTTCCGCTATCGACGGCATAGCTGATGTAAGTCTTCCCTGAGGGATCCATGGCGCCGGTCTCCCACCAATCCTTGCTGGCAAGGTCTGTGCGGAGCGAAATGGAATCCGAGTCCTTCGGAAGGAATTGCGCGTAGATATTGCGTGCCTTGTTTATCGCCTCGTAGTAGAAGATCATCGAATCGCTCGCCTTGCGGTATTCGCCGCTCGCGGTGAAACAGTCGCGGATAGACGTGACGTTGTCGTCGCTGACGAGCGGCTTTTTGCAGGCCTTGTCCGTGAACCACCCGGCGAAGATGTAGTCCTTCGACGCGGGCTTCGCGGAAAGCGAAATCTTCGAGCCGACCCTGTAGACGCCGGAGCCGGAAACCGTGCCGAGCCCTTCGCTGGAGCTGCCGACATCGACCGTTACATAGTACGAACCAGGGTCGCTCACAATCACGGTCTGGCGCGACTTTTCCACGGTATTGTCATCATACGTTTTCGTGAAGGTGATCGCGTACTTGCCGGGCTTTGACGGATAGCCAGAAATCGCGAAGATATGACGTTTTCCGTCGAAGTAGTCATTTGGCTTAAGCCCGGATGGAAGTCCATTGAAAGCGAGCTTCTTCACTCCATCATAATCGCTATAGCTAAATGAATCCTTCCAGCCTTTCCCCATGAACATCGGCTCCCAGTAATCCTCGATGGGGCCGAGCCCGATTTCATCGAAGTCGCCATCGTCCGCCCCATCGACAACCCACTTCTGCGTAAGCGCCTGCACGTAGCCGTTGGCATTCTTCGCCTCGAACATGACGTAATAGACGCCCTCCTTCGTCGGTGCGCCCGTGAAATCGACGTAGCCGTTCTTCTTCGGGTCTGTTCCGGTCACGGCCTTGACGCCGTTCGGCAGACCGCTCACCTTGACCGTCGTCTCGGAAAGCGATGTCGCCTCCGCGCGCCTCGTCACGGCGAAGCAGGCGCTGGCCACGGGAGTCTCGCCAATGGCGAGCGCGTAGCCGGACGGCTTATTGTCCGAGATGTCAAACCCATCGTTCTTCGCCGCCACGAATTTCGCGGTGAACGTCTTGTCCGAACCCTCCACGGTGTACTCCCAGCTGGACCGATACGAGACGGGCGTCGAACCTTCGAACCATCCGCAGAACCCGTAGCCCTTTGCGGCGGTGGCCTTCAAGGTGAGCGACGACCCCTCCTTGGCGTTCGCCTTGCCGCCGGACACCTTCCCGAACGCCTCCTGCCCCGCCGTCACCTGCACGGTGACATTCGCCGCGAACGCGCTCATTGGCGCGAGCGCTGCCAGCGCGGCGGCTAGCAGGAGGTTCGAGAGTTTGAATGTTTGAAGGTTTGAGAGTTTCATCTCTGTTTTCTCATGTTGTTTGGAACCACGAAATACACGAAATCTACATCGCCTCAATGATTGGGATGTCGATGTTGCGCTTCTTCGCGCTGAAGTTGATGCCGACGAGGGTGACGGGGCGCTTGTCAGCCTTGTAGGCGTCGGCGTAGCCCCGCTCGCGAATCTGGCGTATCGCCGCCTTCGCGCTGCGGTTGAACTTGAACTCGAACACATAGACCGCCTTCTTCGTCTCGACGATCGCGTCGGCGTAGCCAAATGCGGAAACCTCCTCGGCCTGTATGTTCGCGCCGAGCATCTTCATGAACAGCTGGAAGTACCGCTTGGCGTCAGCCTCGCTCTTCACTCGCCATGTCGGCGGAAGTGAAGCGTATATGGAGAAGAGCGTCTTGCCGACGAGCATGCGCACGTCCCCCTCCGCCAGCTGCCGCTTTGCAACATCGACGAGCGCGGTGAAATCCCTCTCATCGATCTTCATCAGCTGCTTCCACCAAAGGGACTTGAGCGACGCGCGCACTTCGAGGTTCGGCACGCCTAGCGTCATCAGCGGATGACGAGCGACAGGGTCGTCCTCCGGATGGAACCACTTGACCTTCTTGATCGTGAGGTAGCCGCTCTGGTAGAGAAGCGACACCCACGGCAGGTCCTCGGCGTCGCATACGTCGAGATCGTCCAGCGTCGCGGTCGCGCCGTCGATATTCTCGGGGCGCTTGTCACAGGCCTGCAGCCGTTCGAGGATAAGCGTAGGCATGCCGGTCTTCGACCAGTAGTTTATTAGGATGCCGGACGGCAGCGCCTTCCCGATCGCGACCGGGTTGAGAACTCGCGCCGTCGAAAATGGCGAAAACCTGTACGAATCGTACCACGTGACGAGGCTCTTGAATGCGGCATCGTAGTCGCACCTCATCTTCCGCGCCATCGCCGCGATGTTGGCATGCAGGACACTCTCCATCTCCTCGACGGTGTAGCCAAGAAGCGCGGCATATTCGGGCTTCTCGATCGTCAGATCGTTTAGGTTGTTGAGACCGGAGAACACGGAAAGCTTCGTGAACTTCGATACGCCAGTCATCATAAGGAACCGAATTATCCCGACGTTGTTCTTCAAGGTCGAGTAGAATCCGTGCATCTCGCGGCGCATCGCGCGCAGCGCCCTACGATCGTCCAGAAGCCCGCCGAGCGGGTGGTCGTACTCGTCCACGAGCACCACGACCTGCTTCCACGGACTTGCATCGGCAAGTCCTTTTATGAGCGCGTCGAAAAGGTCGCCAGGCGCATCGTCGTGTCCGTACTTTATCTTCGCAGCGTCAAGGCGTTTTCTGAGCGACGATGAAAGCGATCGCCTGAACCCATCCCGCGTCCCCTCTTTGTCGTAGTCGGACATGTTCAGATCGATGACAGGATACGTCTTCGACCAGTCCCATTTCTTCTTCTCGATCTTGAGACCCTTGAACAACTTCCGTTTGCCCTCGAAGAGGCACTTGAACGTCGAGAGCATGAGCGACTTGCCGAACCTGCGCGGACGGGAAATGAAGAACAGCGTGCCGTTCTTCCCGTTGGCGAGACGCCACAGCATGTCCGTCTTGTCAACGTACACGTAGCCGTCCGTTATCAGCCGCTCGAAGTCGTAGTTGTCTGTCGCTATCGGTTTCATGTCGCTTATTATACCATAAAGCCGCGAATGCCGCCGCCGTCAGCCGCCATCACTTCCCGCCGTCTTTGTAGAACATGGCAGAATCCGGATTGTCTCCGCCATGGACGAAATGGAAGAGGCACGTGCCGTTGGCGCCGGCATCAACCGGAAGCCAGCCCGTCAGCGAGTGGTCCGTTCCGGGCAGAAGCGTCGTCGAGCCGCTGACCTTGAACTTCTTGCCGCCATAGATGGCAAGGTCTATCGTGCCGGAAAGCTTCATCACGCCCTTCTTGTCCACCGTCACCTTTATCGCGGGATTCTTGTCGGACGTCTGGCTCAGCGAGTATTTGCGGCCCGCCTCCGACTCGTCGAAATAAAAGCCGGTGATGTTGTAGCCTGTCGTCTTCTTCAAGACTTGCTTCGCGACCTCATCGTCGGTCCAGTACCCCTTGCCGTAGCAGTTCTGCTTCGCGAAGAAGTACATGTCTGCTCCCTTCAAGTCAATGTAGGCATTGTCATCGACCGACCAACAATTCAGAAATCCGGTAAGGTCGTTCTCGCCAAGTTCCTTGTATTCGGACGTTCCATAGGCATACAGTTCGTACATCAACGTCTTGCCGCCCTCCTTGACCTTGCCGGTCTTGAGATACGACGCCCAATCGCCGTCCTTATTGTTGACCCAGCCGTTGCCGGAGAAGGAGAGCTTGCCGATCTTGGCGGTGAGCTTGCCGCCTTCGGCGGAGGTGAGCGTCACAAGCCTCGACTCCGGACGGACGTCCTTCAAGCTGTTGTCCCAGGTCGTCACGCCGTTGAACGTGCCGACCAGCGCAGGGCTCTGGGGGTACACCGTGATGGTAAACGAGAACTTCTCCGTCTGCTTGCTCGCCCCGGAGCCGCGCGTGAAGGTGAACACCGGCGTATAGACGCCGGGCTTCGTCGGCAATCCCGACAGCCAGAACTCCCACGTTGGCCCGTTGTAGTTCGCCTTGACACCAGGCGGAAGCCCGGTCACGGACATCTTCCAGTCGCCATAGCCGTCGTTGAGATGCAGATCCGAGTACCACAGGACATAACGCATATCTTCGCCGACCATCGCCTCGTAGGCATCGTCATCTGTCTTGAGGTTCGGCGCAAGCGACGACTTGTAGTTGTTGCCGGTGCAGATCGAAAACGTCTTGGTGTCGGTCTTTCCCGTCTGGTTCTTCGCGATCAGCTGCACGTTCTCGTACTTCGTGCCGAGCTTGACCTTGGAATGGTCAACCCAGATGTACATCCTTCCGTTATTGGATTCATGGATGGAGCTACCGGGCGGCAGATTTTTCGCCGTCACCGTCGGCAACGTGCAACTGGCAACGTCAAACATGAGAAAGGAACCATGCCCCTCCAGATCGCCGATATCCCATGTGCCGCTGGAGCCGAGATCGGTGCTGAGGGAAATCCAGTCCGACTCCTTCAGAATAAACTTCGCGTAGATGCTGCTTTCCTTTTCAATGTAATCATAGTAGAAGTTCATCGTATCGCTTGCCTTGCGATATTCGCCGCTCTTGGTAAGGGTGACCCAATGTTCTTCGGCAGCAAGTGGCTTGGTACAGTCCTTGTCGGTGAACCATCCGGCGAATGCGTAACCATTCGAAGCCTTCGCGGAAAGCGGAACATTCGCGCCGATCTTGTAAACGCCTGAGCCCTTTACGGTGCCAGAACCCTGGCCAACCTCGACGGAGACATAGCGCGACCCAGGATCCTTCACAATGACAGTCTTGCGCGCCTTCTTCACGGTATTGTTGGTATAGGTCTTCGTGAAGTTGATTGTGTATTTGCCGGGTTTCGTGGGATAACCGTGGATTTCGCCGAAGATGCGTCCGTCCTCGTAATCAAACCCTGACGTAAGTCCCGGGGGAAGGCCTCCGAAGGCGAACTTCTTAACTTCCGTGACAAGGGCATCCCATGAATCTGACCAGTACTTCCCCACAAGTATTGTGTCAAGGCTGCCAAGCCCGATGTCGTCGAAGTCTCCGGGCGGCGTGTCGTCGCTCGTTCCGACGACCCACTTCTGCGTGAGCGACTGGATGTATCCGTTGGCGTTCTTCGCCTCGAACGTGACGAAGTAGATGCCCGCCTTCTTCGCCAGCCCCTCGAACTCGAAGCTGCCGTTGAACTTCGGATTCACCCCGTACACGGCCTTGACGCCGCTCGGGAGGCCGGAGACCTTGATCGTCACCTCGGAATGCGGCACACCGACCTTGTAGCCGATGGCGAGGCAGTCGCTCCGCTTCGGCTGATACGCGATGCCGAACTCGTAGCCTTCCGGTGCCTTGTCGGTGAGCGCGAACCCGTCGTCCCTCGCGGCGACAAACCTGGCGGAGAATGACTTGCTCTCATCCGTGACCTGGTACTTCCAGCTGGAGTGCCACGAGACGAGCTCCTCGCCCTCGTACCATCCGGCGAAGCCGTAGCCCTTGGCGGGCGTCGCCTTCAAGGTGAGCGTCGCCCCCTCCTTGGCGTTCGCCTTGCCGCCGGACACCTTGCCGAACGCCTCCTGCCCCACCTCCACCCGCACCGTGACGTCCGCCGCGAACGCGTTCTGCGCCGAGAACACCGCCAGCCCGGCGGCAAACAGGAGGTTTGAGAGTTTGAAGGTTTGAAGGTTTGAGAATTTCATTGCTGTTTTCTCAGGTTGTGTCGCTATCGGTTTCATGTCGCCTATTATACCATAAAGCCGCAAATGCCGCCGCCGTCAACCGCAAGGGAAACGGGCATCCAGACTGAGACTTGGAGTAGCGTCTTTGTAGATGAAGCGAATTAAAAAGTAATCCGTACAACCGTCCTTGGCCTTTATGGCTCTCGGGAGCCAGCCCGTCAGCGAGCCGTCGGTCTCGGGGAGAAGCGTGGTTGAGCCACTTAAGTTGTAGGACCCGTATTTTCCCGACAGCTTCATGACGCCCTTCTTGTCAACCGTCACCTTGAACGGAGCCTTCGTATCGGTCGTACGAGTTAGGCTGATCCAATTCTCGGACCAACCACCCTCCTCGAAGTACATCGTCTTCATCGCGGCCAGCTCCGCGGCCCGGTCGTCAGTCCAGTATTTCTTGCCGTAACAGTTCTGCTTCGCGAAGAAATTACTTCCATCGTACGGAAGCGCGCCTTCGTCGCCTTCCTCCCCGCGCGAGAGCCAGCCGGTCATATCCAGTTCGCCAAGACTCTTCAGCTCCGAGGAAGCATTAATCGTCATGACGTAGAATCTTTTCTTGTCGCCCTCCTTCACTATTCCAGACTTTACACGAACCAGCCATTTGTCGCCCCCATTGTGAATCCACCCGTTTCCGGAGAACGACACGTTACCGACCTTCGCCGTCACCTTGCCACCCTTCGCGGCGGTGATCGTGACGGGAAGCGATTGCGCGCGGATGTCCGTGTATGTCGTATCGTCCCAACACGTCACACCGTTGAACGTGCCGATCAGCGCAGGGCTTTGGTCATAAACGGTAATCGTGAACGAGAACTTCTGCGTCCTCTTGGCTGCGCCCGAACCGCGCGTGAAAGTGAATATGGGCGTATAGACGCCAGCCTTGGAAGGAACGCCGGTCAGCCAGAAGTCCTGCCAGAAGCCCTTGGGGTCGTAGCTGAACTTGACGCCAGGCGGAAGGCCGGATGCCGACACCTTCCAGTCTTCGTAACTACCGTCTGTCTTCAGATCTTCGCGCCATTCAACCTCCTGCATGTCCTCGCCGACCATGGCCTCGTAGGCGTCGGTAGCGGTCTTGAGGTTCGGCACAAGCGACGACTTGTAGTTGCCGATGTAAACCGTAAACGTCTTCACATCGGTAAGACCGGTCAGGTTCTTCGCGATAAGTTGCACGTTCTCGTAAACGGCGCCGGGCTTGACCTTGGAATAATCGACTTCTATCCTCAAATTCTTCGTGTCAAGCTTGAAGCCGGGCGGGAGCCCCTTCGCCGTCACCGTCGGCAGGGTTCCGCTATCGACGGCATAGCCGATGGAAGCCCACCAGTACGTGTACACGTCGCCGGACTCCCACGAATTTTTGCCGCCGAGGTCGGTACGGAGCAAAATGGAATCCGAGTTCTTCGGGATGAACTTCGCGTAGATGTTGCGTGCCTTGTTTATTGCTTCGTAGTAGAACGTCATCGAGTCGTTCGCCTTGCGATATTCGCGGCTCGCGGTGAAATAGTCGCGGATAGACGTGACGTTGTCGTCGCTGACAAGCGGATTTTTGCAGGCCTTGTCCGTGAACCACCCGGCGAACACGTAGTCCTTCGACGCGGGCTTGGCGGAAAGCGAAATCTTCGAGCCGACCCTGTAAACGCCGGAGCCGGAAACCGTGCCGAGTCCTTCGCTGCCGCTGCCGACATCGACCGTGACGTAGTACGAACCCGCATCCTTCACGATGACAGTCTGGCGACCCTTCTTCACTGTGCCGTCATGATAGGTCATCACCATCCCAAGCACATATTTGCCTAGCTTCGTCGGGTAGCCCTCAATGTCAACTTCAAGCGAATCGCCATCTTCCCAGATGCCGGAAGATGACTTAAGCCCGGACGGGAGGCCGCTGACGGCAAGCTTCTTCACTTGATGCGCGTCATTGGGGAAGCAATCCCAGAAGCCTTTCCCCACGAATGCCTGGTCCCATCGATCACCGAGGGGGGCGTGTCCGGTCTCGTCGAAGTCGCCGTCGCTTGCCCCGCCGACGATCCACTTCTGCGTGAGCGCCTGCACGTAGCCGTTGGCGTTCTTCGCCTCGAACATGACATAATAGACGCCTGCCTTCGTCGGCGCGCCCGTGAACTCGACGCTGCCGTTCTTCTTCGGGTCTGTTCCGGCCACGGCCTTGACGCCGTTCGGCAGACCGCTCACCTTGACCGTCGTCTCGGAAAGCGCCGTAGCCTCCGCGCGCCGCGTCACGGCGAAGCAGGCGCTGGCCACGGGCGTCTCGCCGATGGCGAGCGCGTAGCCGGACGGCTTCATGTCCGTAAGGTCAAACCCGTCGTCCTTCGCCTCCACGAATTTTGCGGTGAACGTCTTGTCCGAACCCTCCACGGCGTACTTCCAGCTGGACCGATACGAGACGGGCGTCGAACCTTCGAACCATCCGCAGAACCCGTAGCCCTTTGCGGCGGTGGCCTTCAAGGTCAGCGTCGCGCCCTCCTTGGCGTTCGCCTTGCCGCCGGAAACCTTGCCGAACGCCTCCTGCCCCACCGCCACCTGCACGGTGACATCCGCCGCGAACGCTGTCAGTGCGGCGGTGCTCAACCCAAACGTCACGAAACCCCGAAGAAAATAATTACCCCACCTCCGTGGGAATTTTGCGAGTTTTCTGTTCGTCATTGCCATGTTTCCTTTCTGTCGAAACAAGGCGTATTTTACCAGAATATCGCTTGTGTCGCAAGGACAAACGGGGAAGCAACACATCTGTCACTTCAATATTCGCGAAAACGAAACTTCTTGTCGCTTCGCTTTGGCGGCACTCCCAGAAGTGGCAAGATTGCCACTTCCCCGATGACGAACACCGTCGTCAATCGGCGGTATTTTCGCCCCAGTCGTCGGCCCACCAGTCGATATCGCCCTGGTCGATGCCAACGAGGTTGAAG
>Ga0310786_10009560_pt1 | contig 12292 bp, 9 predicted proteins | sample AusTroGonzalo_MG_FD_203881 | JGI IMG/M metagenome (GOLD analysis project Ga0310786, IMG submission 203881) | Bovine rumen microbial communities from tropical cattle in Woodstock, Queensland, Australia - Gonzalo_03 (v2) (version 2) | ecosystem: Host-associated > Mammals > Digestive system >...
CCGATTCTGAGGACGAAGGCAGAGCCAACGGAACCATCGCTCATATCACTGCCATTTTTGGTTTCATGTTGGCAAGTCTCGTCGTTCAGGACGCCATCAAAGAATAAGTAAAAAGGTAGCCTCGCGCCACCTTTTTTGTTTTAAAATAGCCGAATACCCTTTGTTTGGTATTCGGAATGCCAAATTGTAGCGATTGTGGGAGTCTGAAAACCGCCGTACCTTTGCACCCAGAAATTTAAATGGGATAAGAAGGTATGAAGAGTTTTCAGAAGACAAAAGTATTTTTATTTGCTTTAGCCATTGTTTTCAACTATGTGGCGTCGGCTACCCCCATTAGTGGTAAGGTGGCCGACGCTGGAACGGGCGAGGCAATCATAGGTGCAACGATTTACGATGCACGCAGTAGGGTAGGCGTAATAACGGATGCTGAGGGAAACTTCCGCATCGATGTAGCTTCGTTCCCCTCAGAACTGAGAATCAGTTACGTGGGCTATGAACAGAAAACCATTCGCGTGAAGGACGATGATAAGGACCTTGTTGTGTCGCTGAAGGAAGAGGGCCGCAACCTCGACGAGGTCGTTGTCGTGGGTTATGGTACACAGAAGCGCACGCAGCTCACGGGTAGTGTGACAAAGGTGAAGGCCGACATCTTTGAGATGTCTCAGGCGCCCACGCTCGACGGTGCCCTGAGCGGTCAGGTGGCAGGTCTTAACGTGACGGCCAGCAGCGGTCAGCCAGGTGCCGACAGTCATATCCGCATTCGTGGTGGTAACTCCGTAAACGCTTCAAACGAACCTCTCTACGTCATCGACGGCTTTATCTATTTCAAGGATGCCAGCAACAACTCTACAGGCTTGGGCGGTATCGAGGGCAGCCTTAATCCGCTGGCTACGATCAACCCCAACGATATCGAAAGCGTGGAGGTGCTGAAAGATGTCTCGGCTACGGCTATCTATGGCTCGCGCGGTGCCAACGGCGTGATTCTGATCACCACGAAGAAAGGTCAGCGCGGCGACCAGCAGGCACGTATCAACTATACTTATAATATAGGTGTGAGCAATGTCAGCAAGAAGCTCGACCTGCTCAACGCCACTGAGTGGGCACGGTTCCAGAAAGACTACTGGAGCAATAAGGGTGGCTATACCGACGCCCAAATTGCAGCCCTCGGCGATGGCACCGACTGGCAGGATGCTGTGCTGCGCACTGCCATTCAGCAGAGCCACGAGCTGAGCATCACTGGTGGCGGCGACAAGAGCCGCTACGCTTTCTCGGCCAACTACACCGACCAAGACGGTATTCTGCTGAACTCTGGTTTCGAGCGCTATAATTTCCACACTAACGTGGAATGGGAGTTGCAGAAGGACTTGAAGTTTGGTGTTAATGCCACCTACGGCCGTTCGAAGCAGCAGGGACTGACGACTACTGAGGAGCAGGTCTTTAATTCTTCGCCTTACTCGGCAGGCATCACCAACAGCTTTGTCTATGCCCTGCTAATGCCGCCCGTTGTCAGCGTCTATAATGCTGATGGCTCCTACAACTTCAACAACCCCTACGAGTACGCCTACTTCGCTATTGGCGACCATGCTGCTAATCCTGTTTATGACCTCAAGGAAAGCGTGGCAGAGAATATCAACAACTACCTGCTGTCGAACATCTGGGCAAGCTACGCCATCGGCGATCTCACGTTGAAGGCTACTATTGGTTTGAACAGCGAGAAACTGACGCAGAACTACTTCTCAGGTGCCTACACCTCGCTGGGCTTGGCTACGCAGGGTATTGGTGGCACTGGCAACCGTCAGACTGACGTGTGGCAACAAGAATACACGGCATCCTATATCCATAATTTCGGCGAAGACCATTTCGTTGATGCGCTCGTGGGCTACACCCGTCAGACCTCAACCTCTACGCACAGCAATATCCGCACCAACCACTTCACCAACGAGACGCTGAAGCAGTATAACCTCGGCGATGGCTCTGGCATCTACACGCCACAGACGGGCATCTCTGAATCGACGCTCAACTCGCTCATTGCCCGCGTCAACTACACGTTGCTCGATCGCTACAACGTCACCGCCACCTTCCGTGCTGACAACTCCAGCCGTTTCTCCAAAGACCATCGATGGGGCTACTTCCCTTCACTGGGTCTGTCTTGGAATGTTGATAAGGAGTCGTTTTTGCGCGACGTGCAGAACATCGACTATTTGAAAGTTCGCCTCTCTGGCGGTCTTGTAGGTAATCAGGAGATTTCTGACTATGCCTTCTCGACATCCTATGCCACTGGCAGCTATGGCGGCTCCAGCAGTTACGCCAAGCAGAACACGGCGAACAACAAGCTGAAATGGGAGACTACCGCCTCGTATAACCTCGGTTTCGACCTCGGCCTGTGGAAGAACCGCGTGAACATCGTGTTCGATGCTTACTACAAGAAGACCAGCGACCTGCTCCTGGTCGTGCCCATGGGCTTTTCCAGTGGCGTCACCTCGCAGTTGCAGAATGTGGGTAATGTGGTCAATAAAGGCCTTGAGCTCTCCATCAGCGCCAATCTGATTCAGCGCAAGAACCTCATTTGGAGTATGAGTGCCAATGCCGCCTACAACAAGAACGAGATTACCGACATGGGCTCAACGAACGACGTCATCCAGGGCAGCGACAAGCAGCAGATCCTGCGCAAGGGTGAGTCGCTTGGCGCCTTCTACGGACTGCAGTTCGTAGGCATCGTGCAGCAGGGCGAGGATGTCTCGCAACTGCCCACCATCAACGGTCAGACGCCCAAGGCTGGCGACCTGAAGTTTGCTGACGTCAATAACGATCACAAGATCGATGGCAACGACCGCGTTATCCTCGGCAGCACCCAGCCCGACATCGTCTATGGCTTCTCTACCCAGTTGCGTTATCATGATTTCGACCTCTCGCTGTCGTTTGCTGGCAGTTATGGCAATAAACTCTACAATGCCCTGCAGCGTCGCTTGGAGTTGACGGGCGACTCCTACAACGTGCTCACCACTGTCAAGGATTCGTGGACGCCCGCCAACGCCAGCAATACGCTCCCCTTGGCCAGCAGTGTCCGTCCCTTCGACTATGTTGACAGCCGCTACGTGCAGAGTGCCAGCTATCTGAAACTGCGCAACCTCACGCTTGGCTATACTTTCAAGAAATCACAATTGTCAATAATCAATTCTCGATTGCCAATTAGTAGCATCCGCCTTTACGTCACCACCACGAACCTTTTCACCATCACCCCCTACGAGGGCTACGACCCTGAGGTCAGCAGTGGTACCGATACGGGTGCCTATCCCGCCTCGCGTACCTTCACCTTCGGCGTGAATGTAACGTTGTGATGTCATTAAAAGACCATAATTGCTTTTGTTTATATATTTTTTTTAGTATCTTTGCACACAGATTTGTGGATTGAAAGTAATACTGAAAAGAAATATATGAGAAAGATATTGTTGCTGACAGTTGCTGCTTTGATGGCAGTCACATGTGTTCAGGCACAGCGCCAGGGCTGTATTGTTCATCGTAGCGCCCCGACGCGGGGCAGCAGTTCACACTTGTTGCCTGCGCCATACGACTTTGACGCCCAGAAGACCTACCGCGTGCCCGTGGTGTTGTTCTCGTTCAACGATCTGGATTTCTCGATGAACAATCCCGCAGCATATTACGACCGCCTCTTCAACGAGAAGGGCTTTAACGAAGGGTACGGATTAGGTTGCGTGGCCGACTACTTCCGCGACCAGTCGGCTGGCCGCCTGAATCTGGCGTACGACATCTACGGTCCCGTGAAGATTGACAAAGGAGTGCAAAGCCACACCTATCGTGACGATGGCTGGAATGATATGAGAAAAGCCCTCAAGCTGTTGTCGGAAACCACCGATGCCGACTTCAGCGTCTACGACTGGGACGGCGATGGCCAAGCCAATGAGGTGATATTCGTTGCTGCCGGCCTTGTGGGCAACACAATGAATGGGAATAGTTATCTGGTGCCAAGCTCCTACTACCAGATTACGAACACGACATTACCCGGCGGCGTTGACTATTTCTTCTACAGTCTCGTCTGCGAGCGCATATATGGTGACTTTCTCAGCGGCATAGGGACCATTGCCCACGAGTTCAGCCACAGCCTCGGACTGCCCGACCTCTATCCCTTCGGATCCGGCACCGCCTTCTCTACCGTCGATGAGTGGGACCTGATGGACGGCGGCAACTTCACCAACTATGGCTGGTGTCCGCCTAACCTTAGCACGATGGAGCGGATGTACCTGGGCTGGGCCACACCTGAGGAACTGACAGAGCCCGCTACCATCGAGGGCATGAAGCCCCTGAGCGAGGGCGGCAAGACCTATCTCGTGCGTAGCACCGGCAACAGCGACGAGTACTATCTCCTGGAGAACCGCCGGCAGACAGGCTGGGACTATGGATGTCCTGGCAATGGGCTACTCATCTTCCACGTCGATTCCGATATGGATGCGTGGCAGGATAATGAGGTGAACACCGACATAAAAGACCGCTACAGCCTGTTCCACGCCTCTGGTAAGGACTTCCGCGCCTGGTGCCCGCAGAACAATGGTCAGGACCTTACCCGATGGACAGAGGACAACTGGCTGCGCAGCAGCTATCTCAGCACCTCGGCCTATCCCTATACCGATCCCACGACACTGGCGATCAACAACTGTTTGACGGATAATTCGTCGCCTGCTGCCACGCTCTTCACCGCCGCTGCCGACGGTCATAACTTCATGGGCAAGTCCATCACTAACATCCAGTTGGCAGCCGACGGCACCATCTCCTTCGATTTCATGAAGGGTGATGATACGGGCATCGAAACGATGTCTGATGCAAGCAGTAAGATGTCTGATGTGTGGTACACTATTGACGGACGCCGCCTCGTGGGCAAACCAACCTCGAAAGGCTTGTATATCCATCGCTCCGCCGTGGTTGCCATGTGACTTCAATCTTTTAGCCAGCCAGTTTAATTTCCTCAAAAAAAGTGATGGGGCTTCACGGTTTGTACGTGAAGCCTCTCCTGCTGCTATTCGTTTTTGCCCTTAAAAGTGTAGAAAAACGGGCGAAAATGACGGCTATGCCAAACATTTGGTATACAGAATGCCACGAAATCGGGATTGTGGGAGCGCGGAAATCACCGTACCTTTGCAGCGTGAAAAGTTCACAACGCGAAATAAACAGAAATAACCATAGTATTAATTAAAGGTAAAAGGAGATTTTCAGTATGGAAAAGAAGCAATTACTTTTCGCAGCCCTTGTGGCAGTAGCAACATCGACAGGCTTTACGGCTTGCTCAAGTGACAGTGACGACGACAACAACAGCGGCGGCAACCAGATTGATGAGACGAACGTGGTGAACAACGACGCCTCGGCTGTCTCGCTCGTCAACGGTGTCTATAGCCACTGGCAGCCCCTCTCGTCATCGTTCTCGTTCATCATCGAACTGAACTCAAACAAACTCATCTCGTTCGAGGGAGAAGAAAGTAAGGAAGGCCCGCTGAACAGCCGTTTCGAGCAGGAGCCTACGACGTGGTATCAGGTAAAGATTTTCAACCATCTGCTCTTGGGCATCGCTCAGGACAATGAAGCCATCACCACTGTCACCAATTCGCTGAAGCTGGGCAAAGTGACGCAGAACGGCTACAACGCTGCCGTGGGTAAGGCTAAGTTCCTGCGCGCCCTAGCTTACTTGAAGTTGGCGCAGCTGTGGGGCGAGGTGCCCGTGTTCACCGAGGAAGGCGGCTCGACTACCGAGCGTCAGAGCATCGACAACGTGCTGACACAGGTGGTCAATGACTTCACTGATGCCGAGAACCTGCTGCTCGACTATAGCGGTGACCCCCGTGTGCCCTCAAAACAGGCTGCCCAAGCACTGCTCGCCCGCACCTATCTCGTATGGGGCGACAACCCGCTGACGGCAGAGCAGGTAGCAGCCATCGCCACCACGCAGACCGACCCCGCCTTCACCAAAAACGACGAGCGCCTGCAGAAGGCTGTCGAATATGCCGACAAGGTAATCAAGAGCGGTCGTCTGGCCCTCGACCCCGACTTCTCGAAGCTCTACGGCCGTGAGTATGAGAGCAACAAGCGCAACACCAACGAGCACCTCTTCACCATCGCCCACGACGGCGACAAGTTGGATGCTCAGGGCAACCACCAGACGCACTGCTCATGGACCTATCCCTTCCTGAATGGTGAAAACGGAAACGGCTATAAGCAGAACCACACCGAGGTGGCCGACGACGATCTCTATGATAACTGGAAACGCGAGCAACCCAACGACAAACGACTGGCTGAGACTTACATTATCGAATTGAAAAACCCCGCAACCGGCCTCACCCACCACTACTACTCGCCCATCTATACGCCCATCAACGGCAAGGGTGTGGATCAGAGCTACGAGAACTCGGAGAACCTCGAAATCAAACAGAACTCTGTTGACCGCATCGAGATTCGCTATGCCGAGGTGCTGCTCACCAAGGCCGAAGCCCTTGTGCAGCTGGGCCGCAACAGCGAGGCTGCCGAGCCCTTCAACCAGCTGCGCCGCCGTGCCGGCATCGCCGAGGTCAGCGCCCCCACCTTCGACCAGATTAAGCGCGAGTGGGACTACGAGTTCACCTACGAGCAGTTCTCCGTGCTGAACAGCTATCGTTGGAAGAACCTCATCTCCAGTGTGCAGCAGGTGAAGAACTACAAGCACTTCGCTGACAACTGGAAGGAGAAGCAGACCTACACCGCCGATCAGGAGGCTTACTTCCAGAAGGTGCACAACCACCTCGTGGCTAAGTACAACAACGTGCGTGGTCGCCATTATCGCCAGCCCATTCCCAAAGGCCTGCAGGGTGAGGATCTCGGCATCAAGCAGAACCCGGGATATTAATTCTCGACCACAGATTAAACGGATTTAACGGAATCAATCCACAGCAAAAAGGAGCACCCGACACATCGGATGCTCCTTTTTCAATGCTTACTTTCAGTTCGCAGCCAATTACTCTGCGCTGTAGCTCACTTTCCACCCTGCGCGGGCGAGTATCCAGCGAGATACTCATGGTTTCCGTCCCGAATGGTATACTATCCAGTCGGATGCCGGGCGGTTAATCCTTTTCTTGCCATAATCGTTGTTGTTTTTGATGTGAATACTCTTGTTTGTTTCTAATCTCTGATGTGTCGATGGCTTCGTCATGGGAGCCGAGGTCTCTGTCCGTCTTTCTCTCTGTGCCTTACACCTTCCTTTCCTGTTCCCGTGGTTGACTTCGTCTTCGTTTTCTCGCCATGCCATAGTCAAAGCAAGTTTTACTATAGTCATTTGGCTTAACGAAAACGTTAAACTTCATGTTGCTTATTCGCAGCTTCTAAGAAAACCTCCCCGCCGCCCGTCGCGAATAGGCGAGCGGGAAGGACACATCTTAGAAACAACGTGCTACTTTTGATTGTTCTTCTGTTGAATGATCTCCTGTGCCCGGTTCAATATAACGTCCTCGGTGGATGAGAAGATTTCTTCACGGGTTAGCGGCACTTCATAGTCAGGTAGCAAACCACGACCGTATGGGAAGCGCTCAGAGACATCTGAGGCGGTGACGGCTTTGATGAGCGGTAGCTGATATTCAATGTGACTATGCGGTAGGAATAGGTATGCGAATTTCAGTGCAGTCATGTAGTGATAGGCCGTGGCGGTTTCGCGTCCAATTGTGACGGCACGTCCGGCACGAACGAGATGGGCAGGGAAATCGGTAGCGGCACTGGCAGAGTTTTCATTGGTTAGAATATAAAGCTTTCCTTTGTAGATGGCATCAGTCTGTATGGGCTTCGCTTTTTTCTTCTTCGATGAATGCTTTTTTTGATGCTGTACTGTCTTCAGCTCATTGCTGATGTCTCGGTTATAGAATCCTTCCATTCCATCAACTTTCACAAATTCCTCAAACGGTTGCATGGCTGCTGACCAGTTGTTGCAGTTGGTAAAGCAAGGATAGGTTGTGTTGCTCATCACTTTTTGGTAGGTGAGGTTTGAAGGTCCTGATTCTGTGAGGAACCATTGCACCATCTTTGCCTCGCAACCTGCATCACCTCCGGGGTTGTCACGTACATCCACAATCAGATTCGGTATGTTCGCATGACTGCGGAGGGTGTCGGAGATAGCATCCATTTGTACATCGTTCATGTGGAAGTGGGCAAGTGTCAACAGCGCGATGTTATCATCCAGCAACTTGAAACTCCAATCCTCTCGTAGGTTCTGACTCCGATGTACATTGTAAGCGATGGGCGCAGTGGCTCGCGGTATATACTTTTTCATTTGATTGGACTTCAGGAAAGGAACTTTCACACTGGAGCCGTCGGTAAAGGTGAGATGCGCAGGCTTGTCACAATTGTTGTCACGATACTGTATTGACCAGTTCGTGAGCATTTGGAAGGCACCTGTTGACTGAACCTGTGCATCAAACAGATTGGTTCGCGAATGGACATAAGCAGCTTGCTCCTTGGCAGGGATGCCATCGATGGTTGCCACTTCTTTGCCAATGTATTGCTCATAGCCAGGCTGAACAACACGGACAAACATGCGGTCACCCAACGTGCAAAGTACCACTGCAGGGTACTGCGTGTCAGTACGGGCGTTGAAGAACGGATTAGGGGATTGTCTCCAAGCATGGCTGTCGTGAAGGAAGTCGGCACAGAAGGCATCGCCTATCAGATTGTAGAGCGTGGTGAAGTGTATCTCGGCAGAGTCCAATCGAGCCTTGCCTTTGCGTATGAATTCGGCCTCGCGTTCAGGCGAGATGATGTCGCGCAGGGATGGGTAGCACTCGTGGATGCTTTGGATGAAGGAGTCAAAATCCTCGTTGGCCTGCTGGCGTGTAAGAATGGGTGACGGCTTAAACGGCTCAATGACTTTAAAAGTGGTAGGCAGTCCAAAGGGTGTCATCGGGTCTATGTTTTCACGATTTTGCGAAATAGAAAAGGCGATATGCGGTTCACCGATTTGTTGGTACACATAGCTGACCGTGCCAAGTACCATGCCTGCCTTTACTCGCTCGCCTGAACGAAAAGGAATATTGCCTCTCAGACCTTCAACGTTTATCTTGCGCCCGTCGTCCAACTTCAGACTTATGCTCCCGTTAAATAACTTGATAGGGTCATGCAGGTTGGGGTCGGCCTCTAACTTGCGCCGCATACCATCGACAGTCGTTTCATCATCGAAATTGCAGCCTTTACAGGAGTTAAGGCTTGAGTAATAAATGAGACTGATGTTACTCACCTCGCCGTCGGCAGGGGCTATGACTTCCGTTCCTTCTTTAGCACCAATCACAAGTTTGCCATAATTTGTCTCATGGTCCAACAGGTCTTGCGGACGCAGAAGGATGTTCGTTCCAGCTTCTTGTCCTTTGATAGGCCAAAGGAGAGGACTTTGTTCTTGTGCCCAAACTCCGCCACAAATTGTGGCGAAGGTGAGCGCCAAAATAAATCTTTTCTTTTTCATGCTATTGCTGTATAAGTTCGTAATTTGTTACGTTGCACTCTTCCATTATTTTTTTGATGCGGTCAATATGCTTATTCGAGACCCCTTTGCATATATTGATGCGAACATGGTGTTTTTTGCTGATGGAAACTTCTTTCAAGTAATTCCTGATATTTTCAGCTTGCCCCGACCATGAAGTGTATTGATACTCCTTCCAGTCAAAGTTTTCGTGAAGTCCCCACTTTACGTAGATAGACGAATGTATTATCGCATTTGCCGGAACCACGCCTGTAAGTAATATTGTCAGTTCTGGATTGATATTTCCCTTTAAGTTAGCAGGAATCTTAACAGGTGCAGTAATGAGGTTTGCAAAACCACGTCCATCTTTGCGGCCCATTTCCATCTTTTTCAATGCAGATGCGGGCAGGTTGGGGAGCTTGTGGGCATCAATTTCCATGCCGTCGAGTTTAACTGTGGTACTCTTTAATCTAAAACCAAGTGAGTATGTAGGATGTTCCTCAATATATGAGTCATCGCCATTTTGAATCCACGTTCCTTTACAAAAGTTCACAGCGATTGCAACGATTGCGTCCCCGTCATGTAAAGCCGTAAGCATCTTCTGTTCGGAATCGTTTGCGGTTTCTTTTGAAGTATTCGAGGGAGATAGGATGTGGACGGCAGCAAAAGCCACGCCCGTTATAAGTAGGATACCGATGAAAGAGGCTGCCGCTCGGCTTTGCCGCTTTGCTCCGCAAAGAATCTTCATCCAACTGTGGCTTGACTTTTGGGGATAGTGTTTATCCTCAAATCTTTTCCATGCTGCCTGTATGTCTATAGGCTGCTCTTTCTGTTTATGAATGTAGCCCTGCTTGGATGCTACCATCAAACGGTATGCCTCGCGAGTCTCTTCATCGCTGTTGATGATGTCGCGGATTTCCTGCTCGGAATATGCTTCGGGTGTTTCGAGCATTTCCATTAGTCGAATGATGTTCGGATTTGTTTCCATAACTACTGCTATTTAGAATTTGAATTGTTTTTGAACACTTTGGATGGATTGACCGAGATACTTGAAAACAGTCTTGAGGTTCATGTCCAGACGGCTGGCAATGTCCTTTAGTTTCAGCCCTTCCTCAAATCGCAATTGGAAAATGGTGCGATGCGGCTCGTGTAGATTGTTGTCGGCATAGTCACAGATGTTTTCGAGCATAGCCATACGCTGCTCAGCGTGCTGCCAGTCTGATTCCATATCCATGGAATAGAGTTTGCGGAATTGTTCGGTCAGCGTCTTCTGCTTGATGCGGTTGATGCAACCGTTGCGTACAGCTGTCATCAGATAGGCTTTTGCCCTGTCGCCGGCAGGTGGGATGTCGCTCTCAATAAGTCGTACAAATACGTTCTGCACCGCATCCTCGGCCTCTTCGTCATTGTAAAGAAGTGTCTTGGCCAGATGAATCATCTCGCTATAGTGGTGGCAAAAGAGTTTGTGTAAATCTGTCTTATCAATCATAAACTTTCGTTATCTTGTATCCTTTCGGAGTCACATTTATTCCCTTTTCGGGAGTGCTTCTATAATATAGACAATCCAGCTCGTCATTTTTCTACGGAAACTCCATTTTTTTCATTTCCATCTCATTTTCCCTTCGAGAAGCGATAGAGTTATATGCAAAAAAAAGCGGATAGTCCCGCTAGTCTGTCGGTCTATCCGCTCTTTGCCTTTTAGCTATTTAGCTTGTTCAGCAGTTCGTTGTATGTCAGAATTGGTATGCCTGCATGTTCCTTGAGGTCAGTAAGGTCTTTATCACCGCTGATGATGTAGTCAACAGGGACGCTCTCAGCCATTGACAGGAGATAGAGATCCTTTGGGTCACGGATGTCAGATTTGGCCTCTACGGTAATGTCAGTAACGAAACAGACATCATAGACCATTTCGAAGAAGTAGTAGCACGTCTCGGAAGAGATGAGCTTGTCAAACTTCGGACGGGCAATGACTTTGCGGATTTCGTCGAGTTCCTGTTCGCTGATATAAACCTCTACGTCGTGTCGGCACAACACATCGGCCAACGACGAGAGTCGCTTGCCTATCATAAACGAAATCCACAGGTTGCTGTCAAAAAGGATTTTCATAGCCCTTTCCTAACAGCATTGATTTCAGCCTGAATCTCCTCATCCGTCATCTGCGGGGTCTTCGAGCAGGAATTTATGAATCGCTCTACCGACGTACGACGCTTGCGCATCGTCCAACCCATGCGCTGAGCCAGTGTCTCGATGAAAGCCGCATCCTGAATGGGAACTGACAATACTAAATCTTCCATACTTTTCTGCTAATTGGTTAGATGCGTGCAAAGATAAGAATAATTTTGCAAAGTTATTCGTTTTGGGCGTTAAAAGTATAGAAAATAGGTGGAAAGAGTGGCTATGCCAAACGTTTGGTATGCAGAATGCCACGAAATGGCGATTGTGCAGCTCATAGAAACCCACTACCTTTGCAGCGTGATTACATCACACTGCGAAGTCAGGCGGCACCTCGGCAAAGAGCAAGCTCTCTGCGCTCGGTTTGCACTGATTTTGTCACCCGAAATTATTCATTTAAAAAAGTAAGGATATGAAAAAGGTAATGAGATTGTTTTTCGCAGCGGCAGTCCTGGTGGGATTGGTCTCCTGCAACTCGAACGATGATTTTGGAACTCAGGAAATTGAGATCCCAGGTGTGACGATTGACGGCGACGTGGATTGCTGCTCGGCCGAGGAGGCATTGCAGGTGTATCATTTCCTGCAGACGGTGAAGATCATCCCAGAGTTGTCGACGGTAGTGGACGGACAGTATAACGTCTTTGCCTA
>Ga0310786_10009561_pt1 | contig 12292 bp, 25 predicted proteins | sample AusTroGonzalo_MG_FD_203881 | JGI IMG/M metagenome (GOLD analysis project Ga0310786, IMG submission 203881) | Bovine rumen microbial communities from tropical cattle in Woodstock, Queensland, Australia - Gonzalo_03 (v2) (version 2) | ecosystem: Host-associated > Mammals > Digestive system >...
CAAAATATATAAGGGTTTGAAGCATGCTTTATTTTTTTTGCGTAAGAGAGAAGGAGAAAAGGGGAGGCGAGAGGGTTGAGGGAGCGTGCGGAGAGAGGACTTGGGGGAGAATGAAGGAGGACTTAGGGGAGAATATATGTTTGTTTTATGCACATTTACGCAAGTTTTCAGCGTAAATTGCCGGCCATCCCGTTCGCCGTCTCTCGCGCGGGGCCCTGTAAGGGAAAGATTGCCAAACAGGAATGAAAAAGCCTGTCCTGGTGCATTGCCACGCACGGCGCACCTTGAAAAAATAATAGTGCGGAAGGAGAAACCTATGTTCGCCATCACCATCATCGCCGTCACCATCGCCATCATGACCCTCGCCGGCTACGCCGTCAACGCCATCGCGAACAATGCCGCCTACAAGGCGGTGGATACCGACGCGACGGAGTGGGAGCCCATTTACGTGGGCATGACCCGCATCGGTAAAGAGACTATCATCGTTGCCCTTGGCAACCGCGCTTCCGTAGAAGAATCGCTTCGCAATTTCATGAAAAATAACCGCAATGCCCACGGTTGGGCAATAAGAACAGCTCGCAAATAAAAGGCCTTCGGGCCTTTTTTTTATTTACAGGCAAACGACCGCGGTTTGCCAGTAAAATACATAGCGGAGAAAGGATTTCATTATGAAATCTTTCGAAATTAACGGCTTTACAGCCGTTGCCGGTCGCACCGAAAACGGCCGGCGGTACGCCGAACTGAAGAAAGGCGAAGATATCGTTGCCTATCGGTGGTTTGACGACGCCACCAAGCAAGGATGCACCTGGGTAAAGCCGGGCGAATCCGCCAATGCCAGCATCGCGCTGGACATGGCATATAGAAGAGCATAACGCTCTTCTTTTTTTATTTTTTACGGACAAAAGGGTCCCATTTGCCCTGGAGTCTGCGGGTCCAATCAGCCCGCCGCCTGACAACAGGCAATCCTAAACCGCATACCCGTGCGGGGGAGGTGGCGTTTGCCAACTTCGGTGTATGGTTCATTAGATGAGGGAACATCGAGCCAGACATCGGGACGCTTATGGCAATTAAAACACCAAGCAAGTTCAGGCTGTCTATCGGCCTGCGCCACGCACGCCGCGTTCGTAGAGCGGGTGCGCAGAGAACATCTGTCGTTCGATGTTCTGACAAAACGCAGGCAGTTGGGACAAGCAAGGACGTTGCCTGTTCGCCAGAGACGTTGCGAACAGGCTGAAGCAAAAACAGTCCCGGCATCAGCAACTACACACGTTGCGCAGAAGCCGAGCTCCATGCAACGGTCCTGTCAAGCCGCAAAACGGAGCAAAAGCAGAAGCAATACGTTGAACGTGTTAAGTCGGGAAGCGGAACATCGCTACGAAACAGGCGTAACGGTGCTCTGCGAGCACGCCGTTGTGATAACGTCGTGTTGGGGAACACCCGCGTGGAGGGAACCCGCAAATCAGCCAGTTACGAGCTGTAAGCGGTCTTCTCGATGCTTTGTCCGACAACTCTGTCAATAAAAGGCAGAGCCCCAACGGACAAAGAGCAGCATCGTTGAAGAAGAACTCCGCTGTGATATCAAGCGGTACATCGTGAGGTGTATGCAGCAAGACCCCAAGTTGTGGAATAGAACAGTCCACAGCGCGGTGCCGCCTAAGGCATCGTTCCTCGTAAACGCGGAATCGAGGAGAGTCGCCATATACTCAATCTGCCCAGGGAGCCCCTGCAAAAGCAAGCTCAACCGGAAAGGGGAAGAGAACCATGTTCGCTATCAACATTGTATAAAACTCTTGCACAGCCCGCAGCAAGAGGTTATTCGTCAAAGGTTAAGTCGGGAACACCACGCGCCGCCCAGCGCTTTGACATAGAAAAATAAATAAACCACGGGAATAGAAAGGAGAAGCACGTTAAGTCATGCTTCTCCTTTTTTTGTTTGTGGCCACTTATGCCAAGTGGTACAGCCGTGTGCGTATCTCGGCCTGTTTTGATACGCGAACCACTACAAGCATCAGAAAGGAGGTGTAATAAGTAGTGGATAGGGAAACCATCTTTCACGCCTATGCCGTAGAGGCGGGCGCGGAGGACGTGGAACTCCGTCTCATGCCCCTGCTCAAGCAGGAGGTGTTTAACGGAGTGTACACGGGAGGTTTCTTCAAGGCTCCTGCCAGCAGCAGGTTCCACGGTTGTTACGAAGGTGGTCTGTTTGACCATCATGAGGCCGTGTACATCAAGCTGAAGGAGCTGACGGAGAAGCTCGGTTTCTCCTGGAGCCTTCGTTCCGTGTTCATCGTGGCGTTCCTGCACGATATGTGCAAGGTCGACATGTATGTCAAAGCGGGAGAGGGTTACTCCAAGAATCTTACTCTGTCCGACACACGTCATGCAGAAAAGTCTCTTGATTACATCAAGCAGTACATTGAGCTGACGGAGGAGGAAGAGCTCTGCATTCGCTTCCATATGGGAGCTTATGTAAAAGAGGATTGGGGTGCGTTTGCGGAAGCGATGCATAAGTATCGCACCGTGCTGTATACCCATACAGCCGACAACGACGCCGCAAACGTCCAGGGGACCTAACATAATCCAACAAACTGCATTCCAGCAGTTGAGGGTTGTGTCCTCCAAAAGGGGCCTAGAGCCTACACCGTTCGGTAATCGACGGTGGGCTGAGCTGCTAGCCGAGCACTCAAAGCAGCAAAAAGGAGCTTCGGCTCCTTTTCTTTTTTTTATGCGGCAAAGAGACGCACTCTTTGCGGTACCTGTGTAAGGTTCCTCGCTTTTACCGCACAGGTCTGGGGCCAGAGAACAAGCGTCTCCCGCTAAAGGAGATGACAAACCTCTCCCCGCCGTCCCCACGGCATCCCGACAGTGTGCCAAGTCCTTGCCTTTTGCGTACGGGCGCAAAGTAAGAAAAGGTAGATGGGCGCTAGGCTTGGAGGAGTCGCCCTCCAAAGGTCCCCTATAGATGACAAAAGAAAAGGAGGTGTCGCATATGACACTGAAAGCAGGAGACCGTATCGGTCCTTTCGTTGTAATCTCTGCCGGTATCGCGGACGCGGTCCGCAGGTGGAGTTTCTTTCACCACGCTTGTGTAAACTATGAAGCCCTCCCGGAGGGTTTCGAAAAAGATATCATCGGAGCTTGTCTCGACGATGAATACGAAGAGATGAAACAGGACCCCGCAATCATGGGTCCTGGGCTCTTCGCCTATAACGAAGAGCTTCGTCTCAACGCATAACAAAAAGCCGTACACCTTCGGGTGTGCGGCTTTTATTTTTTTACGGAGCCTAACAGGTAGGCTCACCGGGCAACAGCGGTACTGAAGCTCTACGGATTATAAAGGTCCACGTAGAGTAGACACATGTGGAGGAAAAGCGATGAAAACCGTTTATGTCCGTTGGATGTCAATCTTCGGCGATAAACTGTATAAATACGACGAAGATTTACAGGAGTGGTATTGCGCCGGACAAAAACACCGGCTTATCGATTCTCTCAGGTATGAGGTGAATCGAAAAGATGAAGTCGCCGTAGAACCTTTAAAGAAGAAAAACGGCAAACTTCATTCAAACATCGCCCGTCTTGGAACAATTGGGTTCCTCATAAGGGATAAGGCAATCTTTCGTGAATTCAGAAAAGATTGTTGGTCCTACTATGGCGGAACACAAACCGCTCGGCGGGGACACAAAATAGAAGCCCCGAACCGCTTGTATGTTGGAGAAATGAACAATAACTCCAACCATGCAGAAGCGTGGGCGAAAATGGACGATTCTATTATCGGCATCGTCATCTATGGACACATTGCCGAACTCCGCAAGGAGAAACAAGATGTTATCCACAGGATAGCAAAAGAATTCTCTCTGCCCGTGTATGCCGTTACAAGGCAAGGAGAATTAAAGAAAATCGAGCAGTAAAGAGGGTTGTTCCGAAGGCTCGAAAAAGTAGCAAACCGGCGGCAAAGGCGAAACATAAAGCGTCATCATTGCATAAAAGACGTGAAGTGTGTTCACTGGCGGAATGTGAAACGATGGGTGAAAACGCGAGAGCTGCAAGCTACCATCCTTACGCGTGGTGTTCAATACGGTAACTACCTGACAAGGCACCGCTACTGAGAACTCAGCCGGAGACCTCGGTAACCAAAATTAACCGGCATTGCAAAACACAGGAAAGGATGGATGCCTATGTGGGCGTTCAGCACTTAGCCAGAGCAACAAGCTCTGGCTTTCTTTTTTTTATGCGGACGTCTGCCAACAGGATATCCGCATAAAGCACTTAAGGAGGTGTTAGACATGTTGGATTTCGAGTTCTTCCTCGAAGTGGTCATTGCCGTCGCGGTTGTGTGCGTAGCCGCATTTAGCAAAACAGCGCGCAAAATCATTTTCGGCGCGCTGGCGGTGGCCGTGGTCATCGGCACATGCCACAGGGCGCTGGCAGAAAACGTCAGCGCAACAATATCTGGCATAAACTTCGAAACTAACGAAGTTTACGCCATCACGAAATCAGGAGATATATACTCCTGGTTTGAAGACAGCATCAACGAAGATGATATCCTGTACGGAAGGGATATCGTCTTCGACGATGCCGGAGAACATATTAAAATGGGCTGTAAGGCCCTCCTCGTGATAAACGAGGATAAGGTAACATCCAGAAAACTGACAGGGTTTGTAAAGAGAACCCAAAAAGTTTTCGAGTTGTCATATAACGACAAGGATGTTATCGGCTACGCCAGCGACCCTGTAGTCGCAGCGTACCTGATGATAGAGATGGATTGCTATATCCGTCCTATCGAAGTAGTTTACTGAAATACCCAGAACAAGCCGGGGCCTTAGCGCCTCGGCCTTTCTTTTTTTATGCGGCTAGCAGACAAGCCGTAAAAGAAATAAGGAGGACACAAAAATGAATCATGTCACACATGACGAAAGAACAATTAAGGGAAGGATGACGACCATCGTGGCTCGTCGTGGTCACTACGGCGGCCACGGCCTTCCCGTAGAATGGCATCGGACAGACCTGGGCGTCGCCGCCATGTTCGAGGATGGCGTTATCATCGACGCTCGGCTCGAGCAGGACGACAACGGTAACTATGTCTTCACCCGGTACGAAGACATGACGCCCACGCTGACGTGGGTTCTCAGCGGTCCGCCCATCCGCGTCTATACGGCAAGGCTTGCCGCGCGTGGCATCACGGTGCCTGCGCAGAGCTAATCCTTATTAAACCGGGAGCTAACCATGCTCCCGGTTTTCTTTTTTTATGCAAACACGGGCAACAAGCCCGAAAATAAAAGGAGGTAACCCCATGTATTCCGTTCTGCCTTACACCGAAAATACTGTCGTCGTTATGAAAGACGGCCATGTCGTTGGCATATGCGCCGAGGGCATGGAGGAGGCACTCATCGAGTCTCTGAAAAAGTGACTTATACACAACTGAATAGGAAAGAGCCCAGCTTGAGAAAGCTGGCTCTTTCTTTTTTTTTTTTTTATGAAGGGAGGTGAAACAATGAACAGAATCCGCGAAATTGAACAGGAGCTGTTCGAAACCCTGGATGTCTCCGGCGAGACTGCCACCGAAGCGGCGCGCACGATACGTGCAGTCGCGCGGCTGGAAGCAGCCGAGGAGAAAGCCGCTCAGGAGAGCCAGAAGGCGGTCGATTTCGAAGTCGACAGCCTTGAGGCCAAACTGAAAGGCTTCCGGGTCAGGTATTAAAGCCTGGAGGGGGACGCGTACCCGTCAACAGAACACGCAGAATAGCAATAATGCTATTCTTTCTTTTTTTATGCGGACTTGCAGCAGTCCGTAATAACGAAAGGAGGGAACCGAGATGTCTGAATGTATTTTGTTGCCGCTGTCCGACGAAACAGTACGGGGATTCCCGTACAGGCGGGCCATTATCCAGAACGTAATCCTGGAAGTCAAGCCGGAGCCTGAAGAATACAAGCGAATTCTGGAGCGCTTGTGCAAAAAAGCCGGAATGAAACCTGATAATCATCAGGTATTCGTTATCGGCAATACCGTAGTCCAGATGTCCGATTGGACTATCTGGATTGGTTACGGCGTCCGGGAAGGATGCTGGTAACTTCAACATGGGTGCGCCACAAGGCGTGCCCTTTTTTTATTTTTTACGGCAGAACAGCAATCTGCCGAATAAAGAAAGGAGGTCATAACAATGACCAAGTTCAAGGACTTCAAAGGTGTCGAAATCGAAATCGACATCGAAAACATTACACTGCGCGGCGCTTCTGCCTGGGAGCAAAAGTACGGGTATTACCCCGATGTGTACTTCGTGTACACGAAATTCGGTGATATCCTCGCCACCATCGACCGCGCCTACGCCGATGCTGCGTTTAGGGTTGCAGTTAAGAACAACACCCTTGACAAGTACATGATGGAGTTGGACGGGAAGACCTTCGTCTACGAATCCGGTAAGTGGATTCTCGACGCGGTCATCAATCCCGCGTCCGAGAACTACTCTATCCTGTATTTCGACTACGACCGCGACCAGCCCGCCGTTGTCAAATGCGCAACATTTACCGAAGCGAGACAGCTCGCAGACGAAAACAGCGGAATCGTCCGGTTCATCGGCACCGGACATGAACTGTATGTCTGTTACGAACCGGATTCATACATTGGCTAAGAAAGCCTGATATATGGCGAGACTGCACATCTCGCCTTTTTTTATTTTTTATGCGGCGCTTGCCGACAAAAATAAGGAGGTTTACACTATGGAAATCGAAGTCAGCGGAATCATCTACGGGAAGGAGACGGAGAAGCACACGCTTCCCATCCCGCTCTTCCACTCCAGCCGTTTGGTTGGGACGGAAGACAAAGTGCTCGAGCAGCACGAGTACATCGCTCGTATGCTGCCCAGCAAGTACCTGGTCACCGGCGTCCAGGTCAGCAATGACGCCTACGAAGACGTCGCCGACGCGTTCATCTGGGTCGCCCGTACGCCCGAACTCCGCGCGTACTACACGTGGTACTCCGGCGACAGCATGTACAAGGTCTTCACGGAACTTGACGACGGAAACTACGTCATCTTCCATGTCGACATGTATCATCATCTGTCCGACAAGGACGCCGGAGACAGGCTCTGCGACGCCGTTATCAGCGCCGTCGAAGACGAAAACGAGTACGAGCACAAGCTCGAATCGACGTACTTCGGCACGCTGTACATGGAACGCGGTCGGCGCATCGCCGAGAGAGTCCCGCTGGAAAAGCTCCTCCGCGAAAAGGCGGACCTCGAACGGCACATCGAGAGCTGCGAGGAAATCCGCAAGAGCGCGACCAACAAAGCGTTCTGGGAACGGGGAATTACGCGGAGCAAGGAAAAGCTCGCCGAAATCGAAACCCTAATTACCCAGAAGTAATTCTGAACACACTTCTATCTACAACCGAATAGGACACGGTTAACAGCCGTGTCCATTTTTTTTATTTTACGGGCAACAGCGTGAGCTGACCCAAATAAAACGCCGAAAGGCAAGGAGGACCTGGTTATGTACCAGAACATTTCCCTTTGTAACATGTACATGGGCGACTGCGTCCGTTGTACAAAAGAGATGTACGGCTGCCAGATGGGAGACTATCTGATGGCCGTACAGGAAAAAGAGGCGAAGAACAGCGCCAGAATCAACGGTGCTATCGCCAATACCATCCGGCTGGCAGGACCGAAGAAGCACGGCATCAGCAAGGGTTACTGGAGCTGGGTTCTTGCTCAGAGGGTGCCTGGCCCGAAGGCTAAGGGCAGCATCTTTGAAGAGATGACTGTCCGCAAGCTGAGCAAAGCCATCAAGACCGCCCGCTGGGAAGAAGCGCAGGATGAACACGTCTTCCCCGGCTGCACCGCGTTTAAAACCAGGGATATCCCGGGAGGGATGTACGGCGTCGTGCCGCTGGAAGACTTGCCCGACGACGCCGACCTGATTATCCTGGACCAGAAGAACACCGGGTATGCAAGTCTGTGTGTGAACGGCGGAATGCGTGTACCCGCCAGGGAAACATGGATTATCCTCGGGCCGTGCGACACGGGCGAAGAAGTGGTATACACTCTTCATCCAGGCGCTCCGACAGACCGCGCCAAGACGCCAACAGACATGCTGCCCGTCGGGACAAAACTGACAAAAGAAGAAGCGCTGGCGAAAGGGTTCAATACTGCAAACATCCGCTAAACGCTTCTGCTGGGCACGGCTGAAAATATGAACGGCCATTGAGCCAAAGAAAGGAGAGATTAATATGGGTCATTGGACTCAGGTATCCCTGGAAGTAATCACTTCCAACCCGCTTCCGGAGAACTTCTTCGGAAAAGAACTCCACGACAAGCATCTGCCGTGGAACATGCCGATTGAAGAGAAAGCAAAAGTCTGGGCCAAGGAAAAGGCTATGTGGGATTACGCCTACGCCCACGAAGACGAATTCCTGCCCATCGGCGAGGGCGACACGCTGAGCTACATCAAGGAAAGCGTGTATTATCCCTACAAACTTTGCGGCGAACCGATGATGGCTTACCGCACGGTTATCGCCGGAGCCATCAACGAGTACGTCGAAGAAGACGTAATCGAATGGTTTAAGAACAAGTGCAAGAGCATCGGGTTTCCTTGCACTGTTCTCTACATCAACGCGAGAGCGAACGGTATTATAACCGTGAAGTATGTGGTCAACGAGGACTTCGTTCTTCCGCAACCCGCCTGCTTCGATGACGACGGCGACCTGGATGAAAGCGAGGTTCCCTACCTGCCGTATATGGGAAACCTGCATTACCGCAGGAAGCAGATGATTGCGGATAAGCGGGAAAAGAAGCTCTTCTGCCTCCGCAAACACTACCTAAAAATCAAATCCAAGTAATTCGCAAACCTGGGACTCAACATCCCAGGTTTTCTTTTTTATGAACGACAAAGAGGACTAGAGCCTCAGTCGATAGGAGGAACACAATGGGTAAACTTTACAAGGTGACAATAATGAACTGTGACCCACTCGAAGAGGAATGGCAAGAAGCAAACGCTTTCTACGACACTGGAAAACAAGCCAAAGACGCATTCGATGAACTTGTAGCTTCAATGAAGAATGTTTATCGAAAAGGGTTTTGCTTTGCGTATTCTGATTCCGGCATAGCGGAAATAGGTGTTGTCAAGACTGGCGGTACGATTAACATCAATGACGTGAGCTACTATGAACCCACGACAATTTCCGATGAAGAAATTGTGCATAGTCTGGAATGTTGGCTCGGATATCGAATTGACGAAGAACAGCGTATGACGCCGGCTGAAACATACCGCGAGTTAAAGTGCCGCGTGAAAACCATCCTAACCACAACGTTTGACAACGAAACAAGGAAAGCCCACTACGTTGTTACCACCATGAACGACACAAAAATAACTATCGATGTCGATTTCCGTATGCATAGCCACAAAATTGCAATCTGACAATTAACCCAATAGCTGGGCCGAAAGGCTCGGCTTTTTTTCTTTTTTATGAAGGAGGTGATTGCTGTGAAAGTACACAGCGTTACGGTAATCTGCGTTGATGACCGTGGAATGGATAGCCTTCTGGCTGTTCTCGGTTATCCAGAAGAAGACCAGATGGACAAATGGGACTGGAAAACATTTCGTCCGGAAGCTGAAGCGTTCCTGTTTGAAGAAGAGTGCTACGACCTTGAGCGCGAGCTGTCCGGAGAAAGGCTCCGCAACCAGCCGTTCGAAAACATGCGGGTTGAATACGAAGACGACCTGCAAGACGAATGGCTCGACTATCTCAACAGGGAGGAAGAAGAATGAGTGAGGTCATCTATGTCGGCATCTTTGTCGACGAGTGGGCTGTGAACCTTCTGCAGTCCAAAACCGTTCAGCTTGCCAAAGAGGTACAGAACGTGCACTGCACGCTGTGCTTCCGCCCGACACACGAGCAGCTGGAACAGTTCAGCTACGTCCAGGGGCAGGGCGTCCTGCTGGATGTTGTCGGCGTTGGCTGCGACGGGCATAACAGCGGTGTCGCTGTCCGCGTTCCCAAATGGGTACCGAACATAAACGACGCCCAGCCGCACATTACGGTCTGGCTGTCGGAAGACGGCAAGGCGGTAGACACGGGCAAGCTGGAGTTTAACTCGTGCGAACGGTTCGTAATCACTGGAAGGGTAGGATTCTATACGAAAGGAGAGGTAGATTATGGAATTTGAGTATACGCTTACAACCAACAGGATGAAATTCATCACGTTCGACCGGTGCGAAGCCGTGTTATTCCTCCGCAAACATCCGGATGCGAATGCTTCTGTCGTACTTCGCGGAGGAAACCATGACAAGTACAGACGGGCACGCAACGCCCGCGAGTACGAAAAGGCGCTGAAGCGCAAAGATGTTGAACTGCATAACCGAATCGTAAAGTCCATCATGGGCTGGTGAATATCGCAAGGCGAGGCCGAAAGGTCTCGCCTTTTCTTTTTTTTGTGCGGAAAGGAGGTACAAACAATGACAATAGTACCGTACAAAGAGTTCATTGAACTCGCCGGAGCCGCAGAGATTCCGGAAGACCTGGGCAGATTTGACAAAGCGATTACCGAGGCACAGAAGGCAAAGCTCCGCAAGCGCGGCATCGGCACAACCGGAATCGACAGCAGCCGCAAGGCCGACCGCATTCTCTGCGTGGCGGACTACCGTTTCAAGCGCGGTCTGGCAACGCCCGGACAGATGCGGACGCTCCGCAAGCTTGGAGTGCCAGACATCGGCAAGAAAACATTTGCCGAGGCAACGGCCATCATTGGCAACTCGGCGCACTGGTGAAAGGAGGAAAACACATGAAAAAGTTTGCTATCGAAGTGACCTACATCGGTCACGACACCTTTGGTGACGTTCCGCACACCAAAGTGTATGAGGAACTGGAAAAGCCCCAGATGAAGGGTGAGTTCCAGCTCATCCGTGACAAGCATCCGGACATTCCTGTTCAGGTCATCAGTAGCCTGAACGGCGGCTGCAAGAAGACGTACGGCCCGGAATACGACTTCGACAGCCTGACGCTGACGGTGGACGTCAAGTATCCTTCCGGCAAGATTGCGACGTTCCTTTGCCGGAAGCACTGGAACGGAATGTTCCGCATTAACAGCCCGTTTGGCGAAGTGGTCGTGATTGCCCAGAAGACGGTCCGCCGTACGGAAGAACAGTTGGAGGACCAGAGAATCGAAGGTGACTTCGATTATCACCTCTGGTTCGAGGATGTAATGATTGAGGAGGTGAAAACATGATTACCAACCAGACTGTTATCTGGGCTGGCGACTACGAAATCAAAATGACGGTGTACGACAACGCCGAGTGGCTGGTGTCCATCAACAATGCCGTCCTTGAAGTCGGAGCCACCAGCAACCCCTGCCAGCCGAACTGGAACAAAGGGGTAGCAGAAGCCGTCATGAGCATCTGCAGCATGATGGAGAGCGAAGACTGCTCCGAGCTCATCAAGTCTCTGCAGAACTGCGGCTTCATCCATTTCAAAGACGTGCTGAATGAAATGGTGAAGCTCGTCGACCCCGACCCGTTCGAAGTCGACGAAGACGAACTCTTCGACACGATGGAAGCGTCCTGGGGAGACCAGTACGACTCCCTGCAGTAAAGACAAGGGCTGGCTTAACCGCCAGTCCTTTTCTTTTTTTGTGAACGGCCATAGAGCCGAAAGAAAGGAGAATGACTATTATGAGAAAATCCACAAAAGACATCGCGCAGGAAATGGGACTCCAGCCCATCAGCATCTGGACTGCCCTGAAGCTCATGCTGAAGGGACACTGTGTCGGCATCTGCTACGGCAGAAAGGCCGGCAAAGGCATCCGCGCTACAATAAGGAGGTGAAAGAAATGAAGAAATACGGATGCGTAATCAAAGAAGGAGAGAGATACAGACTTGCTCCTGAAATTGTTATCGCCGAAACCCAGAACGAAGCTGGAAAAGTCTTTGAAGAAGACTACGTAGTCGAATCTGTATTCGTCTACAAGGACGGCATGAACGTCGACGAAAACGACGGTTCTATCCTGCTCTGATTAAACAGCCGAGCTAGCAATGGCTCGGCTTTCTTTTTTTATGCGGTCGTGCAGACCGTGAATAACAACAAGGAGGTGCCAACTATGATTTGGCAGTTCAACCCCAAGCACAAGACCCTTGTCATCCCCGAGCATAAGCTCACGATTCCGGCCGTCAGGTCCATGAAGATGGCCCAGGAAATCATGGTTCCCACGTTCAACCCGACCGAGTGGCAGTTTGTCGTTAAGAGCAGGAGCGGCAAACTGTACAGCTACTCCACCCTCGAAGCCGCCAAGACCGACGCGTGCAACAA
>Ga0310786_10009562_pt1 | contig 12291 bp, 10 predicted proteins | sample AusTroGonzalo_MG_FD_203881 | JGI IMG/M metagenome (GOLD analysis project Ga0310786, IMG submission 203881) | Bovine rumen microbial communities from tropical cattle in Woodstock, Queensland, Australia - Gonzalo_03 (v2) (version 2) | ecosystem: Host-associated > Mammals > Digestive system >...
GGCCAGCCCGTACTGCACCAACGCTCAGGGTCACGGTCCCGCATGGGCCAACTCCCTGTTCGAGGACTTCTGCGAATTCGGTCTGGGTATGAAGCTCGGCTCCGACCGCGCCCGTGAGACTGTGGCCAAGACCATGAAGCAGGCTCTCGAGTGCGAGTGCTGCAGCCAGGACATCAAGGCCCTCGCAGCCAAGTGGCTGGAGGCTCCCCAGGATCCCGCTGTTACCCGCGAGGTCGCCGACAAGATTGTCCCGCTCGCCAAGGAGTGCAGCTGCGACACCTGCAAGAAACTCGTAGAATACCAGCACTTCATCGTAGCCCGCAGCCAGTGGATCTTCGGTGGTGACGGTGCTTCCTACGATATCGGTTACGGCGGTCTGGACCACGTGCTGGCCAGCGGCGAGAACCTGAACATCCTGGTTCTGGATACCGAAGTGTACTCCAACACCGGTGGTCAGTCCTCCAAGGCTACCCCTGTGGGTGCTATCGCCAAGTTCGCTGCTTCCGGTAAGAAGATCCGCAAGAAGGACCTCGGTATGATGGCCATCTCCTACGGCTACGTTTATGTAGCTCAGGTGGCTATGGGTGCCAGCCCTGTGCAGTTCTTCAACGCCATCAAGGAAGCCGAGGCCTACGACGGCCCGTCCCTGATCATCGCCTACAGCCCTTGTATCAACCACGGTCTGAAGGCCGGCATGGGTCTGAGCCAGAAGGAAGAGAAGCTGGCCGTCGAGTGCGGTTACTGGCACCTCTACCGTTACAACCCGGCTCTCGAAGGCACCGACAAGAACCCGTTCAGCCTCGACAGCAAGGAACCCGACTGGACCAAGTTCCAGGACTTCCTGAAGGGCGAGGTTCGTTTCGCCTCCCTGTACAAGATGTTCCCTGATCAGGCCGAAGAACTCCTCCAGAAGACCGAGGAATTTGCCAAGATCCGTCTGAACACCTACAAGCGTCTCGCCGGCAAATAAGCCGCAGACCTTATATTAATAAAAGGGGTTGGATTATTTCCAACCCTTTTTTTATCTTTGTATAAACAGAACATTATAACATTATGAAACATTTTATTGCTATAGCAGTGGCCCTGCTGCTTGGAGTTCCCAGTTTTGCACAAACTCACTACCGCGAAAAAATCGATATTGAAAACGAACAATTTTTCAATAAATTGGTAAACGTCCAACTTGACATGCAAAAAGACAGCGTCTTGAGTATTCTTGGGTGTCCCTATAAAAAAGCTGCAATCAAAACCAGCAACGGGATCATATACGAATCGATCTCATATAGAACTGACGTATTTAAGAAAGCTGTTTTCAGATCAAAAATTATTTATTCCCTTATCTTTAGGAACTCTATTCTTATCATGATACACGAAGATGAACACTTCACCAGCGAAGAAATCATAAATCAACAACAAGGCGTTGATTTATGGGCAATCGCCAAGAATTACGAAGACAGCAAATAAACATCTGGAAGAGGGTGGCCCAAGAGTCAAGTTGACTCAGGTCACCCTTTTTATTATTTCGAAAACACGGAACAAAAAGTTGCGTTGGCGAGTTGGTAGGCGTCCTGGATGCGGCGGGCATAAGGGAGGAAGGACTCGCCGGAAGGGGTGAGAACCAGCTCGCGGCCGCGTTCGAAGAGTTGAACGCCCAGGGAGGCCTCCAGAGAGGCGATTTGTGCGCTCACGGCAGGCTGCGTGATGCCCAGATGACGGGCGGCGGCCGTGAAGGAGCCTTTGTCGGCCACTGTCAAAAATGCACAAATTTTACTGTCTTCCAACATAATAGGTATCTTTTTTGCAAATATAGGAAAATTTAGTGAACTAATACATACATACACCTATTAATAAAAACGCATGAAAAGGATTATTACCTGCATTGCAGCGCTTGCTCTGACGATAGTCATGGCACTGGCGCAGCAGCCCTCTCGTGAACAGATTGAGGCTGCCCTCTCCCAATTGCCGAAGCTTCCCGTATCCGAGAAGGTCACCATCGGCCATTTGGACAACGGACTCACTTACTACATCCGCCACAACGAACTGCCCGCCGGCCGGGCCGAGTTCTACCTGGCCACGAATGTAGGTGCCATTCAGGAGAATCAGCCCGAACAGGACGGCCTTGCCCACTTCCTGGAGCACATGTGCTTCAACGGAACCGAGCACTTCCCCGGCAAGGGCATTCTCGACTACATGCGCTCCATCGGCGCTGAATTCGGCCGTAACATCAACGCAGCCACCGGTTTCGAAGAGACCTCCTACATGCTCAACAACATCCCCGTGGAACGTCAGAGCGTGGTAGATACCTGCCTGATGATTCTGGCCGATTATTCTCACTTCGTGCTGAACCAGCCGGAAGAGATTGACGCCGAACGCGGTGTGATCATCGAAGAGCGCCGTGCCCGCCGCAACGCTTCCTGGCGTAACATGGAAGCAGCCCTGCCCTACTACTTTGGCACCGACTCCAAACTGGCCGAATGCACCCTCATCGGCAAGCAGGAGCACCTCGAGACCTTTAAATATGAAAGTCTGAAGGACTTCTACCAGACCTGGTACCACCCGGGCAACCAGGCCGTCGTCGTTGTAGGTGACGTAGACGTCAACTACGTAGAAGGCAAGATCAAGGAATACTTCGGCGCCATCCCCGCCAAGGAGAACGCCCTCAAGAAGCCCATCCAGGCCATCGCCGACCATGACACCCCCCGCGTCGGTATCATCACCGACCCCGAAAGCTCCACGGCCAGCGTAGAGCTGTACTGGCACAATGAAGCCATGCCGGAGATTATCAACTCCACCACCGTCGGCCTGGCCACCGAGATGCTGCAGGTGCTCATCCGCATGGTCATGAGCGAGCGCTTCTCCGACATCACCGCCAAGGCCGATTCTCCTTTCCTCGAGGCCGCCTTCACCGCCGATGAAACCCTCATCTACGAAGACATCGAAGCCGTCGGCGGCACCGTCATCCTCAAGGAAGACAACATCCTGGGCGGCCTCAAGGCCTTCTACACCGAGATTGCCCGCCTCAAGCGCTACGGCATCACCGAGGCCGAATTCGAGCGTGCCAAGAAAGAATACCTGTCCATGACCGAGAACCGCGTCAAGCGCGCCGCCACCCGTCAGAACGCAGAATTCGTAGATCCCATCCTGGATCACTTCTTCGACCAGGAACCCCTCATGGAACCGGAAGACCTGCTGGAACTTGTCCAGGCCCTCTTCGGCCAGATTAACTGCGCCCTCGTCAACCAGACTGTCAGCCAGCTTTGCGAAGGCCGCAAGAACCTGGTCGTCATCTACGCCGGCCCCGAGAAAGAAGGCATCGCCACCCCTACCGCCGAGCAGCTGCTCCAGGTGATGGACGAGGTTGACGCTTCCGAAATCGCCAAACCCGAAGGCGAAGACATCCCCGACGCCTTCCTGGATCCCGCCAAGCTCAAAGGCGCCAAGATCGGCAAAACCGGCACCACCATCTATGGTGCCACCGAGTGGACCCTCAAGAACGGCGTGAAGGTTGTTGTCTACCCCACCGACCTCCGGAAAGACCAGATTATCTTCGACCTGTACAAGCAGGGCGGTCTGTCCCTGGTTCCCACCGAGGACATCGCTTCCTTCGACCAGAGCGTCATCACCCTGTTCAAGAACAACAGCGGTGTTTCCAGCTTCCCCGGCAGCATGGTTCCCAAGATGCTCACCGGCAAGACCCTCAGCGTAAGCCCTTACTTCAACAGCCTGGATCACGGTATCAGCGGTAACTCCACCGTCAAGGACTTCGAGACTGCCATGCAGGTACTCTACCTGCTGTTCACCGACCCTCGCTTCGACCCCGAAGAGTGGCAGAACGGCATCACCCAGCTGGAGACCGTCCTTCCCAACGTCGAAGGCCAGCCCAGCTACAAGATGCAGCAGGCGGCCTTCAGCGTCCTCTACGGCGACAACCCCCGAAAGGCCCTCATCTCCAAGGACAAGCTCGCAAAAGCCAGCCTGGACGTCGTGGCAAAGTACTATAAGAAGATGTTTGCCGATGCTGCCGGCGCCACCCTCGTCATCGTAGGTGACGTGAACACCGAGGCCATCAAGCCCGTCATCGAGAAGTACATCGGCTCCCTGCCGAAGGGCAAGAAGCCCCTGCAGTGGGTAGACCCGAACGAGGATGTCGTGAAGGGCCACATCGAGAAGGTGTTCGAAGTGGACATGCAGACTCCCAAGAGCTCCGTGCTCCAGTACTACACCATGGACATTCCTTTCAGCTACAAGAACGTAGCCGCCATGGAGGCCCTCAGCTACATCATGGATATCCGTTACACCAACAGCCTGCGTGAGGAAGAAGGCGGCACCTATGGCGCCAGCGCCTACGGCAGCCTCACCCGCCGTCCCAAGCAGACCGCATACTTCGAGGTAGACTTCGACTGCAAGCCCGCCCTCTGCGACAAGCTGCGCGAAATCGCCCTCCGTCAGTTCAAGGAGATGGCCGAAAGCGGTGCCACCGACGACGAAATGAACGCCGCCAAGCTGAACCTCCAGAAGAACCTGCCGGAAAGCCGTCAGAACAACAGCTGGTGGCGCACCAACATCGAGCGTTACCTCAATTACAACGACGACCGTGACGCCGACTACGAAGCCGCCATCAACAGCCTCACCAAGGAGGACGTCCAGAACATTGCGAAGGAATTCCTGGCCCAGGGCAACCTCGTCGAGGTGGTGATGAAACCCGCCAAGACCGCCGAGGCAGAATAAGACTACTGAATTTCGCCGGCCACAAAAAGATTAACCAGCGGCCGCAGCGGAGCATTTGTGGTGAGACTGATCATAACGACAGTCTCACCTTTTTTTAATTGGGAAGGGTCCAGCACAAAACGCAGCGTCCCCTTCTTGCCGGGCGCCACCTCCACCAGGCCGCCGACCAGCCGTACCGCCGCGTTGTCGGCGTCGGCCGAGAAAAATTTAAGGGCCGATTTTCCCCGGTTCGTGCAGGTGAAGCTCACCTCCACGGGCTTCCCGTCCTTCGAGACGCCGAAGTTGAAGGTACTCTGGTCGAAGTACGGGAGGGCGGCCTTCTTGCGTGCGTCGTCGCTGAGGGCCGAGAAATCCTCCTGCGTCCAGGCGATGACCTCGAGCGGGGCCGATGCCTTCCGCCCGTCCAGCACCGGCGTAGCCTGATAAACGTGCCGGCCATAGACGCCCGCAGCGGCCTTCACCGTCAGGCTGAGGGTGGCCGTCTTGCCGGCAGGAATGGGATTGGGCGTTACGTCAACGGAGAGATTCTCAGAGACATTCGTAAACGAAACCTTCAAGGGAGCCTTGCCCAGATTGGCCACCGTAGCCGTCTCGCTCACGCTAAGACCCTGCTTCACGGTGCCCATCTGGAAACTGCGCTCCTTTACACCAAAAGTCCCCAGCTTTTGTGCTCCGTAGAGCTCGGCAAGGGACTTTTTCTTTTCATGAACCACGCCGCGAAGGCGCAGGATGACGGGCCTTTTTACGCCCGATATATATACGGTGAGCGTCTTGTCGAAGGGCATCGGCCCGTCCTCATTTTTATAGGTGGCCGACACGGTGCCTGTCTTCCCCGGCTGGATGCGCTCCTTCGTCCATTTTACGTCCGTACAGCCGCAGGAGGACACCACTTCGAAGATGGAGATGGGCTCCGTGCCGTTGTTCGTGATGGTAAAAGTACAGGAGAGCGGGCCGTCCTTGACGGAGACATCTCCAAAGTCGTGGACGGTCTTATCCCAGCTGACGGGCTGGTCGGCGGCGGAGAGAGCCAGCGCAAACACCGCCCATATAGAAAGAAACAGACTTTTCATGGGCACAAAGTTACGTACTTGTCTTTTCAAAATCAAATATAATGCCTATCTTCGCAGTCTGGAAATCACAACAACAATTTAAAGATATTCAATTATGCCTAGAAAAATCGACCCCTCACTCTGTGTCTCCTGCGGTTCCTGCGCCAGTGTCTGCCCTGTGGGCGCCATCACTGAAGGCGAGGATTCCTACGTGATCAACGCCGAAGAATGCATCGACTGCGGCGCTTGCGAAGGCACCTGCCCCAACGTAGCAATCAGAGAGGCATAAGCCCTTTCACAGAGAGTACAATAAAGCCTGTGGCACATTGCCGCGGGCTTTTTGTTTTGTAAAAGACGCGAATTATGCTTATATTTGCAGGTTAAAGAATTGGGCTACGAATGGCAGAAATTGTGAACACAACGTACAACGACGATTCCATCCAGACCCTGGAATGGAACGAGCATATCCGTCGCCGTGCCGGTATGTATATCGGCCGTCTGGGCAACGGTGACCGCCAGGGAGATGGTATCTACGTTCTCTTGAAGGAAATCATCGACAACTCCATCGACGAGTTCTCCATGGGATTCGGTAAACGTATCGATATCACCATCGAGGACAAGACGGTGACCGTACGCGACTATGGCCGCGGTATTCCGCTGAACAAGGTAGTAGACGCCACTTCCAAGCTGAACACCGGCGGTAAGTTCGACGACACCAACTTCAAGAAGAGCGTGGGTATGAACGGCGTGGGTACCAAGGCCGTGAACGCCATGTCCATCGACTTCTACGTAGCCTCCTACCGCGACGGCAAGTGTTCCTATGCCCATTTCTCCAGAGGTAACCTGCTGGAAAGCGCCATCGTGGCATCCAATGAAAAGAACGGTACGCTCATCCGCTTCACCCCGGATAACGAGATGTTCAACGACTTCGCCTTCCGCATGGAATTCGTGGAGACGATGATCAAGAACTACTCCTATCTGAAGAAGGGCCTCACCCTGAACCTGAACGGAGAATCCTACAAGAGCGAAAACGGCCTGCTGGACCTGGTCACGGAGAACATGAGCGAAACCCCGCTCTACCCGCTCATCCACCTGGAGGCCGAGGATATCGAAATCGTCCTCACCCACGGCAACAGCTACGGAGAGAACATCGCCACCTTCGTCAACGGTCAGAACACCCGTGACGGCGGTACCCACCTGGCCGCCTACCGTGAGGCCATCGCCAAGACCATCAAAGACTTCTTCAAGAAAGAATATAAGCCGGAAGATATCCGCCAGGGTATCGTCGGCGCCATTTCCATCCAGATTCAGGAGCCCATCTTCGAAGGCCAGACCAAGACCAAGCTTGGTTCCACCTACATGTGGGAGAAGCAGATCAAGGATGCCAATGGCTCATCGGCCGTAGACCGCGGTCCCACCATCCGCACCTTCGTAAACGACTTCGTCACCAAATACCTGAACGACTACCTGCACATGCACATGGACATCGTTCCGGTAATCGAAGAAAAGATCAAGGCTTCCCAGGCCGAGCGTGAAGAAATCGCCGGCGTGCAGAAGAAAAGCCGCGAACGCGCCAAGAAGACGGCCGTTTACAACCGCAAGCTCAGAGACTGCCGCTACCACTTCTGCGACACCCGTTTCCCCAAGGGAATGGAAGAGCAGCGGGAAAAGACCTCCATCTTCATCACGGAGGGTGACTCTGCATCCGGTACCATCACCAAGGTGCGCAACGCCAACAACCAGGCGGTGTTCTCCCTGCGCGGTAAACCCATGAACTGCTTCAAGGAAAGCCGCAAGAAAGTAGCCGAGAATGAGGAGCTGAACCTGCTCATCGCCGCCCTCGGCGTGGAGGAGGATCTGGACAACCTCCGCTACAACAACATCATCGTCGCAACCGATGCCGATGATGACGGTATGCACATCCGCATGCTGGTCCTTACCTTCATCATGAAATACTATCCGGAACTCATCCGTCGCGGGCACGTTTACATCCTGCAGACTCCCCTGTTCCGTGTGCATAACAAGAAAGAGCGCCGCTACTGCTACTCCATCGAGGAGCGCGACAAAGCCGTCAAGGAACTCAAGAGCGGCGTGGAAATCACCCGATTCAAAGGTCTGGGTGAAATCTCCTCCGACGAATTCGTAGACTTCATCGGTGAAAACATGCGTCTGGACACTGTAAAGCTCTCCGACGAAGAGTCCATCCAGACGATCATGGAATTCTACATGGGTGTCAATACCTACGAGCGCCAGCACTTCATTATGGACAACCTCCGCAGTGAAAAAGAGCTGGAAGACATTAACATCTAAAATCATGGCAAAGAAAATCAAGACAACCGTCGGACCCCACTGGGCAAAGTTTTGCGGTTGGCTTCTGAAAAGAATGGGCTGGAAAACCGTTGGTGGCCCTATGAAAGAAGCCAAAGCCATTGTCCTGGGTGTCCCCCATACTTCAAGCTGGGATTTCGTTGTGAGCTATCTGTTCTACACCCAGTTTGGTAAAGTGGCCCACTGCATGATCAAGAAGGAATTCTTCTTCTGGCCCTTCGGCCCTATCCTCAGAGCCACCGGCGCGGTTCCCGTAGACCGCAAATCGGCAACCGCCATGGTCAAAAGCCTCATCGACCACATGGACGAAGTAGAGGAATTCCACCTGGCCATTGCCCCCGAGGGAACCCGTTCCCTCACCACCCGCTGGAAGACCGGCTTCCACCTCATTGCAAAGGAAACCGGCGCAACCGTGTACTGCGGTTACTTCGACTGGGGAAAGAAAGAAATCTCCGTCGGCGAACCTATCCAGCTTACAGATGATCCTAAGGCCGATTTAGAACGCATATATGACATCTATCGCAATATGGGACTCGTAGGTAAGCACAAGGAGAAGTTTGCCGTACCGGCAAAGAAATCCTAATACCTACTACCTATATTATGGCAAAAAAGATCAAGAGCCCGTACAAGGCCTTGCGCAAGTATCGCCACCGCGAGAACACGTGTACTACCCTGCACAAGGTCTTTGACTACGCCACCACAACCTACGCCAAACACATTGCTTACCAGTATGTGGACGGCGGCCAGAAGTACACCTACGAGGAGTTCCGCCGCAAGGTAGAACTGCTGTCCCTGCGCATGACCCGTTTCGGCATCAAGCACGGAGACCGCGTCGCTATCTTCTCCCAGAACATGCCCAACTGGGTGGTCGCTTATTTCTCGGCCGTCAACTTCGGCCGTGTGGCAGTTCCCATCCTCCCGGACAGTTCCGAGCATGAGCTCACGAACATCCTCAATCACTCCGAGTCCAAGGTCATCTTCATCTCGCAGCGCATGCTGCCCAAGCTGAGCGAAGAGTGCCGCCAGAAGCTCACGCTCATCATTGACATTGAGACTTTCGAGATTATCAAGAAAGACAATCAGGACTTCAAGTGCAACGGTTGGGTGAAAGACCCCCAGCCCGACGACCTGGCCTGTATCATCTATACCTCCGGCACCACCGGAAAAGCGAAGGGCGTCATGCTGAGCCACCGCAACATCTGCGCAAACCTCGCCGCCGCCTTCAAGGCCCAGCCGCTGGGAACCAAGGACCGTTTCCTGTCCATCCTTCCTGCGGCCCACGCCTATGAGATGAACGTTTCCACCATCTACTCCTTCTACGTGGGTGCCACCTGCTACACCCTCCAGAAACCCCCGACCCCGACCATCCTGCTGGCCGCCATGAAAAAGGTGTGCCCTACCGTGGTGTGCTCGGTGCCGCTGATCATCGAGAAGGTGGTGAAGAACAGCGTACTCCCCACCATCCGCAAGAGCCGCGTGCTCTCCTGGGCCGACAAACACATCCCGCGCATCCTGCACTGGTTCATCGGCAAGCGCATGGTGAAGACCTTCGGCGGCAAGCTCATCTTCTTCGGTATTGGCGGTGCCAAGCTGGACGTGGGCGTGGAGAAGTTCCTCAAGGACTGCCACTTCCCTTACGCCGTGGGCTACGGCCTCACGGAAACCGCCCCGCTGGTGAGCAACCTGCTGGTGCACCATCGGCACAAACCCGTCGGCTCCATCGGCCTGCCGGCCTACAAGGTGGATATCCGTCTGGACAATGTGAACCCCGCCACCGGCGAAGGAGAGATTGTGGTGCGCGGCGCCAATGTGATGCTGGGTTACTACAAGGATCCCGAGCGCACGCTCCAGGTCATGGACGACGAAGGCTGGTTCCACACCAACGACGTCGCCTGCATGGACGAGGAAGGCAACTACTATATTAAAGGCCGCCTGAACAACACCATCCTGGGTCCTTCCGGCGAGAATATCTATCCGGAAGAGATTGAGCAGGTGATCAACAACATCGAAGGCGTGGAAGAATCACTGGTGATGGAACGCGACGGCAAGCTCGTGGCCCTGGTCAAGTTCCAGGACAACGCCCTTGACTGGAACCAGGCTACCGAGGACAAGTGGTTCGAAGAACTGGAAGCCCGCAAGAAAGCCATCCTGGACTGGGTGAACAAGACCGTGGGCAAGAACTCCAAGATTGGCGAAGTAGATGCCATGAAGGAGCCCTTCGAGAAGACGGCAACACAAAAGATTCGTCGCTTCAAGTACAAAGACTCTTATGGCGACGAACCTCAGAAGCCGAAAAAGAAAGAAAACTAAATACCCTTGATGAAAGCGGCCATATCGGCCGCTTTTTTCATGGCCGAATGGAAGAGGGCAACCTGGTTGCGGGTGCGAACGAGGTTATGCTCGGGGTATTTAATCTTATAATAGGTATCTCCGTTGATATAGTCGGCGAAGAAACGCACGGCCTGCATGTACGGGAAGAGGCAGGCGGCATAGGGCAGGTTCTCCTTTTCGATGGGGGTAAGGAAAGTGGCGCTCTCCAGGTAACCCTTGGCGAAAGCTTCGAAGATGTCCATCTTGAAGTCTACCTTCTCAATGGCGGGATCGTCCTCTGCCACGGCATTGGCGCCGGTGCGCAGGAAGTCGCCGAAGTCGGAGAACACGAAGGAAGGCATGAGGGTATCCAGGTCAATGACGCAGAGGATATTGCCGTCCTTGTCGAAGAGCATGTTGTTCACCTTGGTGTCGCAGTGGCAGATGCGCTTGGGCAGTTTGCCTTCGCGGTAGAGGCGCTCGGCCTTGCACATCTCCTGCTCATACTGCAGCAGGTCCTTCAGGATGGCCTGCACTTCAGGGTTGGCCATGCGGCCGGCTTTGTCGGCCTCAACTGCCTCGTGCAGCTGGCGGGCGCGCAGTTCCATGTTGTGGAAGTCGGGGATGGTCTCGCCCAGCTTCTCGGGGATGTCGGCCAGCATGGCCTCGAAGGCGCCGAAGGCCTTTCCCGCGTAGTAGGAGTACTCCGGATTCACGGTGTCGAAGGTGAAGGAGTCCTTGATGAAGATGGAAACTCTCCAGTAGGTCTCTCCATCGGTCCAGTAGGTCTTGCCGGTTTCCTTGCAGGGAATGAAGGTGAGGGTGAAGCCACCCTTTTTGCGGATGTGGCTGGTGGCGCACTCGATGTTGTGCTGCAGGAGCTCTACGTCCTGGAAGATCGCGTTGTTGATGCGCTGGAGAACGTAGTCCTCGGGGCCGTCCATACAAACGCGGAACGTATCGTTGATGAGGCCGTTGCCCAGGGGTTTGATTTCTTTGATCGTGCCCTTGATGTCAAAGGCCAGTGCAATCTGTTTAGGGTCTTTCATGACAATGTGGTTTCATTCAATAGGTTGAAGCCCAAATTTACGAAATCACAAAGGAATAAAAAAGAAAAAAGCCAGATTGTTGTTGCAATCTGGCTTTCGGTATGTTTCGTTTGACGAATTATTCGGCAACGACATTGAATTTGAAGGTACCCTTGATGGACTTGTAGATCTTCACGGAAGCTTCATACTCGCCCACTTCCTTCACCTCAGCGGCGATGGTGATGTCCTTCTTGTCAATGTTCAGACCCTTGGCGCTGAGAGCCTCGGCGAGGTCCATGGTGGTAACGGAACCGTAGAGCTTGCCGCTCTCGGAAACCTTCACCTTCACCTCTACGGTTACAGCGTTGATGGTAGCGGCCTGGGCTTCGGCGTCGGCGACGAGCTTAGCCTCTTTGTGAGCGCGCTGCTTCAGGGTTTCAGCATTCTGTTTCTTCACGGACTCGGTGGCCACAACGGCAAAGCCCTGGGGCACCAGATAGTTCATGGCATAACCGGCCTTAACTTTCACAATTTCACCGGCGTAACCGAGATTGGCTACATCTTTCTTGAGCAAAATTTCCATAAGGCAGATTATTTAAGGAGGTCAGTTACATACGGGAGCAAAGCGATGGAGCGGGCACGCTTGATGGCCTGGGCAACTTTGCGCTGGAACTTGAGGGAAGTACCGGTGATGCGGCGAGGGAGAATCTTACCCTGCTCGTTCAGGAACTTCTTGAGGAACTCAGGATCCTTGTAATCTACATACTTGATACCGGCCTTCTTGAAACGGCAGTATTTCTTCTTGCGAACCTCCACGGTCGGGGGATTCAGATAGCGGATTTCTTTATTTT
>Ga0310786_10009563_pt1 | contig 12289 bp, 10 predicted proteins | sample AusTroGonzalo_MG_FD_203881 | JGI IMG/M metagenome (GOLD analysis project Ga0310786, IMG submission 203881) | Bovine rumen microbial communities from tropical cattle in Woodstock, Queensland, Australia - Gonzalo_03 (v2) (version 2) | ecosystem: Host-associated > Mammals > Digestive system >...
TTGTCTTCGGTCTGATTGTCTCCGTTTGCGGCTGCTACCAAGGCATGACCTGCGGGCGCAGCGCCGAATCGGTGGGCAAGGCCACCACGGCGGCCGTGGTGAACAGCATCATCTATGAGACGATAGCCACCGCCGTCATAACCATCCTGACCACCCAACTGCATATCTGAAGATGCCCGAATCCCCCGAAATCGTGCTGGAAGTCCAAGACTTGACCATGCGCTACGGCAACCGCCTGATTCAAGGCAACTTGAATTTCACGGTCAAGAAAGGTTCTGTCCTGGTCATCATGGGCTCCAGTGGCTGTGGCAAAAGCACACTGCTTCGACACCTGATAGGCCTTCAACGGCCGTATTCAGGGCGAATTCTCTATTCCGGCCAGGATTTCTGGCAATGCGACGAGGAGGCCCGCAAGACCTTGCTCAGGAAATTCGGCATCCTCTACCAGAAGGGGGGGCTCTGGAGTTCCATGACCCTCGCCGAAAACATCGCCTTGCCGCTCAAGGAATACACCACGTTGACGAAGCAGGAAATCGACGAACTCTGCGAGCTGAAGCTGTCCCTGGTCGGCCTGGGCGGTTTCGGCAACTACTATCCTTCGGAAATCAGCGGCGGCATGCAGAAACGCGCGGGGCTTGCCCGCGCCATGGCCCTAGACCCGGAAATCCTTTTCTTCGATGAACCGTCAGCCGGGCTTGACCCCATCAGTTCCCGCCGCCTGGACGACCTGATTCAGGAACTGAGCGCCAGCCTCGGCTCGACCATCGTCATTGTCACTCACGAACTGGCCAGCATCATGGCCATCGCCACTGATTCCATCTTCCTGGATGCCGTGGAAAAGACTATCACTGCCGTAGGCAATCCCAGGCATCTTTTGCACAATTCAACCAATCCCCGCGTTAGGGAGTTCCTGTCGCGCGGAGAGGAGAAAGCCTGAAATGTCGATGAAAAGCAAGAGTAAAGCCGCGTTGGTCGGTCTGTTTGTTTTTGGCTCCATTACCCTTTGCGTGCTGATGCTGCTGCTGTTCAGCGATGGCACCCCATTCAGCACCAATGTCAACTATTTTCTGTATTTCGATAAGTCTGTGAAGGGGCTCAATGTCGGAGCGCCTGTCATGTTTCGAGGCGTCCGCATTGGCAAGGTCGTGGACATCAGCCTGACAACTACCGATTTCGGCGAGAACAAGAAGCGCATCAACAACATGAGTTGGCCGATTCGCGTGACCTTGGAAATCGTGCCCGAGGCCCTTGAGCCCAGAATGGCCAGTGAGAACTTGCTGGATGCCATCGTCGATAAAATCTATGCCGCGGAACGCGAGGTCAAAATCCACGAGATTATCACAAATCTGGTGATGAAGGAAGGCATGCGCGCTCGCCTGGAAAGCAGCAGCCTATTGACCGGGCAGTTGTACATCGAATTGAATCTGTTCCCTTCGTTGGAGGCCGACCGTCGCCTCGAGGAAGACCTCAGCTACCATGTCTTGCCGACCTCCCAATCCGTCCTGGAACGTCTCTGGAACATGGGCGAATCCCAGAATTTCAGCACGCAGATAGAAAGCCTGATGCTCATGCTGAAGGATGTCCAGCAGTATGTCGAAAGTGGCAAGTTCCGGCAACTTCTCAACGATTGCTCATCCGTTGTCGCCAATACCAAGGAAATCACGAAGTCATTTGCGCCGACAGCCGTCGCTTTGGGCGGCCAGCTCCCGTCCCTTTTCCAACATCTGGAAGAGACAGTCCAGAACATGGATAAGAAGGTCAGCGAGACGTTGTCGGTCGTCAACTCCAAATTGGACAATTTCTCACAGGCTGCGGATTCTGCCAAAACCCTCGCTGACAATTTGAACCAGACCGTGGTTGACAACCAGGGCGATATTCGGGAAATTGTGTCGCGGATTTCCACGAGAACGCAGGAGCTCGGCGGCGTTCTTGACGAGGCCAAGAAAACTCTCGCCAGCATCCAAGCCCTGACGGAGGAAAACTCGCCGTTGCAGGAATCAATCACCAATACCTTGCAGGAAATCGACAAGACTGCAGCCTCCGTCAAGATCCTCACTGATTTCCTCCGCCATCATCCCGAAGCGCTGCTCCGCGGCGACCAATAACCGTTCAAGAGGAAACCCGACCATGAAGAAAATCTTCACGCATTTCTTGTTGCTGATTGTGTCCCTTCTGTTTGTCTCCTGCATGTCCAAGACACCTGAGCATCGGTTCTTCCTGCTGTCCGCCGCTGCCTCACCGCAGACTCCAGTGAATGGCGCGGAGCCATTCGTCGTTTCCATCCCGGTCGTGACACTGCCCGAATATCTGAACCAAAAGGAAATGGTCTTGCGTCTGCCGAGCGGCGAACTCAAGAAGACTGGCGTCTTCTGGGGACAGGACCTCAAGGAAGACATCCGAACGGTCGTCACCGAAAATCTCGGCGTCCTTTTGGGAACTGACAGGGCCATTGTCAAGGGTGATTCCAAGCCTGTCCGCCTGCGTCTCAAATTCCACGAGTTTGCGGAGGTTGGGCAGGGCAAACTCGTCATGCGCGGCGTCTGCGTGTGCGAGATTGCCGGCGAATTTAGGCAATTCTCCTTCTCCGGCAGCCGTCTCTGCAAGGAGATACCGGAAAGCCGTGTCCAGGCGCATAACCAGTTGCTCGCCGATTTGTCTGTCCAGATTGCCGATTTTCTGCGGAAATAGAGCATAATGCTGCTTAACTCGCATTTCAGGCGTTGCTGGCAGTTCCTTCTGCTGGCTCTGTGTATTGGTACCTGGCCGGGATTCGGCCAGAGTGTCCCGCAGTTCACCTTTGACGCCGAGCAGGTCGAAGAGAATCCACGTGAGAAACTGCGCCTGCAAGGTGAGAAGGCCTTGGCCGATGGTCTTTACGACCAGGCGGCCAGTATTTTCCAGCAGTATCTCGATTCTCTCGAATTTCAGGAGCCAGAATACGGCGAGGCTGCTGGGAAATTGGCAGAAGCGCGAATCGGGGACAACAAGCTTGACCTGGCCGCCTTTGTTCTCGCGGAGCACCGCAAGCGTTGCCAGTATCAGCACAAGCCGGAAATCCAAGCTTGGCTGACCTATTTGGGCGGGCAGGTCTTGTTCCTCCAGAAACGCTGGGAGGAATGCTGCGATTACCTGAAGCCCCTGGTGGAAGACAAGACTCCAAACCTGCCGTACCGCCAACAGGCTCAGACCTTGGTCGCCGATTCCCTCGCCCAGCTCCAGCAATGGGCAAAATTGACTGATTTCCTGACGCCGGTCCTGCTCCAGGTCCCCTCTACCTCTGAATTTGCCATCGACATGGTACTACGCCTGGGCGATGCCTATTTGGCTCAAAACCGTTTCCAGGAACTCAAGCAGCTCCTCGAACCATTGCCTGTGCCGGAAAACGGTGGCCAGCGCTTCCATTTCCTGAGTCTGCGAATTCTGGCCCTGACTGGTGTCCAGGAATATGACCGCGCTCTGGAACTTTACAACCAGATTGCCGACCTGTGCCCCGCCCAACCAGATGCAGCCTGGTGGCGGATCCTCTGGTTCCTCGGCGATTCCCTGTGGCAAAGCGGCAGGCATGATCCTTGCGAGAAGGTCGTGGGACAGGCCTTGGGTGTGGCCGACAATGATGAAGACCGCTTGAATTGCCTGGCCCGTTTGAGCGAGGTCAGGGAGAAACTCGGACGTTTGCCAGAAGCCTGCAAGCCCTTGGAGGAAGCACGACGCCTTTTCCCTAACAGTCCGCGTCTGCCAACCCTGACCATGCGACTTGCGGAATTGCAAGTGAAGGCGAAAAACTATCCCCAGGCCGTGCAGTTGTTCGCCGGGATTCGAGACAACGAGACACTCCCCGTCGAAGAACGCCTCAATGCCGGGTTGCAGCAGGCGAAATGCTTGTGGGAACAACAGGATTTCGCCGCCGCCGCCGAGGTATTCCTGAAGACTGCGGAATTGGCTGGCGGTCTCCCTGACCAGGAAGTCGAACTTCTGATGTCCGCCGCCTCGGCCTATGCACAGGCCGAGAAACTCGAAGAGGCTCTGAAAATCTATCACCGCGTGGCCGAGGATTTCGCTGCCAAGCCCGCTGGCGCGAACGCTCGCTTCGACGAGGGGCGCATCCTTGCCCAGTTGCTGCGCCATGCCGAGGCCAGGGCGGCTTTCCTTGCCTTCTGCAATTCCTATCCGCGCCATCCGCTTGTCTGGGAGGCGAGATTCCAGGCCGCCCGTTCCCTGCGTCTGGCCGATACCAAGCGCGAGAATCTACTCACCGCCACCGGGGAACTTCGCGATGTCGCCGCCAAGTGCGACAAGCCGGAACTATCCGTACAGGCCAGCCTGGAGGCTTATCTGGCGGCGGAAACTGGAGAGCAGTATGAACTGGCCTTGGAGATTCTGACGACCCTCCTGCTCAGTCATCCGGATTGTGCCGAGGCACCGCTGGTCGCCTACAAGCGCCTGTTGCTACATTTCCGCCGCAGTCAATGGGACCTGGCCCTGGATAGAGCCCGGGAGTTTCTGGAAAAATATCCGGAACTGCCTCTGGCCGCCAATGTCCGCTTGTTGTGCGGCGACTACTACCAGTCGCAGGGTGATTTCGCCAAGGCCAGTTCCCAGTACTCGCTGATTAGGCGTCCGCCATTCCAGGGGGAAATCGTCCTCAATGGTTATTTTGAGGCGGCGCGTTGCGTGGATGCCCTGGGCAAGCAGGACGAGGCCATATCTTTGCTGGAAGGGCTTAAGAAGGAGGCTTCTGCCCTCACCGCCACTTCTGACAAAGCCAATCTGCTCCAGGCCAAGGCGGAAATGCTCTGGGGCGACATCCTCAGCAAAAAAGGCGACTACGAGGCGGCAAGACGGCATTTCGAGCAGGCCTCCTTGCTGGTCGGCGACAGCGAACTTGGCATCGCCGCCCTGGGACGCCAGGCGGAAATGCTCATGGAACTGGCACTCGCCGAACCTGCGCTGCTGGACAAGGCCGGCGATTGCCTGACCAAAATCCTCAATCTGCCGGCGGAGAAACTGTCTCCCTCCCTGAAGGAGATGACGCGCTATCGCCTGGCCCGTTGCCTGGAACTCAAGGGCGACACAGAAAAGGCGATGGCCGAATATCAGGGCATCTATCTGGCCTTTGCAGCCGACCGCGACAATGGCAAGCCACGTGACTGGCACTACTATTGCCTAAGCGTCTTTGCTCTTGGGCGCATTCTGGAGGCCGATGGCTCCGAAGCATCGCTGCGCCTGGCCGCAAGAATCTACGAGGATCTGGGAAATTCGTCGCTTCCCCGTTCCGCCGAAGCCAAGGTTAGGGCGGAATTACTGCGTCAAAAGCATTTTCCGAAACAATGACGAGGAACAACATAATCATGAAATCTGCTTCTTTGCTGACAGTTGTGGCTCTGTGCCTGGCCTTAGGGCTTGCTCAGGGCAAGGATGCCGTCTATGGGGATGCCGTCCTGGCGATTGTCGGCGACACGGTGATAACTACGTATGACCTGCACCTGGCCTCACGGCAGGAGGAAATCCATGCTTTGCAGCAAGTTCCAGCCAGCGAATATGATAAGACGATTTTGCAGGTGCGCGACAAAGTGCTTTCGCAGTTGATTGACCGGGAACTCGTGTTCCTGGAGTTCCAGTCCCTCAAGGCGCAGCTACCCCCCGCCGCCGTGCAGGAGCGCCTCGACAAGATTATTCTGGCCAGGGCTGGAGGCGACAGGGCGAAATTCGAGGAGTTGCTCCATGAATCGAATATGACGATGGACGAGTTCAAGGAGAAGCTCTTCAAGGATGTCTGCGTCGATGCTCTGCTCCACGAAAAGACGCAACGGGGAATCCAGTTTTCGCAACCACAGCTTCGGGAATACTACGACAAGCATCCCGACGTGTTCCAAACCGAACCGCAGTATCGCCTGGAAGTGATTCTCCTGCGCAAGGCCAAGCATACCGATGAGGAAATCAAGCAGTTGTTCCAACAGATTCGTGGAGAACTGGAAGAGGGGGCGCCTTTCCCCGAACTGGCCAAAAAGTATTCTGAGGGCGCCAATGCCTCTGGTGGTGGCGACCAGGGCTGGAAGGCATCGATGAACGAGCGTCTGCTGAAGGCCATCAAAGGACTTAAGCCAGGCGAAATCTGCCCCGAAGAACTAGATTTGGGCAACAGCGTCTATCTGGTTAGGCTGGCAGAAGTCATGCCAGGCGGCAAGATCCCTTTCACGCAGGAAACCGCCGAGAAGATTCGCACCGTCCTGACTGCACGGGAAGAGAGTGAACGCTATGACAAATTCATCCGCGAATTGAGGATGAAATACAGTGTTCGCCGCTTCGATTGACAGTTAGTGCACTATGTTCAAAGAGCCTGAATATCTCAGTAGCTTGCAGAATCCCCGCGTCAAGCAGATTGTCAAATGGCGTGACCGTCCAGACCGCGATAAGAGCCAGGTCGTCCTGGTGGAAGGCTACCGCGCCCTCAACCGCGCTCTGGCAGGAAAGTATCCGATTCGCGAGGTCTATATTTGTCCTGAAATGTACCAGGGCGAGCATGAAGACGAATTGCTGGCGCGGCTCGTCGCCCAGGGGGCGCGGGTCTTTCGCGTCGCTCCGTCTGCCTTCGCCAAGATGGCCTATCGCGACCGTCCAGAGGGGCTTCTGGGCATCGGACCGCAGATTCACCGCGGATTGCAGGAATTGCCGCCTCCTTCAACGGTTCCCTTCTATCTCGTCGCCGAGCAGATTGAAAAGCCAGGCAACTTGGGAACCATCATGCGCTCCGCCGATGCCACAGGCATCGACGGCCTCCTCCTCTGCGATTCGCATACCGACCTCTTCAATCCCAATGTCGTTCGCGCCAGCACGGGCAATCTTTTTACTCTCCCTATTGCCGAGTCTACTGCGCCCGAGGCTCTGGATTGGCTGCATCGGCAGGGGGTCAAGGTTCTGGCTGCTTCTCCGCATGCGGAAAAACTATTCACGGAAGTCGATTTGACCGGCCCAATCGCCGTCGCAGTGGGAGCCGAACAGTATGGACTGACCGCGACATTCATGGACGGGGCAGACCTTCAGGTACGTCTGCCGATGATGGGAGAGGCCGATTCCCTGAACGTCGCCACTTGTACCGCCATTCTGCTCTACGAGGTTTTGCGCCAACGACTGCAGGCCGGCATTGTCAAGGACAAGGGGCCTGTCTTGGTGAACGGGTGAGAAGTATTACGTAAAGAACGTGGAAATGCGCAAACTCTGCCTTGCGCAGAATGGCGCGTGGACGTATTGATTTTTGCCGAAAGACCAATATATTATTTATCACTTTGTTATTCATCTTTGCATATCATATCAGGAGTGAATCATGTCAGCAGATGATTTGAAGCGTGTTGGCGAACAGATTGCCAAAGAGGCTAGATGCTTGGAAGGCATCCGCTACGAGATTGGGAAAGTCATTGTCGGTCAGCAGGGATTGATTGACCGCTTGCTGTTGGCGTTGCTCTGCAACAACCATGTGCTGATAGAAGGCGTTCCTGGACTGGCCAAGACCTTGACCGTGACGACGCTGGCCAAATGCCTCCAGGCGAGTTTTCACCGCATTCAGTTCACGCCTGACCTGCTGCCGGCGGACGTGGTGGGTACGCTGGTTTACAATCCTTCCTCGGGCGAGTTTCGTCCCAAAAAAGGTCCTGTCTTTGCCAATATCATCCTGGCCGATGAAATCAACCGTGCGCCTGCCAAGGTACAGAGCGCCTTGCTGGAGGCGATGCAGGAGCGTCAGGTGACTATCGGCGACGAGACATTTGCCCTGGAGGACCCATTCTTAGTGCTGGCCACGCAGAATCCCGTGGAGCAGGAAGGCACTTATCCCTTGCCGGAGGCGCAGGTAGACCGTTTCCTGTTCAAACTGAAGGTCGACTATCCCAACAAGGACGAGGAATTGCAGATTCTGCGCCGCCGCGCTGTTTCCGCGCCCCAGGCGGAAGTGTCGCCCATCGTGTCCCCCGAGGACATCCGGCGTCTGCGCACTCTGCTCTACAAGATTCATATCGACAGCCGCATCGAGGAGTATATCGTCAGCCTCGTGGACGCTACGCGCCATCCCGGCGATTATGGACGGGCTGACCTGCAGGATATGATACGCTACGGGGCCTCGCCCCGAGCTACGATATTCCTGGGGCTGGCAGCCCGCGGGCAGGCCTTGTTTGATGGACGCGCCTACGTGACGCCGCAGGATGTGAAGTCGGTGGCCATGGATGTCCTGCGCCATCGCGTCATCCTGACCTACGAGGCGGAGGCGGAGGAAAAGACATCCGAGGAACTCGTCCAGAACATTCTGGATACGGTCAAGGTGCCATGATAAGCAAGGAATTGGCCAAGAAGGTCCGCTATTTGCAGATACGGACCAGCAAGACCGTCAACGAGGTGATGGCGGGAGAGTACAAGAGTGCCTTCCGCGGCTCGGGGATGGAGTTTGACGAGGTGCGCGAGTACCAGCCGGGCGATGAGGTCAGGAGCATCGACTGGAACGTTACTGCGCGGCAGGGACGTCCGTTTGTGAAGCGTTTCCACGAAGAACGCGAATTAACGGTCTTGTTTGCCGTGGACTTGTCGGCTTCCGGGCTGTTGGGAACGTGCTCGCAGTCGAAGAATGAGTTGGCGGCGGAACTGTGCGCTCTGCTATCGTTTGCGGCCATCAAGAGCAATGACAAGGCGGGGCTTTTGCTGTTCACAGACCGTCGGGAACTGTTCCTGCCGCCGGCCAAGGGAACTACGCACGCCTTGCGTCTGATTCGGGAAGTGCTGGGTTTTTCGCCGGAGGGGAAGGGCACCGACATTGCCTCTGCTCTGGACTATCTGGGAAAGATTCAGCGTAAGCGGGCAGTCATTTTTCTGATTTCCGATTTTCAGGACAGCGGCTATGAGCACCAGCTGCGGTTGCTGTCCCGGCGTCATGAGGTGATTGCCATTCGCGTGACCGACCCCGCGGAGCGCGAATTGCCGGATTTGGGACTGTTGGAACTGGAAGACGCGGAAACAGGAGAGCGGGCGCTCGTCGATACCTCGTCACATCAAGCGCAAAAGGCGTTCCGTAACCTGCAGGAACTTCAGGACCGCAAGCTGCTGGAGATGTTTCGCTCCCTGGATATCGGTTTTCTCGACCTCTCCACCGGCAAGGACTATCAGCGGGAACTCATTACCTTCCTCAGAAAAATCTAAAACATGGGCATCCGTAAGGAACATAGTCTTTTCAGCAGAGTAGGCATCAGCCGCCGTATATTTTCCTGCATGCGGGGTAGGTGGCTTCTGCTTGCGGTGTCCGCATTGATGGCCTTTGCGCTGATATCGTGCCAGAAAAAGGCAGTGGTTGCCAAGCCGTCAACGCCGGCGATGCTCAAGGCGGAGGTCGCGCACGATGAATTTGCCATGCGGGTGCTGGCCAGTGCCGAGGAACTGGCCTTGGACGACCAGCTGGAACTCTCCGTGGAAGCAGAGGCTCCAGAGACCTGGAACTGCCTTTTCCCCGACCTGGAGCCGTCGCCGGAGAATTTCCTGGTTCTAGACAGCCGTGACGAAACACCGCAGTTGCTCGATAGTGGCAAACTCCGCCATCGGCGGCTCTACCGCCTGGAGCCGTTGCCTGGCGAGCGCCATGAAATTCCCCCGCTGACGGTCAGATTTGCCAGGGCACAGGATGGGACGGAGCCAGTGGAACTGGAGAGCGAAGCCTTTAGCATCACGGTGGAATCCCTTTCAGAAGACGCCTGGGAGAAACTGGACATCGACGATCAACAGGGGATGGAACCTGTCAAAGCTCCGCTGTCACGACGGACATTGTGGACGATCGCCATCGCAGCCGTGGCCGTGGTCTGCCTGCTGTGGTTGGCGTTGCGGCGTCGCCGCGAGAAACTTCTGGAACCGCCGCCTCCGCCCCCAGCCTATCAGACGGCCTTGCAGGCCTTCCAGCGGCTTCTTGACGAGAAACTGCTGGACAAGGGCGAGTTCAAGTTGTTCCACATCAAATTGTCGGACATCCTGCGGCATTATCTGGAGGCCCGCTTCCAGTTGCCGGCCACCGAGCAGACGACGGAAGAGTTTCTGCAGGACCTGTCCACGCCTGGCTCGCCGTTGCAGGAGCATCGCCAGCAGTTGCGCGAGTTTCTCCGCCACTGCGATATGGTCAAGTTTGCGGAACATATCCCCCAGGATGACGAGATTCAGCGGATGGCGGAAGTTTGCCGTCAGTTGATTCTCTCCACTGGCAAAGAGGAAGAGACCATCACGGCCAAGGAGGGTGAACATGCTGCGCTTTGAAAGCCCTTGGGCCTTGATTCTCCTGCTGTTGCCGGCATTCTGGCTGTGGTGGCGACATTGGCGGCCACGCCGTCCTGCCCTGCGGTTTTCGGCAGTCGGACTGCGGAAGGCAACCGCCCGCTCGTGGCGCCTGCGCCTGCGCTGGTTGCCTGACGCCTGCGCCGTCCTGGCCTGGATTTGTCTGACCGTGGCCTTGGCGCGTCCGCAGGCGGGCAGCGAAAGACTTACGGACATTCGCCAGGGAATTGCCATTGAAATGGTCCTGGACAAATCTTCGTCGATGACCCAGGAAATGGAATACGGCGGGCGGGTTCTGGACCGTTTTCAGGTGGTCAAGCGCGTCTTTGCCGATTTCGTCTTTGGAGACGGTAAGCATCTTGGCGGGCGCCCCAACGACTTGGTGGGCATGGTGACTTTTGCCCGCTATGCGGACACCATTTGCCCCTTGACGCTCAGCCATGCGACAATTCGCCCCTTCTTGGACAAGGCAGACACCGTGGATTTGCGCAACGAGGATGGCACGGCCATCGGCGACGCAGTTGCCTTGGCGGCTGCTCGCCTGAAGACGGCGGAAGAGACACTGGCCGCCCAGAATCGCCGAGAGCCGGATTCCTATCACCTGAAGAGCAAAATCATCATTCTCCTGACCGACGGTGAAAACAACTGCGGCCGCCATACGATTTCCGAGGCGGGAGAAATGGCGAAGAAATGGGGAATCAAGGTCTATTCCATCGCCGTCGGCGGTGAGCGGGAACGGACTTTTTTCGGGATGAGACTCTCCGAAAGCAGAATGAACACGGAACAGCTGGAAAAGCTGTCCCAGGACACGGGAGGGCTTTTCCGCCTCGCTACCGACCAGAAATCGCTGCGGGAAATCTACGAGGAAATCGACACGCTGGAGCGTAGCGAAGTCGAGACGCTTCGCTTTGTCGATTATCGCGAATTGTTCGTGCCTTTGACTGTGGCAGGGCTTGTCCTGCTGGTTCTGCGGATGCTGCTGGAGGCTACAGTATTCAGGAGGCTGCCGTGAACGGAACCTGGTACAATCTGCCGATGCTGTCCTGGCTCTGGCTGTTGCCGGTGCTGCTGGTAATCCTGTGGCTCGCTGCTTGGAGGGTTCGCCGCCAACTCAACCGCTGGCTGCCTCCGCAACTGCGCCCCGCGCTGACAGCGCAGGTCAGCGGCGGTCGCCGCTGGTGCGCGAACTTCCTCTGGCTGCTGGCTCTGGCCCTGCTGGTCATCGCCCTGGCGCGGCCCGCCTGGCACGCAATCCCCCAGGATGTCCACAGTAGCGGGCGCGACGTGGTTTTTCTGCTGGACGTGTCGAAGAGCATGCTGGCCGAGGATTTGAAGCCAAACCGTCTGGAGCGGGCCAAACTGGCGATTGATGACTGCGTGAATGTCCTGAATGGCGACCGTGTGGCCCTGGTGGTCTTTGCGGGTGGCATGGTCGTCAAGTGCCCCTTGACGCAGGACTACGGCTTTTTCCGCATGATGCTGACTGATGTCTCGACTGACAGCGTGTCGCGTGGCGGGACGCTGATTGGCGACGCCTTGCGTAAAATCCGCAAGGAGGTCTTTGACGGCGTTGAACGCAAGTATCGCGACATTGTGCTTATCACGGACGGCGAGGACCACGAGAGTTTCCCTCAGCAGGCGGCGGAAGAATTGGGCAAGGAGGGAATCCGCCTGCTGGCCGTTGGCCTGGGGGACGAGGCGGCGGGGAGTTCCATCATGGTGCCGTCGGAGCAGGGGGCCAGGAGCGTCCTGCGCTATCATGGGGAAGTCATCAAGACGAAACTAGATTCGCGGACTCTGCGGAACATGGCGTCAGCGACGCCAGGCGGGCGGTATCTGCCAGTTGGAACTGGCAATTTCGACCTAGGGCAGATTTACAAGGACTTGATTGCCACGGCGGAAAGGCGCGAACTCGAATCGCAGACTCTGGAGCGTTACGAAGAGAAATTCCAGATTTTCCTCGGAGCGGGGATGATTCTGCTGGCCCTGTCTCTGTTCT
>Ga0310786_10009564_pt1 | contig 12289 bp, 9 predicted proteins | sample AusTroGonzalo_MG_FD_203881 | JGI IMG/M metagenome (GOLD analysis project Ga0310786, IMG submission 203881) | Bovine rumen microbial communities from tropical cattle in Woodstock, Queensland, Australia - Gonzalo_03 (v2) (version 2) | ecosystem: Host-associated > Mammals > Digestive system >...
ACAGGCTTAAGGGTTTGCTCCGCGAAGGTATAGCCAAGGGTGCATACGGTACAGACCAGCATGGTATTTCCACTCTTGAGCGGTGCATCAGGACCGGGACGGTCATTGTTGAGAAGACGGGACTTAAGAAAGCCTCGCTGCTCACGGCTCTGTTTGACCCCATGGTCCAGCAGGGACTCATAGCACCTGAAGAGTTCCAACAACAGTTCGGCGAGGATGCGGCACAGCTTATCCAGGGCATGTGCCGGGTCAAGGAGCTTTACTCCAAGCATGACTCCATTGCCGATGATAACTTCCGCAAACTGCTGGTATCGTTTGCCGAGGATGTACGCGTAATCATCTGCCTCATTACCGACCGCTACGTGCTCATGCAGATGCTCTCCGATACCACCTTTACGGATTACCGCCTGCACGTGACCGAGGAATGCCGTCTGCTCTATATCCCCATGGCTCACCGACTGGGCCTGTACGCCATCAAGAGCGAGATGGAGGATATGGTTGTCAAATATGAGCACCGTGACGTATATGACAGTATAGCACATCAGCTGAACGAGACCAAAAGCGCACGCGAGGCATACATCAAGGCATTCATCGAACCTGTAAAACAACGTCTTGAAGAGGCCGGACTCAAATTCACCATAAAGGGACGCACCAAGTCCATATCAAGCATCTGGAACAAGATGAAGGTCCAGAACACCACTCTGGACCACATTTATGACCTGTTTGCCATACGAATAATACTGGATTCGCCGGCCGACAAGGAGAAGGCGCAATGCTGGCAGGTATATAGCATAGTTACAGATATGTACCAGCCCAATCCCAAACGTCTGCGTGACTGGCTCAGCGTACCCAAGAGCAACGGCTACGAATCACTGCACATTACGGTGAACGGTCCTGAAAGCAAATGGGTGGAGATTCAGATACGTACCCGCCGCATGGATGACATAGCGGAGCGTGGACTTGCGGCACACTGGTCATACAAAGGCATCAAGAGCGAGGGCGCTGCCGACAGCGTGATGGCCAGTATCCGCGAGATTCTGGAGCACAACACCAATCCTGATGAGCTGCGCAAAGACTTTGCGCTGGACATGTATCAGGAGGAAATATTCGTGTTCACTCCCAACGGTGAGGTGCGTCAGTTGCCAAAAGGCGCCACGGTGCTGGACTTTGCATTCTCCATACACAGCCGTCTTGGACTGACCTGCGTAGGTGCACGCGTGGGTGGACGCAACGTGCGCATCAGCCACAAGCTGCAGAGCGGCGATACCGTAGAGGTGCTCACTTCATCCACCCAGACTCCCAAGCAGGACTGGCTTAACATAGCGGTGACTTCACGTGCCCGCATGCGCATACGCCAAGGCATCAACGAGATACGCAACCGTGAGGCCCAGGCAGGAAAGGAATTGCTGCAACGCCGTTTCAAGAACCGCAAGATAGAGATATCGGAGAGTGATATGTCACGACTCATTGTTCGCATGGGATTCAAGGGGCAGACACCGTTCTTCCACGCCCTGATGGAGAATGAGATTACAGTCGATGACGTGCTCAAGGTATATGAGGATATGCAGGCCGCAACACAGGCCAGCCAGGAGGTGCATCATGCTCAGGACTTTGACATAGAAAAGACTTTTGCAGAGACTGAAAAGAAGACTGCACAAGATACCGATGTATTGGTGATTGGCGACGGTCTTACAGGCCTTGACTTCAAGATGGCCGGCTGCTGCCACCCCATCTACGGCGATGACGTGACGGGATTCGTAAGCATAAACGGCGGCATAAGGATTCATCGCAGTTCATGCCCAAATATAATAAGGATGCGTGAGCGTTACCCCTACCGCATAGTACGGGCCCGATGGTCGGGCAAGAGCGGCAGCCAGTACAGTATCACGCTGAATGTGGTTGGTCAGGATGACATAGGTATTGTATCAAACATTTCATCAATCATAAACAAGGAACCCGATACCCTGCTCCGTTCCATCAGCATTGACTCCAACGGAGGGCTGTTCCAGGGCCACTTGACGGTGCTGGTGAGTGACCTTTCATCACTTGACAGGCTGGTCAAGAAACTTAAGCAGGTAAAAGGGGTGAGAGAAGTAGAAAGAATAAATTGAAAAAATCATAATAGGGACGGTTCCTTCCGTGCACTTGGGGGGTATAGGTATCTGAAACTACGCGCTTCGCGCTATCCCTCCCACCGCTTCGCGGCGGGCCCCTCCCGTTCACAAGCCCACGGGCGGCCATGGTTTCCTATACCTATACCCCCCAAGTGCACGGAAGGAATCATCCCTATTGTCAGACTAAAATATATGAAGAAAAGGATTCTTATAATCTCATTAGTGGGTCTGTTGTGCTCACTTGGAGTGCGGGCACAGCAGGAGCGCAGACTGCTCACCATGGAGGAAGCGGTCTTGGGCACAGGCATTCAGGTTGAAAACATTTACTGCTCCTGGGATGAGGGCGGTTCGGTTTACGCATATTACAAGGATAAGGAGTGGCATCATATTGATGCACGTACCGGGAAGGAGATGGGAGAGCCCACCGTCAAGCTGGCATCGGGCAAGAAGGACCACTTCAAGGCATTTACCCGTGACGGGGAGGTATGGTATCTGGACAAGGACAGCGTAGAGCATCAGGTGACCCACTTCAATCAGAAAGGCATTGTTTGCGGCGAGAGCGTAAGCCGTAACGAGTTTGGTATAGAAGGTGGCATATTCGTGTCGCCTGACCGCCGCAAGATTGCATTCTACAAGAAGGATGAGAGCCGCGTTACGCTGTTCCCGCTGTTGGATATCACCACGCGCACCGGTACACTCAAGGAGATACGATACCCCATGAACGGAATGACATCGGAGATAATCACCCTGGGAGTGTATGATATTGACAAGGGCACAACCGTATGGATGGACGTGACCGATTTTGATGAGGAGCGCTACCTGACCAACATTACGTGGGGTCCCGCAAGTGACCGCGTTTTCATTCAGGTGCTGGACCGCGCACAGAAGAACATGCATCTGAACATGTACGATGCCGCTGACGGCAAATGCCTGGGAACCTTATTTACCGACCACGATGACCGCTACGTGGAGCCTCTGTTTCCGCTCACTTTCCTACCCGATGACCCGGAGCATTTTATCTATCAGACCAACGTGCGTGACGGTTACTGGAACCTCTATCTGGGCAGCGTCAAGGGCGGAGAGCCCAGGCGTATTGTCAAGACTGATGCTGACCTGGAGCTGGTGGACATCAAGGGTAAGTACATTTACTATTATTCGTTTGAGGTATCACCTGCAGAGCAGCATCTGTTCCGTGCCGATATAAAAAGCGGCAAGGCTCAGCGTCTGACCAAGGAATCCGGCTGGCACACCTGCCAGATAAGCCCTGACGGCAAGTATTTCATTGACAGCTGGTCAGAACTGAACACACCCCGCGTGGTAAGCATAGTACAGACCGACGGCAAGAAACCGCGTGAGATATTCCGGGCCGAGGACCCCACAGCCCCGCTCAACTACATACCCATAGAATTGGGCTCAATCAAAAGCGCCGACGGCAAGTATGACAACCACTACCGCCTGATCCGCCCCATAGATTTTGACCCCAACAAGAAATATCCCGTAATTCTTTACGTATATGGAGGCCCGCACAGCCAGATGGTAAACAACTCTTTCCACGCCTATCTGCGCACATGGGAGATGTATATGGCACAGCATGGATATGTGGTATTCGTAATGGACAACCGCGGCACACAGCACCACGGAGCCGATTATGAGAAAGCCATCCATAAGTATTGCGGACAGGCCGAGATGGCTGATCAGATGGAGGGCATGAAGTGGCTCATGAGCCATGACTGGGTGGACAAGGACCGTATAGGCGTTCACGGCTGGAGTTATGGCGGATTCATGACCATATCGCTTATGGTCAACTATCCCGATGTATTCAAGGTGGGTGTGGCCGGTGGTCCTGTCATAGACTGGAAATGGTATGAGGTCATGTACGGAGAGCGTTACATGGAGACCGACAAGACCAATGCCGACGGACTCAAGAAAACCAGCCTTATCCCGCGTGCAAAAGACCTTAAGGGCAAGCTGCTGATATGCCAGGGAGCCATCGATAACACCGTGGTCTGGGAGCACAGCCTTAGCTTTGTTGAGGCCTGCATCAAGGAAGGCGTCCAGCTGGACTATTTCCCTTATCCTACCCATGAGCATAACGTGCGGGGCCGTGACCGCATTCACCTTATGCAGAAGGTTACTGATTACTTTGATGATGAATTGAGAACGATTAAAATTGAAAATTGAGAGTTGAGAACTGAATGAATTGAAAATTGAGAGTTGAGAACTTAATGAATTGAAAATTGAGAGTTGAGAATTGAGAATTGGCCATCCGGTACGTATCGTTACGCAGGTTCTGCGTTTTAATTCTCAATTCTAAATTCTAAATTCTCAATTAAACCATTACTATTATATGAGGATTAAGTATTTTACAATGCAGCTGATTGCAGCGACAATTATTGTTTCCTGTGGAGGGAGCAAGCAGGTGGGTGTTATAACCAAGCCCACAAGTGCCACAACCAATCTGGAGGGTCATGAGTATCCCAAGATCAACCCGGACCTGAGTGCAACATTCCGTAATGATTTCCCGGATGCCAAAACCGTAACCGTCAATGTTGGCGGCAAGAACTACCCGCTCACTAAGGGTGATGACGGTATATGGGAGGTTACCACAGATCCTCTGGTGGTGGGATTCCATTACTACACAATGAATGTTGACGGTAAGCGTATATCGGACCCCAACAGCAAGCAGTTCTACGGTTCAAGCATGTGGCAGAGCGGAATTGAAGTCCCTGAGGCCGGTGTGGACTATTACCTTGAAAAAAAGGTTCCGCACGGTGAGATTGAGATTGTAAAGTATCACTCTGACCTGACTAATGCAGAGCGCACCACATGGGTCTATCTGCCGCCGCAGTACAAGAAGGAGCCCAACCGTAAGTTCCCTGTGCTCTACCTGTTCCACGGAGCCGGTGAGGACGAGACCGGATGGGGCACACAGGGTATGATGCGCGACATCATGGACAACCTGATTGCCGCAAAAGAGGCCGAGCCAATGATCGTTGTCATGGAACATGCCGTTGCTACAGACCCCAACGCAACAGGACGTCAGAACATGTTTGACTTTACCTTTTTTGAACAGGTCATGATCAAGGATGTAGTCCCCTATTTCGATGCACATTACCGCACTCTGACCGACCGTGACAACCGCGCCATATGCGGACTTTCACTGGGCGGATTCCAGTCATATTTCATCGGTCTTAACCATCCTGAACTGTTCGGTTGGATAGGCGGATTCAGCGGTTCAGGCCGCGGCCCCAATGACCGCCGTGACGCAGAGATGTATCCCAAGTCCATCAATGACCAGTACCACCTGCTCTACATAAGCATAGGTACCGATGAACCATCGGGCATGTATCAGGGCATTCATGACCTGCACGTAGCTCTTGAAGGTCTGGGTATAAACCACATCTACTACGAGTCACCCGGCACCGGCCACGAGTGGCTTACCTGGCGCCGCTCACTGCATCAGTTTGCGCCGATGTTGTTTAAGAAGTAACAGAAGACGACAAAGGGGACGGTTCTTTTTGTCACCTTTTAAGGGATTCAAGATAATTGATGATTTCCGGAAGGTGACAAAAAGAACCGTCCCCTTTGTCACCTTGCGAGCCCAACCAGATGGTGTGACAGCCTATACTTTGGGCTGGGAGGATGTCTTTCTCGTAGTTATCGCCTATCATTATGGTTTCCTGAGGTGGCAGACCAAGGGCTTTTACGCCTAAGCGGAAGATTTCCGGGTTGGGTTTGCGAACTCCTACTACAGCGGATTCTATTACTTCCTTGAAGAGATGATTTAGAGAGAACTCTTCAAGGACGGTGTGCATATTGCCGTAGAAATTGGTGACCAGCACTATTGGAAAGCGGGCTGACAGTTTCTCCAATGCTGGCTTGGACACGGTTTCTATGTGATGTTTTACTTTTTCATAGCAGTATTCCAGAATGGAATCCTGAACCTGAACTGAGATTGTAATTCCTTTTGTCAGAAGATATTCCGCTTGCAGGAACAGCTTTATCCGGAGGGTTTGATAGAATGTTGTTTCGGGAGTAATGATAGGATTATTCCCAAGCGTGCGCTCTGTGTGGACGTATGCCTCACGCAGCAGTTCATCCGGTACATCAGCCACATGACTATATGCCTCCCAGAAAGCATTGAACCAGTGGATACCGTCGGAGTCTATGGTTCCGCCAAAGTCTATTAGAATTCCCTTAATCATTCCGTTTGCCCACCTTAATCAAGATTACACCTATCACAGTCCAGACTATCTGGCGCAGGCGGGCCACAAGCGCGGTGTAGAGTCCGTATGCGCCTGGCACTTGAACTCCGCCTGCCGCAAGAGCCATTCCACCCTCGTATCCGCCCATCTGCATGGGCGAGAAGAATATCAGGTTGCTGAAAAGCGATGAGAACGCCATTACCAGTATGCTGTCCCAAAAGGTGAATCCCTGAACAAACATACCTATCAGCAGCCAGTATTCCAGGCACGATACCACGCGGGCGGCATACTCCAGCAGCAATGACCACCAGAACGACGCCCGGCGCTGCGTCAGCATTAAAGCTATCTGGCTGTCAACTTCTTCCAGATCTGAGCGATGCTTGTCCAGATAACCGGCATCCCACCTCCTGACCAACGGAATCCGGCTCAAGACTCCGAATACTTTCACTACAAATCCCTTGCGGTATCCTAATGAAAACAGCCAAAGCACAGCAACAAAGACCACAGTCATCACACCCAGCATAACGCTCATCCATACATTCAATCCGTAACCATCGGCCACAAAATGCAGCACCACATACAGTATAACCGCCGATAGCCAAAAACAGAAATGTGAACAGATATGCATCATGGAGTACAGTATAACCGATGATGTAGCCTTCTTGCCACCCACATAGTCTGAAAGTTCCAGAATGCGGTAAGGCTCACCTCCCATCAAGCCCAGCGGAGTTACATAATTGAGCGCATACCCCGATACGGTAAGCTGGAATACTTTACCGAACGGCACTCTCCCACCCGTTCCGTCATTGATTATCAGTCCGAAAGAGCAGGCATTCATAAGGTAGATGAATCCCCAAAGCACAACGATGACCGGAAACCATATCCCGGCCTGACCAAGCACCTCCCTGACCCTAGCCCAGTCTGCATCAAAAGTGAGCAGCATCAGTACCACTGCCGCCAACCCGAACAGGAAAAATATGGTCTGCCAGCCCTTCTTCATATCATATTCATCATTTCACGGCACACCCTCTCATGCGCCGCCCTCATGCCAAAGAATATTATGTTCATCACCGTCAGTTCAAACACAAAGTATATCCAAGGCTTACCGATGAGCAAAGTAACATATAGAACAATAGCGCGGGTGTTGAACGTGGAAATGTTTGTCCATTTAAGCAGATGGTAAGTGCGGCGGCAAAACTCCTGTCCAAGCTCAAAAGGAATCTGACTGCCGTATTTGCCGCGAACGGCAACGCGGAACTTCTGAAAGCACGGCGTCATTCGCTCCTGGGTGCGTGTGTAACCCTGATAAAAGAAGAGCCATATCTTCCAGAACCAGCGCTCACGCCATGGTGTACTGCGTTGCTGTTCTGCAAGTTCAGTGCTGTCATTAAGTTCCGATTGGTCGCCGTGGAACAGCAGATAGATGTTGCGGTAATAATCGGCCAGTCCAGCTTGGCGTGAATGGAACCCCCCGCCCGACACAAGCATTATCACCCAAATCCATATTCCCCATGTACGGCCAACACAAAAAGGCATAGGCTCATCCGTAAGTCTAAGAGCAAGGAATATATATATTGACGCAAACCACAGGTCTCCCGCAAATCCGTCAAGCAGACGACCCCAAAGCGTCTTCTTGCCGGTCATACGGGCCAGTTGCCCGTCGGCACTGTCCAGAAAGTTTGCCAGCATGAGCATCAGTATGCCCAGAACGGTCCAGTTCATCGTGGTGTGCCACCAGCAGTAACCTGCAAAAACGCCCAGGAATATAGATATGATAGTTACCACATTGGGATGCACCCCCAGCAGATTGAAAAGACGTGCAAACTGTAGCCCAACAGGTCTTGTAAACCAGATATCCAGCCACTCCTCGGTGTCACGGGACTTGAATGTGGCCTCAAGCTCCTTTCTCCTGTTACCTGCCATTTGACTTACGTAATATCATATCCGCAATCTTCTGTGCCGCCCCTACGGTGCAGGTACGGAAACTGGGCCAGTCGTTGAAATCAATTAAAGTAATGCTGCCGTCCGGGCCAACCACCGCATCACCGCCATACACATCAACTCCAAGCAACTCCGATGCCCGATCCGCCACAGCGGTGAGCGCATCCATATCCACACTGGCACTATCTGGCGTATCATTGTAGCGTTCCAAGCCGAACTTGCCATCCCTGACGGTTGCAGCATAGCAGTCTGTCAACCCGTACCCTCTCACTCCATAGAACTTTACAAGCCAACCTTTGACATGTGCCTGTAGCACACAATCCCTAATACCTCGCTCCGACATACTACGCATTGCAGCGGCACACTCTCCGGCATTCTGCACAAACTGTACATCATCCTGTTCCACAGCATGGCTGTCGGCACGCTTAATCCAGCAGGGGAAACTATTCCACCCCATAGGAACGCCTATGGTTTTGCATATCAGACTCTCAGGAACCAATCCGGAGCCTTGCAGAATCTCCATCTGTCTGGCACGCGAGCAGTTCAGTACCGCCTGTACGGTGTTGATTACAGGAACCGCGGCGTTCTCAAGTATATTAAGTGCCTCAACGCTTCGTGCCATCTGGAATATGCCGTCAATACCGTCAGGAAGGCCCTTGGAAACCAGTTCCTGCTCGGTCATACACAGCACCTCGTTACCATAGCGTTCCAGTTCAAAAGTAACAGCACGGTACACGGCGGCATCGCCCCCCACGCGGTTAGGCGAATATATCTCTGCACGGCTTACTCCAAGATACTTCATTCCCGCTCTGTTATTTTTTCCGCCTTGATGATATCACTCACATGATCCAAGTCAACCACCTGCCCCATATCGTAAGCTTTAAGGCGCATCCCTGAATCCAACAACTGACGCTGGAAATAACGCATACGCGTATGTCCGCTTTCCAGACAACTTTCAAGCACATCGAGCGCAGAAACCTTTAGAGCATAAATGCCTGCCGAAACGTACCTGCAATTCTCCTGCTCGTCCAAAAATCCGCGTATAAGCATATCCTCGTCCGCATCCACATACAAGGGTTTTTCATCATCGACAAATGACGTCACGCCCATCAGACCGTCCAGTGATGTCTTGGAGAACTTATCCATCATGGTACGGAAACGGCTATGGGAGAAAACTGTATCGACGGTAGTCACGCAGAAACGGTCACTGCCCAGAAATGGAGCAAGCTCCATAAGGCTGTGCATGGGCGATGAAGTTTTCTTGACTATCAGCTCTATCGGCATCTCTTTTGCTAAACCTTTGAGCAGGGCTACCGTCTCCATGGATTCGCCGTTTACAATCACAGATATACGTTCTGCATCGCAATCCATGAAAATACGGACCAGGCGTTCTATAATGGGAACACCGCAAACCGGCACCAACGGCTTGGGCAGAGTTAATCCCTCCTTTGCCAGACGGCTGCCCTCTCCTGCCGAAATGATGCCGAAAACCATTATTCCAAAAGAGAAGGATTACTCCTTTTCCTGATCCAGATGCTTGAGCTTGTCGCTGTCGTCGCGACGGTCAAAATAGAGTTTGCCAAGCGGATTGGCATGTATCTCATCCTCGGTCCTGCGGGAGCGGAATATGTCAATGGCCGCGAATATGGCCTGACGCATGGACTCCTCGCTGGCCACACCCTTGCCTGCTATGTCGTATGCCGTACCGTGGTCGGGCGATGTGCGCACCACAGGCAATCCGGCGGTAAAGTTCACGCCGCACTCCATGTCAAGCGCCTTGAGCGGGATAAGCCCCTGGTCGTGATACATGGCCAGCACGGCATCGAACCTGCGGTAATCGCCGTTGCCAAAGAAACCGTCGGCCGAGAACGGCCCGAAACACTGTATCTTGTCGGCCACGGCCTCATTGATGGCCGGCTTGATTATCTCATTCTCCTCCTTGCCTATCAGACCGTCATCGCTGGCGTGGGGATTCAGGGCAAGCACCGCTATGCGCGGAATCTCTATTCCGAAATCCTTCTTGAGCGAGTTGTTAAGGATGTTCAGCTTCTCTCGGATAAGATCCTTGCTCAAAAGTGAAGCGACCCGGGAGATCGGCTCATGAATGGTAGCCAGCGCCACCCTCATGGAGCTGTTCATGAGAATCATCAGCGCATGGTTACCTTCACCCAGCTGAGCCTCTATGTACTCTGTGTGCCCGGGAAAACTGAATGCATCGGAGTGGATGGTCTTCTTGTTGATAGGAGCCGTGACCAGCACATCTATCTTACCCTCCTTATACTCCTTTACGGCACGTTCCAAAGCCTGTAATGCAGCCTGGCCGCTCTCCTGGGTAGGCAGGCCGAAATCCACCTTGACATCATCCGGATTGCAGTTCACCACATTCAGGCGGTCCGGCTGTGCATCGCGGGCGCTGTCCACCACGTTGAAATTAGTGGGAGAATCAATGGCCTTGCGGTGGTAAGTCATAACCTTGGGCGACCCATACACCACCGGGGTACAGAACTCAAACATTGTGGGGTCTGCAAAAGTCTTGAGTATAACCTCGTATCCTATGCCGTTTACATCACCCTGGGTGATGCCTACTGTTATCCTTTCACTCATATCTTTGAATTGAATTATTAATCAGGGTTTATGGTTATTTCGTCCAGGTCAAACTGGAATCTCTGCAGGTCAAGTTCATCGGGCAGGCGCAGGGTGTAGAGCGCAGCCTCCAGCTTCTTGAGCACATTACGCTTGGGCTGGTTTGGGAAATAGACGAATCCCTCTACCACAACCACGCGCTGGTTCTTCTCGTCCACACGTGCTATGGACACGAACGGGCCGCCCATATCGTAATCCTTTATGTTCCAGAGCCCGCGCACCAGCTGGGCGTACTCTCCATGTACCGTCTCGTCCGATACAAGCGTGAAAGGTCTGGTGGTCATCATATACTGGCCTTCACGCGGGCCGGGCACATTGGCTTGCATAACAGAGTCACGCTTGCGTATGAAATACTCCTCGGTAAAGGTCTTTGTAGATCTGTACGGATAGGAATATATGACCAGGCTAATATCCTGCTCCACCTTCCTTACAAACCTCTCGCAGCGGGCCCACACGAAATGCCTGCCCACCTTGATCTTGTCAAGCTCGGCCGGAATCCACATGTCACATCCGAACATCTTCTTTACCTGCTCCTCAAAATTAGGCTGATGGTCCTGGCTGAGCAAATCAATCTCACGGTTCAGCTCTGCACGGTTGAAGAACTCGGTTATCACATCACGGTTGTCGGAGACAAAGTTCTTGAACTTGAGCGCACTGGGAGCCTGTATGGTCATTATTATCTGCGGTGCGGCATATACGTTCCTTGAGAACTTGAACTTGGGTGTGGTATAGAGGCTGGGATCAATCTTTATGATTATGATGTTACGGCACAGGCGCAGGGTCTTGGAAAGGTTGTTCTGCGTTATCCTTGAGACCTTGAAACTGGGCTCTGACTGGGCTATGCCGGGCACGTCATCGGTAAGTATCGCATACAGCGAATCCACGGCTCCGTTATGGAAATCATCCTCGGCTGCCACCAGCAGAATCTCGTATGGAGAACCGGCCGATGTAGGGGTAAGCACAGATTTCTTACCTGACCTCAAGCTCTTGAATCCCTTTTTCTTCTTGTTCTTCTTGGCTTTCTTGGCCTTACCTGACTTGGATGATGCCTCTGTCTGGGCACCCTCCTTGGAACTGTCGCCATTACCGGCGTTGCCGCATGCAACGATGCAGAGCACTGCAAGCAGCATTGTGCAAACTTTAAGGATAGTCTTTTTCATAATCGTATGGTTTTAGGATCGTATGTCATTCTTTTCATTCTTTGCCGTACTAAGCATTCCGCAGGCGGCCCAGATATCCTCACCGCGCGATGCACGTATGGTGGCAAACACGCCGTGGGCCGTGAGCCAGTCACGGAACTCAGTCATTCTCTCCTCCTGTACCGGACGCAGCGGGCTGTCAGGAATGGCGTGGAACCGTATCAGGTTCACGCGACAGCTCAGACCG
>Ga0310786_10009565_pt1 | contig 12288 bp, 7 predicted proteins | sample AusTroGonzalo_MG_FD_203881 | JGI IMG/M metagenome (GOLD analysis project Ga0310786, IMG submission 203881) | Bovine rumen microbial communities from tropical cattle in Woodstock, Queensland, Australia - Gonzalo_03 (v2) (version 2) | ecosystem: Host-associated > Mammals > Digestive system >...
GCCCCCCGCCCCGCGCCGCCCCCCGCCCCCCCCCCCCCCCCCCCCCCCCCCGCGGCCCAGTCGGTGAGGAGGCGGCGCCAGGTGTCGGCGGTGGAGGCGAAGCGGGCGAGGAGGTCGGGGACGGTGTCGGGGTCGAGGCGGTCGAACCAGGTGTATTTCTGGAGGACGAGGCGGGGGGCGCCCGGCTCCAGGGCCAGGGTGCCGCCGCCGGTGCCGGCGTAGAGGTGGTTGGCTTCGAGGACGGCCGTGAGGAGGGCTTCGCGGCCTTCGTCGGGCAGGGTGCCGATTTCGGCGCGGAGGAGGAGGAGGTCGCCGGCGTCCTGGAGGATGACGGTGCTGCCGTCGATTTCGACGGCGGTGGCGCCCCCCGCGTCTTCGAGGGGGGCGCCAAGGCGTTCGGAGAGGAGTTCGAGGAGGGTCGTGAAGGTCATGGGCGGGCTCAGACGCCGATGTCGATGGCGTAGTCCTTGTCGCCGCCGGCCTGCTGGGCGTCTTCCTTGATGGCGGCGATGATGCGGTTGGGGCTGCCGGCGGGTTTGTGGAGTTCGTTGGCGACGACGTCCTTGGCGTCGCTGTACATCGCGAGGCCGTCGAGGTACCCGAGGGCGTCCTTGAGGGCCGCGAAGTTGTTGAAGAGGATGTCGGTGATGGCGCTGGCGAAGGCGTTCGGCGGGTCCACGGGCGGGGGGTTGACCTGGAAGGAGTTGCCGATGTTCTGGAGCACGCCGCGCTCGGCATCGGCGAAGACGTCGGCGAAGGCGCGGATGGCGGCGGTCTTGGCTTCGGCGTTGTCGCCGGCGTTCTGGAGGGCGGTGCGGAACTGGGCGAGGGCGGTTTGGATCTTTTCGGCGTGGATCTGGTTGAACGGGTTGTGTTCACCGTCGGCGTGGTGGACGAGGGTGCCCACGAGTTTTTCGGCCTCGGCGGCGGGGTCCTGGACGCCGTTGAGGCGGGCGACCACCTTGTCGGAGTATTCGCCGCCCGGCTCGAAGACGTTGGTGACGTATTTGTTCATGCCGCCGAATTCGGGCGAATAGACGAGGGCGAGGTAGCCGGGGCGCAGGACGTCGGTGGGCTGCTCTTCCTCGCCCTCGGGGACGATGCTGACGGTGTGCGTGTCGTCGTCCGTGCGGGTGAGGACGGGGGCGCGGCCGGCCGGGGAGGCGTAGGCGTCGAAAGCGCGGCCGGCGTAGTCGAGTTCGTCGCGGTCGGCCGGGGGCTGCCGGTCGAGGTTGGTGATGACCTCGGAGAGGGCGTCGGCCTGGTTGACGATGGTGTTGATTTCGGTGACGTTGTTGGAGAGGCGGACGAGGGACTGGATGAAGCAGTTGATCTGGGGGGGGAGTTCGAGGCCGAGTTTCTGGAGTTCGACGATGCAGGCCTGGAGGCGGTAGACGATGTTGAAGGAGAATTTGCCGCGGGAGGGGTCGAGGAGGGAGTCGAGGATGGCCTCGGCCTTGGCGCGGGTCTTCTCGTCGGCGAGGCGGGTCTTGCCTTCGGCGGACATGAGTTTTTCGAAGGCGCCGAGGATGAACTTCTTGTCGCGGAAGGCGGCGCCGAGGATGACGCGCATGAGTTCGTGCTGTTCGTTGACGCCGTCCTCGCGGTTGCGCTTGAGCTGGTAGAGGTTGCCGAAGTCGATGAACCCGATGTGGTCGTGGTGGATCATGAGGTTCCCGGCATGGGGGTCGCCGTGGAACTTGCCGTTGCCGAGGAGGGCGTTGTAGAACCAGGCCTTGGTGGCCTGGAGGAGTTTCCCGGAGGCCTCGGTGAGTTCGTTGCGGTTGTTGGCGAGCCACGACTGGAGGTAGGGGGCGGCGCCGGCGGGGATGTTCTGGCGGAGGACGGGCTTCTTGACGGTCTTGTGGGTGACGGGGTCTTCGTGCGTTTCCCACTTGACGCGGCCGGTGACGGGGTCCTGCTCGAAGACGGAGGTGGCGGCGTTGCGGATTTCGCCGATGGCGTTCTTGAAGTAGGTGTCGAGGGTGGTGCCCCGCATGAGTTCGAGGACGATGACGTTCTTCTTGGGGGCGGCGAGGTCGGAGACTTCCAGGGTGGTGACGTCGGGGGCGATGGCGTTGAGGTCGTGGTCCTCGTGGCCCTTGATGTCGTAGAGGCCGTAGCCGGCCATGATGTTGTCGGACTCGTTGTTGAAGTCGAACTCCGTCTCGTACTGCGCGTACTGGCCTTTCCAGGTCTGGGCCATGCCGGGGATCTTTTCGGCGGCGGCGTCGAAGATTTCGCGTTCCTTCTTGATGCGGCGTTCGGCGTCGTGGCGCATGATCTTGACGACGGCTTCCTTGTCTTCGTAGACGGGCTGGCCGTTGTTGCCGACGCCGGTCTTGACGCGGAACGTGCAGAGGAAGGCTTCGCCGACGGAGGCGGCGCCGAGGGATTTCTTGAGGGTGATGGACTGGATCCGCTGGTGGGAGTCGACGATCATCTGGTTGAGATAGGCCTGGACGATCTTGCGGGGCATGGGGGCGAGGTGCTGCTTCATGTCCTCGAGGGCGTCGGCGTAGGGGCCCATGATGTCCTTGGGCAGGCCCTGCATCATCTTGTGGAGGAGCGGGCCGGCGCCCTTGAGGACGGCGCCGGCGAACTTGTTGACGGCGACCTGCTTGGCGCTGTTGACGGCGTCCTCGCCCTGGATGCCGGCGAAGTCGAAGACCTTGGCGTAGCGGAGGGCGGCGGCGACGCAGGAACGCTTGTCGCTCGCGTCCATGCTGGTGAAGTAGGTGGAGACGACCTGCTTGAAGAAGCCGACCTGGCCGGGGACGGCGTTCTGGGCGGCGGAGTCGAGGATCTGGTTGAGGGACTTGCCGTCGAGATCGGCCTTGATGTCCTGCGCGCTCATCGTCGCGTAGGGGTTCTGCACGATGTCGGCGCCGGCCCCGCCCTGGATGTTGAAGATTTCCTTGACGAAGTCCTGGATCTTGACGCAGGCGTTGTCGACCATGCTGTCGATGGTGTCGTCGAACTTGGCGAGGATGTCGCCGGGCAGCTGCTCGGCGTTGCGGAAGAAGGCCGCGAAGGTCTCCGCGAAATTGGCCTGTTGGGCGGCCTGGGCGAGGGTGGAGCCGGTGGCCTGCTGGAACGCGGGGTCGAGCAGGGTCTTCAATTCGGCGAAGCCGGCCTTGAGGTCGGCGGCGATCTGGGGCGCCGCGGCGGTGTCGAGGATGGCGGGGTTCTTGAGGATGGCGGCGAAGGCGGCGAGCTTCTTCGGGTCGGAGAGCGTGCGGCGCAGCAGTTCGCCGGGCTGGTCGATGACCACGTCGGCGACCATCGTGTCGCCGGAGAAGATGAAGTCGGCGACGAAGTCCTTGACGTCCTCCATCGACACGTTCTGCGGGAGCGCGGGGGCGGGGCCGGCCTGCTGGGGGATGGCGTCCACGTGCTGCTGGATGTTCCCGACGATGGGGGCGCGGACGATGAACTCGCCCCCTTCCGGCAGCGCCTCGATGGGCACGTTGGCGACGCCTTCGAGCATGTGCTTGATGTCGTCGGGCAGGTTCGCCGTGTCCTTGCGCATCCGGGAGTAGAAGTGGTCGAGCTTCTGCTTGGTGTCGAGGGCGTTGGCGCCGGCGAGGTCCCCGGTGAGGGTGCGCTGGGCGATCTGGACGAGGAGGCCGGTGTTGTATTCCTTCTCGGCGAGGCGGTAGAGCAGCTCCTCGCCCGGCGCGCCGTCCACCTTGCCCTCCGATTCGATGACGATCGCCGCGAAATGGCGCGTCAGGCTCGTCTTGTCGCTGGCCATCAGGCCCTTCTTGATGTCGGCCGCGTAGGCGGCGTTGAGCATCTGCTTGACGGCGGCGCCGCCGATGGTGCCCTTGTCCCCCACCGCGCGGCCGATGAGGCGGTTCACCAGCTCCTCCGCGGTGCAGTTCATCCGGATGGTCGTCTTGGCGACGCCCCCGCCGACGACGGCCGAGAGGTTGCCCTGGTCGTCCTTGACGAGCTTGACCGTCGTGTCGAGCATCGAGAACTCGGCGGATTCGCGGGCGGTTTCCGGCAGCAGCGCCAGCGCCACCGAGAAGAGCGTCGCGATGCCGCTTCCGAGGTCGCGGACCGCCGCCTGGCGGAGCGTGTCCTGGGCGGTGCCCTCGCCCTTGACGCGGTGCTTCATCGCCGCGGCGAGTTCCTCGTAGGAGCGGGTCGTCGAGAGCACGCTCATCACGTCCGTGAGCCGGCGGTCGTAGTGCCCTTTCGCGGCGGCGATGTTCGCGCGGTTCACCGACTGGCGGTCCCGCTTGCGGCTGTCGGACATGTGCGCCGCGTCCCAGGCCTTCCGGTAGTCCTCCGGGGTCATTTCCACGGCCGCGCCGGGGACGAAGCCGATGCCGCCCGCCGCGTATTTGTCCAACAACGCGCGCACGTGCTGGCGGGTCAGCGGCTTGAAGCGCTTCGCGAGGATGTCGGAGATCTTGTCCCGTTCGCCCGTCGCTTCCATTTCCTTGGGGATGCCGAGCCTTTCGCGGATGTGGTCGATGCTCTCCCGCGGCACCTGGGCGCGTTCCAGCGCGGCGATGAACGCCTCCTTGACCTCCAGCACCCGTTCCGGCGAAAGCTCGGTGCGGTTCTCGCCCCGCTTGGTGACGTGGTTGTTGACCTTGGTCAGCTCGTTGAGAACGTTGCCGTCGCGGTCGGTGGCGAAATCGACGAACCCCGCGTTGTACTTGCCGGACGCGATCTTGTTGAACTGGCTGATGGAAATTTCGGGAAGGGGCATGGTGGTTCTCCTGTTTCGTTTCGGATTGGTTCGCCCCGTTTACCCGCGACTCCGCCGCAGGTTACAAGCCGGGAACCGATACAAGCGCTTTTACCGGAAGTTTACGCGCCCCTGCCCCCCGTCGGCAACAAAAACCGCATCCGGTTCCCCCGGTTCCGGCCCAAGCCGCGGAAATCCCGGCCGACCCGCGCGGAAGAGGGGAGGGGAGAGGGAGGAGAAACGGGCGGAAGTGCCGCCGTTTCCCGAAATCGTGCCGCTGGGCCGGTCAGACGGTTATGATGCCGTCCGCGCCGAAGGCGGGAGGGGGGGCTTTGGGTTCGGCGGCGGGGGAGGGGTCGGGGATGGAGGGCGCGCCGGCGCGTTCGGCTTCGAGGCGGTCGGAGAGGGCGGTGGCGAAGGCGGCGAACTTGTCGAAGGCCTCCGGGAATTCCGCCGCGACGAGCGTCGCGCACGGGAATTGCGCGAAGGCCGCGATGAAGCCGGTGTCCGGGTCGCGGCCGACCGCGGGCAGGCCGCCCTGGAGCATCCCGAAGGCGAGGTCCAGCAGGTCGCAGACGAGCTGGCGGCTCGGGGCGTCGGGCAGGTCGTCCGCGACGAGGGCGGCGAGGACGAGCCGGTCCGGGCCTTCCTCGCTCCGGAGGGTGAAGGGCTGCTCTCCGATGCGCAGGGAGCAGGTGCCGTCGTCGAAGCGGAGCGGCAGTCCGAGGTGGGCCGAGAGGGCCGCGAGGGCGTCTTCGCAGGTGCAGGACATCGTTCCGTCTCCTCAGCCTTTGATGGCCTTCATGTAGTAGTTCTGCGGGGCGAGGGCGTAGCGCTGCATGCACCGCATGAGGAGCGTGAAGCAGTCGTGGAGCTTCACTTCCCGGCCGCCGGCGGCGCGGTGGCCGAGGTCGTAGACGGGGTTGTCCGTGAAGAGGGTGCCGTTGATCATGAGGTTTTTGAGGATCGACTTCGCTTCCTGGGTGACCCGGCTCTCGGGCTTGCCGTGGTAGGCGTGGTGGACCAGCTGCTTGAGGGTCTGCTCGATGTACTGCCTGGCGGAGGCGGTGTAGACGTGCATGTTCATCTGCTTGAAGGCGTTCTGCATCATCTTGGCGCAGCGGAAGGCGGCGTCGGGGATCTGCGCCAGCATCTTCTTCTCGAGGTCGGCGAGCGCTTCGGCGCGGCGCGCCACGAGGTTCGCGAGGCGGGCCAGGTCGGTGCGCTGGTCGAAGTAGGAGGCGTCCGCGTGGTTGATCGCGAAGCGCGTGAAGAGCTTCCTAGTTTCGGCCGGGTCGTCCTTCTTCGTGGCCAGGATTTCGTCGAGGGCGGTCCGGATGTGCTGCTTGAACTCTTCGTCCGGAAGGTCGGTCTTGTAGGCGAACTGGGCCTTGACGAGGTCGGCGAGTCCGGCGATGTCCGCTTCGCCGGAGGCGTATTGGGCGGCCTCGGCGAGGACGGCGTCCTGGCGGAAGTCCTCGCGGGTGGCGTAGACGGGCTCTTCGGTGGCGGTCTTGTGCTCGACCATGCCCATGTCGACGGCGTCTTCGAGGTACATGTCGGCGAGCTTGGAGAAGTTCCGGTCGATGTCGAAGGCGCTCACGGGCTTGAGGACGGGCGCGCCGTTCTTGTCCACGAGGGTCGTGACCGTCCACTTGCCGGTCTCGGGGTTTTTCGCGATTTCGGTGACGGGGCGCTTGGCGCCGACGAGGGCTTCGTAGAGGGCGAACTTGCCGTGCTTTTCGAGCGCCTGGCGGATTTTCAGTTTGATCTCGTCGTCCTTGTCGAGCACGAGCAGGGCGGCCTTCGCGTCGATCTTGTCCTTGATTTCGGCCTCGGAGGTGATGCCCTTCTTGGCGCAGGCGGCGCGGACGTCGGCTTCGCAGGACTTGCGCGCTTCCTCGTAGTAGGGCTCGCGGACCTCCTCGGCGATGACCGCGAACTCGGCCGCGGCGCTGTAGGCCAGGTCGTGGGAGGAATTCGACCGCGAGACCTTGGCGAAGCCGGCGGCGGCGGAGAGCCAGTCCTGGATGTTGTCGTTCTTCTGCTCGACGCAGGAGCCGTCGAAGGAGAGCAGGAATTCGACGATTTCCGCCTTCTTGTCCTTCATCTGCGACACGACCGTGAGGAAGCCGTTGACGATTTCGTCGAGCGTGTTGACCATGTAGGCCTTCTTGCCCCGGTTGTCCAGGCCCTTCGTGTTGTCGTCGAAGTGGGTGAGGAAATTCGCCTTCGTGACCAGCCTGTTGCATTCCGCGCCGTCGGGGATGCGGGTGAACGTGTTGCGGAGCGTCGCGAGGCGGGCGATGTCGTCGAGGCGGGAAAGGAACTTCTCCTTGCCGGCGGGATTCGTCTCTTCGAGGATGGCCTTGCACTCGTCGACGAGCGCCTTGACCTTGGCGACGTTGGGATTGTCCTTGAAGCCGAGGGTGAGCGCGAACTCCGCGGCCTTGGCCTCCTCGATCTGGCGCTGCCGGTCGAGCCAGGTGTCATACTGGGCCTGGAGGGTCCGGGTGAAGCGGCCGAGGGTCTTCGAGCGGAAGAAGTTCGTGAAGGCGTTGCCGGTGAGGAACTTCGCGTGGACCTGGCCGTCGGCGAAGGTGACGCTGTAGACGTTCCGGCGGATCTCGATCTTGCCCGCGGCGGGCGCGTTGGTCTCGGACGCCTGGAAATGCGTCTGGAGGGAAACCTCTGCGATGTGGTTTGCGGATTGGATGGCCATCTTTGAGTCCTTGTCTTGCGCCCCCTCACCAGGGGCGTGTCACCCATACTACACCGCCCGCCCCGGAAAGTTACAAGACATTCTGCAGTTTTCCCCCTTGGATTTTGCATAATCCGCTATTTTGCCGGTCGGCGCCGAGTTTTCCAATGATTGAAAAAACAGCACTACCATCCCATAGGAATCCGCGAGACCTTTTGTTGAGGTTGGGATAACGAGGGTGCCGGGAAAACGAAATTGGTTGTTGTGTGGATGGGGCCGCCAGACTATGCGGACCCAAGTTTTCGCGGAAGGGAAGCGGGAGGGATTCCAACCACAAAGGACACAAAGGGCACAGAGGAAAGCCAGCGGAAGGGAACCGGGAAAGCACTGGGAGCGCGGGCATCCTGCCCGCGGGGAAACGGGTGGAAGGCGGGAGGGAAGCTCCACGCGGTAGTGCGGGTCAGGCGGTCTTGCCGGCTTCGTAGGCTTCCTGGAAGACAGGGAGGGAGCGGACGGAGCCTTTTTCGTAGGCGCCGGTGCCGTAGAGGACGCCGCGTTCGATGCTGCCGTCCATGCAGTCGCGCATGAAGCCGCGCAGGCCCGCGAGGGTCGCGTCCATCATGGACTTGTCTTCGTCGGCCGCCGTCACGACGAGCCAGAACTCGGTGCCCTTGAAGCGGCCGAAGTCGTCCCAGCGGGAAACGGTGCGGTCGATGAGTGCCTTGAGCTGGGCGTTCATGGAGTAGAAGTAGACGGGGGTGGCCAGGACGATGGTGTCGGCGGAGAGCATCTTTTCGACAAGGTCGTTGGCGTCGTCGGGCTGGATGCATTTGTGGAGTTTCTGGCAGGCGTAGCAGCCGGTGCAGTAGGCGATGCGTTTTTCGGCGAGGCGGATTTTTTCGACGCGGTGGCCGGCCTCGGCGGCGCCCTTGGCGAACTGGTCGCACAGAAGGTCGGAGTTGCCGGATTTGCGGCCGGAGGCGGAGAGGATGAGGATGTTCTTTTTCATGGCGGTCCTTTGGGTTCAGTGGAGGGAGGCTTTGAGGCGGAAGAAGGCGTAGCGGTCGAGGAGGCCGGGGTCGGCGGGATCAACGTCGTGCCAGTCGGCGGCGCCGTCGGCGATTCCGGCGCTGCCCTGCACGGTGACGGGGGTTCCGGCGGGAAGGTTGGTGTCGGCGGTGAAGACGGGCGCGACGCCGTCGGGGCGGCAGCCGATTTCGAGCCGCGCTTTCTCGAAGGTGACGGTGGCGGTGCCGCTGCCGAGGGCGGCGGCGAGGCCGTCGGTGGAGAGGAGGCGCCCGACGCGGGTGTAGGAGTAGCCGCCGGCGGGGCCGTAGAAGAGGACGAGGCAGTTGGAGCCGTAGAGCATGAGGTCGCCGGCGGCGATGGTGTCGCAGTGTTGCGCCGCCGCGGGGAGGGAAACGCCGTAGCGGTATTTTTCGTTGCCGTTGAGTTCGGCCATGTCGAGGGTCAGGGGGAGCATGGCGAGGAAGGCGCGTCCGGTTTCGCTGTCCTCGACGACCGCCGCGAAGCTGCGGCCCCCGGCGGCGACGACGATGGGCGTTCCCGCCGCCGCCCCGGCCGTGGCGGCGGCGGCGGCAAGGGCGAACGCGCCGCACAGGGCGGCGCGGGTGGCGGCGGAACGGCGTCGGGACCTCACTTGAGGTTCTCCCGGAAGAATGCGGCGATGCGGTCGTGGGGGATGGCGCCGGCCTGGTCGTCGTAGAGGTCCACGTGGGAGGCGCCGGGGATGATGAGCAGTTCCTTGTTGCCGACGGTGGCGCTCTCGCCGCGCACGGAGATGCCGGTCATCTTCTCGAAGGCGTATTCGGAGAAGTAGCGCGAGTGGGCCTTTTCGCCGTGGACCAGCAGGACGGGGGTCTCGATTTCGTGCGCGTAGGAGAGCAGGGGCATGTTGAGGAAGGACTGGCAGCCGATGACGTTCCAGCCGTCGGTGGAGTTGCCGCTGCGGGGGTGGTAGCCGCGCGGGGTCTTGTAGTAGGAGTGGTAGTCCTTGACGAACCACGGGGCGTCCTCGGGGAGCGGATCGACCACGCCGCCGGCGCGCGCGTAGGTGCCGCTGCGGCAGTCCTTGGTTCGCTGGGCGGCCATGGCGCGGCGCGCGGCCATGCGCTTGGCGGTCGTGTCGTCGGCGCCGAAGTAGCCCTCGCGCGTGACCTTCGTCATGTCGTACATCGTCGCGGCGACGGTCGCCTTGATGCGCGGGTCGAGCGCCGCGGCGTTCACCGCCATGCCGCCCCAGCCGCAGATGCCAACGATGCCGATGCGCTCCGGGTCCACGTCCGGCCTCACCGAAAGGCAGTCCACGGCGGCAAGAAAATCCTCCGTGTTGAGGTCGGGGCTGGCCATGCGGCGCGGCTCGCCGCCGCTCTCGCCGGTGTAGGACGGGTCGAAGGCGATCGCGAGGAAACCGTTTTCCGCGAGATGCTGCGCGTAGAGGCCGCTCGTCTGCTCCTTCACCGCGCCGAACGGGCCGCTGACCGCGACTGCCGCAAACGGACCTTCCACCCCCTTGGGTTTGTAGAGGTCGGCGGCGAGCTCGATGCCGAAGCGGTTCTTGAAGGTGACCTTGGAATGCTCGACCTTGTCGGAAAGCGGGAACGTCTTGTCCCACTCCTGCACCAGTTCGAGGGCGGAAGCGGTGAGGGCGGCGGCCGCGCAGGTGGCGGCGGCGAGGGCGGTGATGGCGTGTTTCATGGTTTTCTCCGTTGGGGCTTCATTTCGGCGGCGGACCCGCGTCCGCCTTTCGGAAAGCATTCGACCACAACCGCCATAAAATCACAAATACCGATTTTCTATGCATTGCGATTCGTGTTGCTTATGGATCCGCCGCGTGCCATGATGGACCCCGCCATGGAAATCCGAACCCTCCGCAACTTCGCCGCCGTCGTGCGGGCCGGGAACGTCACCCGCGCCGCCGCCACCCTCCACGTCTCCCAGCCCGCCCTCTCGATGCAGCTGCGCGAACTGGAAGAAGAACTCGGCGGCCCCCTGCTCGTGCGGCACGCGCGCGGCGTCGAACCGACCGAACGCGGCTCCATGCTCCTGCAGCGGGCCGACGACATCGTCGCCCTGGCCGACCGCACCCGCGACGACCTCCGCGCCGCCGGCGCCGCCGGACTCACCGGGACCCTCGCCATCGGCGCGGGCGAAACCCTCGCCTTCGAAACGCTCGGGCGGGCCGTCGCGGGGCTGCTGGCGGAGAATCCGCGCCTGAAACTGTCCATCACCTCCGGCAACGGCGAGCAGATCGACGACGGCATCCGCTCGGGAATCTTCGACCTGGCGCTGTTCGTCGGGCCGGGGCGGGTGGAAGGTTACGACTACCTTGTCCTCCCGTACATCCACCGCTGGGGCATCTACGCGCGGCGCGGCGAACCGCTCGCAGCGAAAAAAGGCATCCGCCCGCGCGACCTCGAAGGGGTTCCGCTCTCCGTATCGCGCCAGGCGGGCGTGGCGGAATTCCTCTCCGGGTGGCTCGGGCGCGACTTCCACACCCTGGAGATTGCCGCGACCTACAACCTGGTGTACAACGCTCTCGTGCTCGTCGCCGCCGGACAGGGCGCCGCCGTGTCCATCGACGGCCTCCTTCCGGCCGCCTTCGCCGACACCCTCGTTTTCCGCCCCTTCCGCCCCCTTCTCAAGAGCGACGTCTACCTCGCCTGGCGCAAAGGCACTCCTCTCGCTCCCGCCGCCGCCGCCCTCGTCGCCCGCCTCCGCGCCGCCACCGCGTAGCCGCCGGGTATTTTGCCAATGTTTGGCAAAATCCAGCGAAATTTGCCAAGCATTGGCAAAACGGCATCACTGCCATCCCATAGGATGATGTGGGACGGGCGCAAAAAAATGGTTGTTGTATGGGGAACGTCCGCGGTAAGCGGACGGTATGAAAACACCAACAGCAACCAAATCGTTGCGCCGCAGTCTCGCCGTCTTCGCCCAGATTGTCCATCACATTCCTCCCGGTCTCGTCGACCGCCTTGCCGAGGGGGCCAAAATCAAGGCCCGCGTCTTCTCTTACGCCCGCCAAGTCTACTCCCTCCTCCTCGGCCAACTCGCGGGCGCCTTCAGCCTCAACGAAATCTGCGACGCCGAACAGGTCCACCGCAAGAAGCTCTTCCGCATCCGCGGCATCCTTCCCGCCAAGCGCAACACCTTTTCCAATGCCAACCGCAAGCGCGACCCCGCCATCCCTGAAAGCCTCTACTGGGAACTCTACCGCCGTTTGAGCTCCTCCTTCCCCGACTTTCTCCGCCGTTCCCACAAGGGAAAACTCTCCCGCTTCCGCCTCCGGCGCATCTTCGCGGCGGATGCAACGGTGTTGCAGTTGACGCTCAACTCCATCGACTGGGCCAAACACCGCAGGCGGAAAGCCGCCGCTAAGCTCCACATGCGTTGCGACGTGGCCTCCCGCCTGCCGTCGTTCGCCGTCGTGACATCCGGCCATGTCGCGGATTGCCGCCTGATGGCGGAGCTATGCCAAAACCTGCAAGCCGGGGATGTGGCCATCTTCGACCGCGTCTACAACGATTTCCGGGAGCTGTTCCGCTTCGAAGCCAAGGGCGTGTTCTTCGTGGTCCGGGCGAAGAACCCCATGCGCTACGGGGTGCCGAAGGGCCAGCCCGGCAAGAAGCTCCCCGCAAACATTCTTGAAGACGAACGCATCGTGCTGACGGGGAAGGAATCGTTCAAGAAGTACCCGGGGAAGATCCGGCGCATCCGGGCGCGGGTGAAGGTGAACGGGCAGATGCGGGAAATGGTGTTCCTGACGAACAACTTCGAGTGGGCGGCGACAACGATTGCGGAGCTGTACAAGGCGCGCTGGGAGGTGGAGACGCTGTTCAAGGAGCTCAAGCAGACG
>Ga0310786_10009566_pt1 | contig 12288 bp, 8 predicted proteins | sample AusTroGonzalo_MG_FD_203881 | JGI IMG/M metagenome (GOLD analysis project Ga0310786, IMG submission 203881) | Bovine rumen microbial communities from tropical cattle in Woodstock, Queensland, Australia - Gonzalo_03 (v2) (version 2) | ecosystem: Host-associated > Mammals > Digestive system >...
CCGCTTTCCCACCAATTCTGCTGGTTCTTTTATCAAGATTGTATGCCATATATTTCTATGTTTTGCGTTAGGATGGTTACCACTTAGGAATCATAATAGTATAGATTTCAACTTTTCGAGTGCAAATTTAATAATAATCCTTGATATACAGTTACTTTTTCCCTAAAAATGTCAAAAGAATTATATTCGGTAGAGTTCCTTGCAGCCAGAAGGAGCATCATTATGGCGATAGAACGTAGTGCGAGCCATCTCCACGCCCTCGCTCATATCCGTCTTTAGCCAACGCTCATTAATCTCAGCAAAGGTGATGGCCTTAGCATTGTAGATGGTATTCACCAGCCAGATGTATTCCTTGAATTTTGTATATGTTGTCATGCTTCGAGTAGTTTCTATTGGGCAAATATACGAATTATTTCTTGGAGTTAATACGTTTCGCAAAGATTTTACACATTATTTAATATAAGTCACATAGGTGATACCGCTAAGGTGCCATTCCTGAGCAAGCTCGCCTACCCGCCTTTCGCGGAGCTTCCCCTATATTCTTGCTTTGACAAGCGTACTAAAGAAACGATTAGAGTTAATTCTCCATAATCCGTTGTTCTTCACAAGTTTTTCGTAACTTTGGCTTCGCCGAACTTCTTGGATTGGCCAAGCGAAACAGAGTTTCGAGTCTTTAGCACTCAGAAATGCTCAAATAAATTTGGTGTTTCCTTCGTTTTTTCGTAATTTTGCAGCCAAATGGTAAGTCATGTGGACAGGACATGACGGAGAAGAGAAAAGGATCAAGATGACGACACTATCAGACGAACAGATACTGTGCGGCTTCCGCGACGGCAATGAACAGCTGACACGACAGTTCTTCTATGGCTATTGCATGATGGCCTACCGCTTGTACGACCGCCGTTACGGCCTGTCGTCAAAGCCGGGACTGGACTTCTATGCCCTTGCCCACGATTACTATATTTATCTCTACACCCATGACTGGCGTCCGTTAGAAGACCGTTCGCCACAGGTGTCACTCTCTACGTGGCTCACCAACGGTTTCCGCTATGTGGTGCTTGACGCCTTGAAGCACTACCGGCATGAGCTGGGTTACATGGGCGATGACAGCCTGCCCGAAGTGGGGGTGCGTGACGAGGCTCACTCTGCTCTGACTGTCCAAGACATCGTCAATCGCATCTGTCTTGACCTTGACAGCGAGCGCGACGTGCTGATATTCAAGAAGATACTTTTGGAAGGCTACAAGGAGAAGGAGGTAGCCGATCTGTTGGGCATCTCACCTTCGGCTGTTGCCCAACGTTTCAAGAAACTGCGCCAGAAGGTCCGTCCCTACTTTGAGCCGAAGCATAGTCCCAAGCTGGGCGGTCGTATCTGTAAGGCCGCACGCGACTACATGGCTGAGGATAGCATGGCCGAGACAATGGCCATGCCAATGCCCGATTTCACTTTTACACACACATACGATATGGAAAAACGACGCATTACTCCCGATTTTATTAAACGCCTCAATCCTGGCGAGGTGTTTGTATTTGGTTCTAACCTGCGCGGCTATCATGGTGGTGGTGCCGCCAATATCGCCGTGCGCAACTTCGGGGCTGTCTGGGGACAGGGCGTAGGTCTGCAAGGGCAGAGTTACGCCATTCCTACCATGCAGGGCGGCCCCGAGACCATCAAGCCATACGTGGATGAGTTTATCGCATTTGCCAAGGAGCACCCCGAGCTGCAATTCCTTGTCACCCGTATCGGTTGCGGTATAGCCGGCTTTGATGCAGAGGACATTGCTCCATTGTTCCAGCAGGCGCGTCTGGTAGACAACATCTCGCTGCCTGCGGACTTCTGGATGGTGATTGAGGGGTGATTTAGCAGGACATAAACTGATAACGTCTATGAAAGAAACCAAAGAGAGTGATCCCTCAGCAGGACGCGGATTTGTGATAGAAAAAGCTGAGGCAGAGACGGCGGTGTTAGTGGGCCTCATCACCAAAGAGCAGGACGAGGCCCGCACTAAGGAATATCTCGATGAGCTGGAGTTCCTGGCCGACACAGCCGGCGCACGCGTGGTGCGCCGCTTCACCCAGCGTGTGGGCGGCCCAAGTCAGGTGACATACGTGGGCAGCGGCAAGTTGCAGGAAATCCGCCAGTATATCAAAGACTGTGAGGATGCTGAACAACCTGTGGGCATGGCCATCTTCGACGATGAGCTGTCGGCCAAGCAGTTGCGCAACATTGAGAAGGAACTGCAAGTCAAGATACTCGACCGTACCAGCCTTATCCTTGACATCTTTGCCATGCGGGCACAGACAGCCGAGGCGAAGGCTCAGGTGGAGCTGGCCCAGCACCGCTACATGCTGCCCCGTCTGCAACGCTTGTGGACGCACTTGGAACGTCAGGGCGGTGGCTCAGGTTCTGGTGGCGGCAAAGGCTCCGTAGGTCTGCGTGGTCCTGGTGAGACGCAGTTGGAGATGGACCGCCGTATCATCCTGCACCGCATCACCCTGCTCAAACAGCGGCTGGCAGAGATTGACCAACAGAAGACGACGCAACGAAAGAACCGAGGCCGCCTGATTCGTGTGGCGTTGGTGGGCTACACCAACGTGGGCAAATCGACGCTGATGAACCTGTTGGCCAAGAGTGATGTCTTTGCCGAGAACAAGCTCTTTGCCACGCTTGACACCACCGTGCGCAAGGTGGCCATCGAGAACCTGCCCTTCCTGCTGGCCGACACCGTAGGCTTTATCCGCAAGTTGCCCAGCGATTTGGTGGAGTCGTTCAAGAGCACCCTCGACGAGGTGCGCGAGGCCGATCTATTGGTGCATGTGGTGGATATCTCCCATCCTGACTTTGAGGAGCAGATCCGTGTGGTGGAGCAGACACTGGCCGAGTTAGGCTGCGCCGACAAACCGTCGATGCTGCTGTTCAATAAGGTGGATGCCTACCGTTGGACACCTCAGGACGAGGACGACCTGACACCGCCCACACGCGAGAACATCTCGCTGGAGCAGCTGAAACAGACGTGGATGGCGAAAATGAATGGCGACTGCCTCTTCATCTCAGCCCGTGAACGACAGAACATAGACGAACTGCGTACCCTATTATATAATAAGGTACGCGAGTTGCATGTGCAGAAATATCCGTATAACGATTTCCTTTATCCTATCATCGACGAGGACGCTACCGGGTGATGAGTGCTGTGGCGTAGGCAGCGATGCCTTCCTGGCGGCCTGTAAAGCCGAGACGTTCGGTAGTGGTGGCCTTGATGGAAATCTGGTCGGGGTCGCAACCGATGACCTTGGCCAGCGTCTGTTGCATCTGTGGGATGTGCGGGTTCATCTTGGGCCGCTCGGCGCAGATAGTAGCGTCGATGTTGCCTAAGACATAACCCTTGGTGGCAATCAGCTCGATGGTTTTGCGCAGGATGATTTTACTGTCCATGCCCAGCGTCTCGTCACTGGTGTCTGGGAAGTGGTAGCCGATGTCGCGCATGTTGGCCGCGCCAAGCAGGGCGTCGCAGATGGCGTGGATGAGCACGTCGGCATCGCTGTGTCCCAGGAGTCCGAGTTCATAGTCAAGCTTGATACCGCCTATCCAAAGTTCACGGTCTGGAACGAGACGGTGAACATCATAACCCATTCCTACTCTTATATTCATTTCTTAAACAGATCTTTGATGCCGTCCATGTCGAAGGCAAGGGTGAAACGAAGGGTCTGGTCGAGAGGATTGCTCTGTGCGGTGGAGATGACGTAACCCACGTCGAGCGAGAAGACACTCATGCGGAAACCGCCGCCCACGGTGAAGTATTTGCGGTTGCCCTTCGACTCCGACTCATGGTGGTAGCCGGCACGGAGCGAGAACTGGTCGTGGTAGACATACTCGGCGCCTACGCTCCATTGCACCTCTTCCATCTCTTCCTTGAAGCCGCCGGGCGCATCGGTGAAGCTCTGCCACATGCCCTTGATGCTGCTGACATCGCTGTACTCACGGCGCACACGGTCCTGATAGTCGGAGTTCGACTCGTCCACTTCTTGCAGGGGCACGGTAGGCACCAACAACTTGTTGGCATCGGCGGCAAGGGAAAAGCGGTTGTACTCGTCGATGGGAATCATCAGCGAGGCACCTAAGCGCAGGTTGGCCGGGATGAACTGGCTCTCCTCGTCGCCATAATAGGAAATCTTGCTACCCATATTGGTCAGTGTGGCACCAAGGCCGAGCTGACACTCACGCGAACCCAGATTGAGATAGTTGTTGTAGTAGAGGGCGATATCTGCGGCGAAGGCCGAAGCCGGCTTTGAGTCCTCCGAGTAGTCATAGCGCAGGTCGCTGTAAATCCAGCGCAGGCCGACACCCAGTGAGAACGTCTCACTCAGCATACGCGAATAGGCCACGTCGAGCGACATCTCGTAGGGCTTCACCGTCATGTCGTAGGCATCGCTTGTGAACACCTCGCCGAGGGAGAAATAGCGCAGCGAACCCGACAGGGCACCATAGTCGCCAATGCGGTAATAGCCGGCCACGTAGGCCAGGTCGATGTCGTTGACCAGCTGACGCAGCCAGGGCGTGTAGTTGAGCGAGATACCTGCACGGCTGATGCAGAAAGGGTATTTGGCCAGGTTCCAGGCCTGTGAGTTGACGTCCGGGTCAGTGGCTGCGCCCACGTCGCCCATGCCAGCCGAGCGGGCATCGGGAGCGATGGTCTGTGAGATGACGGCATGTTCCACAGGATTGAACGTGGTGGTCTTGAAGTCGTCGGCCATGGCCGTTCCCGCTGTCAACAGGAAGCAGGCCAAGGGAAGGATAATGCGTTTGTTCATTTTATTTGTTGTGTGTTATGATAAGCTTGCGGAAGTCGCCTTTCGTGTCGCGTTGGATATAGACACCGTTGGCGGCAGAACGTACACGGCGGCCTGACGCATCGTACAGCTCCAGCTGAGGCTGCTGCGGGCCGTCGTTGCTGATGCCGTCGATGTCGGCTGTGATGCCTCCTACATTCACATAGATGGTATAAGACACGGAGGCTGAGTTGTTCAGCACATCCCAGGCACGGAAGAACACGCGGTGCTCACCTGGCTCTAACGTCGGCAGGTAGTAGCCCACGGTGCCGCTGCGGTAGTCGCCCAGATTGTAGAGGAAGCTGGAGTTGAGCACGTAGGTGCGTGACATCTGGCCGTCAATGACAAGCTCCATGTCATGGCCGATGCCCTGACCTGATACGTTGAGGCCGTCGGGGTCGGAAATCTCAGCATAGAAATAAGGCGAGCTGCTCACACTCATGCCATCGGAAAGAGGCACGTTGTCGAGGAAGCAGTTCAGCGTGGGGCCTTCACCATCCTGTGCATAGTAGTCGGCACTCACAATCGAGAAGCCCACGTTATGGCCGTTGGCCATTAGTGAGTGGTCTGAATTGACCGCATAACAGTAGAAGTGGCCGGGATTGTCATCATAGCTTACATCCTTGGGGATGGCGAAGTCAAGCTGGAACTGGCCGTTCACGACGGGAGCCATGCCACGGAAGATGACGCTGGAACGGTCGGTGAACTGGAAGGCCTCCTTGGGCATGTCCTCCTTAGTGGTGCTGTTGATGCGGCAGATAATGGTCTGCTCCGCGTCGCAGAAGGTGACGTATGTGATGCCGCTGAAGTCATCGGCTCCCTCGATGTGACCGTTGATGTTAATCACAGTGCCTGAGGGCATGGACAGAAGGCCATTATTGAGGGGCGCACCGTTCACTTCATCAATATAAGCCCGGAGGGTCGGTCTGGCGAGCTTCAGGGCGGGGTCGCCCAGAAGATTGAAGTGCAGGCAGTTCTTTTTCATGTCCTTCTTGTTCTTGATCATGTCTGTCATCAGCTCGTTCTTGGCCAGACGGACGGCCTCGCCGATGGTGACGGGCTGCCCGTCGTTTGTGGTGCTGAAAAGATGGTTGATGAAAGCCTTGTTCATCACCTTGTTGTAGTCGGCATAGACGGTCCGGGTGGTGCCGTAGAAGGCAATGGCTCCACCCATGGGGTTGATCATGGCTGTCTCGCCGATACTGGTGCCTTGGGCGTCAAAGGGCATGATGTCGCATGAGGCGGTGAACCATAGTGGCAGTCTCAGCGATGTGGCCTCCGCGTAGTCGGCTAACGACAGTACGCTTTCATGCGAGATGTTGGCGGCACCGCCATGACCGATGTAGTTCATCAGGAGTGCCCCCTCATGCATCTGCTGCTTGATGAGGTTGGTCACTTCGGGGTATGACTCGCCATTACTTGTGAGGATGCGGGTATAGGCATCCCAGTATATCTTCTTGATGCGGAACTCAGGCGCAATCCTGTCCAGAAGGTTGGCGATGGTGTCAGCCGCCTCCATGTGCATGTTTTTGTTACCGTCATCGGCCATGATGCAGATGGTGTTCTGCCAGTCGCCAGGCTCCTCGTTGTAGGAGTAACTGTAAATCTTGTCCACCAAGATGTGTGCCTCGGCATCATCGTGAGCCAGCAGGCGTCCTACAGCCATGTCGCCCATGTCGCGCTTTACGATGTCACTGCCCTCATTGTCATCGAGCAGGGTAAAATAGTCATCGGTGACATAGCTCTCGGTCTCGCTCATGGAGTTCTCACTCTCGTAGCAGAGCAGGTAGTCATCAGGCGAGGTGTTGCTCCAGTCACTCAGCAACATCCGGTTGTCCCATGCACAGTCGCCAAACAGCAGTAGGAAGCGGGGCTTCTCGTCGTCAGTCGTGGCCCGGTCGTAAAGCATCTTCATGTAACGCCGGTAGGCGTTGGCATCGGGCGTACCGCTGGAGAACTCGTTGAACAGGTTGTCAGCCGCTACGATGCGCACATTGAGGCCGTCTTTTTCCTCATGCAGACGGGCCAGCCGCTCTGCTTCGCTCTGGACGATGCGTGAGGAGGGGATGATGATGACCATGTCGGCCGGGCCGTCGGCGTGGAGATCCTGACAGGCTACCGGCCCCACCAGTTCGGGCTGGGGGAAATCAGTGCCAGACAGATCCGGCATGGGCTTGGGGGCATTGAAGGCCAGTTGCATGTAATCTAAGCGCATGTTGGCGCCGCCTGTCAGTTGTGTGATGGTGATAGTGTTCTCCTCCTGAAGCATGTTACGGAGCTGGAACGTCCATGTGTCAGCAGCGGCCTTGCTGTACTGGTCGATATAGGCGCGCCGCTCCGGTGCCTTGACGGTGGTGGCGTCAATCACGATGTTGCCCACTCGTGTGCCATTGACACTGACTGAGGCCGTCACATAGCCGTCGTAGCTCATGACGACGGTGAGCACGCCGGAGTCATCGTAGGCAGGCAGCTTATAGCTATACGAAACGCCTTGACCGAAGAGGCGGTGGTCATACAACTGGCGGCCGCCGTGGAACCAGGCATAGTCATCTACTTCGTAGATAGAGTGGTAATCGCTGTTGGAGGGATAGAACGCATCCACAAAGGCGGTGCTGTCCTGAGTGAGAGGCTCTTCTTCAGAGGTCGTCAGGAAATAATAGCCATATTGCGAATAGGAGTTACGCTGTCGGGTGGTGGCAGTGGGCGATTTCCAGTTGACAGGCCCTACGGCATGGAAGAGCCGCCGTCCATCGGCACAGTACTGAGGCACCTCTTTCAGGTCATCGGTCTGTATCAGATAGGCTTCTGTCAGTTCCTCCGGCTGCAACTCACCGCCATAGCCGAAAACCTTCACGTGTGAAGGGTCTGGAAAGCCCGCCTGCAACAGGAACTCGTCTGTGAGCTGATAGACTCCCGTCTGAGGTACTCGCACTTTCACCCACTGTCCTGTGGCAAGCACAGAGTGGTCGGCATAGCGTTGCTGTGCCTTTGCTGGAGTGAAAGGCAGAAATGATATCATGAGTGACAGAAGATGTACGGCTTTCATGTCTCGCTAAACTTTAAACATTAAACTTCAGACTCTCAAAGGATGATCAGCTTCTGGGCCTGTGAGGCCTCTTGGCTGCCGTCGCTGCTGATGAGTACTCTATAGAGGTAGACCCCCGTATGCAGGCGTGAGCCTCCACCGGTGGTAAGATCCCAGTCAAAGGTATAGGTGTTGTCGGTAGACACGCCCGACTCTTCTTGCTTGTAAAGCAGACGGCCTGACGGGTCGAATATCTCAAGGGTGACATCCATCTGGCTGCCCGTGCGGTCGTGGTTGACAATGAAGGTGGTGCTGGTGGTGGCGGGATTGCGGGTGCATGACACACTGAAGCACTGAGGCCGCAGAGCTTTGACCACACGGAACGACAGTTGTGCCACCGACGAGTTGTTGAAAATGTCCCAGGCGCGGAACGACAGCTGGTGCTCACCCTCTGCCAGCTCTGGCAGGCTGTAACCTACTGAGCCACGCTTATAGTCGCCGAAGTCGAAGATGAAATACTCGTTCAGGGTGTAGGTCATGGAGGGGTCGCCGTCCACCACTAACAGCAGGTCGTGGCCGATGCTGCTGCCAGAGGCGTTAATGCCGTCGTTGTCGCTCACCTCGGCGTAGAAGTAGGGCGTGGTGTTAGTGACGCCGCCGTTGGTGAATGAGGGACTGTTCAGGTAGCAGTAGATGTTGGGACCCACACCGTCGGACTTGCTGTCGGTGCTGCTGGTCACGACGAAGCTTTCCGACTTGCCGTTGGCGGTGAATGTCTTGTCGTTATTAACCGCGTAGAACGACATCAGGCCGGTTTCCTTGCTGTAGCTCGCGTCGCGCGGCAAGACAAAGGTGAGCGTGAAGCGTCCGTCCCTGATGCTGTCGCTGCCTTGGTAGAGCGTCGTGGGGCGGTCTTTGAAGACGAACGGTGTCTCTGCCTGGTCGCCCGTGTTGTTGAGCTTGCAAACCACGTCCTGCTCCTCGTCCCTTACACGCAAGGATACAATGCCGTCGATGTCGCCATCGCCTTCTATATGGCCGCTCACGGTGACAGCCTGTCCGGCACGCAGCTCAATGATACTGTCGGAGACGGCGTGGCCGTTAATGTCGTCTACCGCGATACGGCCCTTGGGCATGGCAAGTCTCATGGCAGGGTCGCCTAACAGCTGGTAGTGAATCTTGTTGAGGGGATGTATGCCGTTTCTCACCTCGTTCTTGGCTAAGCGCACGGCATCGCCCAAGGTGTTGAGCTGTCCGTTGGGACTGTCAAGGACATGCTTCAGGAAAGCACAGTTAATGTCTTGATTGGCACCCATATACACCGTCCTTGTGGTTCCGAGGAAAGCCACGGAGCCGCCTCGGGGATTGAGCATGGCCGTCTCGCCGATATTCTCCTCATTAGAGTCGAAAGGCGCGATGTCGCATGAGGCTGTCACCCAGAGTGGCAGTCTCAGCGAGGTCTGCTCCTCAAAGTCAGTACGCCAGAGCACCTTCTCGTGTGACAGCATATAGGGAGAGCCGTGGCCGTTGTAGTCCATGATGAGTGCTCCTGCCTGCATCTGCTGCTTGATGAGGCTGGTGACATCAGGGTAGGTGTGTCCTTTCGATGATGTGACGCGCTTGTAGGCATCCCAGTAGATTTTGCGGACATGTAGGGCGTCATGTCGTGAGGTGATGGTCGCCACGGCGTTTTCAGCCTCTTCCATGTGACCGTTGTTGTTGCCGTCGTCGGCCATGATGCAGATGGTGTTCTGCCAGTCGCCGGCCGCCTCGTTGTTGCAGTAGCTGATAATCTTGTCGACCATGACGCGGGCTTCTGCCTCTGTGGTCGCTGGCAGCCGGCCCACTCCCAGGTCAGCCTTGTCGTCGCTGGCAATCTGTTTGCCCTCCCCGTCGTCGAGCATGGCGAAGAACTCATCGGCCACGTAACATTCTGTTGCGCTGAATGAGTTCTCACTCTCAAAGCAGAGCAGATAGTCATCGGGCGACTGTGAGCGCCAGTCGCCGGAAAGCATCCGGTTGTCCCATGCCCCGTCGCCCATCAGCAGGAGATAGCGCGGTCCTTCCTCGCTGTCATCGTCGGCAGCGCGCTCGTAGAGCATCTTGAGGTAGCGCCGATAGGCATTGGCATCGGGCGTGCCGCTGGAGAACTCGTTGAACAGTTCATCGGCAGGCACGATATTGACACGCAACGAGTCTTTCTGCTCGTGCAGTTGTTTTAGTCGCTGGGCCTGGGTCAGCAGGCGCTGTGAGGTGGGAATGATGATGACCATGTCGGCCTGTGGGTCGGCATGATGGTCCTGGTTGGTGATGACGTAGTTGAACGTAGGCGCGGCAAACGAGCCGTTCACCAGGTCTGGTGCGGGGGCAGCGGTAGGCATGGTGAGGGCGACATAGTCGAGGCGTATCTCCGCGTCACCCGACTTCTGTTGGAGCGTTACTGTACATTCTGGCTGTTGCAGATGGCTGACGTTGTAGTTGACGGTTTGTCCGACGGCCTTGATATACTGGTTCCTGATGGCATCGAACTTGACGGAGCCTAACAGCGAGTCGCCCAGCGACACCTCTACCTCGCCGGCGCCATTGCTGGTCAGAACGACCGTGAGACGGCCAGAGGAGTCGTAGGTGTTCAGAGTGTATTTGAGCGTCTTTTGTGAAGAGATAAGCGTGGCATCATAGAGGTTGCGGCCTCCGTGATACCAGGCATAGTCGTCCACCTCGTAGAGGGAGTGGTAGTCGTCGTTGGTGGGGTAGAAGGAGGCAACGAAGGTGGCGGAGTCCTGTGTCAGAGGCTCATCGTCGCTTTCGGTCAGGAAGTAGCAGCCCACGTCGCTGTAGGGGTTGCGGTTGCGGACGGTGGCGGCAGGGGTGGTCCATGTGACAGGGCCAGTGGCATGGAAGAAATGGCGACTGCCAACGATGCACTGCGGCACCTCGCTCAGGTCGTCGGTCTCACGGATATAGTCGTCTGTCAGTGCCTCCGGCTGCAAAGCGCCTCCGTAGCCGTAGATTTTCACCTTATTAATATTCGAGAAACCAGCCTGCCGCACCAATTGCTCGGTGAGCTGGTAGACACCCGTGGCGGGCACGCTGATCTTGGCCCATCTGCCCGTAGCCAGTACGGAGTGGCTCGCATAGCGACTGCTCCTCTCCGCTCTCCTGGCAGATCGTCTGCTCCTCTCCGTTCCCTCAGAGGGGATGGGGGAGGCTTGAAGGGTGAGCTTGAAGCTGACCAACTTCTGCCACTGGCCCTCGCGCTTGACCAACGGAACAAAGGATGCTGTGAGGGTGGCGCGGTGGCGCTCAATGCCGATGCCGGTCTTTACTGTTGGCAGGGCAGGCAGCGAGTCGGCTGTCCCCAGGATAGAATGAACACGTGACACATCGGCAGCCGACATGCCGATGAACTCAGGATAGTCAATATGAACGGTGTAGACAGAATCCTCGTAGCCCTCAGGCAAGGACCACGAGTGGTAGAAACGGGGCAGCACCGAGTCGATGCGCACCTCCTGTGCTGTCAGGTTGAAGAAGGTCTGGGCACGCAGGCCGGAGCCTGAAATGCCGGCAAGTGTGAGTGCCAGCATCATCACGTACCTTGAAAACCTGTTCGCGTTCTTCTTGTTATATGTCATTTGCAGTAAAAGTCTAAGACCTTGCGGTCCTCTAAGTAGCCCTCTAAGTGGTCGCCAATCCGCACCGGCCCCACTCCTGCGGGCGTTCCTGTGTAGAGCAGGTCACCCATCCGAAGGGTAAAGTAGCGCGACAGGTAACTCACCAACTCATCCACCGGATAGAGCATGTCGGCAGAACAGCCCTGTTGCACTGTCTGCCCGTTGACATCCAGGTGGAAGTGCGTGTCGTCTATAGCCTCTACCGGCATCCATTCACCTATCACGGCACTACCGTCGAAGCCCTTGCAGATGGTCCACGGAAGACCTTTATCGCGTGCCTTCTGCTGCAAGTCGCGGGCGGTGAAGTCGATGCCCACGGTGACAGCATCATAGTAACGGTGGGCAAACTGGCACGGAATGCCTTTTCCCAACCGGCTGATGCGCACCACGATCTCTGCCTCATAGTCAACTCTTTCTGACCAGTCGGGCAGGAAGAACGGCTTCCCGTTCTTGAGCAGCGCTGAGTCGGCCTTGGTGAAGATGACGGGCTCCTCTGGTTTATATAACGCACCATCCAGCTCTTTATTGTGCTGGATGTAATTCATTCCTACGGCAAAAATCTTCATATCGTGTTCTTTTATAACAGTTAACAGATGAATGGTCAGAAAGCACAGAGTGCTTCACAGACACGGTCCTGGAAGTTACGGCTGTCGGCCATTCGCCGCACGCCTTGGTTGATGATGGCAAAACAGAGGCGGTGGCCGTTGGCTGCCGTGCAATAGCCGGCGAGGGCCGACACGGCACTGACACTGCCCGTCTTTGCCGT
>Ga0310786_10009567_pt1 | contig 12287 bp, 8 predicted proteins | sample AusTroGonzalo_MG_FD_203881 | JGI IMG/M metagenome (GOLD analysis project Ga0310786, IMG submission 203881) | Bovine rumen microbial communities from tropical cattle in Woodstock, Queensland, Australia - Gonzalo_03 (v2) (version 2) | ecosystem: Host-associated > Mammals > Digestive system >...
GCGATTTCCTGGAGACTTCCTCATCATCGAAAACAGATGCAGAGTTTGTCTTCTCTAATAACGAAACAACACGTGCTGCACTTGAGAGTGCTTATGCCAACTGGATTGATGTTGCACGGAATAAGGTCTTTGGCGACGGACTGTTCTATGCTTCCGATATGACTGGCTCTGATATCGAACGACATCCTGAGAGGTTTGAATCACAAACCGGACGACATTACCCCGAATGCTTCTACCAAAACGGAAAGTTTGCTGGCAACTATGCTCTATTAAGCTATCAAAAAGAGAATGAGACCTACGCACTACTCTACTCCATCATTACCAAAGCCAATACTATAATTTCGGTTATTCAGCGTTCAGAAGGATTCTCTGAGATGGTGACAGAAGGAGAGGAATGTACCAAGGGACAACTCTATGGCGAAGCCGTAGCACTTAAGGCAACTGCCTATCGTGAACTGCTGAAATACTTTGGCGACGTCCCATACATCAGCGGGAAGAAGACAGACTCGGGTAAACTCTGCAGCAGAGACTCCATCTATGATGTCATCCTTGAAGAGCTACAGCAGGCGGCACCGCTCATGTACCGCATAGGGGATATAACGGGTAGCAGAGGCAAGAACTATTTCTCGCGTACGTATGTAGAGGGACTTATAGGTCGTATTGCAATTGAGGCAGGCGGCTACCAGACACGTCGCGGAGATATAATTAGAACTGACGGAAAGGGCAAAGCAATGACCTTTGAGGTAATGGGTAAGGAGAATAATGGTGCATTCTATGGCCGTAGGACTGACTTCCTCAAATACTACGAAATGGCTCAGCAGTATTTTAAGGCCGTAATAGACAACCCTGGCTCAGTAGTTTTCCATACCAAAGACCCACGCTCGCCGGAAAACGGACGATTCTATGGCAATGCATACCAGTACTTCTTCCAGCAGATGCATGACAGTGACGATGGCTTTGCCGATGAATCCATCTACGAGGTGACTATACCACAGGGGGAAGGGAATGATGCACGTCCATACTCATTCGGACGTCCCTCGACAGGTGCCAATTCCAATAATTATCCGTGTAAAAATTATGGTCAGTGCCGCATCAACCCTGCCTTCTATTATGGAATCTTTGATCCACAAGATATGCGCCGGGATGTTTCCTGCACAGTAACAGCAAGCAATGGTTCTTACGGAAAAGAGATTCTCATCCCTTTCACACCCGGCTCACAAGGGAACGGAGGAGGAATTTCATGCAACAAGTGGGACGAGAATCGTCAGAAGAAGGTGTGGACAGCCAATAGCCGCAAGTCAGGTATAAACGGACCATATATGCGCATTTCCGAGATTTATTTAGGTTATGCAGAAGCCTGCGCTGTCTTAGGAGACGAGACAGAAGCAAAGAAATATCTCGCCATCATCCGCGAACGCGCATTCCCGACAGGAAAGGCTGATGTAGACGGTTTCATAGAACGGGAAGGATCACTGCTTAAGGCAATCATTGATGAACGCGGTTTTGAGTTTGCAGGCGAGGGTGACCGCAGAACAGTGCTTATACGCTCCGGACTTATCGGGGAAAAAATAAAAGCCATTAAGGAACTGACCAAGAAAATGCTGGACGGTTTACAGGCAAACGGTTACTATCAATTCGACAATGGTAACGTTATATCAACGAAGGTTTACACCAAAATGGTGGATGCCAAGGCTTTGAAGGGACATCGTCTTACTACTCAGTGTCCTCAGGATAGCGAGGATGATCCCATCCTGTATCCTTCATGGCGAGGCGTTAATGACGACTGGACTTCATACGGTCTGGATTACGAGGGTAATACCAAGACTAATCTGGCTATCAAGGGACTCTTTAAGAAACTCAGCGATGATGAAGTGTCAGCTCTGCTTGCTGACGGGTACAAGGCAGAGGACTGGGGGCAGACACTTGTTGAAAATTCAGATGAATACTACAAGTATCTGTTTTACGATTACGATTACGAATCGGCTCCCATTCACTACTGGCCTTTTACGCCAAATATCCTAAGTAATGGAGAATTCACCAACGGCTACGGTTTTAAACAGCAATAGCTAAACAGATTAAAGCTACAGCCGAGGCTAACCTTAGCAAGAATCATATTTTTATTCAAAGTATAAAGTGAGGACAATCATTTTGGAGTGTCCACCGTCGATACTTTGGGTAAACTTATGCAAGGTAGTATCTATCAAGTCTGAGCGGTCCTTCTGGATAATATCCATCAATCCGAAGCAGAACTTCAACTCCGGATTCAACTTGAAGAAAGGCAGATAGATATCACAACCCATACCTACTTCTATGTAGCAGTCAAAAGGTTTCAGCCTGAGTGCTCCGTGCTTACGGGCAGTAAGGTCGATAGTAGGGTTAAGACCTGCTATCAGATAAGGTCGGAAATTGTTGTATCGCGGCGCAGCAAACTTAACATCAATGGGAAGTGACAGATAACAACTCTTTATGTTCTGCGTGGTATCCCTACTACTTACCTGTTCATGAAATACCAGATGCTTCTGACCGAAGTGTATGGTAGGAGCAAAACGGAGGGCAAAATGATTGTTAAGACGTAACTCGCCCAACACACCTACGGTAAAACCAGGGTTATAGTTATTGACATCGGCATACCATTCCTCCCCTTCCGGTGTGATGAAGCCATTGTTCTGTAACTCCATATCCTGCATGTGGAATCCAAGGAGGAATCCATAGTGCAACTTACGGTAATCCAGATAAGGTCTGTTCATCACCTTACGGGGCTGTGCAACAGCTCCGCCTACACAACATAGCGCCAGTAACGCTAAAATAAATATTCTAATACGTATTATCATCATAGAAATAACGTAAATGGATGCCAGTTTATTGCATAAATCACTATTTTTGATGATAAAGTAAAAAAAAGAAAGCCAACATGCCGTTTGAATCACTAAAAATAATTACCTTTGTCCTCGAAGCGAGCCTTTAGGCATTAGACTTTAGACTTTAGCTTATTGAGAATTAGATATTATAACGTTTAACATTTATAATTTTATTAAATTATGGCATACGTAATTGGTGATGATTGTGTTGCTTGCGGCACATGTATCGATGAATGTCCCGTAGGAGCTATCTCTGAGGGCGACAAGTATTCAATTGACCCCGAGCAGTGCACAGAGTGTGGTACTTGTGCAGATGCTTGCCCAAGTGGTGCTATTTCACTGTAAAAAGACCCACCCCCTACCCCTCCAGTAATGGAGGGGATTTTTTTTGCACTTTTATAAATAACAATAAAGAAGGGAGCGCCCCCAATCTCGGAAGCGCTCCCATTATTTATAGTGAGATTTTTTATCTCAGCACCTTCTTACCGTTAATGATGTTAACACCCTTCTGAGCCTTCTTCAACTTCTGACCAGCCAGGTTGAAGATATCCTTAGAAGTCTGAACGGGAGTCTTTATAACGTCACCGATAGCATCAGGATCAGCCTTGCTACCATAATACAGCAGGCGCCAGTTGTCCATTACTATCCAGTCACCATTAGGTCTGTCCTCATCAGCCTCCTTGACAACACCGATGGCTACATGACCTGGATCATCCTCAGGAATGATGAATGAAAGCTCGTTCCAATAGAGTCCATACTGGAAGTACTCGTTGGCAGCCTGTTCACAGGCAGACATAGGCTGACCACTGTATGTACCAGGCATACTCATACCACCGTAGGTGTAACCGATACCGGGCACCTTGTTTGCCTCGATATGAATAGGCATAAGAGGTATAGTCTCGCATGATTCTGGATCATCCGTGTATAAAGAAGGACCGGCAAATACCTTAGAACGTTGAGAGATGGGCTCATGATTGATAACCTTTTCAACGTGTGCCTGCTCGATACCATCGCGATAGTAACCCTGTACCTTCAGCTTGTAAGTACCTGCGGGCAGAGCAATTTCAGCTTCCTCAGGCCATATATCCTGACAGTTACTGAACTCCAATGTGTTATATGATTCCAGTACAAAGTTCTGGTGATCGGCGCCACGCCCCCATACATTTCCATTAGAGAACATCCATGCTTCAATGCTGAGACGCTGGTCGTAACCTGGGTTCTCAATCAGGAAGGTAAGATCAACTGGATTCTCCTCAGTAGCAGTAGGAATGAGGTTCAACAACTCCTCGCGAGAGATGAACATCCACTGGTTGGTCTCCAACTCGGGAGAATGAAGGTCGGTATCTACAACATAGAAAGAAGGAGCGTATGCATTGTCACCGCTACGCAGGCCAAGCAGTTTCTTACCGCCGGGCTGGAAGATAGTACCGTTGTAGCAGGTAGTGTCTCCCTCAGCAAAGGTCTGACCATACTGGGCAATGTTATATACATTGGGTTTGCCCTCAACAGGGATAAGCTCCCATGCGCTGTTCATTGGTACATCAACGTAACCATTCCATCCCAGGAAGTCACCAGCACCATAGCCACCATTAGGACGGAAAGTCTCTACATAGAAGGCACCCTCAATAGGCTCCTCATCTACGATCTCCTCATCTTCATATACATCCCTCATGGCCTGAACGAGCATCATAGCATTAGATGCATACTCCAGGGCAGCGTGAGCACCCCAGGATTCACCTCCACCGAGGAAGAGCTTTGCTCCTACATTATATATAAAGTAGCGGGGAAGTTCAGGATCATCAAGTGGCGTCATGCCAGCGTTCTCGATATCAACAACCACGGGAGCACAGCCTACAAACTTCTCGCTATGACGCTCCATAGCAGTTGCTTTGCGAGCATTGCGCAGAGAAGTAATGTAAGGATCAATCTGACCGGATGTGGCACAAGTATCCAGGGCTGCTGCAGCATCCTTGAGGGCTGTACCCCAGTAGCCAGTGTCCTGCATCTTAGCACAGAGGTCATAGGTGTCCTTAAGTGTCTTAACCTTGGGACTGTAAGCAAAGATAACATTTGTCTGAGGACGGATAGAGTCACGGGCAAAGCTTCTCAGCTCGGCAGCATCGTTCTTATTCTCGTTGTAGAACTGCTCGGACTTAGCAATAATGGCATTCACATCCGCATGCATCTTGTTAGTCAGCAATGTATCGGTCTTAGCATAAGCAAGAGCATCATTGAACAGCTTGGTACACTCATTGATGTCAACCTCAGTAACATTGATACCGCAGTCATAGAAATAACCACCCCAGTTCTGCTGGATGTAAGTAGCGATAACGTTCTTTCCAACCTTCAGGTAACGGGCAGGAATGTGAACCTGTACAGGACTCTTACCATTAGTCCAACCTACATTCTTCTGCAAGCGAACACCATTAACGTAAGTCTCGTAAACGTCATCGTGGCAAACGTTCAACTCGTATGAAAGACGGTCGTTGATCTTATCCAGTTCGAAGTTACGACGAATCCAGTAGTTAGAGCTTCCGAAGCAGGCACCAATACCGCTGGGCCAGATACTCTGTTGCTCTGCCATGTAGCCAGCACTTCCGGTAGGCATCATCTGGCTATCCCACATAGAGTCGTCGAATTCGGGCAATGTCCAAGCCAATGTCTCTACACGGCCTTCGATTTCAGGAGCGTCAGCTGCCTCGTAAGTAACCTGCGTCTCGTAAGGATTCTCTCTTTCCTCATCAGTTTCAGCCTCTCTGAGACCACCTTCTCCGTCATTGAGGGTATCATCCCATACCATGTACTTAACAACACGCTTGTGCATATCGAAGTAATTGAAGAACTGTGATCCAATCCAGAGTTCATTATTATCCTCGTCCTTGACAGAGATGTTGCTAATCTTAATGGTAGAGTTCTCTTCACCACCGCCAAAGTCAAAGACAAGCTTCATGTTATTGATAGAGTTGGTAGCCAGTAACTCCTCACTGAACTCGTAGGGAGTATCGGCTGTAGTCTCTATGAAGTCGTCATAAGCAGTAGCATCTTCCTCATCATTATCATTGTCGCAAATTTTAACACGGACAAGAGAATAATCGCAGGAAGTCTCCAAGTTGAACTTAACCGTGTAACGCTTACCTTCCTCCCAAGGGATAGGAGTCTTGAAGTGAAGTTGTTCCTTCCATTCCGAATCCTCGTCATCAGGATCGCTGGAACCAGGTATTGTGAAGCTGTAAACATCACCCTCCTGAGCAGCATACAGCGCAGACCATGGGTGACGGGGGTTATCGCTGGGAGATGCTCCGTCATTATTATATCCACCAGTGTTGTTGAAGAGCACCTTACCCTCCCACGGTGTGACGTATCCCATATCCAGACCACCCTCTACAGATGTGTAGAGACCGCAGTCTGCAAAGCAACCTCCCCAGTTCTGGTGAACATGAACAGCTAGCAGGTTCTCTTCGCCAATGCGAATCAGCTCTTTCTGTTCATCGGTCAGACGTACATATTCCCCATTATTCCAACCATTCTTATAATGGGCAACACTATCAATGGGTTCGCGATCTTCGCTTTGGTCTTGTTCATCATAAATATACTCCCAGTGATCAATTTCATAACCGGTTTTCTGCCAGATAAGCACACCGTTCAGGTAATACTCACAAGGAGCATCATCATGACCGCAGGCCAGATATACGTCACCTGAAAGCAGCATATTTGTGGTGAAAGTTCGACGGATGTAGATGTCGGCTATAAGATCAACTCCCCAACGGAAAGACTTCATACCTTCCCAAGTTTCATCACTGCTAAATGGAGCTGTTTGATCTTCCCAGTGGAAAGAACCATCTTCGGTTACACCAAAGTCGTCCTCGGTAAGTGTAGACTCATCATAACCATTTTCATACCATAATTTACCATTGATATCCTGGGTAGGACCTTCCTCCAGAAGAACCATGTTGTAATTGGGGTTCTGATCACTCCAATCTCCATAAGACAAACCAGAATTTACCACCATCACCTTCGCCGAATAAGGAACCTTGCTCCAATAGGCTGAAGGAAGAATTGGGATGTTTGCACCCACAGGAGTGATACCATCCTGAGCACTCACAGCGAGTGTCATCAGTACTGCTGCAAGCGAGAGTAAAATTTTACGCATAATGTTGTTGTTAAAGTTAATATATAATTCATTGGTTATTCTAAATGAGGCACAATTTGTGCATAATTTGGCACAAAATTATATATTTCCTGACATTATATATTAATCTAACAACCTTTTTTCACTCCATCGTCATAAACTTGATAAAATTGTATAGGCATAAAAATATACTTGTAAAGATTTGCAAATAGAATGCGCCAAAAACATCCATTATACCCCATTTTACAAGTATATTTTCACTTTTGCATCACACTTATGTTGCAATTTGTCACTTTGGAAGCGTAACTTTGGCCATAACAGGGAAGTGCGTAGAGGGCAGACGGCGTTTGTAGGAACCGTCCTGTTCCAGCGTATAATAAGCGCTCTGAAGCTGTCCGTAAGCATTGACCGTAACAGTCTTTGAGGCAAAGACAAAGTCATAACGATCGGCTTTGTGATTGGCTTCCAGGTCGAAGTTGTTCACCGTTCCATATTCCGCACTCACCACAGAGGCCTGCTTGTAACAGTCGTTGAACTTCAGGTTCAGCCTGCTATAGGGCGCCTTGGTCTCATTAGTTCCCAGGTATCCTATGATAAAACAAGGCTTGTTTTCTGTATTAATTTCACCAACGGCTGTACGGACGCGGGTAGCCGAGGGTGAGGCTACAGTGAGTTCCGAAGAGAAGCAGACGTTGAAGACATAGAATGCCTTACCATCCTTCTGCAACCTTGCAAACGAACAGGTGCTGCCCTCTGGCATATCACTGACAACACCACAGGTATCCAGTTGAAGGGACTTGCTGTACAGAATGTCTCCTGCAGCATTATGCGAGGTCATTCGCCTACTGACTTGCGTTAGCTGTGACTCTGTCAGAGACTGCAGACCCAGCACATCCGGTTGCTCAAAATTGAACAGGTCTGCGATAATGTCCAGACGGGTCGTCCACTTATCACCACCGTCGCCGTAAAGTTTCTCCTCTTCAGTAGTTGTAACATAGAAACTGCCAATATATAGATTCTGTGCTTTAAGCAACGGGCACTGGCTTAGCAGCACAAATAGGATGATTATAATCTTTCTCATTTTATCATGTACTTTTTACCGTTTATGACATAAATACCTTTCGGTAATTTTGAATTCTGAATCTTGAATTTTGAATTGGACACCTTACGGCCACTCAGGTCATATATCTCCCCTCTATCTTGGATTTTGAATTCTGAATTCTGAATTTCAAAGATCCCATCCGGTCCTTCATTAGTGTATTCGCCATCCATGTTCCATACCTGAAGATGATTACCCAGAAGCACAGGATGTGCATCCGATCCCAAAGTCTGGTACCAGTTGATTTCCGTCTGGTCGCCGTTCAGCTGGTAGCATATCTCACCGCTTGCCAACTGTTCAGCAGTTACCGCTGTTGCGCCGGTGGCAGATGAAGGTTCTGTGCCAGAGCCGAAAGCAGTCAGATTATTACCGTCCAGATAATAGAGGTCCGAGGGCGGATTTGTCATTCCCTGCACCTGCCTGCCAACAATCTGTCCGGTATAGGTTTCGTTGCCGCTTACACTTCCCACATTAAGGCAATGTGAAATCTTAAAACCGGCATAGTTAACATATCCCAAGATACCACCTGCGTTTGTTTCAGCACCTTTCGTCTGGACTTTGCCCGCATTGAGAGCATGGGTGATTACATTGTTACTTCCATCGGCATAACCCACAATTCCACCTACTGTATTGGTACCGGCATCTGTGAGCGTACCTGTATACGAACATCTGTTGACGTTGGAGGCAGAAAACATCGAACCAACAACACCTCCGATGTGCCTTGTGTCGTTATTCGCCTTACCAGCGGTAATGTTCAGTGCAGAGTGAACGTCCTGAATGGTAGTGTTGGCAGCATATCCCACAGTACCGTGTTCCATAGTATACTCTGTAACGGTTAGTGTACCACCCACAGAGAAGTTCTTAATGGTGGCACCTGATGTATAACCGAACAATCCTGAATAATCCTTACCCGTCTTGACCTCGATATTCTGGATGGAATATCCCTGTCCGTCGAACGTACCCGTGAACGGAGCTGCGCTAGTACCTATGGGTTGCCAGGTGGGTAATCCCGTCAGGTCTATATCGTTCAGCAGAACGGCCTTGGCTGCAGCATTCTGCTTGTAACCGGCTATACCGTTGACAATGTACGAAAAGGCTTGCAAATCCTCGGGTGTAGATATTTGGTACACGCCATTCGCCGTAGGAGGTGCGGCGGGCAGTTCAGCCATATCGGGGTTCTTGACGGTCAACTTGGCAAACACAGGACTATGGTCAGAATAGGCTCTCAACTTATAGTCGGCTGTACCGTCAGCGGAATAATAGCAGGGATTCAGTACGGCATAGTGATCAATGTTGAAGGCTCTGGTCACAAAGATGTGGTCGATACGCCTGAGCTCACCACTAACCGTGCTGTAATTATTGGCATTGAAGCCTGGGCAGGTTCCGTTGGTGATAAACTTCTGCTTGGCACGGGCATAGCAGTCGTACAGAAAGCCTGAGTTGTAGAACAGCTTGTATGTGTCGCCCGTCTGAACGGCATTGTAGTCGCCCGTTACCAGGACGGGAAAATTCTTGTTGGCTATTTCCTCTATCCTCTGCTTGATAAGATAATAGGACTGCTGGCGGTTGGTCTCGTCCAAGTCCATATGGGTGTTGAAGTGGTAGATTACGGTACCAGAGGCTTTATGGAAGAACTTACCCCAAGAACAGATACGGTAGTACTGGGTCTTTCCTCCCTTGCTGGGGAAACCCTTGGATGGCTTGTTGGGAGTGTCGCTCAACCAGAAGTCGCCGTTATCCAGCAACACCATAGTCTCCTTGCGATAGAAGATGGCAGAGTATTCACCGCTGTTGGCACCGTCATTACGCCCTACGCCAATAGAGCCGTAGCCGCTCAATCCGCTCCGCAGGTCGGACATCTGTGCAGGCAGGGCTTCCTGTACACCTAACAGGTCGGGCTGCTGGAAGTTGACAAGGTTCATAAAGTACGTACGTCTAACATTCCAGCTGTTACCTGCCGACGTATCATCATTGTTCTTGTACCTTACGTTGTAAGTGCCCACATACAGTTCCTGGCCATATGCCGAGCATACAGCCAGAAGGATGAAGGCCAAGTGTAGTAGTCTTCTTTTCATTAATTATAGATTTAAGTCGTTTCATCAAAGGTGTTGTGTTTTTTTGTGTGCGTGATTTCAGAACTGTTCCAGGTAGGCTATTCTGCTTTCCGTGCTGGGGTGCGTACTGAACAGGTTGCTGACCATCGAGGTAAAGCTGCTCTTGAATTCCAGCGGCCGGATGATGAATAGCTGAGCTATATCCTCGCGGTCCGTCTGACCTAATCCAGGATCACCGCTTATCTTACGCAGGGCGGAAGCCAAGGCCAGCGGATTACCCGTCAATTCGGCTCCTCCGGCATCAGCCATATACTCACGCTTGCGGCTGATGGCAAAGCGGGTTAGCAGGGTAAACACATACCCTATTGCTGCCAGCACAAAGGCTACCAGCATAACAACAATGATGGCTACACCGCCGTTTCCCTTGTTGCCGCTGCTGGTTCTGCGTCTGCCGCCGCCATATATAAAGGTATTCCACATAATACGGACGGCCAGTGACATGATGGTACTCATAATGCCCACAAAGATAATGCTGACAATGAGCAAACGGGTATCGCGGTTACGGATGTGCGTCAGCTCATGGCCTATCACACCTGCCAGTTCCTCGTCGTTCAGTCGGTTGCAGATACCCGTGGTTACGGTTACGGTATAACTGTTCGTATCTATTCCGCTGGCAAAGGCATTCAACTGCGGGTCGTCGATGACATTAATCTTGGGCATAGGCATGCCACAAGACATGGTCAGGTTCTCCACTATATTATATACGCGCGGATTCTCCCTGCGCTCCAGCGGCCGGGCACCTGTAGCACGGCGAATCATGGAGGTGTTGGTGAAATATGCTATCACAAACCATATGCCCACAATACCCACCACCCAGGGCAGGATGTGAACCATCTCGTAGTTCACATAGTCCCAGTCAACAGTGGTTACCGCCCCGTAAGCGTTCTCGTATGCATAGTCCCTGGTGCCCAGATAATTCAGGATGGCCAGGAACGCATACACCACCCCTAGCATGATGCATGGGAAGAGCAGAAGCAACAGCAGACTCTTGAAATTGTTGGTGGCCTGCTGCGTATGAATACCTACGTACTTCATTCCGTATGTTTAGAACTTAACTTCGGGGGCCTTCTGTACAGCAGCACGCTCCTCCTGAGGAACCTCGAACATAGGCTCCTGATGGAAACCGAACATACCGGCGAGCAGTACAGCGGGGAAGCTCTGAACGGCTGTATTAAGCTCCTTGGTAGCGCTGTTGAAGAAACGGCGAACGGCAGCCAGTTTGTTCTCTATGTCAGCCAGCTCACTCTGCAACTGCATGAAGTTCTGGTTAGCCTTTAGGTCGGGATAAGCCTCTACGCTGACCTTCAATCCTGCCAAAGCACTGCTCAATGCATTCTCGGCCTCTATCTTGTCATTCATCGATGTAGCTCCCATAGCTGCGGTACGAGCCTGAGTGATACGCTCCAACAAACCCTTCTCGTGCTCGGCATAACCCTTAACAGTATTCACCAGGTTGGGAATAAGGTCATAACGCTGTTTCAGCTGAACATCTATATTGGCAAAGGCGTTCTCGCGGTTATTACGGAGCGCTACCAGATTGTTATAGATACCGATAACCCAGAAAATAAGAATCAGAGCAATAACTGCTACTACGATTAATGCAACCATAATTTTCTCTTTTTACTTGTTAAACATTATTTTTGTATTGCAAAGATAGTGATTTTTCTAAATACAGATATCAATTATACCAAATAAACAACATTTTTTGATAAAATTTTAAATCATTTCAGAAAAAAGTCCTATCTTCGCACGCTAAAATATCATAGAAGGTACAAAATGAGACAACTTAAAATCACAAAGAGTATCACCAGCCGCGACAGTGCATCGCTGGATAAGTATCTACAGGAAATCGGACGTGAAGGACTTCTAACCGTTGACGAGGAGGTAGAACTGACTCAAAGGATCAAGAAGGGCGACCGACGTGCCCTGGACAAACTGGTTCGTGCCAACTTGCGTTTTGTGGTTTCTGTTGCCAAACAATATCAGAACCAGGGTCTTTCCCTGCCCGACCTTATCAACGAGGGTAACGTAGGCCTTATCAAGGCTGCCGAGAAGTTTGATGAAACACGTGGCTTCAAGTTCATCTC
>Ga0310786_10009569_pt1 | contig 12285 bp, 12 predicted proteins | sample AusTroGonzalo_MG_FD_203881 | JGI IMG/M metagenome (GOLD analysis project Ga0310786, IMG submission 203881) | Bovine rumen microbial communities from tropical cattle in Woodstock, Queensland, Australia - Gonzalo_03 (v2) (version 2) | ecosystem: Host-associated > Mammals > Digestive system >...
ACGTGCAGCACAATCTCGGTGCAGAGGACGGTCTGGCAGGCTTTGGCAAACTGTTAGGACAACTGGCGCAATACCCCGAGGCAGCCAAAGTGAACACCGTGCGCATCTTTGAGGACGGCGCGTACGTGGTGGCGCAGACCGAGTACAACTTCTTCGGTCCGAAAATCGGCTTTGACATCTTCCGCTTCGAGAACGGCAAGATCGTGGAGCATTGGGACAACCTCATGACCACACCGGCACAGGCGAACCCGAGCGGTCGCACGCTCATCGACGGTACGACGGAGATTACCGACCTTGACAAGACCGAAGCCAACAAAGCCGTTGTGCGCGGATTCGTTCACGACGTACTCATGGGTGAGCACCCCGAGAACCTGACGAACTATTTCGACGGCAATAACTACATCCAGCACAATCCGCAGATTGCGGATGGTCTGGACGGACTGGGTGCTGCCCTTGCAGCGATGGCAGAAGCAGGTATCGCCATGGTCTATGACACGAACCATATCATCCTCGGCAAGGGAAACTTTGTGCTCAGCGTAAGCGAGGGTTCGTTCGGTGGTGCACACACCTCTTTCTACGACCTCTTCCGCGTGGAGAACGGCAAGATTGCCGAGCACTGGGATGTGACGGAAGTCATTCCGGCTCGTGAAGACTGGAAGAACGAGAACGGTAAATTCGGTTTCTGAAGAGCCATGCAGACCGCGCTTGATTTTCTGAATACACATCGGGAGGTTGCCTTCGCCACGTGCGAGGGCAATCTGCCTCGTCTGCGGGTGTTTCAGATCATGAGGATTGAGAGCAACCGCCTGTATTTCGCCACCTCGCCCAAGAAGCAGGTCTGGCGGCAGTTGCAAGAGAACCCGAACATCGAGGTGCTTGCGACGGACGGGGTCGTGTCGGTGCGTTGCGCAGGGATGGTGAATGCCGAGGTGGACGATGCGACCAAGCGTTGGATTTACGATAACAACTCCGTGCTGCCGCGGCTGTATGCGCACTATACCGACCTCGTGTATTTTGTGCTGCCGATAGCGGAAATGGATTACTACGACCTTGCGCCCGACTCGCCTGTCTTCCGGCATTTTGACCTTATCATTGGAGATGCGCAATAAAAGATGCGTGCAGATACAAGCGACCGCCCCCATTGAAAGGCGGTCGTGTTTGTTTTTTGGGCGCTGACGCTTTTATTATTGCCGCCAGCAGGGGGATGATTACTTTTCGCATAGTTGTTTTATTTGTTGCACGATTTTCGTGCAAAGGTACTGCTTTTTTTGAGATATGCAAATTTATTTGCAGTTTGTAAATGAAAACAGGACAAAAAAGACCCGCGCTGTTTTGCGTGAGTCTCATAGATGATATGTTGGCTATTTCAAGCGGTCAGTATGAATCCACCAAAAACAAAAAAGAAGAAACATGCGTCTCTCCTTTTGCTTTATCCCCCCTTTTCCTCTGCACGCTCTGCGTGCCCGTTTCCCCCGTTTCATCGGGGGAACATCATCCCGAACTTTCTTGCGGAAAGTGAGGGATTTCTGCGTAATCCCTACAGTCTGCCGATGGCATCCTGTGCAAAAGAAAAAAGCGATTTGCTTGCTTGAGTAAACTCAGACAGACAAATCGTTTTTCCTTTTGCGGAAAGTGAGGGATTCGAACCCCCGGACCCTCTCAGGTCAACGGTTTTCAAGACCGCCGCGATCGACCACTCCGCCAACTTTCCATCGCGTTCAGCAAATGTTGCTTACAGATGTCGCCCTGCGACATAGAGCGCAACATTGCTTCCGCTCTCCCCACCGCAAGCACTGCGTTGGCTTGCGTCGGGGACCCCTTGTTGCGTTGAGGACCCCAGTTTGTAGTGTCAGGGACCCCAATTAGGGGTAGTTTGCCGAAAAAGCACGCAAAGATACAGGAATTTTTGGAAAAAAGCAAATTTATTTGCAATTTTTCTTGCATATTTGCAAAAAATTGTGTATCTTTGCAAAGTCATTTTTGAAAAACAACAAATAATCATGAAGAAGTCCATTTTGCTTACCCTCGCTATCAGCACAAGTCTGCTGTGTGCTCAGGCTCAATCCAACGAGCCGCGTTATGTCGGCGGTGACATATCCATGCTCCCGCAGTATGAGAAACACAACTCCGGCTACAAGGATGTCAACGGCGCGAAGATCAGCAACTTGCTGGTGTGGTTTACTGAAAGGTGCGGCTGGAACACCTTCCGCGTACGCATCTTCGTCAACCCCGGCAACAGCGATCCATCTGTTTGTCAGGACTTAGCGTACGTCACAGCCCTCGGCAAACGTATCAAAGATGCCGGAGCATACTTCATGCTGGACTTCCACTACTCCGATACCTGGGTCGATGCCACGCATATCCAAGCGCCCGAAGCATGGAAAGGTAGCTCGGACGACGCGATGGCGGAGCATGTAAGCACCTACACCCACAGCGTACTGCAAACGCTGAAAGACGCCGGAGCTGCACCCGACCTCGTGCAGGTAGGGAATGAGATCATGTACGGACTGTGCGGGATCCAAGTGCACCCATACAACAATAGCGGCGACAACTGGACGGGTTACCTCGGACTGCTCAAAGCAGGCTGCGACGCCGTGCGCGAAGAACTGCCTAACGCAAAGATCATCATTCACACCGACCGACCGACAAATACCGGATACAACTCGTTCTACTACAACAAGTTGGTGAATGGAGGTATCGACTTCGATATCATAGGACTCAGTTACTACCCCTTCTGGCACGGATACCTGAACAGCGAACAGGTGAAAGACAAGACCGACAAGAACAATCTGGTGCAGGCAATCAAGAACCTCAAGACCTACTTCCCCACCAAGAGCGTACATATTGTTGAATGCGCCTATAACTTCCAGTACTGGCCTACAGAAGGCGTCAAATATGATACCCGCGATGCATGGCCGTGCAGCGTGCAAGGACAGTATAACTTCGTCCGCGACCTCGTGGAAGCACTCGAGCCGCTCGGGAACGTCGGAGGTATCAACTACTGGTTCCCCGAAGAGGCAGGAAACGGCGATGATACCGATTATAACACAAGCAAAGGCACTGTGATTACAACATGGCTTAACCGCGGATTCTGGAATGAGAACACCACGACTTCCGGGCACACCATCAACAAGACCGGATCTGTCACCGCAGACAAGACCGCTGCCGACGTGTGCGCACCCTATTACATGAAGAACTTCCTACGCAATGTGCCATCGGATGTGGAGAATGTAGAATTCAGATGTCAGAATTCAGATGTCAGATGTCAGAAGATCCTGCGCGACGGACAGATCATAATCATCAAGGGCGACAAACAGTACAACCTGTATGGATTCTGAATTTACGATGATCGCCAAGACCTTCAAAGGTCTGGAAGAGGTTCTTGCCGGTGAGATAGCCGCCATCGGCGGCAACGACATCGAGATCGGTCGGCGCGCTGTATCGTTCACGGGCGACAAGAGCGTGCTCTACCGCGCCAACCTCTGGCTACGTACCGCCTCGCGCGTGCTCGTGCCTATAGCTACGTTCCGAGCCGATGATGCCGATGACGTATATAACGAAGCGAAGCAGATCGACTGGGAGCAGTACATGGATCTCACCACCACATTCAGCATCGATGCTACCGTCTATTCGGAGACGTTCAAACACTCGCGCTACGTGACCTACAAGGTCAAAGACGCCATTGCCGACCGCTTCAACGAGCAATACGGCAAGCGCCCGAGCGTGCGCATCACCGAGCCCGACCTGTATATCAATGTCCATATAGCCGACCGGACAGTGACGATCTCGCTGGACAGCAGCGGCGAGAGTCTGCACAAACGCGGCTGGCGTGTGGCGCAAACCGACGCACCGATCAACGAGGCGCTGGCTGCGGGGATGTTGCTGCTCGCAGGATGGAAAGGGCAGTCGGACTTCTACGACCCTATGTGCGGATCCGGCACCCTGCTCATCGAAGCGGCACTCATCGCACTGAACATCCCGCCCGGTATATTCCGCAAGCACTTTGCCTTCGAAAACTGGAAAGACTTCAATAAAGAGCTGTTCGAAGCCGTGAGCGAGGACGATAGCGACGAGCGGGAGTTCACCCACCACATCTACGGCTCGGATGCCGGTTACTACGCCGTACAAGCCGCACTGAAGAACGTGCGCTCGGCAGGTTTGCAGAAGTACATTGACGTGCACCAGATCCGCATCGAGGAGATCAAGCATGAGCAAGGCACACAAGGCGCACTGGTGATGATCAACCCGCCCTACGGCGAACGATTGGCTCAGGACAAAGACGTACTGCGACTCTACGCCGACATCGGCAAAGCACTGAAGTTCCAGTTCACAGGCGCCACAGCCTGGATCATCTCCAGCAACGAAGAAGCACTCAAGTGCATCGGACTCAAACCGTCACGGAAGATCCACCTCATGAACGGCGAACTCGACTGCATGTACAACTGCTACGAGCTATTCAGCGGTGAGCACAAAGAGTGGAAAGCCTCGCACCCCAGAGAATCCAGAGATTCCAGAAGTTCTAGAGATTCCAGAAATTCCAGAAACAATGACAACAGACACCCCCATAATGATAAGCGAGTACGACTATCCGCTACCCGACGAGAGGATCGCCAAGTACCCGCTCGATCAAAGAGACCACAGCAAACTGCTCATCTATCGCAACGGCCAGGTAAGCGAGGATAAGTTCTACCGCATAGGCGATTACATCCCCGGCGGCTCGCTGCTCGTGTACAACAACACCCGCGTCATTCAAGCGCGGCTGGTGTTCCATAAGCAATCAGGCGCACGTATCGAGATCTTCTGCCTCGCCCCCATAGAACCCTACGACTACCAGTTGTCACTGAGTTCGACCACCGACTGCGTGTGGAAATGCTTGGTGGGCAACGCCAAGAAGTTCAACACCGGGTACGTAGAGCAGACAATACAATTAGGTACGCGCACGTTACACCTGCGCGCGCACAAAGGCGAGCAACAAGGTAACACCTACGCCATCCGTTTCACGTGGGACGATTCATCCGTCGCTTTCAGCGAACTGCTTGATGCCATGGGCGAGCTGCCTATCCCACCCTACCTCAACCGCAAATCCGAAGAGAGCGACAAAACGACCTACCAGACTGTCTATTCGCGCATCAAAGGATCGGTGGCTGCGCCGACAGCCGGTCTGCACTTCACCGATGCCGTGCTCGATGACGTGCGCAGCCGAGGAATACAGACAACCGAACTCACCCTGCACGTTGGCGCAGGCACGTTCCTGCCCGTGAAGGTCGAGGATGCCAACCAACACCCGATGCACACGGAGATCATCGCCGTGCCGCGGCAAGCAATAGCCGACATACAGGCGAACCTCGGGCACATAGTTGCCGTCGGCACAACATCGATGCGGACACTCGAATCGCTGTACTTCATCGGGTGCAGACTCAGAAACATCGGGACTGCGAAATATCGAGATATCGAAACAATCCACATCGAGCAACACGAACCCTACCAGCAGCCGTACAATGTGACGGCACATGACGCCCTACAGGCAATCCTCGACTACCTTGATGCCACCCGTCAGGATTCCTTGCACGCCGAGACACAGATCATGATCCGTCCGGGATACACGTTCCGCATCGTGAATATCCTGATCACGAACTTCCACCAACCTAAGTCCACCTTGCTGCTACTTGTGTCAGCATTCGTGAACGGAGACTGGCACACGATATACGATTACGCCCTGAACCACGACTTCCGTTTCCTCAGTTACGGCGATTCGTCAATCCTGTTCAGAAGACAGCAGCCAATATTGGCCGCTACAAGACAATAAATCTATGATAGACAGCCATTGCCATATTGATGAGGAAGCCTACGCGGCTGACCGCGAAGAAATGCTGCAACGTCAAAAAGACGGCGGCATAGAGGCCATCGTTGTCCCGGGAGTGAACATGCACTCCATTGACGGCATCTTTGATGTTTGCCGTCGTTGGCGCGGATTATGTTACCCGGTATTAGGACTGCACCCGCAAGACGTAGCCGACGACTGGCAAGAGCAGCTTGCCGTCATCCACAAGGCGATGCTCGAGCATGTAGGCGCAGATCTCGACGTGAGCGAACGCATCGTAGCCATCGGTGAGATAGGATTAGACTACCACTACACCCGCGAGTTCGATGCCGCACAACACGAAGCCTTCCGCACCCAACTGCGTTGGGCAACGGAACTCGACCTACCCGTGATCATCCACAGCCGCGACGCCACAGCCGACTGCTTGAATATTGTGAAATCAGCAATCAGTAATCAGCAATCAGCAATCCGGGGTGTAGTTCATTGTTTCAGCGGTAGCGCGGAGGTAGCTCAGGAGTGGCTGAATATGGGGTTGTACCTGGGTATAGGCGGCGTGCTGACGTTCAAGAACAGCAAACTGGCAGAGAATCTCAAGAACGTGCCGCTGGAGCGGCTGCTGCTGGAGACCGATGGTCCTTATCTGGCTCCAACCCCTCATCGCGGCGAAAGAAACGAACCGCTGTTGATGCAGTTTGTTGCCATGCGCTTGGCAGAGATCTACAACTGCACGCCACAGGAAGTGATTGAGGTAACATCAGCAAATAGCAGAAAGTTGTTCCGGTTACCGACACCAAAATAAGTAAAAAAGAGGACACGCAGGTGCACATTTGGGCAAAAATACGTGCATTTTGAAAAAAAATACAAAAAAAGCACATTTTTTTTGCAAAATGTTTTGTTTTTTCAATTATTTTTCGTACCTTTGTGTCCGATTATGCGCAATAGGCAGTCAAACCGGACTGCGGAACGCGAGGAGAGATGCTCGAGTGGTTTAAGAGGCACGCCTGGAAAGCGTGTAAACTTCAAAAGGGTTTCCGGGGTTCGAATCCCCGTCTCTCCGCAAAAATCTTTAATTGTTAAAAAACTAAAACACAATCTCATGAAAAAACTTTTTGCAACCTTTACGGTAATCGCAATGCTGGCCTTCGGCGGTGTTGCTATCGCTCAAGAGGCTCCCGCTGCTCCTGAGGCAGCTGCTGAAGAGCAAGTTGTTGATCAACCCGAAGCTGCTCCTGTAGCAGAGGAAGTAGCCGCCCCAGCTGAGGAGGCTGGTGGTCTGGTAGCTCTGCACAAGACATTGAAGACCAAGTTCATCGAGGGTGGCGCAGGCTTTATGGCTCTGACACTCGTTACTCTCGTATTCGGTTTGGCACTCTGCATCGAGCGTATTATGTATCTGTCGCTTAGCAAGACGAACACGAAAGTGCTGCTGGCTAAGATTGAGGAAGCTCTGAACACCAAGGGTATTGACGCAGCTCTCGAAGTTTGCCGCGAGACACGCGGACCGGTAGCAAGTATCTTCTACCAGGGCTTGAGCCGTTACGGCGAGGGTATCGACGTTGTTGAGAAGACCGTTGCCAGCTACGGCGGCGTACAACTCGGTCTGCTCGAGAAGAACCTGAGCTGGATCTCGCTGTTCATCGCTATCGCACCGTCTCTGGGATTCTTGGGTACGATCATCGGTATGATCGAGGCCTTCGATAAGATCCAGCAGGTAGGTGATATCTCGGCTACGGTTGTTGCCGGTGGTATCAAGGTCGCATTGTTGACCACGTTGCTCGGTTTGATCATCGCCGTTATTCTCCAATTGTTCTACAACTACATCCTCAGCCTCATCGAGGGTCTGGTTAACGAGATGGAAGACAGCTCGATTAGCCTGCTTGATATCGTTGTTGCTTACGACAAGGCACAGAAGAAGTAATCGGCATAACTGCTCACTATTGTTTAACTGTTAAAAAGAGTAAGTTATGAAGAACTATAAATTGATTCCAAAGATTACGCTGTGGACATTGCTGGCTTTGGGTATTGCAGTCATCGCTGCGTTCTTCCTTGGCGGCAACAGCGGCACGCTGGAGGTTGCAGGTGACTTCCTGAATATTCCTAAGTTCAGCGACCTGTTCATCGGTTGGATTTATGTGTTGCTGGGATTGGCAATTCTGATCACGCTCTGCGTGTTGGTTGTTAAACTCGCCAGCGACTTCAAGTACAATCCGAAGCGCGCTATCCGCAGCCTGTGTGTAGTAGTAGGTGCTATTCTGCTCTGCGTTATCTGCTGGTTCTTGGGAAGCCCCGAGGAGTTGCACATCATCGGTTACGAAGGCACGGACAACGTAGGTTTCTGGGCTCAGATGGCTGATGCAGTTATGTACCTCGTTTACATTCTGTTTATTGCTACCATCGGTGCAGTTATCGCCGGTGCGCTCATTTCAGGATCACGTAAATAAAATCAATGAACAACTATGGCTAAGAAAATCCCACAGATCAACGCCAGCTCCATGGCCGACATCTCGTTCTTGCTGCTCATCTTCTTCTTGGTGACCACATCAATGGATGTCAACCAGGGTCTGACCCGTCGTCTGCCTGCGCCTATTCCTCCCGATCAGAAGATCGAGGACACGGATATCAACAAACGTAACCTGCTGGTAGTGAAGATTAACTCTGCCAACCAGCTTATGGTGCAAGGCCAGGAGATGAGCGTCAAGCAGCTCAGGGAGAAAGCCAAAGAGTTCATTGCCAATGTCAACGACGATGCCAACCTGCCCAAACTCTACGAAGAGGACTTTGGCGGACAGATCGGTGTCGTGAAGTATGCCAAGAACCACGTTATCTCCGTCCAGAACGACGTAGATACCCAGTACCAAGCATACCTCGATGTACAGAATGAACTCGTAGCGGCTTACAACGAGTTGCGTGACGAGTGCGCACACAAGTATTATCACAAGGCTTTCAACGAGCTCGATGAGGATGACCAGAAACTGATTCAGAAGGTTTATCCGCAGAAGATCTCCGAGGCTGAGCCGAAAAACTATGGAGGGAACTAAGTATGGCAAAGATTCGTAGAAACGAAAAGCGCGAGATGCCGGCTCTGAACACTTCGTCACTGCCCGATATCATCTTCATGCTTCTGTTCTTCTTCATGTCCGTAACGTCGATGAAAGAGGTGACGTACAAAGTACAGATCCAGAACCCGTCGGCAACGGAGCTCACCAAGCTTGAGAAGAAATCACTTGTTCGTTATATCTATGTAGGTACACCTACCAAGGAGTTCCAGAAGCAGTTCGGTTCGGAGACCCGTATCCAGCTCGATGACGCGTTTGCTGACAAGTCGGAGATTGCCGACTATATCATCAACGAGCGTTCGGCTATGAACGAGTCGGAGCAGGGCTTGATGACCGTAAGCATCAAGGCTGACAAGGAAACCCGAATGGGTGTGATTGCGGATATCAAGCAAGAACTGAGAAAAGCTTATGCGCTCAAAATCAGTTACGCAGCTACGCAACGTACGAACTACTAACAACAGAAAGAGCCGCCTTACTGCGGCTCTTTTTGTACTTATGTGTACTATTTTACCTGCTTGCAGCGGCAAGCAGAAACCTGTTGAAATCATTGACTTGAGCGACAGCATCGAGTGGCGCGACGGTGATATAGCACTACGCTGCGGTTGGGGCATGGAGAGTCGTGCAGTAACGACTAAAGGGCACTCGACGTACTCACACTCGGGCTTACTGCACTATAACAGCCAAAGCCGGACGTGGGAGGTTATACATGCCGTACCCAGTGAAGATGATCCCGAATACCTGAAAGCAGAGCCGCTGTCCGTATTCTACGGTAAGGAGCGTGCGAAGTGTGGTGCGTGGCTTCGGGTGGATTGCAGCGACAGCATTGCTAAACAAGCCGTGGAATATGCGCTCCGGAAGGTTGATGAGAAAGTCCTGTTTGACAACGCCTACCTATTGGAAGACACCACGACGCTATACTGCACTGAACTGATCTGGCGTAGCTTCCTTACAGTGGGCATCGATGTGTCAGGAGGAAACAGACATAGTGCACCGCGACTTATATGTGCGGAGGAAGAATGTATATTCCCGAGCGATTTAGAAAAGAGTGTAACTACTCTATATGTTAAACCTTTAAAATTTAAATGATTATGAAAAAACTATTTCGACTGATGAGCGTTGCCCTGGTGGCTATGCTGTTTGCAGCTTGCTCTTCCAACACTCCGGAAGCAGTTGTTAAATCCTATCTCAAGAGCATGCAGAAAGGCGACTATGCTACCGCTGTTAAGCTGATGGGTATCGAAGACAAGGATGGAGAATTTGCAGCTATGATGGAAGCAAAGGGCAAAGAGGTTACTGAAAAAGCTGGCGGCATCAAATCGTTTGAGGTGGGTAAAGCTGAGATGGCAGAAGATGGCCAGAGTGCCGTTGTTCCCTACGTTGTAAAATTCGGCGATGGTGAAACAAAAGAAGACACTCAGAAAGTGAAACTCGTTGACGGCAAGTGGCTTATTGATATAGGTAAATAAACCTAATCAATCACTCGCATTTATAAGATGAGAGGTGGCATGCAATATGCCACCTCTTATTCGTTTATACATTGTATGTATCTATTGAGCGTTGTATGTGTCTATTGAACATGTAATAGTCGCTTATCTGTGTCACGGCTATTGGGGCCAACCATCACATCTATATCGCCACTCTCCAGAGTCCAAGTGAGGTTGTATGGCTCGTAATACCCCATCCTGTCTGCATCGAGGGTGAAGATAACTTCACGGCTCTCGCCGGCAGCGAGTTCGACGCGCTCAAACCCACGCAGTTCCTTGTACGGGCGCACACCTTTGGCTACGCGGTCAGCAATGTACAGTTGCACAATCTCCGCACCGGCACGATTGCCTGTATTGGTAACCGTGACATGCACGTCAACCGAGCCGTTGAGAGGCATAACAGTGTCGGTCAAATAGAAGTCGGAATAAGCAAACGTCGTGTAACTCAGTCCATATCCGAACGGATAGAGCGGTTTGCTGCTCACGTCGGCATAACAACTGCTGTACTTGGCGAAGTCTCCTCCCTCATTCGGGCGCGATGTACGCATTGCGCGGTACGAGAACGGGTACTGACCTACGTGCCGCGGCAGTTGAACAGAAAGTTTGCCTGACGGGTTAACCTCTCCGAAGAGCACATCGGCTATCGCATCGGCGCACTCGCTGCCACCAAACCAACTCTCAAGGATGACCGGAAGGTGCTCTGACTCCCAGTTCATGACTGTAGGACGTCCGGCAAAGTGTACGAGCACGATCGGCTTGCCAAGTTTGGTAAGCTCCACGAGCATGTCATGCTGTGCATCAGGCATCTCAATGTTCACGCGTGACGCGCACTCACCGCTCATCTCAGAGGCTTCGCCCATGACGGCTATTATGACATCCGCCTGGCGGGCTATGTCCAGAGCCTGCTGACGCATCGATTCTGCGCTACGGTTATCGCGTATTGCGTGGCCGAAGATTGTAGCGATAGCCTCTTGCGATGCATCGTGCATGAGGTTAGATCCTTTGGCGTACAGCAACCGCGCCCTTGTGTCGCGCAAGGCATCTTCCAAGCCCTCCTTCACCGTCTTGTACTTGTCAGTCACAGCCGCCACAGCCCATGTACCTGCCATGTTGTTACGCGCGTCTGCCAGAGGACCTATCAGCGCTATTGTTCCTTTCTTTTGGAGCGGAAGCAGATTGTTGTCATTCTTGAGAAGAACCATGCACTCGCCAGCTATGCGTCGTGCCTCTGCGCGGTGTTCATCACACAGGATCACCTGCTCGCGCAGGGTCGTATCACAATAGCGATAAGGGTCATCGAACAGACCTAATTTGTATTTCGCCTCCAATATACGCCGGCATGCATTATCAATAGACAGCTTACTGCAACGTCCTTCGTTCACTGCGGCGACAAGTTGATCAAGATCTTCGCCAACCATCACCATATCCAGACCTGCCTCTATGCATTGGATATTACTCTGCTCGTGAGAGGCAGAGACGCCGTTGTCGCCAAGATGCTGCACGCCAGTATAGTCAGAAACGACGAAACCATTGAACTTCCACTGATCGCGCAACAGGTCGGTAAGCAGCCAGCGGTTGCCGGAACTCGGGATACCATGCACCGTATTGAACGCCGCCATCACCGAACCGGCGCCTGCTTCAACAGCCGCCTTGTACGGTTGCATATACTCATTGAAGGCGTGGAAGTCATCGGGATAGACATTGTTATACTCGCGTCCCGCTTCAACTGCACCATAGAGAGCAAAATGCTTGACACATGCCATCATTGTCTTCTCGTCAGCGAGCGATGCACCCTGGTAGCCTCTGACCATCGCCTCAGCAATGCGGCTGCCGAGATAAGGATCTTCACCGCTACCCTCGCTGATGCGTCCCCAGCGTCCGTCGTGGCAGATATCCACCATGGGCGAGAACGTCCAACAAATAC
>Ga0310786_10009570_pt1 | contig 12284 bp, 11 predicted proteins | sample AusTroGonzalo_MG_FD_203881 | JGI IMG/M metagenome (GOLD analysis project Ga0310786, IMG submission 203881) | Bovine rumen microbial communities from tropical cattle in Woodstock, Queensland, Australia - Gonzalo_03 (v2) (version 2) | ecosystem: Host-associated > Mammals > Digestive system >...
CTTTCTTGAAATAGTCACCGAATGACCAGTTACCCAGCATCTCAAACATGGTGTGATGATAGGTATCATGTCCTACCTCCTCCAGGTCATTGTGCTTACCGCTTACACGAAGGCACTTCTGTGAGTCGGCAACGCGGCGGCTCTTGGGGGCACGGTTACCCAGAATGATATCCTTGAACTGGTTCATTCCGGCGTTGGTGAACATAAGTGTGGGGTCATCCTTGACCACCATGGGGGCAGACGGGACTATGAGGTGTTCCTTGCTCTCAAAGAAACTCTTGAATGATTCGCGGATTTCCTTTGCTGTCATCATATCTTTAAAAAACTTGTATTTCGCAATTGGTTTGCAAAGGTACAACAATTTCGCTATTTTTGCGTGTTGTTATAAGATTATGAGGAAGATTTACTATCAGTACGATCCCAACCGCAGGGTTTACCGCAGGGTGTTCCCCACCTTGGGCCAGAGACTCATGTCATGGCTGTGGCGTTTCCTGCTCTCCGTACTGCTGGGAGGAGTCTTCTTTATCATCTACTGGTTCGTAATCAGCACTCCTCAGGTCGAGGACCTTCTGGTCGAGAACAGCCGTCTTCAGTCACAATACCGCGTGCTATCCCGTAAGGTCGATGACGCACTGCTGGTGCTCCATGACATTGAGGAACGTGATGACAACCTGTACCGCGTGCTGCTTGAGGCCGATCCGGTTCCCGAGGTGGCCCGCAAGTCCGGTTTCAACGGCACCAACCGTTATGCCGAACTGAACGACATGTCCAACGCCGACCTGGTGGTGAATACCTCTCAGAAGGTCGATATGCTGAGCCGCAAGCTCTACATGCAGACCCGTTCGTTCAACGAGGTGGTGGAGCTGTCGCGTGAGCAGGAAAACCGTCTGGCCTGCCTGCCCGCCATTCAGCCAGTTTCAAACAAGGACCTTAAACGTACGGCATCAGGTTACGGATACCGTAACGACCCGATATATCATGTGCGCCGATTCCATCACGGAATGGACTTTGCCTGCGATACCGGCACTCCGGTCTATGCTACGGCAAACGGCAAGGTGGTATATGCCAAGTGGAAATCAGGTTACGGCAATCTGGTTGAGATTGACCACGGCTACGGCTACAAAACCCGTTATGCCCACCTGAGCAAGATCCTGGTAAAGGAGGGACAGAAGGTGGTACGAAGCGAGGAGATCGCCAAGGCCGGTTCGACCGGTAAGAGCACAGGACCTCATGTTCATTATGAGGTTTGGATAGGCAACAAGGATGTGAACCCTATCAACTACTACTTCATGGACCTGGATGCCGAGCAGTATGAGGAGATGGTTAACCTGGCCGAGAACCACGGTAAAGTATTTGACTAAAAGAACGGACTATGGCACTTAACACCAACAAGGTCTTAAAGAAATATTACTCCATCAAGGAGGTATCCCAGATGCTTGAGATCCCTGAGAGCACCCTGCGTTATTGGGAGAAGGAGTTCAAGGAGATATCGCCCAAGAAGAATGCCAAAGGCATAAGACATTATACTGTCGATGACATTGAGCAGATCAAGAAGGTGAATTTCCTGGTTAAGGAGAAGTCACTGACCATTAAAGGTGCCAAGACCCGTATGAAAGACAATCCGCAGAAGACTACCGATACCCATGATGTCGTGGAACGTCTCAAGAAGATACGTGAGGAACTGGTAGCCATACTGGGAGAGCTCGATGCTACTCCTCCTTGCGGACAACCGTTGTGATATTCTTGATTTTCTTAAGTTCTTTCTGAATCTTATCCACGTCCTTCAGACTGTGGACCTGTACGCTTATGGTGCCCTCAAAGAGGCCCTCCTTGGATTCGATAACCAGTTTGTTCATGTTCACGTTCATCTTCTTTGAGATGATCTCGGTTATCTTGCCCAGCGTACCGATGCTGTCCAGACCCTTCATGTAGATGGTTACGGGGAACAGGCTGTTCTCAATCTGCCACTCAACCGTAAGGATGCGGTTGCCCTTTGCGGACTTGAGTTTGTTGGCCACCTCGCACTTGCGCTTGTGGATGGTGATGTGGCCGTTCTCATCGACAAATCCCAGGACCGAATCACCCGGAACGGGGTTACAGCAGTCGGCAAAGGTATACTTGTGCATATCCATGTCGTTGATTATCAGCGTACGCTTTACATCAACTCCGTCCTGGTTCTGCTCATCGGCCTGTTTCTTGTCCTTGTCCTTTGATGACGATGATGACGAGAAGGTAGACCAAAATCTCTTGTACCAGCTGTCGCTCTCACCTTTTATGATATTGCGCTCGGCGTCGCCCAGTATGATCTTTTTCTGACCCAAGGCAATCATGAGCTCGTCGCGGCTGTTCATGCCGTGCAGACGGCATATGCGCTCCATCTTGGCCGAATCGACCTCCATCTCCTCCTTTTCAAGGAACTCGTGGAATATGGCCTCGCCGAACTTCTGGTTGGCCCGCTCCTCCTTGCGCAGCACCTGTTTGATCTTGCCGCGCGCCTTGGCGGTTGTGGCAAAGTCCAGCCATTCGGGGCTCACCTTCTGGCTCTTTGAGGTAAGTATCTCAACCTGGTCACCGCTCTTGAGCTCATAGTTGATAGCTTCGAGTTTGTGGTTAACCTTGGCACCGATGCAGTTGGTACCCATGTAGGTATGGATGGTGAACGCAAAGTCCAGCACCGTACTGCCTTGCGGCATGGTACGCAGTTCTCCCTTGGGGGTGAATATGAATATCTCCGATGAGTACAGGTTCAGTTTGATGGTATCCAGGAAGTCCATCGAGTCTGGCTGAGGATCCTCCAGTATCTCCTTGATGGTCTCCAGCCAGTGGGTCAGCTCGGTCTCATCCTCCTCATAGGTGGAGCCGTCCTTGTATTTCCAGTGGGCTGCGATACCCTGCTCGGCGATATCGTTCATTCGGCGGCTGCGTATCTGTACCTCGACCCACTGACCTGAGTTGCTCATCAGGGTCACATGCAGTGCCTGATAGCCGTTGGCCTTGGGGTTGGTGATCCAGTCACGCAGACGGTCGGGATGTGACTTGTAAATCTTTGTGAGCGCAAGGTAGATGTCAAAGCACTCACTCTTCTCCTTCTCGGGCGATGAGGGATCAAAGACAATTCTTACGGCAAGGATATCATAGACCTCGTCAAAGGTAAGATTGTTCTTGTTCATCTTCTTCCATATGGAGTAGGGGGACTTGATACGGCCGAACATGTTGTATTTCACGCCCAGCTGGTCAAGTTTCTCCTCAATGGGAGAGGTGAAGTCGTTGTATATGTTGTTGAGTTCCTCGCGTGAGAAGTTCAGTTTCTCCTGAATGTCCTTGTACTCGGCCGGATGCTCGTACTTGAAACTCAGGTCCTCAAGTTCGGACTTGATCTTGTTGAGTCCCAGACGGTAGGCCAGGGGTGCGTAGATGTAGAGCGTTTCGCCTGCAATCTTGTACTGCTTGCGGGGCTGCATGCTGTCCAGTGTGCGCATGTTGTGCAGGCGGTCTGCTATCTTGATCAGGATGACGCGGATATCGTCATTCATGGTCAGAAGCAGCTTCTTGAAGTTCTCGGCCTGGGCCGATGCCTTATCGCCGAATATGCCTCCGGCTATCTTGGTCAGTCCGTCAACGATCTGGGCGATCTTGGGACCGAATACATTCTTTATGTCATCAGTTGTGTAGTCGGTATCCTCGACTACGTCGTGAAGCAGTGCGGAGCAGATGGATGTTGAGCCCAGCCCGATTTCTGAGCATACTATCTGTGCCACGGCAAGAGGATGCATGATATAGGGTTCACCGGAATGGCGGCGCACACCCTTATGTGCCTGACGCGCAAACTGGAACGCCTTGGTTATTATCTCCACCTTTTTGCGGTGCTTGGTCTGGAGATAAGAGTCAATAAGATGCTGGAAGGCCTCGTCTATGAGTCTCTCTTCATCGGGCGAAAAAAGATTATCTTCACTCATCTTGCTGTCCTTTTAACGGTTATATATTCTCAGGGTCTTGCCGGCTCTGATGTTGTCACTCTTCAGGTTGTTCCAGTTCTTGATGTTCTTGACCGATGTGTGGTACTTCAGGGCAATGTGTCCCAGGGTCTCGCCCTCCTTTATCTTGTGCGTTACGTAGGTGACACGGTTTTTCATGTCGTCATCTATGTACGCCAGCTTGGCCTTGGTGAAGTACTTCTCCTTGTCATACTCGTAGAGCGAATCGCCGGCCTCGACGATGGGCTTTATATACTGCTGCGGCAGAGTCACCACGCAGGTGCGGTAGGCACCCGGAATGACTTCGGTCAGATACTGCGGGTTAAGTGCCTTGAATTCGTCCTGGCTCATTCCGCTGTAGTGGACAAGCTGGGCTATGTGCAGGTTACGCTCTATGTGCAGGGTGTCGGTCTGGGCGGGACGGGCCGATGTCATGGGACATATGCCGTGCTCCTTGTAGAAACTCATGGCGTAGTTCACCGCAATGAATGCGGGCAGATAGCCGCGGGTCTCACGTGGCAGGTAGGGGTAGATGTCCCAGAAGTCACGCTTGCCGCCTGAACGGGTGATGGCCTTTGTCACGTTGCCCGGTCCGCAGTTGTAGGCCGATATGGCCAATGACCAGTCACCGAACATGTCGTACAGGTCACGCAGATGGCGTGCGGCTGCATCCGATGCCTTGGCTATGTCATAGCGGTCATCGACCAGGCTGTTCACCTGGAGTCCGTACTTGTTGCCCGTGCTGTATATGAACTGCCACATTCCGGCCGCTCCCATGCGTGAATAGGCCTTGGGCTTGAGGGCGGATTCCACAATCGGCAGATACTTGAGCTCAATGGGAACGTCATATTTTATGAGTGCCTCGACGAACTTGTCCTCGTAGATGGGCATCATGCCCAGCGCATAGGCTATCACCTTACGGTTACGTCCCATATAGGCATCGATCGAACTGCGGGTCACGTAGTTGTACGGCATCTCAACTATGGTGGGGAGGCTGCTCAGGCGTTCTGCATAGACGGTGTCGCTGAACTTCGGGTTTACCGAACTCTCCAGGCATTCCTCATCATACGAAAGGTACTGCTTGGAAAGCCACAGGTTCATCAGGCTGTCCACATCGAACTCCATGCTTTCGGGGAATTCGACGGTAAGCGAATCGGTACATATGGCTGTGGTGCTGTCAGGAATTACCTCCTGTGCCTCCGCACTGAAGGCAGGAGCCAACACCAAAGCGATTGCCAAAGTATGTATTTTGTTATTCAGTTTCATCAGAAATTAATAGCTAACGAGAATCCCGCCGTAGGCGCTCCCATGTGGTCCATCATGAAATTAGGTTCAACTCTCATGCTCAGGTCGGGCGAGATGTCAAAGTGCGACAACTCGGCATCGACATATGCGTCAATGGCTGCGATAATGTACATTCCGGCAAATGCGAATATACTCAGGTCGCGGTATCTGCGGTACTTGTTCTTTCTCTGTTTGAAAACGTCCTTAAGCCAATCCTTCATACTGGTGTCAATCTCGTAGTGGGGAGGCAGGAAATCCTCGTAACTGTTAGTGCTGTCATCATCGTCCATGATGTCAACGTAGGCGGTCTGGTAGTCCATGTAGGTGGACTGGTTCCATGTAAGGGCGTAAATGCATCCTACATATCCTCCGTAAACAATGGGCAGTTTCCACAACTTGCGGTTGTATATCTGTCCGCCTCCGGGGAACAGAAGCGAGAGCCAGACGGCAACGCGGGGCTCGGGTTCCCATCCGGTGGCGTTTCTCTGATACTGGTCTATACGGTTCTGCTCAAACTCCTTCCAGGTGGTGCGTTTGTGGTTCTGTGCGGGCTCCTCGTCTATGGTTCTGACCAGGTCGGAATCCTGCAGCTGGTCAAAATTCAGGTTGCGGACAAAATCCATCTCGCGCTGCCAGGAGGCTGTATCATTCAGCGAACGGTAGATACTGTCCATGCGTGCTGAGCGCAGGGAGTCTTCGCTGAACTGGGTGCCGCGGATTTCCTGTGACCGGACCGGAAGGGCGGTCAACACTGCCAGCAGGGGGAGCAGTAGGGTTTTTATGATTCCTGATCTGACGGTCATTTCTTGAGACGGTCAAACAGTTGCATCAGGCGGGCCAGGTCCTCATCATCCTTGAATGAGATGCTGATGCTGCCTGAACCTTTGGCATTACTCTTTACCTTGACCGGAGCTCCCAGGAACTTGGAGAGCTGGCGTCCCAGAGGGGCGAAGGTATCATCGGCCTTACTCTTTCCGGCTTTGGGCTTACTGTCATTCATCTGACGGGCCTTGTCCTCGACCATACGTACCGAGTAGCCGTATTTGGTCAGTTCGTGAAACAGCTGGAGCTGCTTCATGGGATCGTCTATAGCCAGAAGGGCACGGGCGTGTCCCATATCAATCTGCTTGTTCTTGAGAGCTACCTGAATCTCGGCCGGCAGCTTGAGCAGACGTATGTAGTTGGCTATGGTGGCGCGCTTCTTACCGATGCGTGAACTGAGCTGCTCCTGGGTCATGTTGTAGACTTCAAGTAGATTCTGGCATGCCAGGGCTACTTCCATCGAGTTCAGGTCCTCACGCTGTATGTTCTCAATCAGTGCCATTGCCATGACGTTCTCGTCATCGGCCGTACGTATATAGGCGGGGATGGTCTTGAGTCCAGCCAGGCCTGCGGCACGGAAACGGCGCTCGCCTGCTATGATCTGGTAGTCGCCCTCGGCCATCTTGCGCAGTGTGATGGGCTGGATGATGCCTATCTCTCGCAGGGACTCGGCCAATTCTTCAAGGCTCTCCTGGTCAAAGTCGCGGCGGGGCTGGTCGGGGTTGGCATGTATCTGGTTCAGAGGAACCTCGTTGATTGACGAGGAACCCTGAGTCTTTACGAAATCGGTTGATATGAGGGCATCAAGGCCGCGGCCAAGTGCCATTTTCTTTGGAGGTGTCATGCGTTGTTCTTTTTCAGTATTTCCTGAGCAAGTGCAAGGTAGTTCTTGGCGCCCTTGGAATCGGCGTCATAAAGTATGGCGGGCAGTCCGTAGCTGGGTGCCTCGCTCAGTTTTACATTACGGGCTATTATCGTGTCGAATACGAGTTCCTGGAAGTGCTTGCGGATCTCGTCATAGATCTGGTTGCTCAGCCTGAGACGTGAGTCATACATGGTGAGCAGGAAACCCTCGATGTCAAGTGAGGGGTTGAGCTTTGTCTTGATTATGCGGATGGTATTGAGCAGTTTGCTGATTCCCTCAAGGGCAAAGTACTCGCACTGCACGGGAATGATGATGGAGTCTGCTGCAGTCAGGGAGTTGACTGTGATGAGACCCAGCGAAGGTGAGCAGTCAATCAGGATGTAGTCATAGTCGTCCCTGACCCTTGCGAGCATCTTCTTCATAACTGTCTCGCGGCTGTCCATGTTCATCAGTTCCAGCTCGGCGCCTACCAGGTCAATGTGTGACGGCAGTACGTCAAGTCCGTCAATACATGCCTTGAGAATGGCGTCCTTGGGGTTGTCGCCGTTAACCAGACATTCGTACACGGTGCACTTGAGTGACTGGATATCAATACCGAGACCGGATGAGGCGTTTGCCTGAGGATCGGCATCCACTACAAGAACCTTTTTCTCAAGAGTGGCGAGCGATGCGGCCAGATTGATGGTGGTTGTGGTTTTACCTACACCGCCCTTCTGATTTGCCAAAGCTATGATTTTTCCCATGCGTTTTAATTTTAGGGTGTGAAGTTAGTGTAAAAAACCGATATATGGGAAAATTATAGTAATTTTGACATCTGCAAAACGTCAGGAATGAAATACTATCTTGTGGCCGGAGAGGCATCGGGTGACCTTCATGCCTCAAATCTGATGAAATCATTGGCGCAGAGGGATAAGTCTGCGCAGTTCCGCTGTTTTGGAGGCGACATGATGGAGGCAGCCGGCGGAAAACTGGTTAAACACTATCGTGAACTTGCTTACATGGGTTTCTGGCCCGTCCTGACACACCTTGGAACAATACTTGGAGGTGCCAACCTCTGCTTCAGGGATATATGTGACTGGAAACCGGATGTAGTGATACTGGTTGACTATCCCGGATTCAATCTCTCCATTGCGAAAAAAGTACACAAACTGGGAATTCCCGTATACTACTATATCTCACCCAAGATCTGGGCCTGGAAAAGCTGGAGAATCAAGAATATCCGTCGTGATGTCGACGAGCTTTTCTCTATCCTTCCGTTTGAGGTTGATTATTTCCACCGTCACAGCTACAACATAAATTATGTGGGTAATCCTACTGTTGATGAGATAGAGGAATACAAGACTGACCATTCCCGCAAACCGGCTCTTGAGGATGACGGCCGACGTGTGATAGCCCTGCTTGCCGGCAGCCGCCGCCAGGAGATAAGCCGCAACCTTCCCATCATGCTTGAGGCAATAAAAAATATTGACTGTATCCGTCCCGTACTGGCATGTGCTCCGGGTATTGAGCCCGAGTTTTACGACAACATGATAGGTGAGGCCGATATTGAGAAGGTGTACGGTAATACATTCGGCGTTCTGGAATCGGCATACGCGGCTTTGGTGACATCGGGCACCGCCACACTAGAGACGGCCCTGTTTGATGTACCCCAGGTGGTATGCTACAAGGTTCCTGTCAGTTGGGCGGCAAAACTGATAAAGAAGTTCCTCATAAAGGTGCAGTTCGTGTCGCTTGTAAATCTGGTGTCATTCTCGGAGGTGGTACCGGAACTTATAGGCGGTGAGATGAATGCCGATAACGTGCACAAACATCTGGTCCCCCTGCTCTCGGATACGATAGAGCGCCGCATGCAGCTTGAGGGCTATACCCAGATGAAAGCCATACTGGGCCCGGCCGGAGCGCCCGACCGTGCAGCTCAGAAGATTGTAAATCTCTTAGAAATAGAAGCCGACCAGGCTTAAGTAGACTACAGTTGCGGGGATTGCCAGTAACGCGCTGTCAAAACGGTCCAGCATTCCGCCGTGTCCGGGCAGGATCTTTCCGGAATCCTTAATTCCCATCTCACGTTTCATGAGCGATTCTATTAGGTCGCCCCATGTACCGAACAGCACCACCACGAGTGCCATTCCTATCCATACCCATACAGGCATGAAACTGTACCAGTCGGGCAGGAAGTGATGCAGAAGGTATGCGGCGACCATCGTGAATACGGCACCGCCTATGGAGCCTTCCCAGGTCTTTTTGGGTGATATCCTTTCAAACAGTTTATGCTTGCCTATGGTACAGCCGGTGCAGTAGGCGCCCACGTCGTTGCACCAAAGGAACACGAACAGGGTAAGAGGTACGACATGACTGTAACCGGTATCGGGACCCTTTACATCGAATGCCAGCATTGATGTCAGTGCATAGGGAAGAGCTATATAGATTACAGGGAACAGGGTGTGGGCCCAATCGTTCAGTGGGCTGGGCTTCTTGAAATAGAGCTCGCGTACCATAATCACAATGAGGGTGAATATGAACGGAAGGAACAGTATCGCGCTGCTGGGCATGACGGACAGACCTACTATCGCGGCATAGAAAGTGAATGCGGCTACAGTGGCCCACAGGCGGCTTACGTTGGCGTCTTTGTACTTGTTTACAAGTCCTGTGTATTCAACTGTCGTCAGGATGGTGCATACTGCAAACAGTCCAACGAACCAGGGGGCTCCCTTGAGCATGCAGAAAAGCATTATCGTGGCATACACCACAGCCGTAATAGTCCTAATCAAGAAGTTCACTTTGAATCGTATTTAGGGTTCTACTTTTTCTTTGTCTTTATCTTCTCCCAGAATCTCCTCGCTTCGCGATGCCCATGGACGTTTGCCGAATATCTTTTCGACATCCTCGGCCATGATGACCTCACGCTCTATAAGCAGCTGAGCCAGCTGGTGATGACCCTCCTGGTGTTCCAGAAGAATCTTCTTGCCGCGCTCGTACTGCTGGGCTATGAGAGCCTTGACTTCACCGTCAATGAGTTCGGCGGTCTTGTCGGAGTAGGGCTTCTGGAAAGCATACTCATCGGTGCTGCTGTAATAGCACAGGTTGGCCAGCTTGTCGCTCATGCCAGCGTATGCAATCATACCGTAAGCCTGTTTGGTTACACGCTCCAGGTCATTCATCGCTCCGGTTGATATGTGTCCTGTAAAGAGCTCCTCGGCAGCACGTCCGCCAAGTGTGGCGCACATCTCGTCAAGCATCTGCTCCTTGGTGGTTATCTGACGCTCCTCGGGCAGGTACCATGCTGCACCCAGTGCACGGCCGCGCGGTACTATTGTCACCTTTATGAGCGGGTTGGCATACTCAAGGAACCATGACAGTGTGGCGTGACCGGCCTCGTGCAGCGCAATGGTGCGCTTCTCATCGGCGGTAAGCACCTTGGTCTTCTTTTCAAGACCTCCTACTATGCGGTCGACGGCTGCCAGGAAATCTTCCTTCTCAACCTTTTTCTTATTGTGACGGGCTGCTATCAGGGCTGCCTCGTTGCAGACATTGGCGATATCGGCTCCTGAGAATCCGGGAGTCTGGCGGGCCAGAAGGTCTATGTCGACGTCAGGGCTCAGTTTTATGTTACGCAGATGAACGCCGAACACCTCCTTGCGTTCGTTCAGGTCGGGCAGGTCAAGGTGTATCTGACGGTCAAAACGTCCGGCACGGAGCAGGGCCTTGTCCAGGATATCCACGCGGTTGGTGGCTGCCAGGATTATCACGCCGCTGTTGGTTCCGAATCCGTCCATCTCGGTGAGCAGCTGGTTCAGGGTGTTTTCACGCTCATCGTTACCGCCCATGGCGGGATTCTTGCCGCGTGCACGGCCTACGGCGTCAATCTCATCGATGAATATGATGCAGGGTGATTTCTCCTTTGCCTGACGGAACAGGTCACGTACACGTGAGGCACCCACGCCCACGAACATCTCTACAAAGTCGGAACCTGAAAGTGAGAAGAATGGAACATCGGCCTCACCTGCCACAGCTTTTGCCAACAGGGTCTTACCGGTACCCGGAGGGCCTACCAGCAGGGCTCCCTTTGGAATCTTGCCGCCCAGGTCGGTATACTTCTTGGGGTTCTTGAGGAACTCCACTATCTCCTCGACTTCGGTCTTGGCCTCGGCCTGTCCTGCCACATCCTTGAATGTGACACGGTCTTTAGTGCCCTTCTCATAGACGCGGGCCTTTGACTTGCCTACGTTGAAGACTCCGCCGCCACCGCCGGCTCCGCCTCCCATGCGTCTGGTCAGGATTATCCAGAACACGATAATGAGAACTAGCGGAGCAACGCTGATGAATATCTCGGTAAACGTATGCGAACGTTTGCGGTATATCACATTGCCTGTGAATGTGCCCTTCTCCTCAGATTCGTCAATGAATGTCTGAAGGTTGTCGAGCGAGCCTACTCCCACAGTCATCATGGGTTTTGTCATAGGCTGGGCGATTGCCTTGTCGCCGAATACGTACCTGGCCGAATCGGGCTTGATGTACATGTCCATGGTGTTGATGTTGGCGTAAACCACCAGGTCACTCACATATCCCTTTTCCATGTACTCCTTGAAATCGGTGTACGTGGCCTCGCCGCTCAGCTGGGAATCGTCATCCTTGAGCAGGATGTATCCGAACAGTATGAACAGCGCTATATACAGTATGGATGTTATTCTGAATCCTGCGCCAGGTTTGTTGTCTTTCTTTTCTGCCATATGGGTTGTCGGTAATGTCAGTTATACGTATGTCAAGGTGTCATGCTATATCGGGAATCTCCTCGGTCACGGCATCGGCCCACAGATGCTCCAGGTCGTAGAACTTGCGCAGCTCGGGGATGAAGATGTGTACCATTACGTCGCCGTAGTCCATGGCAATCCAGTGGGCGTATCTTGTACCTTCGGTGAAGTCAGGCTTGCGACCCTCCTTTACCCTTACGGTCTCACGGATGGAGTTCTCAATTGCGAGTGTCTGGTTGGGGGTGCCTCCCTGGCAAATTACGAAATATCGGCAAACGGTATCTTCAATTCCGGTCAGGTCAACTACTGTAATGCTCTCTCCCTTGCGATCCTGAATTCCTTCAATGATGCTCTCAACTATGCTATCTCTTTTTTTCTTTTTAGCCATTCAGATGACTTTGTTTTTGTTCTTAATCTGCAAAAATAATAAACTGGGTCGTTTTCTGTAGTACAATGACAAAAATTATGCCAAAAAGTTTGTGTTACACAAAAAAGCAGTATCTTTGCACCGCTTTTGAGCAAAATACTGGGCTATGGTGTAATGGTAACACTGCAGATTCTGGTCCTGCCTTTCCTGGTTCGAGTCCGGGT
>Ga0310786_10009571_pt1 | contig 12284 bp, 14 predicted proteins | sample AusTroGonzalo_MG_FD_203881 | JGI IMG/M metagenome (GOLD analysis project Ga0310786, IMG submission 203881) | Bovine rumen microbial communities from tropical cattle in Woodstock, Queensland, Australia - Gonzalo_03 (v2) (version 2) | ecosystem: Host-associated > Mammals > Digestive system >...
CGATTAATATCAAGAATCTCGAACCTATGGAACTCGCTACCCGCAGGGAAAATAAGATTACGGTTATGCGTAAACTCTATACCGGCATTATTACGGATATTGGGAACAAGTCCTGTTACACGGTTATCCCAACGACGGTTCTGAAAAACCACGACTTTAAGTTCACGCTGAGGGTCCACCACATTGAGAGCACCATAACCTACAGCAAGTGTTACTTGCTGGTGGTCCCTGTTGAAGTCAACATCCGTATTACTGCTTACCTGCGTCCTAATGTTTACCGCATTCTCGAATAGACAGAACTGTGCTTCCAGTACAGGTGTGTCCTCTGACATATCATCATCTTCATGAAAAATCTGCAAACAATAGTTACCGCTTATTAAAGGACGGAATTGTTGAGAAGGCAACCGTAACCGATAATGTGTATAAATCTGGGTTGTATTGAAGCTTTTCTCGTACTCCTCCACCAACTGATTGTTGAGCCCCGACATATAATCGCTCTCGAAAATCTCGTCCGTTGGTTCCCATTCGGCATTACAATGCTGCAGATGATATACGTATCGCTGGTAATCATGGCTCATCTCGTCCCATTCTATAGACAAGGTGTGCCTTTTCTTTAATGACAAAATGGGGGGCAAGGTAGGGTCGTCGTCCACAACCACGGTAAGCGTCTTTACATTTTCATCGTAAATACGCTGCACCTGAGCCATAGCCAGGGAAGGAAGGAACAATAGTAAAAAAAATACTTGTTTCATGGTTTTCTTCTGTTTTAGCTTAAATCCTCTTCCCCTTTCAGTCTGGGCAGAACCCAATGGTATTTAACCGCAAGCACCCTGATGACTATTACCATAAAACTGCTCAGCAAGGCATTTATCTCGACGGACATTCCCAGCCGTACACCTAATATATATATAAGGCCGCCTGCCACACAAGCCAAGGCATATATCTCCTTACGGAAGATCAGAGGGACCTCGTTGATAAACACGTCACGGATAACACCACCTGCGGCACCCGTTATGGTTCCCATGGTGATAGCCGTCCAATAGGGAAAGCCCATGTTCAACGTCTTCTCTATACCTATGACGTTAAAAAGCGCCAATCCTATGGTATCAAAAATAAACAATGTATTCTTCTGACGAATCAGATATTTGCCATAGGCCATAACCCAAAAGACGGCCAAGCCACAGCAAATAAAATAAATGCTATTGGTCATCCAGAACGGATTCACGCCCAACATCAGGTCACGGATGGTTCCACCGCCTATGGCCGTAGCCATACCTACAATCCAGGCTCCGAAAACATCAAAATGCTTTGCAGAGGCCAGTCGAATACCGGAAATGGCGAAAGCAAACGTTCCGATGAATTCTATTACGACAAAGGAGACGGGAAGCCTAAGCGTGGTTCCCATATCCTGCAAGATATCAAGTAGCCAATCCACTACGCCAATTCAATTTAGTCAGAAGCCAATCCCTGTTCCTTCCAGTCAGCTACCATCTGAGTAACATCTTCCAATGCTGTCTGGGGATCTACATCATACTCATTACAAAGTAAATCGGCCAGTTCCTGACAGCTAAACTCCTTACCTACCACAGCATTCCACAGATAGGCTGCGGATTCATTCAGACTGATTACTTTACTGAAGTCAATATTCTTACGACCATATGCCACAATAACATTCTCGTCGCATACCTTACGGAGTTCAAAACCTTCGTTTATTTTCATATTGTGAGTTTGTGAGTTTATGAGTTTTCGTTAACGTTATCGTTATCGTTAAATAACGGCTTTGTAAAGGAAGAGCAAATAGCGTCTTATGGGACGTAACGTCCGCCAAACACGTATTCTCCTCTTCAAACTTGAGTCATCAGCCATGAGTGTTCTACGGGGACGGATATACTCTGTGACAACGCCCTTGATATCTGTCGTTGTGCAATATTCCACCCCTCTCACATTACCATCTCCCTGCAGGGTTATCTTATCACCTTCTTTCTCAATGATACGATGCAACACGTAATGTCCCTTGGCTATCTCGGCCAACACGGCATCTCCAACCTGATATGAAGGGGAGGTAGCCAACTTCACCTTATCGCGTCCAAACTCTATAAAGGGACGCATACTATAGCCCTTAACCCAAATTACCGCCGTATGACCTTCGGCCAACGTCTCGGACACCAATCCCAGAAAAGCATCATTGGGCAACTCATGCCTTACCTCGGATGATGCCACCCCATTTCTGCGCTTGTTGAAAAATCGGAACGGAGCCAGCAATATCTTTAGCAGAAAGCGTATTATGGTTTTGAGGACACTCATTTTACTATAGTATCATGACAAAGATGCGCAGCAGCGGCATCAGGAAGACATCCCAACTCGTACATTCCGCACAAGCGAATCAGCTCTGCTATTCCATCGCATATTCCCTTATATACACGTTCGTCCCACTTCATGTTACTGATTGCGGGGAGCAAATTGCTGAAAGCTTCGAGGGAAGAATACTTTCTGATAGTATTCTCAGGACGCTGCTGAATACGAACAATCCCGCCAACCGGAGCTTGAATGTTCCTATAACAACGTGTCTTGCCGCTCCAAGGGCTTCCGTATACAATTGCCTCATTGTTTACAATCCTCACGACAGGGTTATCGTCGTTCATCAGATCGCAACCGGGAATATTATCGTACCAAAGTCTGGTGTGCGTACTCTTACCAGTTCCACTGGGAGCAGTCATCAGATAGCCCTTTCCTTGGTGACGGATAACAGAAGCATGCATCAACATGGTATATTGGTCGGCAGAAGCGAAAGCATACGTCATCATCAATGCATTATTGAGTCCGTAATTCCTTTGACTCCAAGTTTCGCCCAGAATGGAAACTGTTGATTCCCTAAAATCAGGCGAAGCCTGCATATAACTGCAAAGGGTACCCTGAATATCAGAAATCTCGTACTGGTATTCTGAATTATCCGTACAATAAACACCATGATTACAGCCGCCACAATCAAACTGTCCTATCTCCTGTCCCCTTGCACTGAAGCGAAAGGAATCATCCACCCTAAGTGTAAACAACAAAGTATCAGCAGGCTCGTCAATCTTAAAACGAGAGAACGAAGGAATCAGAGACTCATCATTACAATCGTCCAGAAAGACTACGCAAAAGGCATGCCCTCCAACTCGATAAAACAGTTTACGTTCTTTCATCTGAGGTTACTTTTTCTTGCTTTTCTTACTTTCTTTTTTACTGGATTTACCAGCATCCTGATTTGTATCCATTTCTTGTCCGTAATAAGCCTCCGGCGTAAATACGTAGTTAACCGTCTTCACTGTATAGTCTCTGTATTTCTCATATTTTTGACGGACAGACAGGCGTTTCTTCTCCATTTTCTCCTTCTTATCACCAAAGAAGATTGATGTTACGGGATGCTTGCAGACTTCGTTATTTTGCAGATACTGCTGTAACTGGTAAGAATACATGTTCCTGCCAATAAGAAACTTTGTCTTAACATCTACATAGGAAGAATCCAAATACTGAACATCCGTTATATAGCCCACGGAATCAGCAAACGATATGGCAAATCCAAATATGTACACAGGTTTCTGCTTCACTTTGGCTTCTGCATTCTGAAAAAACAGACAGGCAAAGAAAAACAATATATAAAAAACACTTCTTCTCATTCTTATAGCTTATTACAGAATTTTAACTCGCAAATGTACGAAGTTTCCCCGAAATGGACAAGATTTCGGGGAAACTTTTCAATTAACTAAAGTCTAATGACTAAAGCCTAAAGTCTATTATTCATTCAAATCAATAACATAGCTAACCTTTCTGCCACTTGGGGTAAGAGCCTTTATCCACAAGGTACGGTCTGTACTCTGGTTGGCGCTCTTAACAGCCTCTTCCCAATCGTCAACGGTGTTCATCTTCTGATCGTTGACCTGCAGAATGATAGTACCCTTGCCAGCACCTGCCGTTTTCATCTTTCCGTTGCGGATGGCATTAACAGTCAGACCGTAAGAGATGTTCATAGTCTTCTTCTCCTCATCGGTAACAGGCTTCAGCTGAACACCCAGCTGGTCAAGGTCAACCTCCTCCATAACCTTCGTTGTACCCTGAGAATTACGCAATGTCACAGTTTCTGTATGAGACTTTTTGTTTCTGAGGTACTTAATGGTAACCTTATCACCAGGACGATGCTGTGCGATGGCCTCTTGCAACTCAGACATCTTCTTCACCTGTTTGCCATCAAACTCCGTAATCACGTCGCCCTTCTCCAAACCGGCATCCTCAGCAGCACTCGTATCATAAATCTTCTCAATATATACACCTGTTACGGTTCCCAATTCCACATCGTTACCCTTAGCCTTCTCAGCATCGATGTAATTAGATACATCCTGTCCACTAACTCCAAGAACAGCACGCTGAACAGTACCATATACCTTCAGGTCGGCCACAACTTTATTCATAATAGAAGTAGGGATGGCAAATCCGTAACCACTATAACTTCCCGTCTGACTATACAGCATAGCATTGATGCCAACCAGTTCACCCTTCTCATTTACAAGGGCACCACCACTATTGCCGGCATTGATGGCAGCATCTGTCTGAATAAAACTCTCAATACCATTGGCACCAAGGGTACGAGCCTTTGCACTTACGATACCAGCAGTTACGGTACTGGTCAGATTAAAGGGATTACCAACAGCCAGCACCCATTGTCCCAACTTCAATTCATCACTATTACCAATAGGTATTGTGGGTAAATCCTTGCCATCAATCTTTATCAAGGCCAAATCCGTAGTAGCATCACAACCAATGATACGCCCCTTAAACTCGCGATTATCATTCAGCTTTACCTCAATCTGGTCGGCTTCGCCCACTACATGATTATTGGTTACAATATAGCCATCAGAACTTATAATAACACCACTACCGGCACCATGTCTGTCTGGAGCTTTATACTCACGTTGCTGTGGCTGCTGTCCACGACCACCAAAGCCAAAGAAATCACCAAAGAAGTCACTGAAAGGATCCTGAACTGTCACGCGCTGCGTTTTACCTGTCTGAGTTACCTTAATATAAACAACGGCATTTACAGAAGATTCTGCAGCCGATGTAAGGTCCACCAGTCCGCTTGGTACGGTCGCTGACACAGGAGAAGGAGCAAATATAGGCGCAGGTGCCTCGCTTGTTGACGTATTCTTAATCACCGCACCGGTTACAGCACTACTTGCAAAGGCAAGAACTGTCATTCCAATCCACATTTTACTTGACTGTTTCATAATTATATCAGTTTTATTTGTTAATTTTCCGTTTTTTAATCACTAAAACATCGCAAAGATATATCAATTTTCATGAACATGGTACTACCAGAGAAGCTTTTTTGCTAATATTTAACAGAACAACATCATCATTAACGGTTGTTAAACGCTATCAGAGAGCTTATTTACATTCGTTTACTTACATTACATGAGATATTTTTCCAAAAAAATAAAGGTACATACAAGTTTTCTTTGTACTTTTGTACCCAGAATTAGGCAGTAAACCGGCTTGTCGCTAGTTTTCCCAGTAATGAGAGGACGAGAGGAAAGTCCGGGCAACACAGGGCATCCCGCTTCCTAACAGAAAGAGATTCGCAAGGGTCTGTAGATGCAGAAGAAAATAACCGCCCCTCCTCCGAGGGGTAAGGGTGAGAAGGCAGGGTAAGAGCCTACCAGGTTGGTGGTGACATCAATGCTGTGCATTCCGGGAGTTGAAAGTTCATGTATACCAGCGAACAAAAGAGAAGGCGGCCCGTCTGAGCTGGAGGGTAGAACGATAGAGGCCTGTGGCAACGCAGGTTGCAGATAAATGACAAGCACTTTTTCTCTTTAAGAGCAAGAAGCACAGAACCCGGCTTACAAGTTTACTGCCTTTTTCTATTTTTAAACAGAGAAGAATGAGAAACCTGGATTATATATGGAACATCAACGAGCAGAAACTCTCCACTTATAAGAGATGGAAGCTCAGGATGTTGAAAAGAGGTGTCATCATTACGGAATGTATCATAAAGAGCAACCTAATGAGCTACGCCTCCGCTCTGACGTACAACTGCATGTTAGCTGCTGTTCCTGTATTAGCCATTATCTTTGCCATCGCAAAGGGATTCGGTTTCGACAATTTCCTAGAAGAACGCATACGCACCTCATTGGAGATTAACCCCGAGATCCTGGACACCATTCTGGGCTTTGTGGATTCTTATCTTCAACACACCAAGAGCGGTGTCTTTCTGGGTGTAGGCTTGGTATTCTTGTTATATACCTTACTTTCACTCACCACCAACATAGAGACAGCCTTTAACACCATTTGGTTTGTAAAATCATCACGCAACATCTACAAGAAGATAACAGACTACATTAGCGTTTTTATTCTACTGCCCTTTATCATCATCATTCTTAGCGGCTTGAATATGGCCTTGGTGACATTCAAGAGTCTACTTCCTGACTTCATGTACTTGAATAACACATTGGGCACCATCATACAGCATACGCCAGTCCTGCTTATCTGCATTGCTTTCATATTGCTGTACAAGCTAATGCCCAACACGCATGTAAAATTCAAAAACGTAATAGTGCCTGGCATTCTGGCAGGTTTGGCATTCACTATTATCCAGTACCTGTATATTCACTACCAGATTAAACTGAGCAGCTACAACGCCATCTACGGTTCATTTGCCGCACTGCCCCTATTCATGCTGTTGTTGCAGATATCATGGAGCATCTGCCTGATAGGGGGAGAATTGTGCTATGCGAACCAATGTATGGAGAACTACGCATTCGAACGACAGAGTTTCGACCTTAGTCGCCGCTATCGAGACACCATCTGTCTATTGCTCATGAGCAAGATCTGCAAGCGTTTTGCCAATGGAGATACAGCCTACTCTGTCCGAACCTTGGCCAAGGACACGCAGTTACCTGAAACAGTAGTCAGGATTCTGCTGGACGAGCTGACCAATATGCGACTATTGGTAGAGACACACAACGAGGCCGACACTGTTTCGCAATATCTGCCCGCCGTAGATATACACCGTATGACATTAAAAATGGTGATTAAGCATATAGACAGCTTTGGCTCTGAAGCCACATCACATACATGGAGGATGAATGCCCCTGAGTGGGAAAGACTCCGCACCCTTAGGTACCACGATAAGGATACACTATTAATTGACGTTTAAATTCTATACATTATGATATTGAAAATTTTTCTTGGCTGGCTTGCTTTCGACCTTCTTGTTTATATTGTAATGTGGTTCGAGGCCATTTATTACAAGAAGAACCTGCCTGCCGTCTTCCAAAAACTTCTCATGGCTTTTACTGAAGAGGAGTGATTTTTTGAGACTTTAGACGCTAGGCGTTAGACTTTAGACTCTAGGCGTTAGACTCTAGACTTTAGTCTGACAATTTAACAAAAACAAAAAGCCCTCGCTTTTGCGAAGGCTTTGTTGTTTATTTAAATATTGAATCTTAGTTGTTCTTTATCAAGAAAATCATTGATGTTACAGTAGCCAAGGTACTGATAATGGTGGCACCTGCAGTCCAGAATGTATAGAAAGCACTACTCTTAATACTCTGACTCTTGTTCGGCTCAACGTAAATCAAGTCATTCTGCTGAACATAATAACCAGGACTCTCAAAGACGTTAGACTTGGTAAGGTCCATCTCATACATCATGCGCTGACCATCAACCTCACGGAAGAGCTTAATCTTCTGACGCAAACCGGTATCGGCAATATCGCCACACTGCGACAGGACATCAAGCACGGTATTACGTTCACTAGTCAAACTTACTACTCTGGGACTTTTGACAGCACCCAAGACAGCCACACGGGCATTCAACAGATTAACGGTAACACCCGGATCAGTAATATGATTCACTTCCTTAATCTTCTCTTCTATCACCTTGGCCGCATCAAGCGTTGTAAGACCAGCCACATGAACCTTACCTATAGAGGGAAGAACTACGTAACCATCGTTGGTAATGGTATATCCGTATGCATTAGACATACCGCCAGAGGCGCCTGAAGAAAGATAAGAAGAACTGTTACTACGACCACCACCAGAGGTACCCATCACAACATCCTGGGCAAATACTGCCAACAAATCAGGCTCACTACAGGTTACTTTAACCAAAATCTGATCGGCAGGTTTAAGCTTCATTTCGTACTGCTGCATAACCTGCTGAGCTTGTTGGTACAAAGAGTCAGCACCTTGGAAATACACAATTTTCTTGGTAGAGACACAACTGCACATCATTGCAGCAAGTGCCAAGACAGAAAGGATTGAATAAAACTTTTTCATTTTATTTATCATATTTTCGTGGGCAAAGTTAATGCTTTTATTCTATATTACAGCTATATAGTTCCATTTTTTAGTAAAATAATGAAACAATTGCGTATTAATGGCAAAAAAATCTGTATCTTTGCAACGAAACAATTAAGCATTATGACAATAGCAGTAGATTTTGACGGAACAATTGTAGAGCACAGATATCCAGAGATAGGTAGGGAAATCCCTTTCGCCACGGACACACTGAAGATGCTTATCAAAGAGCGTCACAAACTTATCCTATGGAGCGTCAGGGAAGGAAAGCTCTTGGACGATGCAGTAGAATGGTGTAAAGCCAGAGGCGTGGAGTTCTATGCCATAAACAAGGACTTCCCTGAGGAAGATGTGGAAAAGAACATGCACTTCAGCAGAAAACTGAAAGCCGATGTATGGATTGACGACAGGAATGTAGGCGGTCTCCCCGACTGGGGCACTATTTACGAGATGATCTCGAAGAAAAAAACATACGAACAAATACTGACGGAACAACTGGGCGCTGAGCCCGAAAAGCCAAAGAAGAAATGGTGGCAGTTCTAACAATGTAAAAAAACAACAAAAGCCTTGGGGCAAACCCAAGGCTTTTTCTATACCTTATTATATAAGATTACTTAGCATAAGAAACAGAACGGGTTTCCCTGATAACGGTAATCTTTACCTGACCGGGATAAGTCATCTCATTCTGTATTTTTGTGGCGATATCGGTACTTAGCAGCTCTGTCTGCTTATCATCTATCTTGTCAGCACCTACAATTACACGAAGCTCGCGACCAGCCTGAATTGCATACGTCTTAACAACGCCAGGATAACTCATTGCAATATTCTCAAGATCTTTCAGACGCTTGATGTAAGCTTCTACAATCTCACGACGAGCTCCAGGACGGGCACCACTAATAGCATCACAGACCTGAACAATGGGAGCCAACAAAGTAGTCATCTCCATCTCGTCATGATGGGCACCTATGGCATTGCAAATATCAGGTTTCTCCTTGTACTTCTCTGCCAACTTAGCTCCATACAATGCGTGAGGCATCTCGGGCTCCTCATCAGGCACCTTACCAATATCATGCAACAAGCCGGCACGCTTTGCTTTTTTTGGGTTCAAGCCCAACTCGCTTGCCATTACAGCACAAAGGTTGGCAGTCTCACGAGCATGTTGCAATAGATTCTGACCATAGCTGCTACGGTACTTCATCTTACCGATGATACGAATCAGTTCAGGATGCAAGCCATGCACACCAAGGTCTATAGTGGTACGCTTACCGGTTTCTATAATCTCTTCATCAACCTGCTTCTTCACCTTAGCCACAACCTCTTCAATACGAGCCGGATGGATACGTCCATCAGCAACCAATTGATGCAGGGCAAGACGGCAGATTTCACGTCTTACAGGGTCAAAGGCACTAATTACAATAGCTTCGGGAGTATCATCCACAACAATTTCAACACCTGTAGCAGCCTCCAAAGCACGGATGTTACGTCCTTCACGACCAATAATACGACCCTTTACCTCATCGTTCTCTATATGGAAAACAGTAACGCTGTTCTCTACAGCTGTTTCCGTTGCCACTCGTTGAATAGTCTGGATGATAATACGTTTAGCCTCCTTGTTAGCAGTCATCTTAGCATCATCCATAATCTCATTGATATAGGCAGCAGCGCTTGTCTTAGCCTCATCCTTGAGGGATTCAATTAAGCGCTCACGAGCCTCATCCACGCTAAGACCAGAGATTTCCTCCAATTTGGTTCTCTCTTGCTCCAGCAAACGTCCCATACGCTGTTCCACTTCTTCTTCTTTCTTCTGAAGAACAGCCTGCTGCGTTTCCAGACGCGTGCGTAAAGTATCCGATTCCTGCTTACGGCGTGTAAGTTCATCCTGTTTTTGGTTAAGGCTGAGCTCTCTCTGCTTGATTCTGTTTTCTGATTGCTGAATCTGCTGATTACGCTGACGAACTTCCTTTTCCAATTCAGCTTTTTTACTGATGAATTTCTCCTTAACCTCCAGTAATTTCTTTTGCTTGATTATCTCCGCTTCCTGTTCAGATTCCTCGGTCATTCTTTTACGTTTGCCTGGCAAAACGACAAAATACCATACGCAAAAGAATACCACAAAGGATGCTATTCCTACGGCTAGGCCGCAAATAATATAAGGTATCATGAAAATTTATTGTTTGAATTATTAATTGGGGTCATTAACTCTCTGATTTTTTCTCGAGTGCGGACTCCAACTCTGCAAGCAACGGTTCCAGTCTACTGGTTATAGGCTCTATATCCATAGACGTTTCTTGCTGCTTGACTTTAACAGCAATATCCAGGATTGTCATAACAAGATACATTTCCGTCTTCTGCCCCGGATAGCTGTTTGTATAAAAGTTGAACCTCTCCTTGATAAGCTTTTCAGCTTGTCTGTAAACATATTCCTCTTCACGACGAACAGTCATAGGCAACGTCCAGCTGCCAAAACGGAGAGTTATTGATAAGGTGTCACTTTGCTCTGCCATAATACTATTCTACTTTAAGCATGGAGATACACCGGTCAACGTCACGCACCATCTTTCTGATACGGCCTCTGAGGTCTTTTACATCATCGTCTGCCATATCAATGTATTTTGCCATCTTCAGATGGGTATATTGTTCTTGGAGCTCTTCATTCTTCTGCTTTAAAGACAGAATTTCCTCTTCACGCTCTTTCAAGCGCGACAGGAGATCCTTTTTCTCGTCCTGAGATTTACTATACTGCATCATAAGTTGACGAGTACGGGTCTCAAGCCGAATGATTAGTTCTGTCAGTTTTGCATCCATTTTCTTTAAAACTCCAACATTTCGAGGACAAAGATAACTTTTTTTTTATCTATTTGCAAAATTATTCCTCACTATTTTTCTTTGGTTCCTTTTTTGCGAGCATAACAAGGGTGTAAACATATTCTGACATCCATGATTCAGAATACCCGAGAGCCGATTGGTACTTTCTGACGGACACACAAGTACGACGCACGCCTTCATCCTTCCAATCGGCCTTGGTCATTACCTCGTGAACTTGTTTTTCCACCATCTGCCGCAATGCATTTTTAAAGAAACCGGGCAAACGGAATTTCCATTGCATCAGATTGCCCATGAGCATCATAAGATCCTGGCTGAAGCCTTGAAAGGTTATCAAATATCCCTGCACATCCTGCACTTTCTTACAACGCTTCTTTACGCTGTTTTCCACTTCTGCAAAGAAACCATCACTGATATGATATATATCCTGCATTAGTTTGCGGCATTGCTTCTTTTCTCCAACGCCCAACTTGTTATTAACAGTTTGCACATGATAAGTTTGCTTAAAAATCCTAAGGTCGGGCAACGCCGCCAGATTATTTATTCCCAAATGGGAAGCAAGTACCGACTGGTAATACACACGTATCAGCAACATGAAATCTTCCATTCCACCAATACGGGTCTCAGCATCAGACTTCCGACCGAATAGTTTTGAAAATATCGACATAACTACTATTCTCTTTTTTATATTATCAATTCATTTTGTTTTTACCCAATAACGCCTTTGCAAGAATCTTCGCATCCAGCCATAATGACCAATTCTGCGTGTACCACACATCAGCATTCTTACAAAGCCGACAATTTATCATACCTGGCTTGGCGTATGTATATGCAGAGGCAACTGAGTTGACTGTATCCTTAGACAGCTGAAGGCCCACAATAGACATACTGCCAAAGAACACATTCAGAAACTGGGGCAGCAACCAGGCTCCTGTTTTAAGTAGGAACGAATCTGCGGGGAAATCTACAGTCCGAAATGTAATCCGTTCAAAGCGTTTTCCTCCTCTGCCGACTTCCTTGGCAATAGAGAAAACAGGCCCTGCACTTTTACGCTTTATGATTATAGCTGCTGCAATATACACAAAAGGAAATATCGCAAACAGGAATGCACCACTCAATAAC
>Ga0310786_10009572_pt1 | contig 12284 bp, 11 predicted proteins | sample AusTroGonzalo_MG_FD_203881 | JGI IMG/M metagenome (GOLD analysis project Ga0310786, IMG submission 203881) | Bovine rumen microbial communities from tropical cattle in Woodstock, Queensland, Australia - Gonzalo_03 (v2) (version 2) | ecosystem: Host-associated > Mammals > Digestive system >...
GGAGTTCGTCACGCAGCGCATCACGAGCGACCAGAACTGCAAGAAGCCGGGCTACACGATCGGCAACTACATCAAGGCCGGCAAGATGGAGGAGTCGAACGACCGCGTCATCAACCAGCTCATCGTCTCGCCGGTCTTGACGAAGACTCCCGGCGGCGGCTGCAACCAGCTCCAGATGGGCCTCACGGAGCTCAAGCCAGGGAGCGTCTGGAACACGATGCCCCAGCACACCCACAACCGGCGCATGGAGGCGTACTTCTACTTCAACGTCCCCGCAGGCCAGGCGATCTGCCACCAGATGGGCCGTCCGCAGGAGCAGCGGCTCGTGTGGCTCCACAACGAGCAGGCGATCACCGCGCCCGAGTGGAGCGTCCATTCCGCCGCGGGAACCTCGAACTACATGTTCATCTGGGGCATGGGCGGCGAGAACCTCAACTACGGCGACATGGACAAGGTGCCAGTGACGGAAATGAAATAAGGAGGAATGGGCATGACAAGGAAAACAGGGTTGATTGCGCTGGTGGCTGTCTGCCTTGCGGTCGCCGGGTGCGCGACTTCGGGCAGGTATCCGGCGAACGCCAGGCTGAAGACATGCGGCGGTCCGCTCGTCCAGGCCCATCGCGGAGGCCGGTCCGAGTACGACGACAATGCGCTCGGCGGATTCGAGAAGTGCCTTGCGCAGGGAATCAGGGGGTTTGAGCTGGACGTCCGCTTCACGCGAGACCGCGCCCTCGTCGTGATGCACGACGCGGACGTTGCGCGCACCACCGACGGCAGCGGCGTGGTGGAGACGATGGATTTTGCCGACATCCGCAGGCTCCGCCTCAAGAAGTCGTCCGAGCGGGTCCCGACGCTTTCAGAGGTCCTCGCGGCGATGCGTGGACGGAATGACGTGTTCGTGGAGATCGAGATGAAGGCGTGTCCGGACTCGTTCTACACGGAAGGCGTCCTTGAAGACTACTGCCGCAAGCTGGACGAAACGGCGAAGTCTCTCATGAAGCCGGGAACGTATGTGTTTACCTGCTTCAGCGAGAAGACGCTCGCCGCGATGCGAAAGGTCGACCACGAAGCGCCGCTCGGCTATATTGTAGGCAATCCGCTCGATGACGCGCACATCGCGACGGCGCTGGAGCTCGGCTGCTGCGGCGTCTCGCCGCGCGTGGGGACGACGAAGGAGATGGTCGAGAGGGCGCAGGCGGCTGGGCTTACGGTATGCCTCTGGATGTGCCAGGACAAGGCGACGTGGGACGACTGTGCGTCCAAGGGCGTCGACCGCGTCACAAGTGACCATCCGCTTCAGCTGACCAGCGAGATCAGGGCCTCGTCTGCGCCTTGAGGTCGAGTGTGAGTCTGCATGCGCTGCGGCGTGGAGCCATAAGTAAAACACAACATGTCATAGGAGAAACAGAAGATGATAACTTACGATCTAACGGGGAAAACGGCGCTCGTGACCGGCTCCAACCGCGGCATCGGCAAGGCGATGGCCGACGCGCTCGAGGCGGCCGGCGCGCAGGTGGTGCGCACATCGTCGAAGGACTGCGACCTCTCCGACCGCAAGGCGGTCTATGCGTTCATCGAGCGCGTCAAGAGGGAGCACCAGATCGACATCCTCGTGAACAACGCGGGGATGATCCTGAGGAAGCCCGCCGCCGAGCACCCGGACGAGTGGTGGGACAAGGTGATGTCCGTCAACCTCGACTCGCAGTTCGTCCTCGCGCGCGAGTTCGGCAAGGACATGGTCGCGCGCGGCTGGGGCAAGATCGTCTTCACCTGCTCGCTCCTAACCTTCCAGGGCGGAATCACCGTGCCCGGCTACGCGGCGTCGAAGGGCGCGGTCGGCCAGCTCGTGAAGGCGCTTGCGAACGAGTGGGCGCCGAAGGGGGTGAACGTGAACGGCATCGCGCCCGGCTACATCGCGACGGACAACACCGCCGCGCTCCGGGCCGACCCGGTCCGCTCGCGCCAGATCCTCGAGCGCATCCCCGCGGGTCGCTGGGGCGAGGCCACGGACATCGCGGGCGCGTGCGTGTTCCTCTGCTCGCCGGCCTCAGACTACATCAACGGCATCGTGCTGCCGGTCGACGGCGGCTGGCTCGCGCGATAGCCAGGAAGGGGGAGCGCCATGGTGATTGCCGCTATGCTTGTCGCCGCCTCCGTCGCGGCGAATCCGCAGGAGGAGATTCTCGAAAAGCGCCTGCCGGAGATCTTCGGCAAGTGCGCCGCGCAGTACCGCGCGCTCGACGCGGCGGCGACGCCGCTCGCGGTTGCGGAGGACGCGACGGAAATCTACGCCGCGCACCGGGTTCCGCACGGATGGATTGCGAAGGAGAACAAACTCGACATGCGCTCCATCTACTGGTGGACCTCCGGGCACTTCCCCGGCTCGCTCTGGTATCTCTACGAGGCGACTGGCGACGAGTTCTTCAAGGAGCGCGCGACCGCATGGACGGAGACGCTTGCGCTCAATTCAAAGGTGACGTACAACCACGACGTCGGCTTCATCATGTACTGCTCGTACGGGAACGCGCGGAGGATCTTGAAGACTGACAAGTACAACGACCTCCTGCGCGAGACCGCAGTGTCGCTCTCGAAGCGGTTCAATTCCGGTCTCGGCCTCATAAGAAGCTGGGGCAGTATCGACAACAAGGGCGAATTCCTGGTCATACCCGACAACATGATGAACCTCGAACTGCTCGAGGCCGTGTCGTCCTTCTCCGGGGATGGTCGCTTCGCGGCAATCGCGCGCTCGCACGCTGACGTGTCGATGCGCCATCATTTCCGTCCGGACGGCGGCTGCTACCATGTGCTCAACTACGACCAGCGCCCTGGCTTTCTCGGCATGGTGCAGGAGATTCGCCGCGGACAGGGCCTCTCGTGCGAGACGGCATGGAGCCGCGGGCAGAGCTGGGCGATCTACGGCTACACGATGATGTACCGATTCGCGAAGGAGCGGCGCTACCTCGAATTCGCGCAGAAGCTCGCGGACTATGCCATGAACAACCCGAATATGCCCGCCGACGGCGTCCCGTACTGGGACTACGGCGCTCCCGGCGAGGAGCGCGACTCGTCCGCCGCGGCCGTCATGGCGTCGGCCCTCTTGGAACTTTCAACGTTCGTTCCTGGCGAGGATGGCGAGCGGTATCGCGCGTTCGCGGTGCATCAGCTCATCTGGCTCTGCTCCGACGACTATTTCGCAAAGCCGGGCGAGAACGGCGGCTGGCTGCTGAAGCACGGCGTCGGGCACAAGCCAGGCAACAGCGAAATTGACGTTCCCCTCGACTACGGCGACTACTACTTCCTCGAGGCGCTCTTGAGGTTTCGCGCGCTGAAGTACTAGGACAGAGAGCCATGGGATATGGTATAATACACTCCATGAAAAGAATCTGTTTCTTGGCTGCAATGGCCTTCGGTCTCGCCGCGACGGCAGAGACGGTTGTAAACATCTCCGGTGTCGGCGCCCAGAAGTTCACGGTGTCGATCCAAGTCGCCAATGGCGCGTATTCGAAGTGCCTGGCGAAGAACCTCGAGATCTCGGGGCTTTTCACCGTCCGCAGCGACGGCACGATCAAGGTCAGCGGCGGCTCCGGCGCGGTGAAGGCGGAGGGCCGCGGCAAGGTGGTCTCGTCGGCCGAGGCGTTCTCCGACGACAAGTCCGCCCGCATGGCCGCGCGCCGCTTCGCCGACGCGATGTGCGAGGCGTTCGGCAACCAGAAGGGCTTTGCGCTCGACCGGCTGCTCTTCCTCAACCGCGGCAAGTCGGCCGGCCGCGGCCAGGTGCGGCCGAGCGAGATGTGCGTCAGCTATCCCGACGGCTACGACGTGAGGCAGCTGACGAGCGACGGGCGGATGACGATCTTCCAGCGCTGGAAGGACCGCGATTCGGTCATTTACATCAGCGACCTCAAGGGCGCGCCGCAGGTATGGGAGCTCAACACCGCCACCGGCAAGCGCAGCCTGAAGTGGAGCTTCAAAGGCTCGCCCGACGGCATCGCGGTTTCGCCCGACGGCACCAAGGTGGCGGCGATCCTCTCCGTCCACGGCAACCCCGAGCTCTACGTCATCAGCGGCGACCGCGTCAAGCGGCTCACCAATACCCCGCTGGCGAGCGAGGGCCAGCCTGCGTGGAGCCCCGACGGCAAGAAGATTGCCTACGTCTCCAACGAGGCCCGCAACCCGCAGATCTACGTAGTCGACATCGAGACAAAGGCGAAGCGCCGCCTGACCTCGCGCGGACGCGAGAACGTCGACCCCGACTGGGGCCCGGACGGCCGCATCGCCTACATCACCAAGCGCGGCGGCGCGCAGGTGGCGGTGATGAACTCGGCCGAGGGCGACGCGACGGCGGAGCTGGTCACCCCGGAGGGCAACTGGGAGCATCCGACCTGGTCGCGCGACATGCGCCACCTCGCCGCCAGCCGCGACCGCGCGGTCTTCATCATCGACACGCTCAAGGACGGCGACAAGCCGCGCCAGCTCTTTGGCGGCGCGGAGGGCAACTTCATCTCGCCGGTGTGGCAGCGCTGAGGGCATGGCGATGAAGATCGACGTTTCCTATGTTGCCGAGCTCGCGCGGCTGGAGCTCACCGAGGAGGAGAAGGCGACTTTCCAGCCGCAGCTCGAGAGCATCGTCGAGTATGTGGAGAAGATTTCGTCCGTCGACGTCGACGGCGTCCCCCCGATGATGCACGGGCGCGAGCTCGTGAACGTCTTCCGCGAGGACGTGGTCGGGGAGTCGCTCCCCGCCGAGACCGCGCTCGCCAACGCGCCGGCGCGCACCGGCGACGAGTTCCTGCTCCCCAAGATCGTCGAGGGAGCCGAAAGCTGATCTAAACCCAAGGAGGAATGCGATGTCCTGGTTCGTTCCCAAGACCGAGAAGCCCGCAATCCCGCCGGAGAAGGCGGTCTGGGCGGTGTGCCCGAAGTGCAAGAGTCACTTTGGCAAGGACGCCTGGAAGAAGGCCGGCGGAATCTGCCCCAAGTGCAACTACCACGGTCGGCTGCCGGTGCGCGCGCGCATCGCGCTCGTCGCCGACGAAGGCTCGTTCGAGGAGGTGTTCCGCGAGGTGAGCTACTCCGACCACCTCGAGTTTCGCGACGCGTCCGGCTCCTACCGCGACAAGGTCGAGGCCGCGATTGCGAAGAGCGGCGAGACGGAGTCGGTGGTAATGGGAGTCTGCCGCATCGACGGCCACCCCGCGATGCTCGGGGTGATGGACTTCGCGTTCATGGGCGGGTCGCTCGGCACCGGCACCGGCGAGCGCATTGCCCGCGCCTGCGAGCGCGCCGTCGCGGAGCGGCTGCCGCTCGTCCTGTTCTGCGCCTCCGGCGGCGCGCGGATGCAGGAGGGCATCCTCTCGCTCATGCAGATGGCCAAGACCTCCGCCGCGATCGCGAAACTCAAGGAGGCGGGGCTCCCCTACATCTCGGTGCTCACCGACCCCACCACCGGCGGCGTCTCCGCCTCGTTCGCGATGCTCGGCGACATCAACATAACCGAGCCCAGGGCGCTCATCGGCTTCGCCGGGCGCAGGGTGATCGAGAACACCATCCACCAGAAGCTGCCGGACGACTTCCAGAGCGCCGAGTACCTGGAGAAGCATGGCTTCATCGACAAGATCGTCGAGCGGAAGGAGATGAAGGACTTCATCGCCAAGATGCTCGGCTACTGGGGATTTTAGGGTTAGGTAGTTAGGTGGTTAGGTAGTTTAGGAGATTAGAAAATGGCTAAGAGTGCAATGGACTGCGTGAAGCTCGCGCGCGACCCGAAGCGGCCGCATCTCAAGGACTTCATCGCGCGCATCTGCTCCGACTTCACGGAGCTCCACGGCGACCGGCTCGTCAACGACGACCGCGCCCTCGTGGGCGGCTTCGCCACGATCGGCGGCGTCAAGTGCCTCGTCCTCGGCCACAACAAGGGCGCGACGGTCGAGGAGAACATGGAGGCCAACTTCGGCATGGCCAATCCCGACGGCTACCGCAAGGCGATGCGGCTCGCGAAGCTCGCCGAGAAGTTCCACCTCCCCGTCGTCACCTTCGTGGACACCCCCGGCGCCTATCCTGGCCGAGAGGCAGAGGAGCGCGGCCAGGCCGAGGCGATCGCGAAGTCGCTCGAGTTCTTCGCCCGGCTCCGCACCCCTGTGGTGGTCGTCGTCACCGGCGAGGGCGGCTCCGGCGGCGCGCTCGCGATTGCAGTCGGCGACCGCGTGCTGATGCTCGAGAACGCCGTCTACTCGGTGATCTCTCCCGAGGGCTGCGCCGGCATCCTCTGGCGCGACGGCTCCAAGGCCTCGGAGGCCGCGAAGGCGCTCAAGATCACCGCCCGCGACCTCAAGCGGCTCAAGGCGATCGACGAGATCGTGCCCGAGCCAGCTGGCGGCGCCCAGACGAACCACGCCGCCGCCGCGGCAAACGTGAAGAAGGCCGTGCTTAAGGCGCTCAGGGAGCTGGCGAAGGTCCCTGTCGACCAGCTGGTCGAGGAGCGCTATTCGAAGCTTCGCGCCCTGGGCAACTTCTACGCCTGAGCGATCCGCCCGCGCATCTGTTCTAACGCGGCACTTCTCGCGGCAGATTGCGCGGCTTCTGGCTGGGGCGCTCGCCCCGCCGAACGCTCGGCCTCCTAACGTGCCTCGCGCACCCTCTTGCGACTGCTTCGCAGCTCGGCTTCGCCTCGGGGTCCCCTCCGAAACGCGTTGCGTTTCTTCGGTGCATCTGCGATTCTCGACACTGACCGGAACGCGCTTCCGTTCCGAACGCGCTTAGGTCTCGAATCACGTCGTCGGGCCGACTCCCCGCCCTCCGCCGCACCGCAAGTAGTGAATGCTGGGGACCCAGTGGAAGTTTTGCGCGATTTCCCCACAACTGCCTTAGAATATGGTATAATACGTGCACTATCAGCCGCTGACGGGCTGGCGTCTGCGGCTATATCGCGTGTGCGACGAATGTTCTTTTCCAACGGCGGAGCAAGCCTGCAGTAGTTCCGTCATCGCAGAGCCGTGGAAACGCAACCGACGCCCGCGGCACATCCTCCAAAGTCGGCGTCCTGCCCAAGCATAGCGTGAAGGAGTCTCGCCACAAGGAGGAGACGTACGCAACAGTACGTAAAGTAGCTTCAAAGGGAAACCGCTAATTTTCCATAACGAGAGGTGAAATACGACTGTGCGTTGCGTGACAATCACGCGGCGCACTTTCGGTTCATGTTTCTCGTTAGGCTCTTAGCGGTGCCTCCTTTGAGACGTGAATTTCGGGAGTGCGCCGCTCTTTTGCCGCCGGTGTTTTCCCAATGAACAACAGCGGCAAGAAAGGGGGCGGAAGTGAAGGTTGTCGTATTGATAATGTTCATATCGACGTTGACTGCGGCAGTTTTCTGGTACGTTACAGAAAATGATCGTGCTGACAGAGAGCGTGCGTACATTCGCAGTCTGGAGCAGAGGAAAGAGTCTGAAGCGCGAGAGCGTGAATATGAGGAAAAGAAAAAGGCAGAGGACGAGCGCGTCCGCAAGGAGCGGTCGGAGGCTCTTGCCAAGGATGACGCAATGCGTATGTTTATCCGGTATGTTGATCGGGAAGAAGAGCGTCTTCGGGTGGAAGTGGAGACAGCTGAGATCAATCTTCAAAAGATTGATATAGATCAAGAGGCTCTGGAAGGTGAACTGCGGGCAATTGAGAACGCAAATTCGGCAAGGGTGGCGAGCGCCGAGAAGCGAGGAGATATACATAGGGACAAGATCGAGCGAGTGCGGGCTATTCTTTCGTCAGTTGTCATGAATCGTTTGGCTCGCATATATTGTGGCAGTGATCTATCGGCGTTGCGATCTGAATTTGAGGCGGAAATGCAGAAGATAAAGGATGTTGACGAACGTTACCAGAAGCGAATTCGCTCAAATGTTGCAAAATATGACGAAACTGTAAATGGGGCTGATGAGAAGGTAAACCGGCGACTCAAAGCAGCGCGCGACAAGTATGCTTCGTATCAGAAGAATGCCGATCCAAAACGGATAGAAAAGATCAAGAAGCAATTAGCTGACAATGATAAGGAGCTCGAAAGGTTGTTGGCGAACAAGTCGAAGTCGCCGTGGCACAAACGAAGAATTAAAGAACTGGAAACTACAAATTCATTATTGCAGAATCAGTTGAGCCAGCTTGAGGACATTACTGGTTTGGCTGGAGCAAATCTTCTTCACATGGATGCGACAGAGGCTGAAACAGAGGCTAGACGGGCTTTTGACAAAGCAGGCAAGACGCTGACGTTGGAGAATGACCTCGCCCTTTTGGAGCGCGATCACGAACAGGACATATACAATCGTGCGAGGGAATTCGAGGCGATGTCGCTGCTGAGGATTAGCGAAGCAATCATGGCTGCGCGCAAATTTCGCGGTGAGGTGCTGACGACCGCGAAGCGCCACCTAGATTATTTGAAGCAGAAGGCTGTTAATATAGATTTTCTTAACGCAGAGGAGCTAGAGGCGCTGCGTAAGGAGATCGCAAACAGCATAGCAAAATCCATAAACGAAGTGGAGGCGGGGAAATGAGTGTATTCGCCGCATGCCTTCTTGCCAATTGGATGATTGTCGGACCGTCGTCCGACAAGATGGTTATTGACTCCTTCATTCGTGATGGAGTAAAGCCAAAGGACTTTGAAAGACTTACCGAGAAAGCCAAGAGAGGCAAAACGCACTTGTCGGCGTATGGTTCCGGGTTCTTCATCACGGAGGATGGTTATATACTGACAAATCATCATGTTGTCGAGAACAGCTCGGAAGTCGTCGTTGTGCACGGCGATGTGGCTTATCGTGCAATTATTGTTTCCAAGAACAAGAAGCACGATCTTGCGCTTATGAAGGTCAATCTATTCCCACGGATGACAAATGGCGTCTATAATCTAACAGAATGCAGTGTTCCGAAAGTGTCATTTCTTCCGTTGTCATCTGGTTGCTCAATTGGGCAGACGGTGTATGCGGTCGGTTTCCCCAATCCGAATGTGCTGGGTTTTGAGCCTAAGGCAACAAAGGGAATCGTCAGCAGCTTAACTGGCTACAAAGGACAAAAGGACAACTTCCAGATGGATGCCACTATCGCTGGCGGTTGCTCGGGCGGGCCAGTCGTTGACGAGTATGGGCATATGGTTGGAGTAATTGTCGCATCGGCGCATGGGGCAAGCATTGGAGCTAACTATGCAATCAACATGAAGACCGTTCGTGAGTTTATGCCTAAGGACGTGAAATGTGTTAACGGGATCCCTGGGCGAACATTGCGCGCAGAGAAAGTTGTCTCAAACGCCTCGGAGGCACTTGTCCTTGTACTAAATTATGGCGAGGGGGCTGCAGAACGAATGGATAGGACTTCCGTGGATGCAGCTGATGTCAACAAACGTGAAAACGATGTGCGAATTCGTAAGGCCATGCTTAATGCTCGATTATGTATGCTGCGCAAGGAGTGGAAAGATCTAATGGAGATAACCGACTGGATCATCAGCGAGTGTGGAGAGGTAGGGGATGTCCGAGAATGGAATGATGTTGCGAGAGAAGAGCTGGGGCTTCATATTGTGCTGATTGCAGAAGCTGACAATCAAGATGTTAAGGCTAGGGTGAAGCCAATATGCGGCTTCAAGGAGGATTATGTTGAATGTGGCAAAGCTGCGCGGTTGTATGGTGGCCTTGAGAAGCGTGGTTTCCCAGTTGAAGCGGTGTTGGAATACGACGATGACGAGTGGAGGTGGAGGGGGGAATTGAAATGTCGATATGATTGGCGAGGCACGAAAGAGGTGCGTGTAGTGATGAAGCGCGCTGGAAAATACGAGAAAGGAGTAAGAGAATGATAATAGAATGCCGTTCTTGCAAGGCGCAGTTAGAAGTGCCAGACGAGATCTCAGATGGTCAGCACATCATATGTCCATACTGCAATTGTAAGTTTTCATACACCAAGGAACGGAATATGCAAAATCCACCAAAGGCATCGGGCGTTTCTCCGAACACTAAGATTCATTTTAAAAAGAATAACATTGGGTCGATTAGGAGATTGGATTCCGATATGGTAGCATCAAATGACAAATCGGGAACAGTGCGCAATATCATAGTCGCGGCGGTGTTAGCCGCGGCAGTTGTGTTTGGCCTTGTTCAGTATAGAAAATTCGAACGGAGGCAGGCGTATGAAGACCAATTGCGAATGGACAGGGAACGCGCCGAGGCGGCGAGAGCGGCAGCGGAAATGGCGGCGGAATTGGAACATGAACGCAAAGAGGCGGAAGAGCGGGAGCAGAGGCTTCGGCGTGAGCGCGAGGCAGAGGATGCGAGGTTGGAGCAAGAGCGCCTGGAAGAGCGTCGGAGAGCGCGCGAGGAAAGCGAGGCGAAAAGACGCGAGATTGAAAAGATTTCAGCCGCACAGGAGAATTATCGTCGAGTGCGTGAAGCATTCGGATTGGCGACGACATATTTTTATCTTGATGTCATGAAGGACAGTTCTTCTGGGAATGCGACTGGTGTTGTTTGTTATGTTGATGAGTCCTTTAGCCGTGATGGTAGAATTTATGAAATCAAGAATGGTGTCGAAGTATGGGTTATATATCCAGACAAATTGCCTGAAAAGGCTCCTGACGGATTTGCCATACCTTCACCAGAATCAAGGGCGGGGCTTCTCGTAAAGGGTGGCAAGGTGATAATCTGTGGTGTCGCAAGGAATACAGGGAGATACCCTGTGCCAGATCGCGGGAAGGCTTTTGTCCCTTACGAGGCGGATCTTGGAAAGCTCTTGGACATCACGCTTGCGTTAGGAATCAATACTCCAGACAAGAGATATCATGTCACATTGCAGAAGAAAAACGGGGAGCGGGTTTGTGATCTTGGAATTTGTAGCGCAGATGATGTTGTCTCGTGGGAAAGCATAGAGGCTCCGGTCAGAGATGTTTTGGAAAGAAGATTAAAGCGTAGCGCCAAGGCAATAAAACCGCCGGTTCCCAAAAAGATGCGACGCACAGTCGTGTTCTATGATGGGGGCATAACAAAGAAAGACATAAGCGGCCTTATTCATATACCGCGGGAATTCCAGTATCATTATCATGGCAACATCAATTACGAAGTTCGTCAAAGGGCGCGGGAGGATTGGGAACGGCTTCGTGATATTGCCGTGCGGGAGGATGAGGAAGAACTAAAGATTGCGGCTGAGAATAGCTTTGCTCAGAAGGAGTTTGAGCGTAAGGCGAGGGAAATGAACATGGAGGTGGTGGAAGAATCCGCAGTTGACAAGTATCTTGCAGATTGCGAGTTGATTGTTGAAAGAGGCAAGAAAAAATCTGCCGAGAAGAAAATAAAAAGAGGCGGGCAGACAGATCAAAAGACCAGCGGTCCGGTAAAGTGTTACAAATGCCGTGGGCAGGGCTCGGTGAAAACGGCAGTTCTCGAGCCGTGTGATGGGTGTGGTGGACAAGGAGTAATTACGCACGAAATTGAATTAGAGAACAGTCACCATGTTGGTGATAGATCGAGAACCAAAAAATCCAAGGCTGGCTTTGATTGCCCCAAATGTAAAAGGCGAGGCCGCATTCGAATCGAGCGCGATGTAGAGTGCCCAGTATGCCACGGCAAGGGGGCTTTGTGAGCTGAGGTGTTTGGCTGTCTGTGGTAATCTCGGCGTGGCAGTTATGTCTATGTTGCGGTGCTTTGCCTTATGACGCAAGGTATGCTAAGCGGGCGGCGAAGCTGGGAGGGGATGCGCCTTCGGCGCAGGTGCATTTCTCCCCCGCTGAGCCGCGGCACTTCCCGCGGCGGATTTGGTATAATACGCCATATGATTTCTGACACGATACTGGATGCGATCGGGCACACGCCGCTCGTGAGGCTGCACCGGATGGTGGAGCCGGGCTCGGCCGAGGTGCTGGTGAAGTTCGAGGCGCTCAACGTCGGCGGGTCCATCAAGACGCGCACGGCGTGGAACATGATCTGCGACGCGGAGGCGAAGGGGCTCATCGGGCCCGGCTCCGTGATCGTGGAGCCGACCAGCGGCAACCAGGGCATAGGCCTCGCGCTCGTCGGTGCGGTGCGCGGCTACCGCACGGTCATCATCATGCCGGACTCCGTCTCCGAGGAGCGGCGCAAGCTGATGCGCCACTACGGCGCCGAGGTGGTGCTGGTGCACGACGCCGGCAACATCGGCGACGCCATCGCCGAGTGCGTGCGCCGCGCCGAGGAGATGCGCCGCGCCGACCCGCGCGTGTACGTGCCGCAGCAGTTCTCGAACCCGGCCAACCCGGCCGCGCACAAGCTCCACACCGCGCTTGAGATCATGGAGCAGGC
>Ga0310786_10009573_pt1 | contig 12283 bp, 12 predicted proteins | sample AusTroGonzalo_MG_FD_203881 | JGI IMG/M metagenome (GOLD analysis project Ga0310786, IMG submission 203881) | Bovine rumen microbial communities from tropical cattle in Woodstock, Queensland, Australia - Gonzalo_03 (v2) (version 2) | ecosystem: Host-associated > Mammals > Digestive system >...
CTGATAGTTGTCAGGCATCAGATGGAACACACCGTCCTTGTCAACGAGCATGTAGGTGGTGTTGACACCGTCAGCAATCTTGATGTCGCCGGGATACTCGTAGGTTTTGCCTTTGTAGTTAACCTTGGCGCGGGCAACGAGCTCAGATTTCTCCATGCCGGGAACGAACTTGAAGTTGACGTGCTCCCTGATGGCAGCGCCGTCCTTAGACACCATCTTATAGTTTTCAGTAACCTTCTGGCCCTGATACTCGAACGGAGTGCCTTTAACTTCACCGCCCTGATATTTGAGAACCGGAGTAACGGTCAGACGGGCTTTCGGGAGGAAGTAGTCAGCCGGGAAGTTGACAGTAACGTCAGCGTCGATGTTGCCGGCGATTGCCTCCAGAACCTCAGGATTGCAAGTAATCTTCACCTGGTCGGCAAGCTCAGCCATTTTTGCAGCATTGTTGCAGGAAACGAGAACGAATGCAGCAACGGCAAATGCCAAAATGTTTCTAAGATTTCTTTTCATGTCGTAAAAAAATTTGATATTTTGATAATTGTAGATTTTAACGCGAATGTCCTACAAAAATAACATTAATAAGTAAATAATTCAAATTTTTATAACTTTGCAAATAATGGATTTAACGCAGATAAAACAGCGTTTCAGCATCATAGGAAACAATCCTGAGCTGAACAGAGCAATCGAAGTGGCATGCCAGGTGGCGGCCACCGACCTCTCTGTGCTCGTAACCGGAGAAAGCGGCGTAGGAAAAGAATTTATCCCCAAGATAATCCATACCGAGAGCCCCCGCAAACATGGTGTCTACATCGCCGTGAACTGCGGCGCCATCCCCGACGGCACCATCGACTCCGAGCTCTTCGGCCATGAGAAAGGCGCCTTCACCGGAGCCACCGAATCCCGCAAAGGCTATTTCGAAGAAGCCAACGGCGGCACCCTCTTCCTGGATGAAGTGGCAGAGCTTCCCCTCTCCACCCAGGTGCGCCTGCTGCGCGTCCTGCAGACCGGCGAATTCATCAGGGTCGGCTCATCCAAAGTGCTGAAGACCGACGTGAGGGTGGTGGCAGCGACCAACATCAACCTGCGCAACGCAGTGGCTGCCGGCCGCTTCCGCGAAGACCTCTTCTACCGTCTGAACACAGTGCCCATCAAGATTCCGGCGCTGCGCGAACGCAAGGAAGACATCCACCTTCTCTTCAAGAAATTCGCCCTCGACTACGCCGACAAATACAACGTGCCGGCAGTGCGGCTCGACGATGACGCAGTGCAGATGCTGCAGAACTACCGCTGGCCCGGCAACATCCGCCAGCTGAAGAGCGTGGCAGAGCAGATCTCCATCCTCGAGAAGGACCGCCACATCCACGCCGAGGTGCTGCAGAAATACCTGCCGGTAGACAGCGAAGACAACGTCCCGGCCCTTACCGGAGCCCAGAGCGCCGACTACCTCAGCGACCGCGACATCATATTCAAGATACTTTTCCAGCTGCGCCAGGAAATCTCGGAGCTCAAGCAGCGCGTCGACGAAGTGCAACAGCCTTCGGCCATCCCGGCCCAGACAAGGCATGCTTCCGACGGCCTGGTGATCGACGACATCTACAACATCGAGGAGCAGCACGACTTCCAGCAGGCCGACAAGCCCGAGGAAGTGCAGCACGAAGACCTGACGCCGCACACAGCCGCCCCTGTTTCGATCCATGATGCCACCCGAGAGATGATAATCAAGGCCCTGGAGCGCAACGGAGGCCGCCGCAAGGCCACTGCCGAAGAACTTGGCTTCTCCGAAAGGACACTATACAGAAAAATAAAGGAGTACGGATTGGAATGAGAAAGACAGCCTGCATACTGACAATGGTCTTCTGCCTCGCAGCCCTCAGCAGCTGCGGCATCTATTCGTTCTCCGGCACGTCCATCAAACCAGACGTGGAGACAATATCCATCGAACCTGTGGTCAACAACGCCCTCAAGGTCAACCCGACCCTCGCCAACAGCTTCACCGAGGCCCTGAAAGACAAATTCAAGAAGCTCACGAGCCTCAAGGATGTCGAGGAGGACGGCGACCTGCAGCTGACGGTGACCATAGAATCCTACGACGTGAGGGCCCAGGCCGTCACGGCCAATGAGGTGGCAGCACAGAACAGGCTTACTATAACTGCCAAAGCCACCTTCATCAACATCCTCCACCCTGAGGAGAACTTTGAGAACAAGCAGTTCGCCGCCTTCCAGGACTATAACTCAGAGCTGTCTCTGGACGCCGTGGAAGCAGCACTCTGCGACGATATAATTGAAACGCTGGTCGAAGACATCTTCAACGCTTCGGTAGCACAATGGTAACAAGCGCATGCCCCAGCCCCGTGACATAAGGACCCTCGACATCCACGGCCTCGAAGAGACCATGGAGAAATACCCGTGGTTCGCTGTGGCGCGGGCCGAGTATTTCGCGAAGATGGCAGCCCTGGACAGGGAATACATCCGTCCGGCCGCCAGGAAGGTGGGGCTATATGTGCCTGACCGCTGCAGGCTCTACGACATCGTAGTGCTGGGTCACACTCCGCAGGCCGTCCCGACGCATGCCCCGGCCGCCACACCGGCCCCCACGCCGCTGCTCGCCAACGTGCGTCCCGACGAAGACCACCGCGACGACTCCAACGAAGTGCCCGAGGCCCAGCCGGAAATCCAGCCGGCAGAGCAGCCCGAACCGAAGCCCGCAGAACAACCCGCAGAACCCATCCGCAGGCGGGTTCCGGGCGGAGATTATTTCTCAAGGGAAGACTTCGCGGAGCTCGCTGAAACCGGCGATTCATACGCCGACCTGCACTTCACCCCGAAGAGCAACCTGGCCTCGAGCCTCGACCGCGCCGCCGGCATCCTGGCGAGCGAGAGACCGCAGCAGGCGCCGGACACCGGCGAAGTCTGCACCGAAACCCTGGCGGGCATCTACTACAGTCAGGGCTTTTATCGAAGAGCCATAGATATTTACAAAAAACTAATTTTGTTTTATCCGGAAAAAAACACTTACTTTGCAGCCCTCATTGAGAGATGTATAGAAAAAACAAAAAAATAACGATATGCAAGCAGCTTATATAACCGTTTCAATCATCATCATGGTGGCAAGCATCCTGTTGACCCTCGTAGTTCTCGTGCAGAATTCAAAGGGCGGCGGACTGGCAGCCAACTTCGCTTCAGGCAACACTACTTTCGGTGTACGTCAGACAGCCGACTTCCTTGAGAAGACCACTTGGGTTCTGGCAGCAAGCGTCATGGTTCTCTGCATCGTAGCCACCTTCCTCATCCCCAACAGAAGGGCTTCGAAGGATACCGTCAGGGAAATGATTGAACAAACTATCCCTGCAGAAGGTCAGCCGTCTCTTCCTTCAAATACTCTTCCTTTAGAGTAACGGCCGGCTGCCGCAACGAATACGACTTCGCACCCCGCGAGGTCGTTTTTTTTGCTTTGATTTGTTATATTTGCAGGATTAGTCAAAAAAGTAAGACATGTCTCTGAAATGCGGAATAGTAGGGCTTCCCAACGTCGGTAAATCGACCCTCTTCAACTGTATCAGTTCGTCAAAGGCGCAGAGTGCGAACTTCCCGTTCTGCACCATCGACCCGAACATTGGCTCGACCAACGTGCCTGACCACAGGCTCGAGGAGCTCGAGAAGCTCGTCCACCCGAAAAGGGTAGTCCCCGCCACCGTCGAGATCGTCGACATCGCCGGCCTGGTGAAAGGCGCCAGCAAGGGTGAAGGCCTCGGCAACCAGTTCCTGGCCAACATCCGCGAGACCGACGCCATCCTCCATGTGCTCCGCTGCTTTGACGACGGCAACATCGTCCATGTAGACGGCAGCGTAGACCCCGTCCGCGACAAGGAAGTCGTAGACATGGAGCTGCAGATCAAAGACCTCGAGACAGTGACCAACCGCATCGAGAAAGTGCGCAAGCAGGCCACGACCGGCGGCGACAAGAACGCCAAGAAGGCCTGGGAACTGCTTGAAAAATACAAAGCCGTGCTGGAGCAGGGTCACAACGCCCGTGAGGTCGTGCCGCAGAACCCCGACGAGGAAAAGCTCGCCAAAGAGTTCTGCCTTCTCACCTGCAAGCCCGTGCTTTACGTCTGCAACGTCGACGAGAACTCCGCAGCCAAAGGCAACAAATACACCGAGGCGGTGGCCGAAGCCATCAAGGGCGAAGACGCCAAGATGATGGTGATTGCCGCACGCATCGAGAGCGAGATCGCTGAGCTCGAGAGCTATGAGGAGCGCCAGATGTTCCTCGAAGAGATCGGCCTCGAGCACTCCGGCGTGGAGCGCCTCATTCGCGAGGCCTACGCACTGCTCAACCTCCAGACCTATTTCACAGCAGGAGAGCCCGAAGTCCGCGCATGGACCATCAACAAGGGCGACAAAGCCCCCAAGGCGGCCGGCGTAATCCACACCGACTTCGAGAAGGGCTTCATCCGCGCCGAGGTAATCAAATACGATGATTTCATCCACTATGGCAGTGAGGCAGCCTGCAGGGCCGCCGGCAAACTTGCCAGCGAAGGCAAGGACTACGTCGTGGAGGATGGCGACATAATGCATTTCCTTTTTAACGTCTGATAATAATTAATTACCCAATATGAAAAAGAATATCACAATCTGCACACTGGCCATCGCAGCAATCTTTATGGTTGCCGGCTGCCAGCCCAAAGAAAAGCTCGACAAAGTGCCCGAGCCGACATGGTATGATTACCAGGATTATTTCACTGAGAAGACAGGTGTCTTCGCAGACCTTCCGATATATCCCAACGACATCGTGATGCTCGGTGACGAAATCATCGACTTCGGCGAGTGGATCGACTTCTTCCAGGACACCGCCTTCATCAACCGCGGTATCATGTTCGAAGGCTCACCCCACACCCTTTACCGCATCGACGATATCGCCAAGGCTCACCCCAAGAAGATTTTCGTGAGCACCGGCCTCCAAGACATCAAGAGAGCTGCGGATGACAAGGCCAATGCAGTAGCCGACACCGTCATTGCCAACGTCAAGGAGATTTTCCGCCGCGCACATGTGCTTTCTCCCGCCACTGAACTCTATTACATCAGCATCCTTGCCGACCGTCAGGTCAGCGATGCCGGCGTAGTTGCCATAGCCAAAGCCAACAAATACATCAAGGAAGCTGCCGAGGCTGACAAGGTTTTCACCTTCATCGACATCAGCAACATGGCTGACGGTTCAGGCCGCATGGCAGAGCAGTATACCTTCGACGGCCGCAGTCTCAACGGCCTCGGCTATGAGAAAGTCACCGAGAAAGTGCTCCTTTGGCTGTCAGGCTTCACCAAGATGTACAACCGTGCCAACGACCATCAGTACCCCGAGATCAGCCCCGCACACCACAACCGCGTGTCGATTTTCAACTCGCTGCCCGAGAAGAACAACAGCGTGGTATTCTTCGGCAACAGCATCACTCGCCGCGGACCGTGGGAGGAACTTATCCCTATCATCCGCACTTCCAACAGAGGTGTAGGCGGAGATGTTCTCAAGGGCATGTACAACCGTCTTGACGACGTTGTTGCTGCAGAACCCGTAGCGATTTTCGTGATGGGCGGCATCAACGACCTCACAAACCCTGCAAGCAAGGTTGACGAAGTTTGGAAAGATTATGACAAACTGCTCGCCAAAATGGAGAAGGAACTTCCCAATGCCATGAGGATAATCCAGTCAACCCTGCCCGTAACGGCTGAACGCGACCGTGACGGCATCATCAACCCCAAGGTTGCTGAACTCAACAAGTATCTTCTCGCCGCCGCTGAAAAATACAATTATCGCTATCTCGATGTAGCAGAAGCGCTGAGCGATGAAAACGGCTGTCTCAAACCGGAGTATTCAATTGACGGTCTGCATCTGAACGCCGATGGTTATTTCGCATGGAGTACCGTACTGATTCAGAATAGTCCTCTTTTGATGATTGCCGAGAGGCAGAGGCAGCTTGACGGCGAAGGTTTGTCAGAAGAATAGAAAGAAAACAAATAAACTATGTACAGGACACATACATGTGGGCAACTTCGCCTTGCAGATGCAGGGCAGACCGTGACTCTTGCCGGTTGGGTTCAGAGAGTACGCAAAATGGGTGGAATGACATTCGTCGACCTCCGCGACCGCTACGGCATAACCCAGCTTGTGGCCGACGCGAACAGCGGCGAGGCAGTGACAACTGCAGTCGCATCTCTGGGCCGCGAGTTCGTAATCCAGGTGACAGGCCGCGTGGCCGAGCGCCAGAGCAAGAACCCGAAGATGGACACAGGCGACATCGAGATCCTTCTCGACAAGGTCAATGTCCTCAACCCCTCCGACATTCCTCCGTTCACTATCGAGGATGTCAGCGACGGCGGCGAGGAACTGCGCGCAAGGTACCGCTACCTTGACCTGCGCCGCAACCCGCTGAAGAACGCCCTGACCCTGCGTCACCGCATGGCACATGAAGTCCGCAACTATCTGGACGCACAGGGTTTCATGGAGATCGAGACCCCGTTCCTTATAAAATCAACCCCCGAAGGCGCCCGCGACTTCGTCGTTCCCAGCCGAATGAACCCCGGCGAGTTCTACGCCCTGCCGCAGAGTCCCCAGACCTTCAAGCAGCTGCTGATGGTGGCAGGCTACGACCGATACTTCCAGATTGTGCGCTGCTTCCGTGACGAAGACTTGCGCGCCGACCGTCAGCCCGAGTTCACCCAGATCGACTGCGAGATGAGCTTCGTGGAGCAGGAAGACGTCCTGAACATGTTCGAAGGCATGATGCGCCACCTCTTCAAGACAGTCGTCAATACGGAAATCGCCAACCCCATCCCGCGCATGAGCTGGTACGACGCCATGGACCGCTACGGCAGCGATAAGCCCGACATCCGTTTCGGCATGGAAATCCATGAGGTGACCAAGCTCGTCCGGGGCTGCGGCTTCTCAGTGTTCGACAGCGTTGAATATGTCGGCGCCATCGCAGTTCCCGGCGCAGCCGGCTACACCCGCAAGCAGACCGATGAGCTCACCGAGTGGGTAAAGCGTCCGCAGGTTGGAGCAAAGGGCCTCGTATATATAAAGATGAATGAAGACGGCACAGTCAAATCGTCCGTCGACAAATTCTATACTGAAGACCAGCTCAAGGCCGTCGCCGCAGAAGCCGGCGCCAAGACTGGCGACCTCGTGCTCGTGCTCTGCGGAGCAAAGCGCAAGACCCAGACCATGCTCGGCGTGCTGCGTATAGAGATGGGTAACCGCCTCGGCTTCCGCGACCCCAAGGTCTTCGCACCGCTGTGGGTTGTCGACTTCCCGCTGCTCGAGTGGGACGACGAGACCCAGCGCTTCTACGCGATGCACCACCCCTTCACCGCTCCGAAGCCTGAGCATATCGAGTGGTTCAACTCCAACAAGAAGGAAGACCTCGAGAGAGTCTGCGCCAATGCCTACGACTTCGTGCTGAACGGAACAGAGCTCGGCGGCGGCAGCATCCGTATCCACCAGGCCGACGTGCAGAAGAGGATGTTCGAAGTGCTCGGCATCAGCTCTGAGGAGGCCGACTACAAGTTCGGATTCATCATCAACGCCTTCAAGTTCGGCGCCCCGCCTCACGGAGGCCTCGCATTCGGCTTCGACCGTATCTGCGCGCTGTTCGGTGGCCAGGAAACCATCCGCGACTTCATTGCATTCCCCAAGAACAACATGGGCCGCGACGTGATGCTTGACGCCCCGAGCGCCATCGACGACAGCCAGATGGACGAGCTGTTCCTCAAGAGCGTGGCTCCTGAAAAGAAATAACATGGAACAACAGATTCTTGACGTCCTGAGCGGCGTCATCCATCCTGCCTACCAGGAAAACATAGTCCGTCTCGGACTTGTCGAAAACCTGAAGGCAGACGACAGTCGTATATCATTCCAGCTGGTATTCACCCGCAGGGATCCTCTCGCGAGCAGCATCAAGGAAGCCTGCCGCGCAGCCCTAAGCGAAGCCTTCCCGGGCCGCGAAGTGAGCATTCTCGAGCTTGTGCGTGAGAAGAAGAAAAGCGCCAACACCAATCCCAATGAGTTTGGAATGGAGCAGCTCGCAGAAGTCGGAAAGATAATCGTCATCGCCTCCGGCAAGGGCGGCGTGGGCAAAAGCACGGTGGCCGTCAACCTGGCGGTATCGCTGGCCCGTCGCGGCTACAAAGTCGGCCTGGCCGACGCGGACGTCTACGGCCCCTCGGTGCCCAAGATGACAGGAACCGAAGGCATGATGCCCGACGCGCTGGAGCGCCAGACCGAGCAAGGTACTGAGCAGCTCATCCTCCCGTTGGAGAAATACGGCGTCAAATGGATGTCCATCGGCTACTTCGCCAGCCCTGAGCAGGCCCTGATTTGGAGAGGCCCGATGGCCTGCAACGCCCTCAAGCAAATCATCCTCCAGGTGCAGTGGGGCGAGCTGGACTATCTGCTCATCGACCTGCCTCCCGGAACTGGCGACATCCACATCACTCTGGTGAACGACATCCCGGTGGACGGGGCCATCATCGTCACCACTCCGCAGGCGGTGGCTCTTGCTGACGTGGAGAAGGGCATCAACATGTTCCGCAACCCGAAAATCGACAAACATATATATGGTATAATAGAGAATATGGCCTGGTTCACTCCGGCAGAGCTTCCGGGTAGCCGTTATTACATCTTCGGAAAGGAAGGAAGCAAGGCCATCGCGGCCAAATATGGCATCGAAATTCTCGCCGAAATACCACTTGTTCAAAGTATTTGTGAAAAAGGTGACGAAGGTGCTCCGGAAGCCCTCGATGCCAACAGCGTGATTTCCAAGGCATTAGATAACATAGTACTCTAAGACCAAAAATATTTTAAAAATTTTTGGTACTTTGTCTTGCAAGGTATTGAATTTTATTTATATCTTTGCACCGTAAACATCAATGCAAAGAATAGTACTAAATAAAACTCAATACTAAGATGAAACCGAGCAAGAAAAATGTTGCAACATTTTTCTTTGCGAGAGAGAGCGAAGCGAACGGCTATCATAATCTCTTGCATTTTTTAAAAACTCGGTTTCTTTAAAAAATGCAAGACATTATGAAAAAGACAATCAACGCTGGAATCGGCAAATGTAGCTTCGTAATTGACGAAGATGCTTACGCAAGACTCGACACTTTTCTGAACAACTTCCGTTCACGCGTCAACGCGATGGACAAGAAGGAAGTTATGGAAGACCTCGAAGAGAGAATCGCTGAACTCTTCCTGGCCGAGACTTCTGACGGCAAGACCGTAGTCGACATCAACCTCGTCAACAAAGTCATCGCCGAGATCGGCATGCCCGACGGCACCGACGAATTCAACTATACTGGCCCCGCCTCTTCAGGCAAAGAGCAGAAAGGCACCAAGAAACTCATGCGCAACCCCGACGACAAAGTCCTCGGCGGCGTCTGCAGCGGACTCGCAGCTTACTTCGACACCGACGTAGTTCTCTTCCGCATCCTCTTCGTCGTCCTGCTCATCTGCGCCTCAGCCGGCTTCTGGGCATATCTTATCTTCTGGATCGTGACCCCGATCGCCAAGACTGCAGCTGACAAATGCACGATGCGCGGCCTGGCTCCGACCATGGAGAATATCTCAAAGTTTACTAACTCTTCAAAATAATGCGCGCTATGGAAAAGAACGTCAACACCGAGAATGTCCGCGCACAGATGCGCAAGGGAGTTCTGGAGTATTGCATTTTGCTGCTCCTCGCCAAAGAAGATGCGTACGCATCCTCAATCATCACAAAGCTTAAAGAAGCCAACATGATAGTAGTCGAAGGGACCCTCTACCCGCTGCTTATCAGGCAGAAAAATCAGGGTCTGCTCCAGTACCGCTGGGAAGAATCGCCTCAAGGCCCGCCCCGCAAATACTACGCAATCACCGAGAAAGGCCGCGAACAGCTTGCGGAAATGAACAACGCCTGGCAGGAAATCATCACCACTATCGATAACATCAAGAACTAACCAGTCATGAACAAAGTAGAAAAAGTAAGTATAGGCAAATGCGCATTCTCTCTCGAGGAGAAAGCATACGCCACCGTCAAGGGATACCTGGATGCCCTGAATCTTTACTATTCGAAGATGGAAGGAGGCCGTGAGATTCTGGAAGGGATAGAGGAGAGGATGGCCGAGTTGCTGATGGAGAAGACCAATGGTGGAGTTGGAGTTGTGACTGCAGCAATGATGGATGAGGTGATTGAAGTGCTCGGCAAGCCGGAGGCTATCGAAGAAGACAGCGACACAGGTGCGAAGTATAAATTCGAGGGGAAGAAGAGGCTCTACCGCGACCCTACCAACAAAGTGCTCGGCGGAGTCTGCAGCGGACTGGCAGCATACTTCAACACCGACACAGTGCTACTCAGGGTTATCTTCGTAGTCCTGACACTGGTTCCCGGCATTCTGACCTGGGGCCACGGCTCAAGCATCGCCCCGCTCCTCTACATCATCGCATGGATTGCAATGCCCAAGGCTGACACTGTGCGCAAGCAATGTGAGCTGAGAGGTCAAAGCCTTGGCATTGCTGACATCGAGAGCCAGTACAAGGACGGCTCGATCGCAGTCAGCGAGCACTCAGATTTCGGTCGCGTTCTCGGACGAGTAATCGCAGTCTTCGTAGGCCTCATCCTGGTGATGATGGGTATCTCAGGCCTTGTGGCAGGCGGCCTCGCAGCTTTCGGCTCGACAGCAGTCTTCCACATCGATTCGCAGTTCTTCATGCATACCCTTGAGAAGATCTTCGAAGAGTTCGGCTCATCATACTTCAGCTTCAACGCCGGTCTTACCACCGTTGTCAGAGTGCTGCTGATAGTGTTCGGCTCGCTGGTTTACTTCCTGCCGTGCATAGGCTTGATATACGGAGGCATCCACCTGATGTTCAACCTCAAGTCGCCTTCATGGAGGCCCGGACTTGTGATTTTCATCCTCTGGCTGCTCGCCATCATCGCCTTCTTTGTAATGATGATCATCGCGGCTTCGTCATTCGCCGTGTTCAAATCACAGATAACCGCTTTTTTCTTTTAGCAGCTTGATCAGGACCGGAAGGTGGTCGCTCACCCCGCCGTTGTAGCGCGGCCCGACGAAGGTGCGCTTAGGCTTCAAACCCAGGAACGAAGCGTCATACTCTTGAAGGAACGCAGCCTCAAAGATACTGAAAGCAGCACCCTCGTCAACCAAGGTCTGAGAGACCACCGCCTGATCGATTAGCTCCCACTTACCTTTGTAGCGGATAGAGCCCTTGCCCTGCCGCCACAGAGGCAAGGCCATATTATGCAGGCCGGAACTGTCGCAGAGAGCTGTCAGAGCCTCGCTGTCGGGAGTGTCGTTGAAGTCTCCGACAAGCAGAATGCGGGCCGCCGGATCGGCAGCCTGCAGTGCGCTGAGCCTGCCTTGCAGCAACGCCGACACAGCAATGCGCCGAGAGTCAGACGATGCAGCCCCGCCGCGCTTCGACGGCCAATGGTTCACGAAGAGGTGCAGCGGCGCGGCGGTGGAATCTTCAGCCGGCCTCAACTTGCAGTAGAGAATCTCGCGGGTCTGGAAGCCCTTCACCGTCAGGAACTCCGTAGCTTCGGGTCGCACCCTCGCCGGGTCGTAGAGCAGTGCCACGTCAATCCCCCTTGCGTCGGGGCTTTCTCGGTGAACAATCTTATATCCGGTCTTGGCCAGAGGGGTATTCTCTACCAGGTCGTCCAGCACCCGGCGGTTCTCCACCTCTGCCAGCGCTATCACGGCCGGCACCTCGCCGAGACTGTCCGCAGTGGCCAGCAGCGCTTTGGCTATGAAATTGCGCTTGGCCAGATATCTCTTCCTGTTCCAGTGGTAATCCCCGCCCGGCGTAAAATCGTCATCCTCCTTGTCGGCCTCGTTGCGGGTGTCGAAGTAGTTCTCGACGTTCCAAAAAACAACCTGTGCGCTGCTTTCGAAGGCCGCGCACAGGAGTAGAATCACTATCGCCACTATCTCCCGCCTCATCCCGTTTCGTTTTTAGAATCAGTCGAGAGTCATCTCGTCGAGCAGATAGCCTGCCCCTCCGAATTTATCGATGATGAACAGCACGTAACGGATGTCGACGCAGATGCAACGCTGCAGGTCGGGCTCGAAGATGATGTCGCCTGACATCGCCTCCCAGTTGCCGTCGAAGGCCAGGCCGGTGAGCTCACCCTTGCCGTTGAAGACGGGGCTGCCGGAGTTACCGCCGGTGATGTCGCCGGTCATGATGAAGCAGTTCGGCATGCTGCCGTCAGGGTTGGCGTAGCGGCCG
>Ga0310786_10009575_pt1 | contig 12280 bp, 14 predicted proteins | sample AusTroGonzalo_MG_FD_203881 | JGI IMG/M metagenome (GOLD analysis project Ga0310786, IMG submission 203881) | Bovine rumen microbial communities from tropical cattle in Woodstock, Queensland, Australia - Gonzalo_03 (v2) (version 2) | ecosystem: Host-associated > Mammals > Digestive system >...
TCGGCGTAATGTATTGATCCAACAAATACAACCGATAAAATTAAAAATAAGTAGGATATAAACAATCCAAATTTTTGTCCGCCAGTTAATTTCTTTTTAGCTTTGGAATTAACGCGGAGTTCCTGTGTCTCTTGTTCTTTCATATTTCTCTCCTTAAAACTTTTCGAATAAATGCAAACAGCCATTTGCTCACATTTTCAGTGCTTTATTATACTACATAAAAAAACAAAAAACAATAAGTTAAGAAATCTGTAAGAGTTTTGAGGGGAATATGTTTTTTAGTTTTTTATTGATGTAAGTTACAAAAGAGATTAAAATGGAAATGTTATTATGACGAGAGAATATTATTTAAAAAATAATAAGGGTGAAACAATAGTGATACAAGATCATAGTGCTGGTCATGATAAAGGTGGTCAAGGAAGTCATTTTAATGTTAGACCTGAAAACAATACGAGGACAGGTCCTGTTCTAGGGACAAAAGCTCATCATCCATTTAATAAATAGGAGGAAGTTACAATGTGGATTGAATATATACAAAATAATAATTTTTTGAAGCAACTATTTAAAGATGTTCCTGAATTATTAAATGTTGAGATAGAAAGATTTAATATAGATTATTATGGTAAGGCTATACATTTGTTTATAAAGCTACCTCAACGAATTGATGAAATTCCATTAAAATGGAAAAATAACAACTACAATGGAGCATTGATTGAAATTGATTTTTGGGATGTTACACAGTTTACTATGTCGATGGATGATTATAAAAAGAGTAATATAAATATTATAAAAGAAAATCACGTTCTATATGTTAAAATACAAGGAGGAATTAATGCTAAATTTGTAACTGAAGGGGGCTACATTCAGAATGTTAAGGGATATATTTTAGAATGAAAGCTGATTGGAAAGTGTAATCGTGTTATACCATTATAGGTGTTAAAAACATCAATATTCCTAGTAAAGATAAACATATATATTATGATGATTAATGACGAATGGAGTACTAGTTATGAATGAAAAAATCAAAATTAAAATGAATGAAATAAAAAATTCTAAAATAATTGAAAAATATAAAAAACTAAAATGTATTAATATTCTAAATGTAAATGAAAGAGAGGAAATAGATAGTAATATTATTGGTGCTTTTGATGAAATTCATAAAGTAGAATACCCAAAATCTTTTTCAACACAAGAATTAAATGAAGCATATAAATATATAGAATACTTATATGAAAAGAAAGGCTTAAAGGATGAATGCTTTAGGTGGCTAATACCTCGTTTTGACGGAGGAAATAAGTGGTATGAGATAATTGTATTCAATTTAAAAGAATTTTTTGATATTTATTTTGAAGATAGAATATTTGATGATTTTTCTGCTGCGCATTTAGATAATGGTATGGTGTTTAATATTGAAAATGGAGAATATGATATAGATTTTTACATTAACGAATTATTGATTAAATGAATGTCAATACCTTAGCACCACCACCCACTGCCCAATCAAATCAAACCAACTAAATCCTATCACTATCCCGAACCCGAAATAACTCTCTGCGAAGCAGGGTCAGATTATAAAGGAATTACCTGTCACTGTGAACTTAGATATACTGTTCGTGGACAAAATCATGGATTAAATATTGAAGTAATTGTTGAACCTAATGGAGAGGGAATAATTACTGGATATAGTAAAGGGCATTAAGGAGGCGTGTAATAATATGAATAATAAAGTGGATAAACTGATTGCAGAATTAAGTGATATTGATGAGTTAAAAGAAGCTGTATCTTCTGTAACAGAATTAATAGAATTTGGAGAATATAAATTAGCTGTTGAAAATCTAATAGAAAATATAATTGAGGATAACTATATTATAAGTCATCAGCATTATAGAATGTTAGAAGACATTTTAAGTGTCTATAATGATGAATATGATAAGCAATTGCTAAGATTAATTATTCATTCTTAATATTATCTTTCTAAAGGTAGACAGTGTTTGTACTGTCTGACTTTCTTATATGATTTCTTGATTTATGGTTTCCCATTGAAATTGAAAGTCTGAATAATGCCTATTGCTGATTATCAGTTCTGTATCCTCTTTAAGATATGCTATTAATGGTATTGGTAAGAATAACAAAAAGAAATCCATATATATTAATTCAGCAATAGAAGAGTTTGGAGGTGTTGAATAATGAAAAAAAGATTAAAGTTAGGTGATATTTATGAGATTCCTTTACCTAATGGGAAAAATGCATATGGTAGATTATTTAAAGAATATACTCTAGCGATATATGAGAAGATATGTTCATCAATTGATGAATTACCTAACACAGAAGATTATCAGTTTTTTGTTGGTGTATATAAGGATTTATTGCAAGATGGTGAATGGAAGATTGTTGGTAGCAGAAAGTTTGAAAATGAGGAAGATGCATGGGCGCCTCCAGGATGTGTAATTGATGCAATTACTAAAATCGGTTCTATATACTATAAAGGCGAAATCATTCCTTGTGAATATGAAGAATGTAAGGATTTAGAAGTTGTTGCTGCTTGGGATAGGCATCATCTTGTTGATAGATTAATGGGAGATGACAAATGGATTAAATCATTAGGAAAACCTATTAACCCAAATGATAACATAATTATAACCTAATACATTTTATACAAACTTTACCGATTTATTATGAATATTAAAAACTTTACAAAACCTACAAATGGGTATATAATGTCTACATTAAAAATATAAAACTTCAAGGCAGGGTGTGAGTCCCTACCGGCGGTATAGCCCGCAAGCCTAATGGCATGATCCGGTTAGATTCCGGAGCCGACAGTATAGTCTGGATGAGAGAAGAAACATAATGGACGTAAATCGCTAAGAATGTAATATTGAGCCTTGAAGTTAATTCAAGGCTCTTTTTTGTTTACACGACGAGGAAAGTGCAGGAAGCTTGCTTCCTAGCATTTGACGACCGTGATACAATCCCGAAACAAGCAAAGCGGTTTCGGTGATTTGAGCAAATAACAGATTCTTTCGAAAGGAAGTGCGCAAAATGGAACAACAGTATATGAGACGTGCCATTGAACTTGCAAAGAAGGGTGCAGGGTTTGTAAGTCCTAATCCAATGGTTGGTGCAGTTATAGTAAAGGATGGACGAATCATAGGTGAAGGATATCATGAAAGATGTGGAGAATTGCATGCTGAAAGAAATGCATTTGCTGCATTAACTGAGGATGCTGAGGGTGCAACAATATATGTTACGCTTGAGCCATGTTGTCATTATGGAAAAACGCCACCATGTACGGAGGCAATTATTGAACATAAAATAGGAAGAGTTGTGATTGGTTCAAGGGACCCTAATCCACTCGTGTCAGGTAAGGGAACAAATATACTTAGAGAAGCAGGCATTGAAGTTGTTGAGGATTTTCTAAGAGATGAATGCGATGCAATTAATCCTGTATTTTTCCATTACATTACAAAGCGTACACCATTTATTTCAATGAAGTATGCGATGACAATGGATGGAAAGATTGCGACGAAAACAGGGGCATCAAAGTGGATAACTGGTGAAAAATCAAGAGAAGATGTTCAAAGATTACGTCATGAGCACAGAGGTATCATGGTTGGAATTGGAACGGTGCTTGCTGACAATCCAATGCTTAACTGTAGAATGGAAGGCGGAAGAAATCCAATAAGGATTGTATGCGATAGCCATTTGCTGATACCTACGGATTGTAACTTGGTTAAGACAGCTTCTGAAATTGAAACAGTCGTGGTAACAGTCGTGTCTAAAGATGAAAAGATTAACACACTTGAAAAGGCAGGAGTTGAAGTACTTACCGTTGAAGAAAAGGATGGACATTTATCACTGGTTGATATGATGAATAAACTTGGTGAAAAGACAATTGATTCCATATTATTAGAAGGTGGAGGGACACTTAATGATGCCATGTTAAGAGAAGGCCTCGTAAAAAGGGTTTATGCTTATATTGCACCGAAGATATTTGGCGGGGTGGACGCAAAAACACCGGTTGAAGGAAGTGGCGTTTTGGTTCCTGATGAAGCCACAGTTTTTAAGATGATTGAAAGCAAAGTGATTGGTGAAGACCTAAGAATTACTTATCTAAAAGAAAGCGACGAAGAGAGGTGATGAAGTGTTTACGGGAATTATTGAAGAAGTAGGTAGCGTTGAAAAGGTATTACTTCAGGGCTCAAGTGGAAAACTTGAAATAGCAGCAAATACAGTTCTTGAAGGAACAAAGCTTGGAGACAGTATTGCAGTTAATGGTGTTTGCCTTACAGTTACTAATCTTACAAAAAAAGGATTCACTGCAGATGTTATGGCAGAAACACTTCGAAGAAGTAGCCTCGGTGAATTAAAGAAGGGTTCACATGTGAATCTTGAACGTGCGATGGCAGCAGGTGGAAGATTCGGTGGACACATTGTTTCAGGTCACATTGATGGTATTGGAACGATTATTAATGTTAAGCCTGAAAGCAATGCAGTATGGTATACAATTGAGGTTGATGAATCACTTTCACAGGGTATTGTTGAAAAGGGTTCGATTACAATTGATGGAATCAGCCTTACGGTTGCGTGGGTTGAGAAGAATCAATTTGCTGTATCAATTATTCCGCATACTGGAAGTCATACCATTTTGTTTGAAAAGGAAAAGGGCGATATCGTAAATATTGAAACCGACATGATTGGTAAATACGTCATGAAGTTTTTACAGAAGCCTGAAAAGGAAGAGAGTAAAATCGATATGGATTTCCTTGGAGAACATGGATTTTTATAAAATGAATCAGAGAATAAACATTATTAAAGGAGAGATAATGAAAGAATATAATTATAATACTGTTGAAGAAGCTTTAGAGGCTTTGAAAAATGGAGAAATCATACTGGTAACAGATGATCCTGACAGAGAAAATGAGGGCGACATGATTTGTGCAGCAGAATTTGCTACAACAGAGAACGTAAATAAGATGGCTTCATTTGCTAAGGGACTTATCTGTATGCCAATGAGTGAAGAGCTTGCAACAAGACTTCAGTTTGTGCCAATGGTTGAGAAGAATACTGATAATCATGAGACAGCGTTCACAGTTTCAATTGACCACGTTGATACAAAGACTGGCATTTCTGCAGTTGAGCGTTCACTTACAGCGCTTAAGTGCGTTGATGAAAATAGTAAGCCTGAGGATTTTAGACATCCAGGTCATATGTTTCCACTCGTTGCAAGAAAGGGTGGCGTCTTAAATAGAAATGGTCATACAGAGGCCACTGTTGATTTATGCCGACTTGCAGGACTTAAGGAGTGCGGTTTATGTTGCGAAATCATGGAAGATGACGGAACAATGATGAAGACAGATCGTCTTTGGGAATTAGCAAATGAACACAACATGAAGTTCATTACAATCAAGGACTTACAGGATTATTGCAGACTTCATGAAAAACATGTTGTACAGGAAGCTAAGGTAAAGATGCCTACAAAGTATGGTGAGTTTACAATGTATGGATATGTAAATGACATTACAGGCGAGCATCACGTTGCACTTGTTAAAGGTGAAATTGGAGATGGCGAAGATGTACTTTGCCGAGTTCATTCAGAATGTTTAACAGGTGATGTCTTCGGCTCATGCAGATGTGACTGTGGTGAGCAGTTGGCACAGGCCATGCGCCAGATTGAAAAAGAAGGCCGTGGCGTAATTCTTTACATGAGACAGGAAGGCCGAGGCATTGGTCTTATCAACAAACTAAAAGCATATCAGTTACAGGAACAGGGTTATGATACTGTAGATGCAAACATCCAGTTAGGATTCGCCCCAGACCTTCGTGAATATTGGGTTGGTGCCCAGATTTTAAGAGACCTTGGAATTAAGACACTTAACTTACTTACAAACAACCCAAGTAAAATCTACGGACTTGATGGATTTGGAATTAAAGTAACAAAACGAGTTTCAATTGAAATCCAACCACAGAAATATGATTTCAATTACTTGAAAGTTAAGAAAAATCGTATGGGACATGTATTTAATGAAATTGAATTATAATTGTTATCGGAAAAATATGATGAATATTTAATAATACGAGAACATTTAATTTATCTAAGCAAACATTTGAGTTTTCCGTTAAAAATTCAAGTGAATGTTTGGTCTACCTATGATATGAAATATCATAGGAGCCCTCCGCGGCTTTGAGCGGAGTCAGAGATTCTTCGTAGAAGAATCTTCTGCTTGTTATTTTTCATACGCGGAGATCTGTTCGAGATGCGAAGCATCGAGTTTTCGGAGCGTATAGAAAAATAACAAGAATGAACGCAGAATTTAGGAAATACTCAGCCGTTTGCGTGATAAATAAATGTGAGAATTAGTAAATATCATCGTTGGTAATTTCCGATAATAAGTAGAATAGAAAGGAAGTAAAAAACAATGGCAATTAACTATTTAGAAGGAAAATTAGTAGCAAAGAAGAACATGAAAGTTGGAATCGTGGCAGCACGTTTCAATGAATTTATCGTTAGCAAATTATTAGGTGGAGCAGTTGATGGATTGGTTCGTCACGGTGTTGATGAAAAGAACATTACAGCTGCATGGGTACCTGGAGCATTTGAAATTCCAATCGCTGCACAGAAGATGGCACAGAGTGGTCAGTATGATGCAATCATTTGTCTTGGTACAGTAATCCGTGGTGCTACATCACACTATGATTATGTATGTAATGAAGTTTCAAAAGGTGTTGCACAGGTTGGCTTAAACACTGGTATTCCTGTGTTATTTGGTGTTGTTACAACAGAAAATATTGAGCAGGCAATTGAAAGAGCTGGAACAAAAGCAGGTAACAAAGGATATGATTGTGCATTGTCAGCAATTGAAATGGTTAACCTCATGGGTGAAATTAAATAATTGACCTGAAAATTGACAAAATATAGCGTATTTGCTACAATTTCATTATCTATGCAATGATTTAAATTGGGTAACTATGCATAGAATATTATTGATTGGAGAAATACAGGTGAATAGAGAACATTTTAGAAGAATTGTTATTTTTCTTCTGACGGTGCTTATAATTACAGCGCAGACTGTAATATTTTTCTATTACTGGAGCACATATTACAATCCTTATATACAAAGAACATTCGTACTTAGAGGACAGATGGTTATGATACTTTTGTACGACCTTATGTTGCTTGGTTTTTCAAGAGTGTATGGCGGTTTCAAGGTTTCAAACCTTAGAACAACGGATGTTATTTTCTCACAAAGTTTATCAACGGTATTTGTTAACATACTTGCATACTTACAAATCTGTATGCTTTCACTTAGACTTGTATCAGTAATACCAATGATATCAATGACTCTTATGGATGTGTCAGCTATTATTTTGTGGGCAGTATTTGCTAGATACATATACACATTATTCTATCCTGCAAGGGATATTTTACTTGTATATTGTGATAGAGATCCGGATAATCTTGTTAAGAAAATGAATGCAAGAGCGGATAAATATAAGATTGAGGATTCAATTCATATTGATGTTGGGTTTGAAAAACTTACTGAAGTTATTGATAAGCACAAGGCGATATTGCTTTGCGACATACCTGGCGATATTAGAAATGACCTTATAAAATACGGATTTAGCAAGGGCATCAGAGTTTATATTACTCCTAAGCTTTCAGACATTATTTTGATGGGAGCTGATAATATACATCTCTTTGATACTCCACTTCTTCTTGCGAAGAACGAAGGCTTGTCCGTGGAAAAACGTTTTACCAAGAGATTTATAGATTTATTTGTTTCTACAATAATGGCAATTATTACAGCACCATTTATGCTTTTATTTGCAATTCTTATTAAAGCATATGACAGAGGACCAGTTCTTTATAAACAGGAAAGACTTACTCAGAATGGAAGAGTATTCAAAGTTCTTAAATTCCGTAGTATGAGAGTTGATTCAGAAAAAGATGGTGCAAGACTTGCAGCAAAGGGTGACGATAGAGTTACACCAATTGGTAGATTTTTACGTGCATGTCATCTTGATGAATTACCACAGATATACAATATCTGGATGGGTGATATGTCGCTTGTTGGTCCAAGACCTGAAAGACCTGAGATCGCAAGTGAGTATGCAAAGCATATTCCAGAGTTTGATTTCAGATTAAAGGTTAAAGCGGGACTTACTGGATATGCACAGATTTATGGTAAATACAATACAACTCCATATGATAAGTTGAAGTTGGATCTTTATTACATTGAGCATCAGAATTTCTTGCTTGATTTAAGACTTATCATGATGACGGTTAAAATATTATTTGTTAAGGAAAATACCGAAGGTGTTGAATCCTGGCAGAAGACTGCAACCATTACAGATGGTAACGGAACAAAGAAATAAACCGAGGGATTATAGTGAGTGAAATAAAAAATGGGTATTCATGCCTGATGTCAGTATACAAAAAAGAAAATCCAGAGTGGTTTAAGAAAAGCATTGAAAGCATGCTTAACCAAAGCCTAAAGCCTTCGCAATTTGTCATAGTTTGCGATGGACCACTTACAGATGATTTATATAAAGTTATTGATGGATATATGGACATGGAAATCTTTGACATCATAAAACTTGAAGCAAATGTTGGACTTGCAAAGGCTTTAAATGAGGGACTTAAGGTTTGTAAGTTTGATTATGTTGCAAGAATGGACAGTGATGATATTTCACTTGAAGAAAGATGTGAAAAACAATTTAAGGAAATGCAGGAAAAGAACCTGGATATAATAGGAACGCAGGTACTTGAATTTGCTGATGATGAAGATGTGATTATAAGTAGGAGAATAGTTCCTGAAACCTGCGAAGAAATCATTAAATATGCAAAAAAGAGAAATCCTTTTAATCATCCAAGTGTCATGTATAAAAAAGATAGCGTGATAAAAAATGGAGGTTATGAGGATTATCCATATTTTGAAGATTATAATTTATGGGCCACAATGCTACATAATGGAGCCAATGCCATCAACTTAAGTGAAGCATTATTAAAGATGCGAACAGGTGGCGGTTTGTATAAAAGGCGTGGTGGCTTTAAGTACGCGGGATTTATTTGGAGATTTAAAAAGCATCTATATAAGATGGGATTTTTAAGTCTCACGCAGTTTTTATATTCAGCGTGCGGACATGTTTTTGTAAGCATTCTTCCTGTATCATTCAGGAAGATGGTATATAAAAAAGCCCTTAGAAAATAAGTCAAAGGATAGTGGAATGAAAAAAGATACCTTAAGATTATTATTTAAACCATTGACAATAGTAAATAAAGTAATTCCAAAAGATAAGAATCTTGTATTATTTTACACTAACTTAGGCTTTAGAGATAATGTTAAGGAACTATATGAATACATGGTGGATAATGGACTTAATAAGAGATACAAAATTGTTTTGTCCGTTGATGATGAATCCATGATAAAGAAACTTCCACGTGGCGTGGTGGTTGTTAACAACAAGGAAGGCATTAAGTATTTCTTACGTGCGAAATACATGTTTTTCTGTTTTGGCAAATATCCTATCAAGCCAGCAAATGGACAGGTCGTAGTAAACTTAACTCATGGTATTCCACTTAAAAGTCTTGGTAACACGGAAAAAGGAAAGGAAAAGGTAGATTACAATTTCTTTACCTATGTTGTTACATGTAGCGAGTATTATCGTCAAATCATGAAAAACTGTTTTGGATGTTTCGATAATCAGATTTTAATAGCTGGTCAGCCAAGATGTGACAGGCTTTTCATGGAACTCCCTGCGATAGACAGCAAGATAAAAAAAGGGGCTGGTAAACTTATTGTGTGGATGCCTACATACAGATTTACAAGTATGGAAGAATCACATAAAGAATTATTAAAGTGGCCATTTTCTCTTGTTAATGGAGAAAACATAAAAGAATTAGATGAAATACTTAGAAAGATAGATACAAAACTTATCATAAAACTTCATCCGCTACAAGCATTTAACGATGTTGATTATAAGAGTTTGAAGCTTAGTAGCATTGAGATACTAACTCAAAAGGAAATTGATAAGAGAGATGTAAATGTATATGATTTGTGCAGAGCTTCAGATGGCTTGATAACGGATTATTCATCCATATATTTTGACTATCTTCTTCTTAACAGACCTATTGGATTTGTTGTTGAAGACATGCACAAATATGAAATGGAAAGAGGTTTCTTGCTTGAACCACCAAAGGATTACATGCCTGGAAGATTTATTAAGACATATGAGGACATGCTTTTATTTGTTGAATCGGTGGTTGAAGGAACTGAAAAATATGCACCAGACAGATCCAGGGTTAATCATTTGATTAACTACTATCAGGATGGTAATAACAGCAAACGCTTATTAGAAAAGATAGGTATGGACAGTACTTATCCGGGAAGTGAAGATGAATAAAAAAGTTCGAGAGTTTGCAAAAGGCGGAATGCTTATGTCGAAGCATTTGCTGCATGTGATTTGCAAACGAATAGTTACACCAAAAAAGAATATTATTTTTTTTGAATCCTTTCAAGGTAAAAGTTTTGCCTGTAACCCTCGTGCAATATTTGAATATATGCTAGAGGATGATTCTTTTAAAGGATATACATTTGTATGGGCCTTTAGGGATATTGAAAAGTACAGTAAGGAAAAGTCTTTTACGGATAAGAAGCGAATAAAGAATAGACGCGTGTATCTTGTGAAATATGAGAGCATGCTATATTATAAATATCTTGCGAAAGCAGGTACCATCATTACAAATTCAAATCCTAGAAATTTCATTAAATTTAAGGATGAGCAGACATTTGTTCAGACATGGCATGGTACACCGCTTAAGAAAATTGGTCTTGATGTCACGAAAAGTGGAAACGCAATTACCAGTTTAAAGGAGATGGAAAAGATTTATGATAATCAGGCTAAAAGAATTGATTACATGATTGCACCATCTGAGTTTACAAAAGAAAAATTAATATCAGCTTTCAATTTGGATAAATACCATAAGGAAGATAATGTTCTGTTATGTGGTTATCCAAGAAATGATATTTTATATAATTATAAGAATGAAGATCTTGATTTGATTAAAGAAAGATTAAACATTCCAAAAGATAAAAAGGTTATTTTATATGCGCCGACATTCAGGGATAATAAACATGATACGGCAAAGGGTTTTAAGCCAAACGCTGGCTTCGACTTTGCCAATATGAAAAAGATATTCCCTGATTTTGTTGTGTTATATAGAAGTCATTATTTCATAAAGGAAAAACTTGATTTTAATCAAGTTAGAGATTATGTTGTAGATGTTTCAAAAGTTGACGACATAAGAGAACTTTATCTTATATCCGATATTTTGATAACGGATTATTCTTCGGTATTTTTTGATTATGCAAATTTAAATAAGCCAATTATTTTTTACATGTATGATCTTGAAGAATACAAGGATGAAGTTAGAGATTTTTACTTTGACATTGAAAAACTACCAGGTCCGATTTACAGAACGCAGGATCAGGTTTTTTCAGGACTTAGAAACATTGATAAAATTGTTGAAGAATATGCAGACAAATACAAATCATTTGCTGATGAATTCTGTAGTATTGATGATGGAAATGCAAGTAAAAGATTTGTGGAGGCTGTATTTAAAAAATAAAGATAAGAGGTATAAAAAATGAAGAGAGTAATTACATATGGAACATATGACATGCTTCATTACGGACATATTAACTTACTTAAAAGAGCAAAGGAACTTGGCGATTATTTAATTGTTGCGCTTTCAACTGATGAGTTCAACTGGGACAGCAAACAGAAGAAGTGTTATTTTTCATATGAAAAAAGAAAGCAGCTTTTAGAAGCAATCAGATATGTAGACTTGGTTATTCCTGAGGAGTCATGGGATCAGAAGGTTACTGACGTAAAGGAATATCATGTGGATACTTTTGTTATCGGTGATGACTGGGAAGGAAAGTTTGACTTCTTAAAAGACGAAGGAGTTGAAGTTGTTTATTTACCTAGAACACCAGAGATTTCAACAACACAGATTAAAAAAGATTTAAATGCAAAGAAAAACTAAGAATCTTTTTGATAGATTATAGTTCAAAAGGATATTGCAGGAGTTTGTATGATAAGTATTATTATTCCACATAAAAAAGGTGTTCCATATATTAAGGATGCGTTTGATAGTATTAAGGATTTAACGTATAAGGATTATGAAACCATTTTGGTTGTGGATCACAGTGAAGATGATTTAAGTGAAGTAATAGCAAAGTATAAAGATGTTATTAATCTAAGAGTGATTTATCTT